>Ga0153916_10002821_pt1 | contig 12730 bp, 13 predicted proteins | sample Opewatmetagenome_FD_109642 | JGI IMG/M metagenome (GOLD analysis project Ga0153916, IMG submission 109642) | Freshwater wetland microbial communities from Ohio, USA - Open water 3 Core 3 Depth 4 metaG | ecosystem: Environmental > Aquatic > Freshwater > Wetlands | place: USA: Ohio, Lake Erie...
GCCATTTTCATCTCGATTTTATGGGGACTGAAAACATCAGCGAAGTGATCCTTTTAGAGAGTCGAGCCAAAGAAAAGATTCTCGTCATCGATGTGGCGGGAATGATCAGCACCTTGGGACAGAACAATCTTCTCAATCGAGAGGGCGACGTTCTTTCCCAGGTTTATTACCGGCTGGACCAGACTTCCCGGGATAAATGGATCCGCGGAATCATCTTGAGGTTGGATACGCCCGGCGGCGAGGTAACCTCCAGCGACATTATCTATCATGAGATCCTGAGATTCAAAAAGAAGACAGGCCTGCCCGTGGTGGGTTTGATGATGGGAGTGGCTGCTTCGGGAGGCTATTACATCGCCTCGGCCTGTGATTATGTTATTGCCCATCCCTCCACCATCACCGGGAGCATCGGCGTCATTTCCTTTTTTCCCAATGTCGGAGAGCTGTTCGCCAAGGTCGGAGTAAAAACACAGGTCATCAAATCAGGCGAAATGAAGGACGCCGGGAGCCCCTTCCGCGACATGAGCCAGGAAGAGCAGAAGGTTTTCCAGGGCATTATCGACGAGCTCTATGAGAGATTCCTCCAAGTCGTCTACGAAAAAAGAAAAGCCGCCATCTCCGAGGCCGAGCTCCGAAAAATCGCTGATGGCCGGGTCTATACCGCTCTCCAGGCGCTGAGATTGCACCTGATCGATGAGGTCGGCTATTTCGATGTGGCCCTGGCTAAGATCCTCTCCCTAGCCGCTCTCAAAGAAGCCAAGGTCGTTGCCTACACCTATTATCCCTCGAGAAAAACGAATCTTTACGCCTCGCAACTCAACAAGCCTGAGCTTTTTGAGGGGAAAAGTATCGAAGACGTCCTGCCCACCCTGAAAAGCGGATTTTATTATCTCTGGCTGCCGCAGCTGAAAACCGATTGATCCCTAAGTAGGGATTTTCGTCGCTATCTCAAAGGCCGGCGGCTTCATGAGGTGGGCTTTCACAGTGCAGTTGTTCACCGCTTTGATGACGGCGTTTTTGTATTTTTCCGGGAACTCGCGCGGAAGCAGAATGTCAATCACGATTTTATCGATCATCTTGCTCTCCGGCCCTTTTTCTGTCCTCATCACTACGCCCGCCTTCTCGGTCGGGATTTCCCTCTCCCGGCAGAAGGCCACGACATAGTACCCCGCGCAGGTGGCGATCGAGGCCAGAAAGAGGTCGAATGGAGACAAGGCCGTTTCTTCGCCGCCATCACTCACCGGCTGGTCAGTCTTGATCGCAAAGCCCTTGTATTCGGCATCAACCCGGAGTCCCCCGGGGAAGGTCACCTTGAACTCAGGCCTATTCATGTCTTCCTCCTCAAAAAAAATACGGGACGGCCGAATTAGGAGCCGTCCCCGACATGCGAGAATATCGCCAGCAGCAATTTCCTATCCCTGGCTGTGAGGGCCAGACGGCCCAGAAGGTCAAAAATCCTCTCTGTCATGTGTGCTCTATTGGTCGCGTGAATGAATCCATTCCCTTCTAATTTATTGATAATAAAATGGATACACTCCTCCTGCTGGGCCTGCGGGAGAGGGAGGTCATGGGAATCGACACCTTCTGAGAGTCTTTCGGTCCCGTGCCGAAAAATATGGAAAAGGGTGAGCAGCGCAGCTGCGGCCAAATTATAAGAGGGCTGTCGTCCCGCCTGGGGGATCATGAAGCGATAATTCGAGGAACGAAGCTCGGCCGAGGTCAAGCCGGTTCTTTCGTTCCCGAAGACAAGACCGATTCCAGTTAAGGGCGGAAAAGAAAACATCCTCTCCACAGCCTCCTCCAGCGACAGGATGGAAAAATTCTTTCTCGGCTTTGATGTCGCTGCGAAGATGACGTTAAGGTCGGCCTCCGCAGCCCGCAAATCAAGATAAAAAGAGGCCCCGTCCAGGATATCCCCCGCGTGCACAGCCGTTCGGAAGGCCGCCCCCATTCTTTCCTGCCCGACGATGCGCAAATGGCCGAACCCCGTGTTCTTCATGGCCCTGGCCACAGAACCCACGTTTTCCGGATTCTCCGGCCGGCAGAGGATGACAAAGCAGCGTGTCCTCAAGCCGGGCTTCTCCGGATAGCTGGGCGGTTTTGTCATTTTCCTCAATTCCGAAAAAGCGCAGAAAAGATGGGCATAATGTAGCAAAAATATTATAATTCATCAGGCTTGATGCGAGAAGACAAAATTCAAAAGAACAAGAATCCCCGGCCAGGAGGTTGCCATGGTTAAACGAAAAGATCTGGTGAATGTGTTCCGACGCCACGGTTTCATGGATTTCAAGTGGATCGACCCCAAGAAAATTGTGGTGGCCCAATGGGCCCGGATGAAATGTCTTTATGGATGCGCTGAATACGGAAAAACACCCACCTGTCCGCCCAACGCCCCATCCGTCTCCGAATGCGAGCGGTTTTTCCGTGAATACCGCCTGGCTGTCGTCTTTCATTTCAAAAAAAAAGTGGCCAGACCGGAAGACCGCTTCGCCTGGACCCGGAAAGTCAATCTCAAACTTCTAAAATTGGAGCGAGAAATTTTTCTCTCTGGCTGCGAGAAAGCCTTTCTCCTCTTCCTGGATAGCTGCAACGTCTGCGCCGAATGCACGGGGAAAAAAGATCTCTGCAAGCAGCCGAGACTCGCCCGGCCGACTGCTGATGCCCTGGCCGTTGACGTTTATTCCACGGTGAGACAAATGGGCTACCCGATCGCGGTCCTATCCCGGTTTGATCAGACGATGAACCGGTATGCCTTTCTGCTCGTTGAATAGGAAGGAAACACGATGAAGACCGCTGGCCTGAAATATCATTTTTTGCTTCTCCTATGCTCAACGCTCATCCTCGGTTGTGTTTTTTCAGTCGAGGCAGCCGAAAAAGTCCCGGCTCCGGAGGAATTTTTCGGGTTCGAAGTCGGAGCCGACTTTCATCTCATTGATTATGGTCAGGCTGTGGCCTACTGGAAAGAGCTGGAGAAGTCGACCAAACGGGTCAGGCTGTTTGGATACGGCAAGTCTTCAGAAGGCCGAACGATGATCTTCGCCGCCGTCTCTTCGGAAGGCAATATGGCCAGACTCGAGGAGATCAAGGCTCTCTCCAAGCGCCTTTCTCTGGTCAGGGGTGTCGCCGAGGACGAAGCCAAAAGACTGGCCGCAGACGGGAAGGCGATCGTCTGGATCGACGGCGGGCTTCACGCCAGCGAAGTCGCGCCGGCGCAGCACATCCTCCAGCTGACTTATGACCTCGCCGTGGATGAATCGCCAAAATTCCAAAAAATCAGGGACGAGGTCGTGGCCATGCTCGTCCTCCCGAACCCGGACGGCATGGACATGGTCGCCCGCTGGTACCGCCAAAACCTCGGAACTCCATACGAAACAAGCCCCCTGCCCTGGCTTTACCAAAAATACATTGGCCATGATAACAACCGCGATTCTTTCATGCTCAGCGTTCCTGAAACACGGAACATTAACCAGATTGTCAACCAGGAATGGTATCCCCATATTTTCTATAACCATCATCAGGAATCGCCCTATCCGACCCTTATTTTTGTTCCGCCCGACGCCGAGCCCACCAACCCCAACCTCCATCCCCTGCTCCTCCGCTGGCAGAATGTCATCGGGACAGTCATGGCCTTAGCCCTTGAAGCCGAGGGCAAACAGGGCGTCATCTCCCGGTTTCTCTTTGACACCTGGTATCCGGGCTATGTCACCCAGGTCTGCGATTTCCATAACATCATTTCCACCTTCTCGGAAACGTTCCTCTTCAACTATGCCAGCCCTCGATTTTTCCCGGCCAGCAAATTCCCGGAGGAGTACGCGGATTTTACGAGCTCGATGTTCTTCACGAACCCCTGGCAGGGCGGGTGGTGGCATTTTCGGGACGCCGTTGATTACTGTTTGACGGCTTCCAAGTCAGTCCTCGACCTTGCCGCAAAGCAGCGTGAGGAACTGCTCTACGCCAAGTACTCTATGGGCGAAGAGACTATTGAAAGGTATTCCAAGGAACCGCCTTTCGGCTGGATTATTCCTCTGGAGCAAAGGGACCCCGGAGTCGCCTCGGAGCTTGTCCAGAACCTGATGACTCTGGACATCGAGGTCTACCGGAGCGAAAACTCATTTCGGGCGGACGGGATCGACTATCCCCCGGGGACATATGTTCTGCCGACAAGCCAGCCTTTTGGCCGTTTTCTGAAGACCTTGTTCGAGATCCAAAAATATCCGGACTTGAGATTCTATCCTTCTCTCTGGCAGAGCATTGTCGAGCCGATCAAGTTGAAGATCCCCCCGCTCCAGACTTATGACGTCCTGGGATGGACACTGCCTCTTCAGATGGGTGTCAAAGCCGTCATGATGAATACACCCCTCGAAGCAAAAATAAAGCGCGTATTTGAAGCAGAATGGCCCAGGGGAAGCGTGGGGGGACAAGGCGGACAGGCTTTTGCCATTCCCTGCCAGCTTAACAATTCAGCCCGAGTTGTAAACCAGCTCTGGAAAGCCGGCGTTGAGGTATCCCGGGCTCAGGCTGCGTTCAAGAGCGGGGACACCGATTTTCCGCCAGGCACATTCATCGTCCCCATCTCCAAGGCGGCGGACGGCGTCATCGAAAAAGCGGCTCGCGACCTCTATCTCAACGTCCAGAGGGTTGAGCTTCCGTCGAGCGTCAGAGTGACCAGGCTCCGGGAGCCACGCGTTGCAATCTATCGGTCCTGGGATCCAGAAATTGACGGGGGCTGGACCGAGCTCGTCCTCGAAAACCATGGGTTTACTTATTCGCTCCTCCATGACGCCGAAATGAGAGCGGGCGAGCTCAAGGGTCATTTTGAGGTCATCATTCTGCCGAGCCAATTGCCAGATGCCATCGCCGCCGGGCATTCCAAGGGGACAATGCCGCCGCAGTATGCCGGAGGCTTGACCCAGACTGGTGTCGAGAACCTCGGTCTCTTTGTCAAAGAGGGCGGCAGGCTGGTGGCCTTGGGCTCGGCCTGTGACTTTGCCATTGAGCGGCTCAATCTTCCGGTGAGGAACGTTTTAAAGGGCCTTAGCCCGGAAGAATTTTTCGGTTCTGGGCTTCTCCTGAACGCTGTATTCGAGCAGGACAACCCTCTGGCCTTGGGGATGCCCAAGGAAAGCGCGGTATTCTTTGCCGCAAGCCCGACCTTCAGCGTCTGGCCCGCATCGAGCGAGAAGGACAAGCCGTCGGTGATTGCCCGATATGCCCAAGAAAACCTCGTCCTCAGCGGATGGATGGTCGGAGAAAAATATCTTCTTGGAAAAGCGGCGGCCGTTGAGGTCCCGCTGGGTCTGGGAAAAGTCATCCTCCTGGGATTCGGAGTCCAGCACCGCGGCCAGACAAAAGCCACTTTTAGGGTGTTGTTCAACTCGATCTTCTCCGCGGCCGCCAAGGACTGAAGGCAGACCCGGTGGAGATAATAAGGCCGGCCTTTTTTTTGGCCGGGGAGAAGCAGGGATCTATTTTAGAAGATGGGCCATCAACCCGCCCAGCACCGCCCAGTAAATCGTTGAGATATAAGGGTTTCGCGTGATAACACACGCTCCGCTGCGACAGCCGATCAACCGGTGATAAAGAAAGCCGACGATTCCGCCGGCCACAACCCCGATGATGATTTTGACCATTCTTTTCCTTCTCGTTATTCAGAAATCGATGTTGTGCCGTTAGCATCCTGGCCGTGGATTATACCGCAAAAATCTTCCTGGCCAAAGAAAATCGCTTGAGCAGCGGGGGCGAAGTGTTTTAGGCTAGGGGCATCCGCCATTGATTAAAGTGAGGAGGTGACCCAGTGATTCCATTGGTTAGATGCAGGGTTTGTGGATTCATAACAACAGAAAAGAAGCTCAAGGACAAATGTGCCGCCTGCGGCGCTCCGCGGAGCGCTTTCATTCCCTACACCGACTCCGTCTCAGAGCGAAGGCGCAGGATCCTTGACTTGAACCTGCATCCCATGGTGGTCCATTTTCCCCAGGCTTTTGCGACTTTTATTTTCGCCCTGTCCATAACGCCTTTGATCTTCAAAGGTTATCTGCAAACCCTTTTCCTTTCCTCGATAAAAGTGTTATCTCTCGTCCTTCCGCTGGCGGTCGCCGCTTCATTCCTGGCCGGATATCTCGACGGAAGAACCCGGTTCAAAAAGGTTCAGCGGTCTCCGATCCTGAAGAAGAAAATCGTCTTTGCCGCGATTCTCGTTATCGTTTCGCTGGCCCTCGCCTTGCTGACATGGCTTAAGGCTCTCTCTCTTCCCGGCACCCAGGCTGCCGTCCTTGCCTTGGCTCTTGTGGCCTTCGTCTGCAGTTTAGTTCTGGGGGTCTTGGGGCAAAAAATACTGGGGTCCGCGATGCCGGGGGATTAGCTTTTTTAAAATGCGGCGCACCCGATTCTCTGTTCTCATCCTTCGACTTTGCGCGCATAGCTGAGGTTGGAGAACTTGACGATACTCGGACAATTCTATAATATATTTTCTTGCACGGATTCATAGATTGCCCGTAGGTCATACAGGAAAGCGGCAAATATCCCAGTGGGAAGAAAGGAGCTGACCATGTCTCGATCTATCGACCATAATGATTTGTATCGTCTACCGTGGAATTACGCTGACAACGGCATATCCTGGCTTGAGCCAACCTCAGTCTGCAACATTAGATGCGAAGGATGCTATAGGGATTCAATCCAGGGAAGGCACAAATCCGTTGAAGAGATCCAATTAGAGCTTGAAGTATTCAAGAAGATGAGAAAGAGCGATTGCATGAGCATCACGGGCGGCGACCCTCTGTGTCATCCAGCGATCCTGGATGTTGTGAGGATGTCCCGTCAGATGGGGTGGAAGCCCATCATCAATACCAATGGTGCAGCTCTTACTCCAGAGTTTACCCGCAAGCTCAAGCAGGCCGGAGCCTTCGGATTCACATTTCACATCGACACGAGCCAACATCGACCGAAGGAAAAAGTGGAGACGGAAGCCGAGCTTAACGATGTCAGGCTTCGCTACGCCAAGATGCTGGACGATGTCGGCGGCATTGCTTGCTCCTTCAACTCCACTGTATCGGATAAGACCATCGAGGAGACGGCGAACCTCGTCCGCTGGGCCCAGCAGCATCCGGATATCGTCCACACAATGGTCTTTATCCTCTTCCGTTCACCCGACCTCGTGTTCACCGTGCATGATGCCTATGCCTACGCCAGGAAAATAGAGATCGACTCAACGTACAAAGATTCCGAGTGGGGTGGCGAGCGAGTGCTGTACGCCCAGGACGTCGTGGAAAAGCTCAGGGGAGCGGATCCGCTTTACGAACCATCTGCCTTCCTCAACGGCACTGCTGATCCGAGTTCTCTGAAATGGCTCCTGGCGACGCGTGTGGTCTTCAACGGTAAAGTCATGGGATACTGCTCGCCACGATTTCAGGAGTTAGTGCAGGTAATCCACCACACTTTCAAGGGAACATATCTTTCGTACGTCGGCCCGAGCTTCGGACGCACAGCAAGATTGGGGTCGTTTCTCTTCGGGTTGGTGGATAGAAAGATGAGAAGGATCTTTCTGCGAATTCTCGGCGCAATGCTGAAGAACCCGCTGAACCTCTTCAGGCGCGCCTATTTTCAAAGTCTGATGGTGATCCAGCCGATGACCATTTTCCCTGATGGGCGTCAGGATATGTGCGATGCTTGCCCGGATATCACCGTTTATCAGGGGAAACTCGTATGGAGCTGCCGCCTCGCAGAGCTGGAAAACTTCGGCTGCTTTGTTACCTCTGTCCCGTCGGTGAAGGGGAAGACCGAAAAAGAAGCAGAGGGCGTGGCCTGAGCAACTCCTCTTTCTTCAATGCCTCCTCTTTCACAAATTCGGACGGACGGAGCCCAAATTGTTTGCAGTAAGTGATGCCCGGAGGCAGCGCCGCTATTCAGACTTTCGGAGCCGGGATCATTATCAACCCCCATCTCCATTTCTTTGTGACCGAGGCCCTGGGGGATTAGCTTTTTTAAAATTCACCGGTGCTGCCAAACCCGCCTTCGCCCCGCGAGGTCTCGTTCAGTTCCTCTGCCTCTACAATGGCCACGGTCTCCACAGGTTGGATGAGCATCTGCGCGATCTTCATCCCTTTTTTAATGACATAGGGCTCCTTACCCAAGTTGGCCACAACAACCCGGACCTCTCCTCTGTAGCCGGCGTCGACAACGCCGGCGAGCCGATGGACTCTGCGAAGTGAGATCCCGCTTTTGTCCCAGATGAGCCCAACGTAACCCTCCGGAACGGCCATCTGAATGCCCGTCGGAATTGGTTTTACCTCTCCCGGCTGGATCACCTCATTAACCGATGAAAAGAGGTCCATCCCCGCATCGCCCGGATGACTGTAACAGGGAATCTTGGCCTCAGGGTCGATCTTTTTCACTTTCAATTCGAGTTTCATGTTTCAGACACCTTCAACGCGTACTTCGGAAAAATATGGTCTCAGTAGCTCAGCCATACCCTCGATCTCTTCGCGTGAGTAAGGCTTGATCTGCTGGTAATTCCGGTCGATGGTATGGCGGGGCGAATACTGCTGGACCTGAAAGACCCGAGCCCCCTTGAGCAGCGCGGCGATCTCCAGGAGGTCCTCTTGCCCGACCAGGCCCGGGACGACGGTCGTCCTGAACATGTGCGGCACCCCAGATTTCCTGATGATTCCTATGCTCCGGCTGATATCGGCCTCAGCTACGTCCGAGCGCGTCACCTGTTTGTACCTTCTCAAGGGAGCTTTGACATCCATGGCCACATGGTCTATAAGCTTCGTCTTCAAAACCTCTTCCAGCCTAGAAGGAAGAGAACCGTTGGTATCGAGCTTCACTTTAAGGAGCCTGTCCTTGATGATATGAAGAAGGACTTCAAGCTCTTCTTCGAGAAGCGGCTCGCCGCCGCTCACGCAGATAGCCTCGAGCCAGCCTTTGCGGACATCGAGATAAGAGATAAAATAGTCCAGCGGCATCGTCGGAAGCGTCAGGGGCCTCAGGACCAGGTCGGCGTTGTGGCAGTAGGGACAGCGAAAATTGCAGCCGCCCAGGAAGATGGTAGAAGAAATGAACCCCGGAAAATCAAGCGGAGCAAATTTCTCTAGGCCCTTGATTTCAACCAACTTTCGAGCTCCGCGTGATGGTTGAAAACCCCGAGCACCTGGCCGTTCTCGCGCAGGACGAAAACAGGCAGGACGATGGCCCCCTTCTCATCGCGCCTGATTTGGCCGAGGAATTCCCTGACGCGCAGCTTACCGTCTTTTTGGACAAGGCTCAACTCCTGGCCCTGGAGCGCCGTCTCTTTCAGATACGTCTTGAAAGAGTCGCACTTATCGCAGTTCGGGTAGGTGAAAAGCAGATAATCCATGGCTTATTGAATTCGTTCATACGGCATTCGATCCTTGAACTCCTGCTGCTTGCCGTCGTTCCAGGTTCGAACCGGCCGGAGATACCCGACGATCCGCGAAAAAACCTCGGTGTCGTTTCCGCATTCGGGACAGTTCGGATGCTGCCCCCGGATATAGCCATGGTTAACGCAGACGGAGAATGTGGGCGTGATGCTGAAGTATGGAATTCTGGTTTCGGCGATTTTGCGGACCAGCTTTCGGCAGGTCTCGCGGTCGATGGATTCGGGAAGGAAGGTATGAAAGATCGTCCCGCCCGTGTAGAGGGGCTGGATGTCCTGCTGGTGCCGCAAGGCTTCGAACACGTCCCCGGTGGCGTCGACGTTGAGCTGGGTGGAATTGGTGAGATACGGATATTTATCCGTGCCGGAGGTGATGATGTTCTTATATTTTCCCTTGTCCTTCCGGGCCAGCCGGTAGGAGGTGGACTCGGCGGGCGTGGCTTCGAGGTTGTAGAGATTGCCGGTCTCCTTTTGGAATTCCCGGAGCACGCCGCGCATGAATTCCAAAGTTTCTATGGCGAATTCTTTCCCTTCGGGCGTCCCAATCCCCTTGCCCAGGAAATTCAGGCAGGATTCATTCATGCCGCAGACGCCGATGGTCGAAAAATGGTTGTCAAAGTGCCCGAGATAGACGAGCGTGTAGGGCATCATGCCTTTGGCCAGCATGTTGTTGACGACTTCCCGTTTCGTCTCCAGGGATTCCTTAGCTAGGGTCATGAGCTCTTTCAGCTTGCCGAAATACTCTTCCTTGGTCTTGGATTCATACCCGATCCGGTTGAGGTTGATGGTCACGACACCGATCGAGCCGGTGGAATCGCCCGGCCCCCAGATGTTGCCGGGACGGCGCATGAGCTCGCGCTGGTCGAGGTTGAGGCGGCAGCACATCGCCCGGATATCGCCGGGATTCATATCCGTCCCCAGATAATTTTGGAAATACGGAATTCCGTACTTGGCCGTCGCTTCAAAAAGCAGGTCGGCCAGGGGTGAATCCCAAACAAAGTCCTTGGAGATGTTATAAGTCGGGATGGGGAAGGTGAACACCCGGCCCTTCTGGTCACCCTCGATCATGAGCTCGAGGAAGGCCCGGTTAATCATATCCATCTCTTGCTGGTAATCGCCGTAGGTGGAGTCGAGCTCCTCCCCGCCGACGACAACCTTCTTGTTTTTCATGTCCGCGGGGACCGTGAGGTCAAAGGTCAGGTTGGAAAAAGGAGTCTGCCAGCCCCACCGGGAGGGAACATTGAGCCCGAAAATGAGTTTCTGGATATCCTGTTTAACCCTGTCATAGTCGAGGCGGTCCGACCTCACGAACGGCGCCAGGAGTGTGTCTACCGAAGAAAAGGCCTGGGCGCCCGCAAATTCTCCCTGCATCGTGCCGATGTAGTTGACCATGTGGAGGGTGGCGGTTTCGAGATGCTTGGCGGGATTAGAATGGACCTGATTGGGGACATGGCCGAAGCCCTTGCGGAGGAGCTTCTCGAGCGACCAGCCGGCGCAATACCCGACAATAGGATAGGAGAGGTCGTGAACATGGAACTCGCCATCCTGATGCGCCGCCTTGACCCGCTCCGAATAGAGATGATTGAGGGCAAAATTGGAGAGCACTTCGCCGGCGACGCGGGCGTTCAGCCCGGAGAAACTCGTTACCCCCTCGTTGCTGTTCTCCCTGACCTTCCAATCGACGTCGTTGATATAATCTTTGATCAGCCTTTCCAGGTTCAGGCCTGTTTTTTTCGCCTCCCGGATGGCTTTGTGTTTCTCGCGGTAAAGAATATAGGACTTGGCGACATCCAGATAGCCCTGCTTCATCAGGACCATTTCCACGATGTCCTGAGTCTGCTCGACCGAGGGAATCGTATAACCGCCGAACTTATCCTCGAGCATGAACGTGGCGATATCCGAAACGGTTTTGGCCGCGGCCCGGTCGGTAATGCCGTTCGCCTCCATGGCTTTGCCGACGGCCACAGTTATCTTGTCCTGGACAAAGTCAACAACAGTCCCGTCCCTTTTCTTAATTCTTGAAATACCCCGGGTCATTGAGCGCCTCCTTTCCTCCCTCAAAACAGCGGAAACCAGTTAAAAAACCCCCAAGGTAACTGCTATATTTAGTGTATCCTGGTGGCTTCTAATACAAAATATTGTATATAACGGCAAAAATTTACACCTAATCTTTTCTGTTGTCAAGGCCTTTTTTAAAATATTTTTTTCCTTTTTTTTTGACTTTTTTTTGGCTATTCTAAAGAAGAAAAAGAGGTTCAAAATGAAAACTTTGGAAATTCAAACGCCCTCCCACGAAGCCCTCGTTGACATAACATCTCTCGTAGAGGAAGAAGTCAGAAGAGAAAAAACAAAAACAGGCCTGTGCTTGGTTTACGCTCCCCACACGACCGCGGCCATCACGATCAACGAAAACGCCGACCCGACGGTGAGACAAGACGTGCTCATGACGCTGAAGAAAGCGGTTCCCGATAGTCTTGCTTACGCCCACTCGGAAGGGAACTCGCCGGCCCACGTCAAGGCCAGCTTGGTCGGGTCATCGGTCCTGCTTATCATCGAGGACGGCCGGTTGGAGCTCGGAACATGGCAGGGCATTTTTTTCTGCGAATTTGACGGCCCGCGCCGGAGGAAAGTCTATCTGAAGATCATCTCGGAATAGAAGAGGAGCGTCTTAATCCGCCGATAGATTTGGCGACTGCCGTCCGATTTCTCAATCTCACTTTCTCAGGTGAAAAAAGTCGATCCCCTATTCGACTAATACAAACGCGCTATTTGAATTGTCATCGCGAGAAACGAAGTGACGAAGCAATCCCAGCTTAGCGGGATGAGATTGCCGCGCTCCCAATGGGCGCTCGCAGTGATTATGTAAAAGCAACAATGCCATTTGCATTAACCGCAAGATGGAGCGGGGAGGCCTTTGATTTCGGAGAGCAAGATGGCCCAGGCGCAGCCGACGCCGGCCCTGACCGAGATCGCTCCGAAGGGGCAGTTCTTGGCGCAGGCGCCGCACTCCATGCAGGCATCGAAGTCACGCAAGCGGGCTTTTCCGTTTTCGATCTCAAAAACAGCATGGGGACAGACCTCAGGGCACATCCCGCAGCCCGTGCATTTTTGCGGGTCATAGCTTAGAGTTACAACGTTCTTGAGATAGCGATGTTCTTTCATGCTCCATCTCCTAAAAAGCCCTGGCCAACACGACCACGACGAGGGCGAGCCCGAGACCGGCAGAAACGAGGATGGCGGGCATCGCGTAGCGCATTTCCTTCAGGACTCCGGAAAGAGACGTATATGTGGAAGAGCCGGTAAAAGTCATGGCCAGGAAGGCGGAAATCGCCGGGAGCA
>Ga0153916_10002822_pt1 | contig 12728 bp, 8 predicted proteins | sample Opewatmetagenome_FD_109642 | JGI IMG/M metagenome (GOLD analysis project Ga0153916, IMG submission 109642) | Freshwater wetland microbial communities from Ohio, USA - Open water 3 Core 3 Depth 4 metaG | ecosystem: Environmental > Aquatic > Freshwater > Wetlands | place: USA: Ohio, Lake Erie, Old...
TCAAAGGCCACATCGTCCAAGTAGAGGCCGTCAATGCCGACATTTTTGACCAGCCAATTCAGGCCCTCGAGATAGTAGTTGTGCCAGCGGGATAGACCGCTGTTGATGATGGCCGCATCCTTGAGCTCGGGGACGAACCAGGCTGGGATATAGCCGGAGACAAGGTGCTCCTGGAGCCAGGAGAAGCCGCCTCCGGGGCCGGGGGAGAAGATCTCGTCTCCCAAGCTGCGCAAGGCGAAGAGCTCGACACAGCGGTTCGACAGCTCCCGGATGGTGTTGTAGATCTTGACCTTCATCCCATGGGCATGCGCCTCGTCGATGTATTTTTTCATCTCGGCCGCCCGCAGGAACGGATAATTGATATAGGGATTGACCGCGTTAGCATGGTGGAGGTTAATGGTGTTGGCCCCTGTTTCGGCTATCTCTTCGACCGGCTTGAACGAATGGAAGAAGCGGGTCGTGAAATGGGATTTCGGGTCGATGGGCTTGAAGGGAGTCAGAAGCAGGTTGAAATTGAAGTGGAGCACTTCGCCTGTCCTTATCCTGCGGGAGCCGCTCGATGCGGTGACAAGAACGGCCCCGTCCCCCGTCTCTCTAACCGCGCAGCCGCCCTTTCCTTCATTCCACCAGGATGGCGGCAGGTTGATTGGCTTGGAAAGGTAGAAGTTGGTATTGAGCGGCCGGGAATAGTTTTCGTCCCGCCAGCCGACCTGAAGCCCGGCGTTGACATCGCCGATCCAGAGCGCGTCCTGATTCTTCTTTTGGTCCCAGGCCCACTCGAATTGCGGGGGCCGCAGGCCCCCCTTGAAACCCAACCCCATCATGTACTTGGCCACATCGCTGACGAGGGGAATCTCAAGCCGGATATCGCCGACTTCGATGGCGGAACTTGCGGCTAGGTCCAGCTTGTACTCGACGAATCCGTCCGCTTCCATGCGGCCGCGACAGGTTAGAATGAGCGGCCCGGCCTGGCTGTGGGCTTCCCAGACGACGGCACCGTCTGCACGCTCGATAAACCGTGGGCCAGGTCCCTTCCAAGCCAGGGAGCTTCCCCCCTTCTCGATGACCACCAGGGCGATGGGGGAGGCCAGGAGTCTGCGCCCGTCCCTGCGGAACCCTGTCACATCGGGCGAGAAAAAGCTGCTGATCCCGCCGATAAGGCCGTCCTCGCCGATATCCACGGACCTCCCGAGACAGGACACGGTCCGGCCCTCTGTCCTCAGCGGGGTGTAGGGTGCAACGACCTCATCATCGAAAGCGATCCTCGAATCGAGCCAGCGAAGCCGGGACATTCGCCAGAGCTCGGAATCACCGGCGTCGCCGAGGATGCCGCTTTGGACATCGAGCAGAAGCTGTAATCGGGCCGGGGGGAGACCTCTGGGCCTCAACATCACTTCGCCTCGATATTTGCCGGGAGGGATATCTCCCGGAACCTGGAAACCGCACCAGAGCGGTTGGACCTTGCCCAGGGGGATTTGGCAGAGCTTCTTGAAATCCTTCCCGTCCCAATTGACGCCTCGAGTGTTGAAAGAATGGCCGCCGGAGGCGGGTATGAAAGGCTTCACGGCCGGGGCAGGGGAGGCCTGGACCAGCGTCAGATCGCCAAGGACGACATCCAAGTCCTCGATCGGAGCGCGGGCGGCAAAAACTCCGATCTGGAAGGCATAGAATTCCCCGGGCAGGGCCTCTCCTGTGAATTCGGACTTCGGCCCGCTCTGGATCCACCGCTGCGGCAAGTCGTCGGCCATCCGGACGGGAAAGCGCCGGTCTTCGGGAAACAACAGATAGGCTGCGTCAGGATATCGCGCCAGGAGCGCGGCGGTTTCCGCGGCGGTGGCAATGACTTCCATCGGGAAGAAACTGTTCAGCTCGTCGACCGATTGCATCTCGATGACCTCGGCCTCGGCGATGGCCCCATTTCTTTTGGCCGGGGGCTGGAAAGGGATAAGGCCGAATTTCTGGAGCCATGTTGGATCGGCCCCTGTCACCGGCTCCGGATAGGTAACGGTCGGATAGTTGGACCTTCCCTTCATGACGTTGGGCAGAAAATAGACATAGATATCGCCCGGCGCAGTCACGGGCTCGAAAACGAAATCCCCGAACTCGCGGTTCACGGCCAGCGGACAGATATTCTGGATCTCTTTTCCGCTCGCGGCATCGACGAATAGGACCCTTTTTCGCTCCGGTCCGGGATCGCGCCGCCGCCAGGGTAGCCGCACGCGGACCGCTCCGGCCCGATTCGGGACCCTGATGAGCGCCCTGTGGTTTCCGTAGAGGTCGGCATCCCATTTCCCCGTGCCGAAACGGAGTTGGGCCTCAGGGAAATCATGGCCAGCCGATAGGAACAGGCTCCAAAACAGCGCCAAGAGGGCGGTCCTAAGGGAGACTCCGGTGATCGACATATTTGCCTCCGGGCACCTATTCTATCCATAAAACGGGGGGAATTACGATAAAAAAATCGGCCGAAAGCCAGCGGGCGAAGGGTCGAGGAAGTCTCATCTTTTCCCCAAGAAACAGGTATAATGGAAAGCAGGATTTTATTTCTTACGCTTGGAGATTACATTATGGCCGACCAAAATATGAAACCTCGTTCCCAAAAGCATGCTTTCGCCGCTGCCGTTTTGTCCCTTCTGGCAATACTTGGGTTTGTCTTCTTGCCGCAGGTCCCTCTCTACGGCCTTTCGAGCCAGGTACCGGCCGAAGCCGCCGACCTCTGGTATGTGATCAAAATCGCCGGCCAGCCGGCAGGTTATATTCACGAAGAAACAAAGGCCTACGAGCACGGACTGAATACGGCGTCGAAAATGATCGTCGTCCTGAACCGCCTTGGCAGCCGGGTGGAAATCGGCTTCGTCTCACTCTCGGAGGAGACTCCTGAAGGACTTCTGCGACGAGTCACTTACGAGATGACGGCCTCCAACCAGGCGACCAAGTCAGAGGCGGTCATAGGCGGGGGGAAGGTTGAGATCCGGAACGAATCCGGCGGGAAATCCTATAGCAGCACTTTGAGCTATAAGGGGGAACTCTATGGCCCCGAGGGCACCCGCCGCCTCACTGCCGCCGGCCTTAAAGATCCGGGGGACCAGGTCACCGTTCAAACCTTTGTGGCCGAAGCCTCCCTGGTAGGGAAAATGACCCGCACCGTCCTTTCCCGGGAGCCCCTCAAGTTGGGCACTGAGGAGGTCGCTGCCCTCAAGGTCGAAGAGGTCTTCGAAGGTCTCCCCATCAAGCGGACGGGCTGGCTGGACGAACAGGGAAACCTCCTCAGACAGGATGAGCCGGGGCCGTTCGGGATGATCGAGGTCTGGCGGTCTGAGAAGTCCGCTGCGCTCGCTGCGGCGTCGGGGGGAGAGCTGCCCGAGGAGGTCTATCAGAGTTCGATCGTCAAAACCAACATCCGTCTGCCCCGGGCCTGGCCCCTTGATGCCTTGAAGCTCAAGCTCGTCCATCGCCGCCCGGAGCTGGGCTGGCCGGACCTGGAGATCGCCGGACAAAAAGTCCTTTCTAAAACAGAGAAAGAGGTCGTCCTCGAGATCCGCCGTCCGCAAGCGCAGCCTGGAACGTCTTTCCCCGTCGCCAAGACCGAGGACAACCGGAAATACCTTGAGCCCAACGCCTATATCCAATCCGATGACGCGGAAATCCTCCGCCTGGCCAAAGATCTCGTCGGCGGCGAAAAGGACGCTTTTCAGGCCGCGCTCCGCCTCGAACGCTGGGTCGCCGAGAACATGAAGTTCGACCTGGGCATCGTTTTCGCTCCAGCTACGGAGATCATCCGCGACCGCCGCGGCACGTGCGTAGGCTATGCCACTCTGTTCGCGACCCTGGCCAGGGCTGCGGGCCTGCCGTCCCGGATCGTCATGGGTTATGTCTATGCCCTCGGCATGTTCGGCGGTCATGCCTGGGCGGAAGTCCTGCTGGGCGAAGCGTGGGTGCCGCTGGACGCGGCCATCGTCAACGCCGGTGTGGCTGACGCCGGGCATCTCTCTCTGACTGTCTCGTCCCTGGCCGAAGGAATAAGTGAGATCACCCTCGGCGCCCCCCAACAGGTTTTCGGTCAGGTTGGGATCGAGATCCTGGGGTTTGAAACGGGGGGAAAGGCCTATTCCGTGACCCCGGGAGCGGGACCGTTTTCGATCACCGGCGATCTTTTTGAAAACCCTTGGCTGGGCCTTCGCCTGCAGAAACCGGCCGGTTTCCGCTTTATCAAGACGGATGCCGTGTGGCCGGACCGGACAGTCGTCGGGCTTGACGGCCCGGCGGGCGAAAGGGCTGTCCTCGAACAGCACGAACTCTATCCCTGGGAGGAACCGGAAAGAGCCGTTTGGCAAAAGCTGCAGAAGCTTATCCCGGAAGGAAAGAAGGCGCGACTGAAGATCCGGGACGCGGACGCGCTAGTCCTCGATTCCGCGGATGGTCGGAACTCAGCGGCAGCTGTCGCCCGGGGCCTGGAGGTCTGGATAATAAGGGCGGAAGGCAAGGAAGCTCCCTTGGTCGTACGGGAGGTGGCGAAATTCCTCCGCGTATCCGGTTTATCTGACTAGCCGTTGTCTTGGTAAGAACCCGGCAATCCAAAGGAATTCTCCCGCCCCGTCTTTTTAAGAGGACATCTGACCCCTATTCGCCACATCTCGCAAGCTCGCCCATCTTTTTCCCGGGGAGGCGGAGTGGCATAAAAATTGCTCTCCGGTCGATCGGGTCCACCAGGCTGGACGGACCCGGGAAGAGGAGAAACGGAGATGAGGAAAGCAATATTCCTCCTGGCCGCATTCATCGTGATCTTGGTTTCCGCCCAAGCAATGCTGGCGGGTGAGCGTTTCCAGGCCTCGTTGAACTTCCTGCTGGCCAACGCCCAGAACGACTTCAGGATGAACGTCGGGCGGACATTTTATGGACTTTCGGGGGAGTTTTTTTATCAGTTGCCCAAGTCCCCGGTCTCGTTCGGGGTCAGCCTTGAATATCTGGAATACGGGAGCGAGACGCGCGTCGAGCCGTTCAGCCACGACATCCCGGATGTTCTCGTCGATGTCACGACAAGGAACAGCGTCCTCACCCCGGCTGCGGTTGTCCGTTTTTCCCCGGTCGAGGGGCTTATCCGCCCCTATGTGGAAGTCCTTGCGGGTTTCAACTACATGTTCACTTATACTTCAGTCCATGACGACAGCGGTTGGTCCGGAGATATCGCCACGACGACCAATTTCGATGATTGGACCTTCACCTATGGGGCCGGAGCCGGGGTCGTCGTCCGGGCTCTGGACGTCCGCAGCCAGCAGGGCCGGACTTTATTCTCGCTGCAGATGGAGGTTGGCCTCCGCTATTCCAAGGGCAACACTGCGGAATATCTCACGGAGGGTTCGACCCGAACGGGCCCAGGGCATTATCACTCCGAACCCTTGGTATCCTCCACCGACCTTTTGAAAGCCCGCTTCGGGCTCGTCTTCCGCTTCTGATCCTCACCTCTTGCTGGCCAGATAGCTGAGCACGCCCAGCAAAAGACAGATGATGCCGGCAGCGAACGAATGGGCCTGTATAAAGAGCATAAGGAAAAGGCAAAGCAGCAGCCCGGAGATAGGGAAGGCCCGTGGATAAACACACTCGGCCTTGAGCCTGAGGGCCGAGGCATTAGCCAGGCTGTAATTGAACAGGACAGCGAAAGTGCTGATCGCCACGACGGCCGTCACGTCAAAGAAAGCCGCGACGATGGCGCACCCCACCCCCGCAATCAGAATGGCAAAATGGGGGGTGTGGTACTTGGCGTGGAGACGACCCAGGAAAATGGGGAGGTCGCCCTCTCTGGCCATGGCGAAGATCATCCGTGAGACGCCCAGGATCGAGGTCAGGAGAACACTCGCCATAGCCAGCATTCCTCCCAAAGAAACCAGGTAAACGAGAGCCGGACTGCCCACCACCCGGATGGCATCGGCCAGAGGAGACTTCGACCCGGCGAGCCGGCTTGAACCGACGAGCCCGAGGGCGACAATGCTTACGGCGATATAGGTAAGGGCGGATAGGACAAGCGCCAGGACCATTGATCGGGAGACGTTTTTCCTGGCGTCTCTGACTTCTTCCGCCACGATGGCCACCCTGGCGAAGCCGGCAAAAGCAAAGAAAATAAAAAACGCGCCCCGGAAAAGGCCCGTCGCTGAGGTAAAAAAAGGAGTGAAATGAACCGGCCTGAAGAAGAAGGCGCCGACCGCCACAAAAAGGAGAAGGACGATCACCTTGGTCCCGACGAGGACGTTATTGACCCGGGCGGAGTGCCTGACGCCCAATAAATTAAGGAGAGCAAAGCCAAGGCAAAGGAGGACGGAGATCCACTTGGGGTTTACACCAGGCAATAGGGATCGCAGGTAATGGGCGACCCCCAGAGCGACGGCCGCGCCCGTGAAGATGTTGGATGCGATCCACATCCACCCCGAGAGGAAGCCAGCAAATGGAGAAATAAGTATCCGTGAATAAGCATAGACGCTGCCTTCAGCCGGCAGCCACTGAGTCAACTCGACGAAGCTCAGGGCAGTGATAATGGAAATGGCCGCCGCCAAGATGATGGAAAGAACAAGGGCCGGACCCGCCAGCCCGGCGGCGATCCCCGTGACGATGAAAATCCCGCCGCCTATGATCGCTCCCAGACCAAGAGCTATAGCATCCATAAAGCCGAGGGCCGGAGCCAGGTGGCTCCCCGGGGTCACCTGAGCAGCAATAGGCTGGGTCATCGTCCGAAGAACATATGGCCCGCATCTTAGTTTTTTTCCACTGACAAATCAACGCTTGGGGCCAGGGCCTGAGGAGAAGAAGCAAGTCAAAGGTGGCATTGACTTATTCGTTATTCTGGTTCAATAATATAAAGAGAGATAAAAGGGTATTCAGGATGTGGGAGGTCTCGCAATGGCAAGCTCAAGAATGACCTGGGTTTATCTGGCTTTAGTCCTCATCGTCGGGTTCGCCGGAGGAGCCTGGCTCGCTCCCAGCATCGGCTTGTCCAGGGCGCAGGCGGAAGCCGCCCAAAAGGAACAGAAGCGGGCTGGACTGCAGGAGGCCGCACCCACCCCGCGAATAATGGATGATATCAGCGGGTTCTTCGAGCAGGCCGCTCGCAAGGTGAGCCCATCGGTTGTCCCCATCACGGCCGAGCAGGTCGTCCAAGCTCAGAGGGCTTTTGGCGCACCTGATGAGGCCCTCAGGGATTTCTTCGGAGAGGACTTTTTCAAGCGCTTTTTCGGCCAGCCACCCCAGGAACAAAAGCGGACCGTGCGCAGCCTCGGGTCGGGTGTTATCGTCTCCTCCGACGGGTATATCCTCACCAATAACCACGTCGTGGCCAACGCCGACAAGCTCTTTGTGGTCATTGGAGACAAGCGGAGCCTTCCGGCGAAAGTCGTCGGCACGGATCCCCAGACCGATGTCGCGGTCGTTCGCATTGATGCCAAGGGCCTCCCGGCGGCCACTCTTGGCAATTCCGACAACGTCAGCGTAGGGCAGTGGGTTATTGCCGTCGGCAATCCTTTCCAGCTCATGCATACGGTCACGGCCGGGATCATCAGCGCCGAAGGCCGCTCGTCGGTCGGCCTGGCCGATTACGAGGATTTCTTCCAGACCGATGCCTCCATAAACCCCGGGAACAGCGGCGGGGCGCTGGCCGACCTCAACGGCAATGTCATCGGCATTAACACGGCCATCGCCACCCCGTCGGGCGGGAGCATCGGCATCGGGTTCGCCATCCCGATCAATATGGCCCGCCAAGTCATGGATTCCCTCATATCCAAAGGAAAGGTGGTCCGTGGGTACGCCGGTCTCCTTCCCCAAGATATCGATGAGAACCTAGCCAAGGCTCTCAACCTCCCGGGCACCGTGGGCGTCCTCGTCGGTGATGTCACTCCCAGAGGCCCGGCCGACCTGGCGGGGATCAAACGCGGCGATGTCATCCTTAGCTTTGACGGGAAACAGGTGACGGACGCCACCCAACTCAGGCTGATGGTAGCCGAGATGGCGCCAAAAACCGCGGTCAAGGTCAGCCTGCTCCGCGAGGGGAAGGCTCTGGAGGTTACCGTTATCCTCGCAGAGAAACCCAACACACCCCAAGAGAAGGCCCTTGAACAGGAGCAGCCTGAAGGACAGACGGGCGAGAAACTGGGACTGAGCCTTCAGGATTTGACGCCTGACATTGCCGCTCAGCTCGGTTACGAAAAAGACAAGGGGGCGCTGGTGACCGACGTCGCAGCGGGGAGTCCGGCTGAGGATGCCGGACTCGGCCGGGGTGACCTGATCAAAGAAGTCAACCGCGCGCCGGTGAAGAGCGTCCGGGAATTTGAGAAGGCGATCAGCGGGTTCAAAGGAGGAGATGTCGTCGCTCTCTTGGTCCGCCGTGGTCCGACGACCCTGTTTGCCGGGATCAAAATTCCGGGCTGAGCCGGTGATCTCTCTGATTCTCGGCACGGAAACTGGCTTCCGGCTGGTCTGGGTGCGGCGCGATGGGATGGTTCCGTCGGTCAATGCCCGCAATGCCCAGCATTTGGAAAAAGGCATTTTGGTTTTTTTATGAAAGGAGGAGAACATGAAATCACTCCGGACCCTATCTCTTTCGAAGCTTTGTCTTTGGCTCGCCGCGCTCCTTTTCTTGACCGGTGTTTCCACCGTCTGCAAAAGCAAAAAAGCGGAGAAAGCCGAAGCCATGGCCCCGACGGAGATGGCGGCAACAGCTGACCCGATGTCCGGCATCCGCGCTATCCTGGGCGAAGCCAAGGAGGATTACCCGGGTGTGCAGGACATCGAACAGACGGGAAGCGAGATGACCATTTATTATCGCTTCATTCCCAAGGATACCAACACCTTCCAGGAAGAGTTGGGAGAGGACCTGGCTCCAAAGCTAAGGAAGATCTACGAGACCGATAAAGCTGTAGACGTCATCCGGTTCGACGTCTCTGTCCCGTTCAGTGAAGAGACAGGAGACACAGGCTTCAAGCATCGGTTGTCTTTCACAATGACCAGAAAGATCTTTATCGAAACCGACTGGACCGGCCTCCTTAGCCGAGATCTGTTGAAGATCGTCCAGGATTTGAGGGCTGAAGAATAAATCAAGATCTCCCTGGCGGGCCCCCAGGGGTGACCGCCGTGGATAGCCGGCCCGACTGAAACCAGCCCGGACGGTTTCTGCCGGCGCTATCCTCCCGTCCTTCTCCAGCAATTTCCCATGGTTTACCTTCCCTTCGAGTTCTGCTAACGTGTGGGGAAGGAGAAACGGGCATGGTGCGAAATGAAGGAGAGAGACTGAGGAGGGCGGTGGTCTGTGCGCCCCGGCACGAATACTTTCAGGTAGAAAACCCCGAATCGCATAACATCGGGGAGGCGGCCGACCCGGAAAGAGCGTCCGCCCAGCACCGGAACCTCCGGGCCAGCCTGCGCGAGGCCGGAGCCCGGGTGATCAACCTCCGCGAGCTTGCCGGTCATCCCAACTCCGTCTTTGCCCGGGATACCAGCTTAATGACCCCGGATGGGTACATCCGCCTGCGGATGGGACTCCCCACGCGGCGGGGTGAAGAGGAATGGATGGCTGCGGCCTTGGACTCACTTGGTATACCGTGCGTGGGCCTGATCGAGAAACCAGGGACGGTCGAAGGAGGGGACGTCATCCTGGCTGGAGATGTCGCCTTTGTCGGTCTCTCCGATAGGACGAACCGCAGCGGCGTCCGCCAGCTCTCGTGCCTCCTCCGGCGAAGCGGCTACGAGGTCAGGACGATCTCACTCCCGCTGCCCCATCTCCACATCGGCGGCGCCATGAGCCTCGTCGGTCCCCGCACGGTGCTCTGCTGCCGGCGGCTATTCCCGGGAGGTTTCTTTAAAGGCTTTGAGGTTGTCGCGATACCCTGCCCGCAGGAGGCCAGCGCCAACGTTATCGCCTTGGGCGACGGCGGTGTCCTTGTGGAAAAGGGTTGCTCGGGTTCGGCGGAGGCGCTTGAAAGGTCGGGGTTTTCCGTTCGCCTGGTCGACCTGTCCGAGTTCATCAAGGGGAGGGGAGGGCCGACCTGCCTGATCATGCCTGTGGATCGGTGGGAAAAAGGAAAGACCCGTCGCCGCCGGGCGGCCAAAGGAGAATAGTGAATCTCGGGAGGGCAGCTGATGAAAAGAAAGATCATCGAAATCGAGAGGGGCCTTTGCGACGGCTGCGGGCTCTGCACGACCGCCTGCGCCGAGGGCGCGCTGGCTTTGGACAAAGAGAACAAAGCCGTCTTGGTCAAAGAGGTCTTTTGCGACGGCCTGGGCGCCTGCCTTGACGTTTGCCCCACCGGCGCACTGAAGGTGGTGGAAAGGGAAGTTGATGCCTACGACGCCGGGGCGGCCTACCAACACGTCCTGAAGACAAGAGGGAAGGAGGCGGCAAAGAACGTCCACGGGATTGGAAACCGGGAAGGTCCTGCCGACCGCATATCGGCGGATTCTGAGAAAGCGTCCCCGACAGGCGGCTGTCCGGGGAGCGTCGCCCGCGAGATCCCCGCGCAAGGCAGGGGAGAGCAGGGGAGAGCCATCTCGGGAGCGTCGGAACTCAGGCAGTGGCCGATCCAGCTTCATCTCATAACGCCCCAGGCGCCCTATTTCAGGGGAAGCGACCTGCTCATCGCCGCCGACTGCACAGCGTTCGCCCTCGGAAGCTTCCACCCGGAGCTCCTCAGGGGCAAAACGCTGGTGATCGCCTGTCCCAAGCTCGATCAGACCGACGGATATATCGAGAAACTGGCCGAGCTTATCAAGCACAATGGGCTTCGCTCGCTGACCGTGGCCGTGATGACCGTTCCCTGCTGCTCCGGGCTCTTCCGGATCGTCGAACAGGCGCTCGAGCAGAGCGGGGTCGAGATGCCGCTCCGGAAACGGGTCGTCCATATCGACGGGACGCTCGTCTCCTGACGGACCCGGGATTGCCTTATTCCCTATTATTCCTATAGATTTTATCGGGAATCTTCCTTTTCCAGTAGAGGAAAGCGGGGACGCCGGCGAGGATGATCAACAGTCCGAGGAACGACTCACGGGGCTGGGAATAAAGACTGTTGCCGAAAACGGCTAGGTTGATCAGGATAAAGACGAGCGGGACGACCGGATATCCCCAGATGCGGTAGGGCCGGGGCACGTCCGGTTTCTTGGCCCGTAAAACCAGGACCGCCGCTCCCGTGGCGGCGAAGAACAGGACGAGGGCAAAGACCACATACTCATAAAGCGTCTGGTAAGTGCCAGACAGGCAAAGGAGCGAGGCCCAGACGCCCTGCCAGATGATGGCCCGCCCGGGCACGCGGAAGCGCGGATGGATAACGCTCATACTCCGGAAGAAGAGCCCGGACTCAGCCATGGCATAGTACACCCGCGGCCCGTAGAGAATGGTGGCCGCCAGACAACCGAAGGTGGAGATGGTGATCGCCGCCGCCACAAACCCCGCCGCCCCCGGACCAAAAAGCGAGGTCGCCGCCAGCTCTCCGATGCGGGCGACACCGCTCATCTTCTCGAGCGGCAGAGCGGCCAGGTAGACACTGTTCATTAAGAAATAGACCAAGACGACTCCACCTGTCCCCAGCAGGAGACTGAGCGGAATCGTTTTCTCCGGTTTTTTGACTTCGCCGGCGGTGCAGTTGACGGAATACCAGCCATCGTAAGTCCAGAGCACGGCAAGAAGCGCCAAACCGAATGACTTGATATCAAACGCCCCTCCCGTCCGGAAAAAATGACTCCAATTGTCCATCCCGGATTTCCGGCCGACCGCCCAGCCCAGGATGACCAGAGCGGCGATACTGCCCACGCGGAGCACGACCGAAAGATTTTGCACCAGAAGCCCGCTCTTCAGACCAAAGTAGTTGATCCCGGTAAGAAGGAGGATAGCCCCGACTGCCACCAGCTGTCCCGCGGATAGCGAGTAGGGGAGTCCGGCGACTTCCGTCCGGAAAAAGATCGCCTGGTTGGAAACTGAAGGAAAGAAATATCCCAGGAATTCAGCCAGGCCAACGGCCAGAGCGGCAATCCCTCCGCTGCCGATCACCCAGAAGAATGCCCAGCCGAAAAGAAAACCCGCCCAATCCCCATAGGCTTCCTTTAAATAGACGAATTGCCCGCCTGCCAGCGGATACATCGCCGCCAACTCTCCGAATGAGAGCGCTCCCGTCAGCGTAATAACCCCTCCCAGGACCCAGGCCAGCATGACCAGCCACGGCGATGGGACGAATCCAATGATAAACCCGGTGGTCATGAATATTCCCGTCCCGATGACGCCCCCCATTACTAAGAAGGCCGAGTCTAGCAGTCCCATCTCCCGCCGGAATTCGTTTGGCTTGTTCATTTTCTCCCCAATTTTTTTCGCCAACGATTATACGAAAACTCTTTTCCAACTTCAAACCCAACTTCCTGCCGCCAACTTTACTTGCCATCCACCCTTCTTAAGCCGATGCCGGCCACCTTAATTTGCTGATTCAATTTATTATCAATATCTTACATAAATGTCGGCATGCCGACATCTTGCTTTTCTGCCGCTCTTGCTCTTCCTTTTTTCTCCCGATCCGCATTTATTTACCTAGCGAAACTTTTTTCTTGATTTTTTTTCTTTTCTAGATTACCTTTCCTCCTCGGAAGTTCGACCTTGGAGAAGACCGCTTGATCATTGCCATCACAAATCAAAAAGGCGGGGTGGGGAAGACCACGACCTCTCTCAATATCTCAGCCGCCCTCGCCTTTCTGGGCAACCGCGTCCTCCTCATCGA
>Ga0153916_10002823_pt1 | contig 12728 bp, 12 predicted proteins | sample Opewatmetagenome_FD_109642 | JGI IMG/M metagenome (GOLD analysis project Ga0153916, IMG submission 109642) | Freshwater wetland microbial communities from Ohio, USA - Open water 3 Core 3 Depth 4 metaG | ecosystem: Environmental > Aquatic > Freshwater > Wetlands | place: USA: Ohio, Lake Erie...
GGCAAACATAGAGATGGGGCTGGCAGGCGGGATAACCGTCCATGAGATTGCCAAGATTGTCAGGCATTATGTGGAGCTGGTGAGGAAAACCAAGAACATACAGATAGCAATGGTCCTGCAGATGCAGCTTCCCATGGTGGAGAGGATTGCGAAGGCTATGTTCAAGGGGACTGAGTCGCTGTCAAAGGGAGAGCCAATAGGGGACGGACTGGGTCCGCTGGTTATTGCTGACATGGCAGGAAGCGCCAACTGGAAGGAGATAGAAGAGGACATGATAATGGCCGAGACCAAGATGGACGGAAGGAAGGCAATACTTCTGAAGGCAAAGGGGCCTGGCGGGAGGATTGGCTATCCTGGAAAGGCGGTTGCCAAGCTGGTTGGTGAAAGGAAGATAGCAAGGATAATAACCGTGGATGCGGCTGCAAAGCTGGAGGGGGAGAAGACGGGCTCAATTGCAGAAGGGGTGGGGGTTGCGATGGGCGGCCCTGGGACAGAGAGGTTCTATATAGAGGATATTGTTGTGAAGAAGAATGTGCCTGTTGACTCTATAGTTGTGAAGATGGGCCAGGAAGAGGCGATAACTCCAATGAGGAAGACGGTAAAGGATGCTCTTCCCCAGGTAAAAGAGTCCATAAAGAGGAGCATGGAAAGGACAAAATCTGGAGATATAGTGATAATTGCGGGTGTGGGGAACACATCAGGGGTAGGGAACACGGCAAAGGACGCGGATGAGGTTAAGAAATGGGTTGAGAAGTACGAGAAGGACTTGAAGGCAAGGAAAAAAGACAAGAGGAACAAAAAGAAGGGAGATTTTGAGATTGAGGAATAAAGATAAATCTGGGTTCTAATTCTTATAAATCAGAAGGTGCGAAGCTTCCACGTAAAGTCATAAAGTTAATCTGATGGAAGCCGGGGGCTATAAGGCGGAGCATATGAAAATAATTGCGGATTTGCATTTGCATTCAAGGTATTCCAGGGCAACCAGCAACCAGCTCAATGTGCCCAACCTTGCCAAGTATGCGAAAATAAAGGGCCTTAACCTGCTGGGAACCGGGGATTTCACCCATCCGCTCTGGTTTAAGGAACTGAAGGATAACCTGAAAGAGGATGGATCGGGAATACTCAGGGATAAGACAGGCTTCGGTTTTATTCTCTCGGCGGAGATATCCAGCATATATTCACAGGATGGAAAGGTCAGGAGGGTGCATAATTTAGTTCTGGCTCCCTCTTTTGAGGTGGCAGACCAAATATTCAAGGCCCTCATGCGAAAGAAGGTGAACCTTAATGCTGACGGAAGGCCCATATGTGGGATACCCTGCCCTGAGCTGGTGGAGCTCATAATGGGGGTGGACAAAAGGAATGAGGTCATACCAGCTCATGCCTGGACCCCCTGGTTCAGTGTGTTCGGGTCAGAATCGGGGTTTGATAGCATTAAGGATTGCTATCAGGACCAGGCCAAAAACATACATGCCCTGGAAACGGGCCTGAGCAGCGACCCAGCAATGAACTGGAGGCTCTCCTCCCTTGATAAATTCGCTCTGGTCTCAAATTCTGACAGCCACTCCTTTTGGCCATGGAGAATGGGCCGGGAAGCCAATGTATTTGAGCTCAAGGAGCTCACATATGAAGATTTGCTCTCGGCTGTAAGGGAAAAGGATCCGAAAAGATTCCTGTATACGCTGGAAACCGATCCCTCCTATGGGAAATACCATTATGATGGCCATAGGGCATGCAATGTTTCTCTGGCTCCGAAGGAGGCCCTTAAAATGGGCAACTGGTGCCCTGTCTGCAAAAGGCAGCTTACCATAGGGGTCCTGCACAGGGTGGAAGAGCTGGCGGACAGGCCGGAGGGGTTTGTTCCCAAAGGGGCTGTTCCTTTCAAGTCGCTTATCCCCCTAACAGAGATTATAGCAGGGGTTATGGGGATAGACCAGCTCTACTCCAAGGGTATCTGGGAGGTCTATAATCAGCTTGTGAAGGAGTTTGGCTCTGAGCTTGGGGTCCTGCTGGATGCGGAGGAAAGCCAGCTGAAGAAAGTCACGGGGGAGAAGGTTGCAAAAGCCATAATCGGGGTTAGGGAGGGGAAGGTGGAGATAAGGCCCGGGTATGATGGGGTGTACGGGTATCCGGTTTTTGAGGGCTCGGACAGGGAAAGGCAGGAAAGAAAAGTCCGGGAAGGAAGCGGGAAAGAAAGGCCCAAGGCCTCTGGAAGGCCAAGAAAAGGGCTGAAGGCGAAAGGCCTTCAGAAAAGCCAGAAGTCCCTGAAGGATTTTTAAGGAATGTCCCTTCCTATAACCTTTATTGTGGTTTCCTTGTCAATATAGTACTCGTATTCCGCCGCCACGTTTATTATTCTCTGGATGGGGGCTATCAGGGGAAGGTCTTTCGCAGTCACATCGCACACAAAGGTGTTGCTCTTGAACTGAAAGAGAGAGATGGTTTTGCCGCTTTGGAAATCTGTGCAGTCGGTTGAAAGCTTCATTTGGCTGTCAGCCCCGCCAAAATCAATCTTTATTTTTACCTTGTTTTTCGGCTCTTCTCCGGACTGGATTTTGCAGGCCCACATCATGTTTTCTCCCCCTTCTGTGTTTCTTCCGGGATAGGCGCATGCCATCCCGCTGCCTGCATTGCTTATGGTTATCTCAAGCGGGAAGGTGACCTGCTTTTCTTCCTGCCAGTATCTTATGGGGCCTTTTGTCAGTATATCCAAAACTATCGGGCCGCTTGTCTGGGATTTGGTGTCAGCAGTAAGGGAGCCGCCCTTGTCCTGCAGGTTCCTGAGCTCCAGGCTGGAGCCGAAGGTTATGAGCTTGGAAATATAGCTTTTGTAGGAGTAATACATTCTTGCTGTGGGTGTGTAGGTCATTGTGAAATCCTTGGGTATCGGGGGGGCCTTATAGGTCCAGGTGCATATGTGCTGGCTGCCTGAGGTTCCCATAAAGGGGTTGGGGGCAAGAAGGGTAAAGCCGGTTCCTGGGCTTTCACCTGTTCCTAGCCAGTATCTGCATTCCTCTTCGTTTGGAAGCTTTTCAGGGCTCTCCGATTTGGGGCTTTTTTCGCATTTGCCTTCCATATAGGGGCACCAGGCATCATCTATTCCTATAACAGTGGCATAGACGCTTTTGGCCTCAGCAGAGCCCTCATTCTTGATAAGCAGCCGGAATTTCACTTCCTCTCCAGCATAGACCTCGGGCAGTTCCGGCTCAAAGCCGGCTATAACAACCCCGCTGCCTCCGGTTACGGGCTGGTATGTGCAGCCGGAAATGGCAAGAATAGGCAGGGCTAGGAGAACTAGAACTGACCAAGAAAGGTGCTTGCAGGGCATTGTATTAGAATTGTGCAAGGAGATTTAAGTATTGGATTTTTACCAAGATCTAAATTGGCTGCGTGTAGGATTGCTTTCTCTAGTGGATTTTGTCCATGAATAAAGATAAATCCTGCCACCCCGGCCACCCAGGCCACCGCGGCCACCGGAGTAGTAAAGGCCTCTCCAAAAACGGCCTCCCCAGTAATAGTCGCTTATTACAAAGTCCGGCTTTTCTTGCTGCTGCATGTTTAGTATTTCTTGTTTTGCGACGAGTTTTATTTGGCTGCCTTTTGGGGCCTGCACAACAGGTCCTAAAGGAGTTTCTATAACTTTTACTTCGCCGCCTTCTTCTCCTAGAATTACGAAAGGCGTAATGTCTTTCGCCTCATAGCTGCCGCTCACATCCCATCCGTCTATTCTAGGCGTTCCGTTAGGATCTGTAATTGTGTTTCGTTTCCAGCTACAGCCAGTTCCAAGAAGTGTCATTCCAATAAGGCCTACTGTTCCTAGTGCTGCTCCTGTGTATTTTGCTAAGTTTCCTTTGTATCCTGTTTGGAGGTTGTCTTTGGCCATAAAATCACCCTTTTTAATTATCCTATGTATTTAAATACTTTTCGGTAGTGAAAATTCACGGAATATGCTCTTGAAATTATAAATCTGACTAGAAATTAACTCAAAAGAAAGTTTGCTATGCCTTAACGGATGCCTGTTACAGTCACGGTTGTTGTGCTGTCTATGTAATAGTAGTACGCAAGGTAAATTTTCATGTTTACGTTCTTGCTTGCTGCAAGTGTGTCGTCTATCTCCATTTCGCATGTTATTGAAGCGGTTTGGCCTTTCCACAGCTTAACGTAACCATCTATTGTGCCACCTGTAAGGCTTCTGGTGCCGCTTCCATATATGTAGTTTGGCTCTAGGCAATTGCTGTCAATACTTATTCCTTCAGGGGGTTCAATCATGGCATATACGAGATAATCGCTTTCTGTTAAACCCGATAATGCGCCAAAACCGGTTATGATACCAGAGAATGAAATGTCATTGCGCCCCAAAGGACTGACAACCCCTCCGCCTGTGTTTTCTATAACTATGGTTACTGGGAATATGTTGCTTGCCACAGATGTGCCGTATGGCTGCGCAGTCACATCTCTTTGCTTTATGAATTTGCCTGTGTTCACAGTCACTTTAAGCGGACCTGCGGTTGTTTGTATGTCGCCTGTTGGAAGGGTCTTGCCCTGGTCCTGCAAACGCCTGAGTTCTTGCTCATTTACAAGAGTCATTTGCTTTACTGCGCTTGTTACGTATCCATAGGTAACCCTAACAGAAGGCGAATATGACTGTGTTACTCCTTCCGGCAGAGCTGGAGCATAAGCGTCAAAATATGCCTCTTTAATCGCGCCATCGGTGTTTTGTGTTGGGTTTGGCGGCAGCATGTCGCCAAACAATTTTTCTTCAGTCATGCCTGATACGGCTGTTATTCCCCAGTCCTTTGCGCTTATTTCAGTTAGAATTGCTTTCACTCCCAATGCTTCTGTTCCGCCTTTGTTCTGAACCCTTACCCTCAGCTGAAGGTTGTCCCCTGATTCTACGGACGAAAATGTGGGTTCCCAGTTCAAAACAACCATGCCGTTGCCGAAGGTGGGGCCGCTTGTGCCTGTTGTGCAGCCGGATATAGTCATGGCTCCAAGAAGCGGGACTAATAGGAAAAGGAACTTCAGATTTTTTTGGGAAGAAGTTTTCATCCGCATCTCTTTAATTATATGGTTGATTTAATTTATAAGTGTTCTTATTTGTTGTATGGGTTTGCTATTTGCTAATTAGCCAAAGACCTTTGGCGGCTTTATGGTGACCTTTATTTCCTTGCGGAATTCATAAAGGTAATCCACTGATGTTGTGATGTGGTAGGTGGCTGTTTTTGGGAGGTTGATTTCCCATGGTGTTTTTATCGGGAAAATCTCCTTTGGGGTTTCCTTTCCTATGAACTGCATTTTATTGCTTGGCTTAAGCCTTTCAGTCAGATTATCAAATATTAATTTTCCAATGTCATATGCTTGGCCTGTTTGCTTTTCTCTCGGCTGTATTTCTATTTCGCTGTTTTGCCTGTTTGTTTCTATGACCATGATTATGTCAGAATAAACAGGGAAGCCGCTTCCCTTGTTTTTTACCTGGAAGCCGATTGCTGTGGTTGAGGCCTGGCCGTTTTGCACAGGTATGGGCTGCGTATCTTCTGCTGTGAGGTAGGGTTTTATCGGGCCGTAGCCCTCTGTTATGTAGGAGCTTACTGTGCTGAACTTGCCTTCCGCTATCATCCTCTGCATCTCAAAATAGACAATAAAGGTTATGCTGGTTATGCTGTCCGTCTCATAGGGATAGCGGACATAGACCTTTAGAGTGCAGGAGGTCTGGAGCGGGATTGTTTTTTCATCGTTGGCCACAAGGGTCCAGGAAATGGGGATTGTCTGCTTGGGAAGGATGCGGCTTATGTTGCAGCCCACTTCTTTGCCTCCAGCTGTTATTTTGTCTTCCTTTTCCAGGCAGCTTACCTTTATATCCTTGAAAAGGCCTTCGCAGTAGTCATAAAGGACAATGGATATTTTTTGGTCTTTGGCTCTTCCATAAAGGTTCCTTTGCGGGACGGTCTCGCTTCCCCTGTTCTCAATCCAGGCGGAGAGGCGGAACTGCTGGCCGGTTGAAACGGTTGAGGGGACTGCATCCAGGGTTCTTATCACAAGGACATCGTTCTCGTACTCCACTGTCCCGCCGCAGGTTCCGAAGCCGGGGATGCAGAACTCTCCAAAGCCGGGGATTGTGCAGCCGGAGACAAAAATGGCTAGCAGGAAGGTAATTGGGAGCAAAAGGAAGGTTTTGGTTTTCATTAAATAATATTATACCGAAGAATATATTTATTGTTATGAAGGGCCAGCTGGTGTTTGAGTTCCTGATTGCGGTTATGGTTTTTTTCGGGGTTTTGGTTTACGTGATAAACTACCTGAGCACGAGCTTTTATACAACCAGGCAGGAGTTTGCTTCAAACAGTTTGGAGAGCAAGGCCTTCAGTATAGGGGAGCTTCTTGTCCTGAACAAAGGGAACTGGTCAAACGGGGTTCCGGCTGTGGCCGGGCTGGCAGAGGACTGGCCTGTTCTGAACTCGTCAAAAATCCAGTGGCTGCAGACATATTGCGTGGGCAATTACGGGGGGCTGACCAGGAATCTGGGGATTGAGGAAAGAAATTCGCTCAGGATTGTTGTGAATGAGAGCGGCAATCCTGCTGGCCTGGTTGATTGCGGGCCTAAAATTGCCTGGCCTGCCAGGGCTGAGGCAAGAAGGGTCGCCCTTTCGGAAAGCAAAAAGGTGCTTTCTGTTTATGTGGGAATCTGGTAATGATATTGTGATGTCTGCGTCTGGAAGCTTTCCAAGAACGGATTTATAGAAGAGGGGGAAGTATTTGCTATGAGGGTGATAATAGCAGGGGGAGGGGAGCTGGGAGCAAGGGTTGCGGAAGCCCTCACAAAGGAGAAGAATGAGGTTGTGGTTATAGAGAAGGACCGGGGAAAGGCTGAATATTTGGGGGAGAAACTGCGCGCAATAGTTCTGCTCGGGGACGCCACTGAGAAGAGTATGCTCAGGCATGCGGCCGCGGACAGGTGCCATGCCCTGCTCGCGCTTACAGGGGATGACAACACAAATTCTGAAATATGCGCATTGGGGAAATCTTTTAAGGTGAAAAAAATACTTGCCCGGCTGAACACTCTGGAGAAGGCGGGAATCTATCCGCCCGGGGTTGTCAAGATAAATGTCATAGATGCTGCTGCGGGGGAGCTCAGGAAGGCCATAGGAAAGCCAAGGAAAAAGTGAACTTCTCGGGCTAAAGCCCCGAGGGTTTCTGCGTGACTAGCGGACTTTTGCTTTCTTTAGGAAGCTCTTTACTACGGATTCCAGGTCTGGCTGGCCTGTCTCATCCAGGTAGTAGCGAACGTTCACAATCGGCTTGTTTATTTTCAGTATGCGGGAGAGGTTCACAGGGCTGCCGTCTATTACAATATCGCATTTCGCGCGGTTTATGGTTTTTTCCAGTTCTTTAATCTGCTTGGGGCTGTAGCCCATGGCAGGAAGAATATTGTGCAGGTGGGGGAATTTTTTGTAAACTTCCTTGATGGAGCCGACTGCGTATTTTTCCGCTGGAATTGTTTTTGCTCCGTACCTGCTTGCTGCTACCACGCCTGCCCCGAAGGGCATGCCCCCGTGGGTGAGGGTCGGACCGTCTCCTACAACCAGGGCTGTTTTGCCCTTTATCATTTCAGGCGGCTTGTCAATTGTTATGGCGGAGTTCGCTCTTATCACAATTGCTTTCGGGTTATATAGTTTTATGTTCTCTTCCAGCGCCTTTATGTCTTCCGGTCTTGCGCTGTCCATCTTGTTTATTATCAGGACATCTGCGAGAAGGAAATTGGTTTCTCCGGGATGGTATTTGAGCTCGTGGCCTGACCTGTGCGGGTCAAGCACGGTTATCGCAAGGTCAGGGTGGATGAAGGAAAAATCGTTGTTGCCCCCATCCCACACTATTACTTGCGTCTCCTGCTCTGCCTGCTTCAGGATTTTTTCATAGTCAACACCGGCATAGACAATAGCTCCGTTGTCCAGATGGGGCTCATACTCTTCCCTCTCTTCTATCGTGCATTTCTGCCTGTCCAGATCTTCGTAAGAGGCAAAGCGCTGGACCGTCTCCTTTTCCAGGTCTCCATATGGCATTGGGTGGCGGATTACAACAACTTTCAGTCCGTGCTTTCTGAGGATGGAGACAATCTTCCTGGAGGTCTGGCTTTTTCCAGAGCCAGTGCGGACTGCGCAGACAGCTATCACGGGCTTTGTGGATTTCAGCTGGGTTGATTTTGGACCCAAAAGAATGAAGTCCGCTCCGCAGGAAAGAGCAAGAGAGGCCTTGTGCATCACGTATTCGTGGGAAACATCTGAGTAGGCAAAAACTACCAAATCTATGTTATGTTTTTTGATTATTTGGGGGAGGTCTTTCTCATCATAAATGGGAATGCCTTTCTGGTAGAGAGGGCCTGCCAGGGAAGGAGGATACCTCCTGCCTGAGATTCCTGGTATCTGCGCTGCTGTGAAGCAGACAACCTCATACTCTTCCTTGCTGCGGAAGAAAGTGTTGAAGTTATGGAAGTCGCGGCCCGCAGCTCCAAGAATGAGAACCCGTTTTCTTTCCATGCTATTTTATTACAAGCGGTATTTTATCAAGCAAATCAGAAGCCAAAAGTCCGGGGCCCTTCTCCTTTGATGCCAGGTCTCCTGCTGCCCCGTTTATGTAGGCGGCTGCGCAGGCGGCTGTAAGCGGGTCAAATTTCATTCCAAGGATTGCTCCGCATATGCCTGCAAGCGTGTCCCCTGTCCCGCCTTTGGTCATGTTCGGGTTTCCTGTATTGTTGTGGAAGGTCTTTTCCCCGTCAGAGATTATGTCTGTGTGGCCTTTGAGGAGGATGGTGGTTCTGAGCCTCTGGGCAAAAAGCTTCACAATTTCTGTCCTGTGGTTTATTTCCAGAGTGGGGTCTTCCCTAGTGAGGGCCTGGAATTCCCTCTGGTGGGGGGTTATCACAAAGGGCCTGCCAAAAAGGATTACAGGGCTGTTAACGACTGCCTGAACGGCATCTGCATCTATCACGCAGGGGATTTTCACGCTGGTAAGAAGTGAGTGGACGAGGGAGAAGGTTTCCGGCCTTCTTTCTATTCCCCCTCCTATGACTACGGAATCCGCGCTTTTTGCAATTTCAAGAATTGGTTTCAGGTGTTTCGGGTTGAGGTAGTCCCCGTCAAGGGGCTCTGTTATCATGTCCGGGGAGAAGGTGGCTATTGTGTTGGCTGCCCTCTCGGGGGCTGCTATTGTGACCAGATCGCTTCCGGAGCGGTAGGCGGCAAGGGCTGCGAAGGCAGGGGAGCCCGAATACTTGCGGCTTCCTCCTATCACAAGAACATGGCCGAAATTCCCTTTGTGGCTCCAGTCAGGCCTGGGTAGGTAGATTTTCTTAAGAATGTCTTTTGACACTGTTTGGGGTTTTTGTTGTGGAATCATTCTATCAACCTTCGATAGAAGGTGTCAAGAGACACCTTCATTCTATAATCGTTCCCTTAAAATGCCTGCCGCCAAGGAAGTTCTCAAGGTTCGCGAGGTCCCTGCCGTTCATTATCACAACTTTAAGGCCGGATTTCTGGGCTTCCCTGGAAGCGATGGGGTCAAAGGGGACATTAAGGCCTGGGTCCCATTTGTTGCCCACGAGTTTTCTGAAATCCTTCCAGGGGATTTTTTTAATCGGTTTTGCGGAGCTGTATTTTTTCGGGTCGCTGGTGTAAACATAATCTATGTTGGATAAGTTTAGGATTGTCTTTGCCTTAAAGCTTTTTGCCCACATGGTTGCATCGTAGTCAGTGCTGTGGCCGGGCTTCCAGCCGGCTGCTATTATCACTGGTTTTTTCGGATGGGTTTTTTCTTTATAGTTTCTTATCACAACTGGATGCGAAATGTTCCTTAATATTGTGCGCAGGAGGTGGGCGTTAAGCCGGGTGGTGTGGATTCCTATCCAGTCCAGGTCTTCCTGTTTGGCTTTTGTGATTTCTTTTGCAGCATTTTGGTATTTCCTGCAGGTCTTGCCGCCCCCCACTATTATTATGAATTTTCTGCCTTTCCTCACCTGGGAAACAACAAGGGAGTGGAATTTTTTCAGGAAGGGAATGTCTATCTCTTCCGGGACCACAAGGGAGCCGCCTAGGGAAATCACCACATATTCGTTCATATGCATCCTTATTTTGAAGGTGCTTTCGTTAAATCCACCTCTTCTTCCTGAAATAGATTATCATCACAAAGGTTATCACGCCCATAAGGAAAAGGACTATGTAATACATGAAGTCAAAATGGGATTCGGGTATTGCGAGGTTCATTCCGTAGATTCCGGTAAGGACGGTAAGGGGCATCATTATGGTGGCAACTATTGTGAGGGCTTTCATCACCTCATTCATGCGGTTGGAGATCATGGAAAGGTGGACTTCCAGAGTGTTGGAGAGGATTTCCCGGTAATCGTCTATGGATTCGTTTATGCGGATTATGTGGTCGTATATGTCCCTGTAGTAGGCGGAGGAAGAATCGCTTACGAAAGGGAAATTTTTCTGGGAAAGCAGGAGCACAACTTCCTTCTGCGGGGCTATCCTTTTCTTTATGCCCAAGAGCTCGCGCTTCAGGCGGAAAAGCCGGCCCAGAACCCTGTGGTCTATGTTCCTGTAGACCTCTTCCTCCAGCTCATCTATCTGGTCCTCTATCTCATCAAGAACAGGGAAGTATAAATCCACTTCAGAGTCCATCAGGTGGTGGAGGAGGAAGTCAGGACCTTTGGAAAGGAGGGAACGGAGGCGGATCTTGTCTGATTTCATGGAGTCAAAGCTGGGGATTTTTTCCTTATGGACTGTAAGGAGGAAATTCTTGCCGAGGATGAAGTTCATCTGGAAGGCAGCAGGGCCCTTCTTTCCGGACTCCAGCCCGTAGGCGACTATGAAAATGTATTCCGGGAACTGCTCAAGCTTCACTCTGTTGCCTGTTTTTGAGCAGTCCTCAAGGGTCAGGTGGTGGAGGGGGAAGGCCCGGCTGAGCTTCTCCAGATCGGATTTGGTGGGGTCTGTCACATCTGCCCATATCCGCCTGCGGGTTGCCAGAATTTTTGCCGGCTTTATCTCTTTCTCTAGAATGAAGGCGTCTATCATAAACCTACCCCGTGTCAATTTGCGCTTTTTGCAATTTTCCTGAATAGTCAAAGTAAACGGTTTTGGTTTCAGAAAATTCATCTATTCCTAATATTCCGGCTTCCCTCCCGCTTCCGGTCTGCTTTACGCCTCCGAAGGGGAGGTGGGCCTCTGAGCCGATTGTGCTGGAGTTCACATAAGTCAGGCCTGCCTCTATCCCTTCAATCGCCTTGAAGGCGGACCTGATAGAGGAGGTGTAGATGGAGGAGCTAAGGCCGTATTCAACTGAGTTTATGGCTTCTATTGCTTCCGCCAGGTCCTTTACTGAGATTATGCAGACAACCGGGCCGAATATCTCTTCCTGCGCGATTCTCATGTCATAGGTCACATTTGTGAAAAGGGTGGGATGGTGGAAAAAGCCCTTTCCTTTTAGGGGGTTTCCTCCATAAAGGAGTTTGGCTCCTTCTTTCTGGCCTATGTCAACATAGGCCTGAGTCTTTTCAATCGCTTTTTTGTTTATGAGAGGGCCAACATCTGTTTTTGGGTCAAGGCCGCTTCCCAGCCGGAGTTTGGAAACCTTTTGGGAAAGAAGTTTTTCAAACCTCTCTTTTATGGACTGCTGGACTATCACTCTGGAGGCGGCTGTGCACCTCTGGCCGGTTGTTCCGTAGCCGCCCCATATCACTCCATCTATTGCAAGGTTTAAGTCAGCATCCTCCAGGACTATAATCCCGTTTTTCCCACCGAGCTCAAGGCCGATTTTTTTTATGCCTGCCTCTTTTGTTATCTGGAGGCCTGTGTCCCTGGAGCCGGTGAAAGAGATGCAGCGGACGGATTTATGCTTTACAAGTGGGAGGCCTGCCTGCTCGCCTGAGCCGGTCACGAGGTTAAGGACTCCTGGAGGGAGGCCTGCTTTCTGAAGAATCTCAAGGAATTTTATTGCGCATAAGGGGGTGTCTGAGGCGGGCTTGAGGACAACTGTGTTGCCGCATATGAGGGCGGGCATGAGCTTCCAGGCAGGAATGGCTATGGGGAAGTTCCAGGGAGTTATCAGGCCGCAAACGCCTATTGGCCTGCGGATGGTCATGCAGAATTTGTCTCTAAGCTCGGATGAGGTTGTGTGGCCGAACAGGCGGCGGCCTTCGCCTGCCATGTATTCGGTTATGTCTATGGCTTCTTGGACATCCCCTCTGGCTTCGGGAAGGACTTTGCCCATCTCGGTTGAGACCAGTTTCGCTAGGGCCTCTTTGCTTTCTTTAAGGAGTGAGGCAGCCCTGAGGAGAATCTGGCCTCTTTTCGGGGCAGGAAGGGAGTTCCATTCATCAAAGGCCTGCTCGGCTGCGGAAACAGCAAGGTTTATGTCGTTCTGGTCTCCGGACTGGAATCTTCCGAGAATCTGCTCGGTTGCCGGGTTAAGGGAGGGGAAGGTCTCGCCAGAGCCGGAGGAAACCCATTTTCCGCCTATCAGAATCTTGTAGGTTGTCATTTCTTCGCTCCCTTTGGGTTTACTTGGGAAGCGTATTGGTAAAGTGCCCTAAGGGCCCCTGCGGCCTGCTCAGGATAGGAGAAGCATGGAACTCCAAAGTCCTCCAGAGATTTTTTGAGGACCTCTGTGTATCTGCCTCCGCCTGCTATCACTATAAGAGGTTTCATCCTCCTGTCAGATATTGCGGAAACCACGTCCAC
>Ga0153916_10002824_pt1 | contig 12724 bp, 8 predicted proteins | sample Opewatmetagenome_FD_109642 | JGI IMG/M metagenome (GOLD analysis project Ga0153916, IMG submission 109642) | Freshwater wetland microbial communities from Ohio, USA - Open water 3 Core 3 Depth 4 metaG | ecosystem: Environmental > Aquatic > Freshwater > Wetlands | place: USA: Ohio, Lake Erie, Old...
CCAATACCTCGTCGTGCACGAGATAACACTCCACGCGCCCGCCACAGACCCACGGCGCGACGAGCTGAGGTTCAGCTGCGACTGGGGCGACGCCCCCGCAGAAAACTCGACGGACTACTGGAACGACCCCATGGCCGGTCCTGACCCCTATCCGAGCCCCGACGGGACATTCCCCTTCGCGGCTGCTGACATGGCGAAGCACGCATTCCTCGGTGCAGGCACGTATGATGTCGAGCTGACGGTGGAGGACGACGACGGCGGGTCGACCGAGATCGTGATCGTCATAATCATCATCTGACGGCGAACCACGTTTGATGCAAGGGGTGCGTCGGCGAACAAGCCGCCGGTTGGCCTTACGAAAGGCCCGCCGCAGTCTACTCGAGCACCCTGCCGTGCGCCCTCCTGTCCGCCATGATCTTCACGATGTTCCTCGCCTCCGTCCGCGGAGAGAGGCCGGACATCGAGAACAAGAGGAGGATCGGGAACGCGGCGACGGCGGTGGTGGAGTGCGAGGGCGGGACCTTCCATATCGTGAAGGAGTCCTTTTGGACGCTGCTCGGCCGTGGGGGCGTGACATCCATTGGAGATACATTAGACCATAATTGTTATGTGTAACTATTGCCTATGTATAGTCGATGGCTCTCACCACAATCCAGATTCCGACAGAGACACGCGACCGTCTGAGGCAGTTCGGACTGAAGGGACAGACATACAAGGACATCTTAGAGGCCTTGATGGACCGCGTCGAGTACGAGCAGTTCATGGAAGAGCAATACAAGCGCCTGCGCGAGCGGTCCAAGTTCGTGCCGCTGGACGAGGCCTGATGGCTCACAAAGTCCTCCTCCACCCGAAGGTCTTGAAGACGCTCGAGTCGATGTACCCGACCGACCGAGCGCGGGTGAAGAGAGCGCTCCGCACGCTTGCATCCGATTCTTTCATGCCTCGTCCCGGCGCCGACATCAGGAAGCTGCACGGCACAAGCGGCCGGCAGGACATCTACCGGTTGCGCATCGAGAAGTTCCGAGCAATCTACGGGGTGGTGGATAACGAAGTCCTGGTGACCGACCTGTTCGAGCGCGGAGCGGGCTACTAGGTGTGACGGTAGCAATCGAACCCTCCCGAATCGGCGTTGCCCCTCCAAAGATTGTTTATACGCGGTAATCCGGTGAGGTCGCGGGCAGGAGCCTGACTTTTTTCGGCTCCATATTATTTCAGTTCGGCGAAGCGATTGTCGGAGGAGGCATGGAAGATGTGGGCAAGAGCGAAGGCGGTCGGGCTTGTGCTTCTGGTAGCTTGGGCGATCGTCCCGTTCGGAGGCCTCGACGGGAACGGTGCGAACGGTTCCGTGGCGGGGCCGCGGGAATACTACCTTGTCGGTCTTGACAGTCCCGCCTCGATCGGGCTTCTGTCGAATCTCGGCATCGAGATCGTGACGGACTACGGCAACGGATACTATCTCGCGCGTGGAGGCTTGGACGATAGCGCGTACCTGGAGAATCCCGGAATCAGGGTCCGAGGGATTCCTGACAGGACGGTGCTGAGGTTCGCTGCGTCCGGGTATGAATTCGACACGGGAGCCTCGACGCCCTCCATACCGCCAGAGCTCACCTCCATCAATTCTGACGAGAGGGTCGTGCAGTTCATCGGGCCAATAAAGTCGGAGTGGGTGAAGGCAGTCGAGGACCTCGGAATTGGTTTGGAGGAGTACGTCGAGAGCTTCGCGTTCGTGGCGAGGATGGACGACGCGCAAGCTTCGGCGGCTCGTTCACTGCCTTTCGTGAATTGGGTGGGCACCTACGAACCGGCATACAAGGTCCAGTCCGAGTTGCTCGAGATGGACGGGGCCGCTCCGGTCTCGGTTGTCGCACACGAAGGAGTGACAGAGTCGGAGTTGCGCTCATTCTTAGAATCACTCGGCGCCGAGGTGACTATGACATGGACCTCCCCCGTCACGGCGGAGGCGGTGCTCGACGCATCGCTGATTCCGGCGGTGGCGAGGTCACCGGACGTCCTCAGCGTCTTCTGGTCGCCCGAGGCGGAGCCGGCCGACTGGGCATCTGGCGAGATCATGCACTTCCACGACGCCTGGGTGCCGCTAAGGAGCGGCATCCCCTGGAACCTGACAGGGCGCTCCCCTGGACCGGACGGGATTCAGGGCACCGCCGACGATGTCTTCGAGGTGGTCGGGATACAGGACACCGGCTTCGATGGGAACAATGCCAACGGCGGTTGGGCCGATATGTTCAGCGGCCCGCTGGGAGACCGCGCGATCAGACTGGCGAAATGGACAAGCGACTGCAACAGAGGACCCGACGGGAGGTATTCCGGTGCCGGTCACGGCACTGTCGTGGTGGGCACGGTCCTCTCGAACGGCTACGCTTGGGAGGCGCACTACGGCGAGCCGGTGAACGACTCGGTCTGGGACAAGTCCGAGGCGGGGGTCGTCCCGGAAGGAGTGCTCACATTCGACTGCGTCGGGCAGGGCGGCGGCATTCTCTTCAGCCCGACCTACTGGGACACGGAGTACCTCGATAACGCCAGGACGTTCAGCAACAGCTTCGGCAGCGCGAACAGGGTCTACGACGCGACGGCCACCGCTGTGGACGTGAGGACCGATGCGTCGAACGACAAGATGTTCCTGTTCGCCGCCATGAACAACGGCCCCGAAGAGAACACGGTCAGCGGGATGTCGAAGGGCAAGAACGGGCTCTCGATTGGCGCCGCTGAAAACTACCGCCCGGACCGGTACGGAGCGGATAGGCCGGGCCTCATGGCAACCTTCTCCTCCCGCGGGAACCCCGCAGAGAGGTTCAAACCCGACCTCGTCGCCATTGGCACGGTCGTGGTGACAGGGCTGGCGTACGGCGAATGGCTGTACAACGCGGCGCCCACCGGCTCAGGGAACCCGCAGCCCGAGTACATCCCCGACGTTGACATCTACAACTGGACGAGCCCTGGGAACTTCAACGGGGATGGCATCCCCGACTACAGGTACTACTCCGGCACCTCGGTGGCGACGCCGAATGCGGCGGGACTGTACATGCTCACCCGGGAGTACTTCCGCGAGGCCTACGGCATCGACAACGTGAATTCGCAGCTGGCGAAGGCGATGCTGATCAACGGCGCCGTGAGGATGGACTCGAGACTGTACGAATATCCCGGGATTGACCAGGGATGGGGCAGAGTCGACCTGGAGCAGTCGCTCTTCCCGCCGGCACCCAGGACGAACCAATGGGAGGAGGGCTTCCTCGCTACGACGGGCACATGGGCCCCCTCGGGGATCAACACGCTCGTGAGCTCTCCGGACGTCCCGCTGAAGGTAACCCTCGTCTGGATCGATTCCGCGAGTGCCTATCTCTCCAGGGACCTCGACCTCGTCGTCCACGACCCTACGGGCACGCTCGAGTATCACGGAAACCAGTATGCGAAATCAGGTCCCCTGGATGGATGGACCGACCCCAACGACACGGGCTATGACAACATCAACAATGTCGAGCAGGTTGAGGTGCTCGCACCGACGCCGGGGCTGTGGAGCGTGGAGGTCCGCGGAGTCTCGATTCCAGCCATGGCGAAGTTCGCCCTGGTCTTCTCGGCAGACGTCAATAAGACAAGGAGCTATCAGGTGAGCCTCTCGACGGACAGCCCTGTGACGGTGGAGGTGGCACCGGGCGGGACCGCAAGCCTGCCTTTCAACGTCAGATCGTTCGGCAAGAACAACGATACGGTTGCGATCATCGACGACGCCCCCGCCAACATCTCGACCGCCTATGACTGGATCGAGACGCAGTTCAGACCGAACGAAACGATTGGTAACCTTGCGATGTTCACAGCTCCGTCGAACGCGAAGTCGGCGGCATATCCCTTCCGTGTCTGCGGTGTGTCGAAGAACGACACCGTGACACCGCCCGCCTCGGACTGCATCTCCGTCAAGGTGCTCGTGATCGCCGAGATGCTCCCTCCGAGATACTCGGTCACGTCGGGCGACGGCGACGAGATGGATCCCTCGGTCCTGACGTTCAACAGCGCTGGACTGAATCACATCTTCGTGGCGTACAAGAAAACGACCGCGCTGAACCAGTCGAACACGACACATGGAGGCGTGAACGTCTATGTGGCGCACAATACCCTCAACGCCAGTCATGTGCCGAACGGAACGTGGATCGAGAGCTGCGTCAGCGACTGGAACGACCAGCCCACTGACATTAGGATTCTCAGCATAGACAATGGAACGTTCGAGGGCAGAGTGGTGATCACATGGGGCGGCAAGGATCCGCTCGAGCCGAATTCGGACGCGAGGCCGTATGGAAGGATCGCCTTCTCTGACCTGCCGTACTCAACCTGGACCCTGCGGACGATACAGAAGAACTACGGGACCAACGTCTACAACAACGTGAGGATGAACTTCCCGGTCTTCAGGAGGATAGGCGGGCCAAACGGCACTCTTGCTTGGGTGTGGGAGCACCTCGACTCCGTCAGCGCGACAAGCGGCTCAATCGGCGCCGTGCAGATTCAAGCCGCATTCTCGAACGATGGCGGCAATTCTTGGAGTGATTGCTACTCCGGTCTGTGCTACCTGATCGCGCCCCCATCCGGAGATATCAACTTCTCCTTCTTCCCGAACGGGGTCGTCGACCAAAACGACGTCCTCTGGGTGTTCTTCCACACACGTTCACCCACGGGAAGCTCCAATAGGAGACTCACCGTGTCCCTCTGGGATGGGGCGACGTGGAACACCGGTTGGACGTGGCCCATAAACATCTGGGAGGCCGGCACGGGATTTGACATACGTTACCCCGCCGCGGTCTCGACGCCCGAGGGCGGTAACAGAATCTACGCGGCGGTGACCTACGACAACGGCTCGCTTATGGAGAAAATCTACGCGCTCCACGCGGAGGGGGCGTTCGGCTCCGGCATAGTCGGTCCGCCGCCGCGGCCCGCCCCGTCGCCGGGAATCAGCCCGGACTTCTCGACGCCTGAGGGACCCATGGGCGAATCGGTCCTCACGACACGCTACGATGAAGGCCCGGCGATCAGCATCGTCGCCACGGAAGACGGGCTCGTCTGGATATCCAATGCGGAAGGCAAGGAGGTGCTCGGTGGAAGGTCCGACCTCGAGACATGGTCCTCGCCCGACGGCTTCGCGAACCGGACGCGGCTGAACGTCACCTTGGACACCTACGGCAAGGGCCATCAGATGTCGGACTCTCTGACGATAGGCTCGAAGAGCTGCGTGTACGAGGTCTGGCACGAGAGCAGGGAGTCGTTCGAGAAGGCGAGGTACGCCATCCGCCTCGCGACCTACTGCGACGGCTGGCAGAACGTCAATGACACGGTGGGCCCGATCACACAGAACCCGGCGACGATTCCGAACCCGTACGAGAAGACGCATTCGACCTCGCTCAAAGTCACGGCCTACATCAGCGACGTCTCGACCGGCTACAGCAACATCACGGCCGCCGAGCTCGTGCTCACGGACACCTCGGTCAACGATTCCTCGCTCGTCGACTGGACGAACGCGTGGGCGATGAACCTGTCGGGCGTGAACAGGAGCCCCGTCGAGACCGCATGGCTATGGGCGAACGACACCGCCGCGGGCTGGCCCATTGGCTCGTGCCACCGCTTCTGGATTCGAGGGCAAGACAGCACTGGCAATTGGGGAACGGGCAACCGCATCGACGTGTGCGTCATCGCCCCGAGACCGCCCGGCGCCGCGCAGATGACAAAGGCGGAGCTCGCAGGGTCAGGCTTCGCGAATGTCATAATCACCTGGTCCAGGTCTCCGGATGACGGCGCGGGCGACGCAAGCGTTGTGGACTACACTGTCTGGCGGTCGGAGCAGATTGGCGGTCCATACATCATCACCGCCAAGGTGCGTGCGACCGGTTCCCAAAACTACTCGTGGACAGACTATGGCGCTGGCCATGGTGACCCGCACGACTATTTCTACTACGTGACGGCAGGCTCCGCTTATCACGACAGTCCGCCGACGAGACTGGCGGCCAAGTTCCACAGGGTCCTGGACGCAGGCAAGCAGCTCGTCTCGTTCCCGCTCGAGCAGGCGAACTATGACCCGGCGGTGGTGTTCCAGACCTTCAGCTATAGCTACGTGAGGACGTACGTGGCGGGGACACCGAATCCGTGGTGGTGCCACAAGCCGGGGAGGTTCGGGGACAGCCTGACCGAGCTCAGCGTCCTCCAGGGATACTGGGTCGACGTCGACGGTCCCGGCACGATGACCGTGGCGGGCCTTGTGCCGAATAATCTGATGATGACCCTGAAGAGCGGCTGGAACATGATAGGCTTCCCGTCGTTCAACAAATCCTACACCTTCGCGGACCTCGACGCGGCGGTCGGCGGCGCTCTGCAGCTCGTGGAAATCTACGACGCATCGGCCGGCCCGTACTACCTGCAGAAGGTCCTGAGAAACAAATGGTCGACGACCTACTTGCAGGCCGGCTACGCGTACACGGTGAGAGTCAGCGTCGATGTTGATTGGCTGATTCCTGGACCGTGAGGAGACCGCGGAGAAGTTCGACCTTGGGACGCACTGAATTGGATTCATACCAGGGATAGGCGGCAGTCTTAATTCCCGTTCATCCGTTCCGGCCGCGCTGATGCACATGGGCAAAAAGGGGTCACCGAGAAATCAAGGGAGCCTGAGCAGGGAGACCAGGGAGGTCTGGGACCGGAACGCGGACTTCTGGGACGGGAGGATGGGCGAGGGGAACGAATTCCACAACCTCCTGGTCGCGCCGGCGGAGGAGAGGCTGCTCGGCCTCAAGCCCGGGGAGCTCGTGCTCGACGTCGCGTGCGGGAACGGTCAGTTCGCGAGGAGGATGGCTGAACTCGGCGCACGCGTGGTCGCGTTCGACTTCTCCGAGAAGCTAATCGAGAAGGCACGCGCTAGGACGACGAGGAACACGGACATGATCGAGTACCTCGTTATCGACGCGACCGATGAAGATAAACTCGCTGTGCTGGGGAAGAGGAGGTTCGGCGCGGCGGTGTGCACGATGGCGCTCATGGACATGCACGACATCGACGCGCTCGTCTCATCCCTGAGCAGGCTGCTGAAACCTACAGGGCGTTTCGTGTTCTCTGTCATGCACCCCTGCTTCAACTCCTCCGGAGCCACTCTCGTCGCCGAGGAGGAGAACAGGGACGGGAAGCTCGTCACGTCATACTCGGTGAAGGTCTCTGAATACATCCAACCGGTGAAGAGGAAGGGCGTGGCGATGGTCGGACAGCCGATTGCGCAGTACTACTTCGACAGGCCGATCAACTTGCTATTTGGCGCATGCTTCAGGGCGGGGTTCGTCCTCGACGGACTGGAGGAACCTGTATTCGACGAGCGGGCGGAGGCGAAGAGGCCTCTCGGATGGGGGCACTACAGGGAGATACCGCCGGTCCTTGTCGCCCGGATGCGTCTGGCCGGGTCGCCTCACCCGAGTGACATGAAATGAATGCGTCTCCTCTCGCGGCGCCGGTAGGCTTAATCGCTGGATTGAGATGAAGTGTCCCAGGATGTACGATTGGAGGAACCCGTGAAACCAAGCAATGATAAAGACCGAAGCGGAATCACCCCGCGTCCGAAGTGGACCTTAGCCCTCTCCCTTGTGGCTGCGTTCATCGTTCTTTTGGCATACTTGGGATTCGCATACTGGAGTTACACTCGAGACAGCACCTATCATTCTTCCGGAGACAGTCTTGTCATAGAAGTGGTGTCGCCTTCGGTGAGTTACGGAATCATGCTCCCCATCCCTGTTGAACTGAACGGGAGTCCGTGGTATCTCTTGAGGCCGTTGACGGTGACACGAGGGAACGCGACTTTCTCGATAGTTGACACAATGGAAGGTCCGATGTTGTCTGTGGAGAGCAACGAGAGCATAACTCTGAGCGCGAAGGCGATTCCACGAGGAGTCCCGTACTTCGCGGTGTCCCCCCAGAACCTCACGCATCCGCCTCGCCGTGAGGGAGTCCTTCCCTACCTTGTATTCCTGAACGCAAGCAGTAACGCAACAGATTTCAAGTTCTTCTATGGGGCAATCGGTTGGGATTCCGAATCGACTGACCTCATCACTGAGATTCATGTGTCGGGTGGACTGAGAAATGGATGGCAGGAGATTTACGGGGAAGCCTCCTATGTCAGATATTGATGCTGACAGGGATTGGCATTGAGTCGAAGGAGAAATGAGAAGGGATCTACCAAGAACTGTCCAATCGGCGCAACACCTTCGCCGTCAGGCTGTGCTTGTGAGTATTGGCGGGAAAGTCGGAAGGATCGTGACCTGGGCAGATGTCATCGCCCGAAAGTCATCCTGCAATAGTCTCGATGCGCCCCATGATTCGCAGCATTCCCAACACGTAGCTTGATGACTTGCGAATGAAAGAAAGAGCCCCCAGCTGCCGGGGAGGATGCCCCTCCCCCGACAGGCCGGGGAAAAAAGGAAATTGTGGTGGAAGCGACCGCTTCCTACCACTTTGCGGGCGTCTCTAGAGGCGTCTCGGCAGTAGCCTCAGCCTTCGTTGACCTTGCCCAGACGTATGCCCCACTGAGGATTCCAAGCCCGATGCCTGCCAGTGCTATTGCCATGAACGCTGCGATGTATGGCGGGTAGACGGCCATGATTCCCGAGTGGACCTGTGCGGAACTCCAGCCGAGGCCGCCGGACGAGACCGCCATCGCCGCAGCGCCGCCACGGTACCCAGCATTCATCATCAACCAGGTCGATCCGACGACACCGACGTTCCAGAGAACGAGGTGCAGCCAGGCGAGGGCCCCGGTGACCCGCCCGAACCTCTTCGCCAGGTTCACTTCGACGTATCTATAGAATAGTGCAGTGATCGCCATGACCATGGGTCCAAGGACGAGAAATCCAAAGTACCCGACTGTGAGCCAAGTCCCCGCCCCGCCGCCCGCCACAATCTTAGATGCGGCCGGAACACCGAAAACCCCCTCCCAAAGGAGGAAGGCGGTGAGTCCTACGGCGAGCAACGCCTGGATCACGGTCACCTTCATGAACCGCCTTTCCCACTTGCCCGTTGCTGAGTAGCCGTTTAACGCTGCCATGTTGAATGGTTCTCTTCGTGAAATAATTGAGCGTTGGGACTATACAATACATTTCTAATATGGAACGCCCTGCCTTTGCTGACATTACGGAACATTCGAGGTCTCTCGGGGCGTCTCACCAACCTGCGCCGCAATCCGCGGTGGAGAATGCAAGCTCCATGCGCCCGCACTGAATGGTCGTGGACGAGAGTGAGAACGTCGGGATCCTGAAGATGCTGCTCCTCCGTCGCCATGATGACAACGGGTCTGTCCGGTTGCATCCGAATCCGGTATGAAGCGACCAGGAAGAGGCGTCGGATTGGGCCGAAAGGGGATCCCGCGACAGCAGAGTCGACTAGCGGCGCGATTGTCCAGCACATCCAGAGAGAGACAAAATACTTCTATCGAGAAGTCTATCCAGTATTCCCGGGGAGGGGAGGTATGTCGAGACTTCGAAGACACTGTGTGCTAGTTGTAGTTGGATTTCTCGCGGCTGCAGGGTTGCTCTCTGCGCCGCGCGCCGGTGCGTTGACCTACACCGGACAGTTCGCGTCGGGGGACGTCACACTGATCGTTCCCGACTGCACAAGCGACATCTCGAACAATTTCGTGAACGGTTCGCTGACGGTGATCGCGGCGGGCCTATACTGCGTTGGAATCGACCTGACGATGAATGTATATGGCAACGTCGTCGGAGGCAACCTGAGCGTGGTGGTCTCGCACAACACGGTCGACTACGGCAACATCGCGGTGAACGTCCACGACAACCCGCAGGTCGGCGGCATGACGAACGTCCATGTGAATACCAACACAGTGCACAGACAAGACCCCGCCATGTTCGGCAACTACAATCTATACGTGAATGTGGATAAGAACGGCGGAAACAACGCCAACGCGGCGAACAATGAGGTCATCGCGGAGGGCATCGACGTCGAGGTCAATGACAACTGGGTGAAGAACACCCTGTACGCCAATCTCAGGGATAATTTCGATGCTCGGGATATGGTTTTCAAAGCCAACGGGAACATGGTGAACAACCTCTACTCGTGGATAGAGCGCAATCGCGCGTGCAGGGACATGGACGTCAGCTTCGACTACAACCTCATCGACACGAACTTCTACCTCAGCGCGAACGAGAACCGCGCAACGCGTGACGTCAAGTTCGCTCTTAGATCGAACAAGGTGATCTACCTCGACCCGATGAGGTTCGAGGCCGTCATCACCGACAATCACGCCGCGACACGCGACATCGACCTGACCGTCAGCGGCACCATCGCCAAGATGGTAATCGTGAGGTTCGAGGACAACGGCGCCGGGGGAGACGGTCGATTCGGTGCCTCGGGCAACTCGGCCATTCTGTTTGTAGAGGTCCAGATTAACAGGAACCGCGTGGATGGGCGCTCCACTATCCGCGTCATCGGCAATAGCCCGAATCCCAGGCCATACATTATCTCGAGCAATTGGGCGTGCAAGTCCGCCCCGGTCCTCCAGCTGCAGCCATCGCCCGTCGTGTCATACAACCAGAAGGGATGCACCCAGACGGTTGCAGGAGACGGCGATCTAGATGGCCTCACGAACGACTACGAGAGGATGATCGGGACAGACCCGGGCAACAGGGACACCGACCGGGACGGGCTGTGGGACGGCTGGAACGACACCGATGGCACCGGGGCGTGGGAGAGTGGCTCCGAGTTCGGCGAACTCGGCGATCCGCTCCGCCCCCTGGGCGGCAGTCATCGGGGGGCCGTTGATACCCTCTTCAACCGCCCAAGCGAAGCGCCGAACTGTTTCTGCAAGGACTTGTACATCGAAGTGGATTTCATGGAGAAGGGCGAAACGATACCGAAGCACGGATGGTCCGCTTTCGGAGTTGTTGTCAACAAGACCGCCGACGTCAGGCAAGCGAGGCCCGGGGACCTTGTGAACTACACGATATCGTACAACAACACGGGTCCGGTGGCGAAGCAGGTCTGGATCAACGACACACTGCCCTCGCTGGTGACGTTCTTGAACGCGACACCTGCGCCCGCCTACTCCTCCGGCCTCTTGGTCCGCTGGAACTTCACGATGGTCACGCAAGGGTCTTACTGGGTTGATTTGAAGGTCAGGATTAACAGCACGGCCTCCATTGGGACATCCCTGGTGAACAGGGTCATCCTCAACCACACGGACCAGCGCGGCATGCCCGGTCCTCCTTCCTTCAGTAATGTGACCGTCGTCGTCAGCAACACTCGCCTCTCCAATCCGACATTGCCTGTCCAGAACCTGATGGTTGGAGAAACGGCCCCCGTCATTGGCGCCCCCGATGGCACGGCCGACAGTGCGAGCCCCGAGAGACTCGATGTCGAATCGGTGCAAATGGCAGAAGGCATCCCAGTCGGAGGCACGTACTCCCTTGTGGACAAGCCTCACTTCGTGACCTGGTCGACCGTCAAGCCGTTGGTGGCAGCCTTCAAGAAGAGGGGGATAAGCCTTCACGTCGACCTCGGCTGGCCTACGGGTGCGGCAGGCGGCAACGCACCGGGCGGGGGCGAGATTCTCAAACACAAAACACTCCTGCCCTTCCGCAACGCCACCGCCTTCGACTTCTTCAACTACAAGAACGGCGAAGTGGCCCGCGACTATGACGGCAACGGGTTCAGAGAGAAATCACACTTCTCGCTGAACCGCGGAGGGATCTTCCGCTACGCGATCATCGGACACAACTACTCGGAGGTTCCGACCTCGGCCGGGGTGGGCGAGCTTGTCGGCGACGACTTCTTCATCTCCCACGGCAACTTCCTCGGAGCCGGGTATACCGGGGCGGGGATCCGACAGGCTCTCGGCTACGCCCTCTGTCACGAGCTAGGTCACAATCTCGGGCTGGGGGCCAGCCCGGGCACGCACGAGAACGCTCCGGCGAACTACTGGAGCTGCATGTCGTACAATCCCTCTGTCGCGTTCGCTTACATCGGCTACTCCGACGGTCTGTTCGGATCGTCCTACGACTGGCCAGCCATTAACTTCGAGGGAGGCCTCACGCGCTGGCGGGGTCACAACTTCGTGAAGTAGTCTGAGGGTGTATGTGAACCATCCGAGGCCGGCGTCCGAGCTCCCCGGGGGTGACCATGAGTCCATCTGGGTCTGAACCGGAGCAAGGGGGCCTCGAGCCACCTAGGGAAGACTGAGTTGTCTTGCCGAACTACGGCTCAGGAGAAGAAGGGGAGTCGTTGGCATGCACGCCGTCCTCGTCGGAAGGTTCTTGCGTCGTGGTCATCATCACCCCTCGTGCCTTCCAAGGGCGGCAAACCAGAATCGAGGGGGGACTCGAGGAAGGAAGACGAGAAACATCGCGTGAAGTCGCGCACATGGGACTCCCTGACCGCCGTGCGCTTGAGCGCGATCGCGATTATCATTTCAATCATTGCTCTGATATCCGCGATCTTCGTTCCTGGACCCAAGAGCATCATGGCCCAGAACTCGGTCGGCGGGCCCGAGCCGATCGGCGGGACCTGCACCCACTATCCCGGGGCGGAGGTCTCCATCACGGTGCCCGGCGCTGGGACAGTCGTGGTCGCCGCGACGGTTGGCGTGGGAATCAACCACACGGCCGGAATCAGCGACGAGGCGCGCATCGTCATCGCAACCTCAACGACGGAATGCACGATCACCGACTCCACCGCTTTCGTGTCCGTC
>Ga0153916_10002825_pt1 | contig 12724 bp, 14 predicted proteins | sample Opewatmetagenome_FD_109642 | JGI IMG/M metagenome (GOLD analysis project Ga0153916, IMG submission 109642) | Freshwater wetland microbial communities from Ohio, USA - Open water 3 Core 3 Depth 4 metaG | ecosystem: Environmental > Aquatic > Freshwater > Wetlands | place: USA: Ohio, Lake Erie...
GTTTCAAAGTCTAATTCCATTTTCCGCTCGCCGCTAACAATTCCCCTGTGGCCTAACAGCATGCACCGAAGTCAAAGCACCGCTCAGAGGTAGAAGCCTATTGGCTTCACTGCGGAGGGCTTGCCCCTTGCGGCGCTACATACTTTCAAACTCGGAATCCAGGTTGAAGCAATCTCACGAACCAACCCGAAAAGAAAAAAAGACCGATGGAGAGGCGAGCCTGGAAGCTACTCGCCGTCCCTGCCGGTTTTGGCTTTGGCCCCTGGTTTGTCCCCCTCTTTCGACGCCTCCGCCGACCGGGCGCGGGCGTAGCCGGCGACGGTCAGGCTGACGCGGAGATTTTGAATCGCGGCCTGGGGAATGGCCTGCGGCTGGGGGAAACCCACCGGGCGAAACAGCGAGCGCACATTGATCTCATCGACAACGAGCAATTTAGGCGATGTATCGATCGCCTTAATCAAGTTGGCGATCTGATCGATCTGGCCGCCAAGCTCCATCTGAATAGCGACCTTGGCGAACGAACCTGCCGTTTCCGGATTGAGCACTCTCGTGGTAATGACCTGCGTGCCCCCTTTGACGGCCAAGTTTTGCACCGTATCCTGGAGGTCCGAGGCGCTCATCGACGGCGTATCGCCGGTTAAAAGATTCGGTTCCCGGGTCTTAATTTCATTGCGCGCGGCTTCCAAACCGGCGGCAAATTCCCCCTTGCGGGCGATGTAGCGCAGGTTCTTCTCCAAAAGCTGCGGCTGTAATTCCAGTTGGCTTTTCACCCACTCGCGCCGCTCCAGGAACGGGCCGACCACGAGGTAGCGCGCCACGAGCAGCGTCAGCACCGCGAGGGTCGCGACGACGAGGCCCCGCTCTCTTCGGGAGAGCCTTTGCCAAAAACGTTTCATCGCTGCGCCGCCTTTTTGTCTTTGGCTTTTTCCAGATTCGCCTTCAGCGAGAAGGTCTCGCGGTTGTCGCGGCCGCGGTTGGAGGGGGCGTTGAAGCCGACGTTTTCAAAAAGCGGCGAACGCTCCATGAGCGGGATCAAAGCCGAAGCATTCTCGGCGCTGCCCTGGATTTCGAGAACCAAATCCCGATAGCGAAAATTGGAAAGGTAGGCGTTGGTGGGCACGACCTTGGTCAGCTCGTCGAGCACCCGCAGGACTTCGCCCTTGCGCCGGTCGAGGTCCGTCAGCACCTTCAATTCCTTGCGCAGCTTTTCCAACTGGACCTCTTCCCGTCGCAGCGCTTCCACCGACGGCTCGATCTTGCGGTTTTCCCTTTGCAGTTGGCGCAGCCGCAGCTCGTCTTTGACGGCGAAGCTCGCGCCCCAGACGAGCGACGCCAGCAGCACGAAACCGAGCAAAAGAATATTGAGCCGCGAAAAGGTCTTCCAGCGCGCATCGCCCGGGCCGTCCTGGCGCACTACACCGGTCGCAAAGGAGGCTTCGCGCACTCCCCGGAGAGCGGCCCCGAGGGCGGGCAGGCAGTCGGCATGGGCAATGACTTTGCCGCCCTTGAGCCGCTCGTTGCCGAGGGCGACCAGGTCTTCGTATTTCGGCGCCTGAAGTTGAGCCGCGCGAAACAGTTCGTCCACCTCGCCCCAACCGAAGAGCTGCGGGGAACGGCTGAGACATTCGCGCAACAACTCCTTTCCCGAACCCTGCGCCCAGGCGGATTGCGGCACCCAATGAGAGAAAAGCAACCGAGGGGTCGGGCGCCAGCCGTTGGGCTGATTTTGAATGCCGATCATTTCCCAATCATGGTCATGGCCGCCGATGATCGCCGTGGGACCCGGAAACGGGCCCTTGCAGAAAAGCAGATAATTGGCCATCGCCGTAACCGTGGTTTCCACGCCCTGGGGCCGGATCCCGAGCGATTCCAAAACGGCGAGGACGCCGGCGAGCGGTTTTTTCGGAATCGCGAATAGATAGAGGCCGATTTTGTCCCCCCTCTTTCCCATCGGAACATAATCGTAAAAAACCTCCTCGCGGCGAAACGGCATCTGCCGTTCGATTTCGTAATCGAGCGCCTGGCGCAGATTGGCTTCCGCCGCCGCCGGCAAAAACAGCTGCTGCACGACCGCCTGCTCCTGGGGCACGCAGATAAACAACGAATCCCGGCCGGCGTTGAAGTGGGGCATGAGCGAAAGAAGCGCCTGCCGCAAAGCCCGCTCGTGGGAATCGCTTTCAGCCTTCAAGGCGATCTCCCGGACATCTTCGGCGATCCAACCGGTCAACTCGGAGATCGCTTGTCGGTTCTCCCCCAGCGGCAGGGCGCGTTCTTCCTGCTCGACCAGGGAGAGGCTCAGGAAGTTCTTGCGCAGGCGGACCAACACCAAACGCTCGCGCATGATGTAGAGTCCCACGCTCCGGAGAAAGTCGGCGCGGAAAAGATTTTGCACCCAAGCAGGATTCAGCATGACGATTGCGCGGTATGCTTTTTAAAAGTCTCGTTCATCGTGCCGTAATTTTTTCACGATTTGGCTTCCGGGGACAGCGGCTCCCGGTCGATCCAGCGCACGATTTCAAACCGCTCTTGTCCCCCCGACCGCACCACGCCCCTCACCCGGCGCCGCGCGCGGGAGTCGCCGGGCCGCCCTTCGGCCTCGACGGAAATCACCGAGGGATTGGCCATAATGAACAATGGCAGTTTCACATCCGCCGTTCCAGCCCCAAGCAGAGTGAGCAGGTCCGCCAGGCTCTTGTCGGAAAGCTTTTTTCTTTCTTCGACAAAGCTGCGGCACTTGTCCAGAGGAGTTCCCGTGAGCGCGTGGATCACCTCCGCCGATGCGGTGCGCAGATTGACCCGGTCGACGGCGCTGTCGACGGTAAAAATTTGCCGCAATCCGACCGGCGCAACTTCTTCGCCCGGCGCATCGCCGGCGTCGCCGGAACCGTAAAAAAGCGCCGCTGTCACTCCGCGCACCCAGAGCAAATCTTCGACCGTATCCAAGGGCCCGTTTTTGGCGCCGTAGGGGGCCGGCAACGATTGATAGTAGTCGCTCTCCGCCCCGTTGACGCGATGGAGATCGTCGGAGTCGCGCCAATCCAAAATGGAATCGACCAAAATGGAGCGGCGCGGCTCCGCCACTCCCAGATTGGTAAAAATGCGCCGCAGCAGATTTTCGTCGGCGCGGTTGATGTTGATCTTGCCGCCTTCGTCGATCAACCGCACCCGGTAGAGGCCGTCGCCGAGCCGCTCTTCGCGCCAGCTGCCGTCGAACAGATCCGTCGTCTGGTTCGGCTGCGTCTGGCGGTTGACGCTCTGTTGCAAAAAGTCGTACAGCCCACGCTCGAAACCGGCCATCGCCAGATAATACCCCTGGGTCTCGTCGCCGTAGCGGCGCGCCGCCGCCGCTTCCTCGCGCACCGACGCGCTGAAGTCGAACGCCACCACGAACAGAAAAATAAAAATCCACAGCACCAGGAGCAGGGCGGCGCCGCGCTGATTCGACAAACCACGAGGTTTAACGGCAAGGTTCAATGGATGCCTCATTGCGCCAGCAGGCTCATCATGACGGGGAAGGTCCAACGGACTTCCTGGCCCGCTTCCAGCCGATAGCTGAGCCGCACCGCCCGCGGCAGGATTTTACGCTCTTTGGCGTCCCAGCTCTCTTCCCACTTCTCTTCCTCGCCCTGGGGATCGAGATAAGCGAAGCGGAGTTGCCTGATCCCTTCCCGTAAAACGACGAGGTTGCGCTGGCCGCCCGACCCGCTTTCCTCGCCGAGGCGAACCGGCAGTTCTTCCGATACCGTCAAAGCTCCCTTGCCATCCTCCGCCTCTTGCCAGGAGATGCGTATCAGCGCCATGCCCCGCCCGCCCATGCCGAGCGAAGACGCCGTGACGAAGGACAACTGTTCTTCGCCGCCGTCGTAGTAGATCTCGGGATTTTGCGCCGTCGCGCGATAGGGATAGGAAGAGCGGATATAACCGCCGAGCAAATCCGCAAAAGAGCGCAGCCGTTGATTTTTTTCAAAGCTTGCCTGGCTTTTCTCCACCGCGTTATGGCCGAGCGAAAACGCGCCGTAAAGGATCGCCCCCATCAAGGCGAAGATCGTCAGCGCGAGCACGACCTCGACCAGGGTAAAGCCGGTGTTCGATGAACTTTTTGCGGCGCGCAGCATGACGGCTAACGCTTTTTCGCCAGGCGCAGAGTTTTCAATTCGACGAGCCGCTCCCGCCCCGAGTCGTTCAAACGCAGCTCCATCGTTATTTCCTTGAGTTCCCAGGCGCTCGACAGCGTCAGCTCGGCGGACGAGCTTTCCAGCGGCCGCACTTGAACCTTCCAACGGCCTTGGTTGGGGAGCGAGCCCTGATCGGAGCCCCGCTCCAGCTTGTTGGTGACCAGGAATTCATCCATCACCTGGCGGCCGGAGGTCATCGCGTCGGTATGAACGGCGCTGCGGGAGCCGAGACGAAGCCCCAGGGAAAAGACTTCAACCAGGGTCACCACGCCGAGTCCGACGATCGTCATCGCCACCAGGACCTCCAGCAGCGTAAATCCGCCCCGTGAATTCGTCGCCTTCATGACTTTTCGCCAGCCAGCACCTGGACCTTGCCGGTGAGGGGCTCCAGGCGGATCGAATAGGAAACCGCGCCGCCCACGCTCGACAGGGCGATGGAGCCGCCGTGGCTGCTGCCGTTGGGGAAGAATACGAACTGCCGCGCCGCGCCGTCGACGACTTCGCCGCCCACGACTTCGGCAAACCTCACCTCCGACGGCAATTGCACTTCGCCTTCGTGCGCCGCCCGATAATTATTTTGCTCCAGATTGAGCACCAGTTGTTGGGGCATTCCCTCGTCGAGCGCCCGGCTGCGCAGACTGCGCGCCACCGCCGCCAAGCCGAGGGCGCTGCGTTTCACATCCCGCTCCCGCAAACCTCTATCGAGGTTGGGCAGAACGACAACGCTCGCAATCCCCATGAGCAGCAGCACCAACATCAATTCGATAAGGGTGAAGCCGCGCGCAGCGCTACCAACTGGTGATGTCACGGTTGTCCCCTTCGCCGCCCGGCGTGCTGTCGGCGCCGTAGGAAACGATGTCGTACGGACCGTGATCGCCGGGGCTTTTGTAAATATACGGCTTGCCCCAGGGATCCAGCGGCAGATCTTTCTTGAGGTAAGGGCCGTCCCAGCGTTCCAGGGCGCCCGGTTTTTGCCGCAGCGCTTGCAGCCCCTCTTCGGTGGTTGGATAGCGCCCGATGTCGAGGCGAAAAGTGTCCAGCGCGGTGCCGAGCAACTCAATTTGCGCCTGCGCCGCCTTGAGCTTCGCTTTTTCTTCCTGGCGGATAAACTGCGGCAGCACCAGTCCGGCCAGCAGGCCGATTATGATCACGACGACGATCAGCTCGACGAGCGTGAACCCCTCGGACGCGGACAACCGGTGCAGCAACCGGGACGGCGCATGCCTCCCGCTTCCCCGTCGCGCTTCTCCGCTTCCGTCTCTAGTTATTTTTTTAGAATGGTAAATCATTGATGCTAAAGATCGCCAATAACATGGAGATGACGACGATGCCGATCACCAACCCCATCCCCAGGATCAATGCCGGCTCCAACAAGGAGGTTAATCTTTTGGTGGTGCGTTTGACTTCTTGATCGTAAAAGGAAGCGACTTCGGCGAGCATGCCGTCCAACTTGCCCGTCTCCTCCCCCACCGCGAACATGTTCAACGCGAGCGGCGGAAACAGTCCGCTTTCGGCCAGCGGCCGCGCCATGCCCTTGCCTTCGCGCACCCGCGCCTGGACCTGCCCGACGGCGCGCGCGAGCAAACGGTTGCCGACCACTCCCTGCACGGTGCCGAGCGCTTCGAGCAGCGGCACGCCGCCGCGCAGCAGCGCCGAGAGGGTGCGCGAGAAACGCGCGGTCTCGAACTTCCGCACCAGGTCGCCCAAAAGCCAAACGCGCAGACAGAGCCGGTCGCATTCGGCGCGTCCGTCCGGCGTGCGCCAGTAATAAACGGCGCCCGCCGCCGCCGCGAGCAGAACGAGCGCCAACAGCCAGCCATACTGGGTGAGCATCTGGCTGAAGCCGATGACGACTTTAGTCATCCAGGGCAGCGCCTTGCCGACATCCTTGAACATCGCGGAGAAGCGCGGCACCACATAGACGAACATCACGATCAACGAAAGACCCGAAGCGCAGACCAAAATCAGCGGATAGATCAAGGCCGATTTGATTTCCTCTTTGAGCGCTTGGGAACTTTCCAGGTACTCGGCGAGGTAGCGTAACACGCCTTCCATGATGCCGCCGGCCTCGCCGGCGCGGATCATGTTGACGTACAGCTTGGGGAAGACTTCGCTATGCTCGCCCATGGCAGCGGCGAGCGATTTGCCGGCGCGCACCGACTCCAGAATCGTGCCCAAAACTTTCTTGAACTCTTCGCCTTGGACCAGATTGCCGAGCATCGCCAGGCTGCGGTCGAGCGGCAGACCGGCGGCGAGCAGCGTGGCGAGCTCCCGGGTAAATTGCAGCAGTTGGGGCTGGCCGACCTTGCGCCGGCTGAAAAGCGGGCGCAGCGCCCGCCTCTCCGCGCCGGCACGCTCGCCCGGCAGCGCGATCCTCAGAGGAACGCAGCCCATCTCATGGAGCCGCCGCACCACGCTCTGTTCCGCCTCGGCTTCGATCACGCCTTCGACGATCTTCCCCGCGTGGTCGGCCGCCCGGTATTGAAAAAAAGCCATGCCTTACTTCGCAAGTAGTCTTTTGGACGTTCCAAGGTTCAAGTTTCAATCCGCCCTTTGAACTCTTGAACCTTCGAACGTTGAACTTTGTTTATCCTTCTTCCCTGGTGACGCGCAATACCTCCGCGAGTGTCGTAACGCCCTGGCGCACCTTGTCGAAGCCGTCGTCCCGGAGCAAGCTCATGCCCTGGCGCACCGCGGCGTTGCGGATCGTTCCCGCGTCGGCACGTTGGACGATAATCTTGCAAATCTCCGGACTCGCCGATAACAACTCGAAAACCCCGACGCGGCCGAAATAGCCGGTGCCGCTGCACGCATCGCAGCCGACCGCTTCCCACACGCTCTCGTTGAGCGTGCCGCTTTGCAGCCGCAACTCCGGCTCACCGCCGCCAAAACCGGTAAACGGCACTTGCCGGCGGCAGGCAAAACAGAGCCGGCGCACCAAACGCTGCGCCAGCACGCCGAGGAGCGACGACGATAAGAGATAGTCCTGCACGCCCATTTCCAAGAGCCGCGAGACCGCCCCCGCGGCGTCGTTGGTATGCAAAGTCGAAAGCACCAGATGTCCCGTGAGGGCCGCCTGAATCGCGATCTCCGCGGTTTCAGAGTCGCGGATTTCGCCGACCATGATGATGTCGGGGTCCTGGCGCACGATCGAGCGCAGGCCGTTGGCGAACGTGAGGCCGATTTGCGGCTTGACGTGGATCTGATTAACGCCGCTGAGCTGATATTCGACCGGATCTTCGATGGTGATGATCTTCTTGCTTGGGTCGTTGATCTTCTGCAGCACGCCGTAGAGCGTCGTGGTTTTGCCGCTGCCGGTAGGACCGGTGACCAGAATCATGCCGTGGGGCTTGGCGATCATTTCGTTGAACTGGCGCAAAATCGCCGGCGGGAAACCGAGGCTGTCCAGTTCGGCGAAAATCTGGCCGCGCTCGAGCAGGCGAATCACCACGCTTTCGCCGTAGAGCGTCGGCACCGTGGCGATGCGCAGGTCGACGTCCTTGCCCGCCAGCCGGACCTTAATGCGCCCGTCCTGGGGCAAGCGCCGTTCGGCGATGTTCAACTGCGCAAGCACCTTCAAGCGCGAGATGACGGCGGCTTTGAGCTGGCGCGGCGGCGGCTCGACTTCATGCAGGATGCCGTCGATGCGATATCTGATTTTAAGCTGGTTCTCGAAAGGTTCGATGTGCACGTCGGAAGCGCGGCTTTCCAGCGCCCGCAACAGCATCTGGTTCACCAACCGGATCACCGGCACTTCGGAAGCGAGGTCGCGCAGGTGCGAGACGTCTTCGTCGTCCACGGCCCCTTCGATTTCCCGGGTGACCAATGAGGAGTCGTCGCCGGAGCGGGCGCCGCCGAAGAGTGTTTCCGCCCTGGCGTTGATATCCTTTTCCCGCGCCAAGACCGGCTTGACGCGCAGGCCGGTCGCAAGTTCCAACGCGTGGAGGCGCCCGAGGTCGAGCGGATCGGTGACCGCAACGTGCAATTCACGCTGCTCGACTTTCACCGGCACCATCCGGGCATGCTTGCAAAACTCCGCCACGCTTTCCGAAAACTCGATCGGCAGCGGCGTCGCCGGCATGTCTTTGAGCGCGATCAACGGGACCCCGAAGTGATCCCGCAGCACCGGCAGGAGATCGTCTTCGGAGACGAAGCCGAGTTCGACCACCAGGCGGATCAGCGGCGCGTCCTGCTCCGCCTGGAGCTTCATCACCCGCTCCATCTCTTCCTCGGAGAGCAGGCGCTGCTCCACCAGGCGGCCGGCCAAGTTCAGCGATGCATCCATGTCGTCTTGCGTTGATCCTGTGTCAGGATTTATCGCCGCCCGCGCGGCCGTAGCGGTCTTCCAACCGCACGACGTCATCCAGCTCGGGAGTCGATACCTCAAGCACGTCGCAATCCTCGACGGCGGTCATCCGGTGCTTCATGCCGGGAACAATATGGAGACACTCATTCGCTTTGAGGATGATCTTGCTTTTGACCCCGTTGGTTTCGAGATCCATCTCCATGGAGCCGGACAGGAGCCGGATGGTTTCATCCTTGACCCGGTGGTACTGGTAGCTCAAGGACTCGCCTTTTTTGATGTGGAGAATCTTGCCGACGTAGCGCTCCGTATGCGCCCAAATAAGCTCATGGCCCCAGGGTTTCTGCACGATCCGTCCTTGGTAGACTTGGCTGTTCATAGATGGAGGCCAATGATAACAGAATTTGCCCAAAGGGGGAACAAGACCGGCGCGCCGGCCCGATGCCCCAGGACTTCCCCTGAACGAGTAGGGTAAAAAGTTTGTCGTTCCCGCTTTCTGACAAACAGGGAACCTCAAGCGGCAGCGAAAAAAGTCGGCGCCGGCGTTACATCGGCAGGGGTGAGACGCCGAAAAGGAACCGATGCATGTGAAGGAAAAAACCGTACAGCGCGGCAACCAGGACGATACGCCACCAGCCGAGCTCGCCCGGCCTCCATGAATTGCGTCCTTGGGCGATCGCGAGAAAGGGGAGATTTGAGGTGACGGCGGCGAAGCGTTCCCAATCGTCGCGGTAAATCTTTTTTCTCTTGCGATCGATGGACGCGGGGCCTTTCAGGGCGAGCAGCAAAAAACAACCGAAAAAGATCAGCGAGGCGAGGTCGCCGTTGAGGATCAGATGGGTCAGCGACCACAGCGCCACGCCCCAGAGAAAGGGATGGCGGGTGATGCGCTGAATGCCCCGGGCCGGCTCGCTTTCCTTGAGCATCGCGCCGCCGCGCACCGCCGTCGGGTTCGGCGCGGCAAAAGCGAATACGACGAAGAAAAAAGCGATAAACATCACCGGTAATGCCAGCGGCCGAAGCATCTGAACCTGTCCCCAGGTCTCCACATATTCAGCCCGCCCGTAGGCCCGGCACAGCCAGACGATGCCGGCCAGGGACAGCACCGAGAAGATCATTTGAAACGCTTCTTCGCCGATCCTGGCGACGATCTTCCAGCGCAACTCGGTGCCGGCGATGACGATGTGAATGGCGTCAAAAAACAACGCCGCCGCAATCAGCGAAGCCATACGCCCTCCGTGGCGACAAAGTTCCGTCGCCGCTCAGTTTATCCTCAACCCGCCGGCGAATCCACCGCGGGATTCTTAGTCGAATGAAGCGCGGCGCGGCCGATCAATTGTCCCCCTTCGGTTTCGAGGTCGAGCCGCAGTTCCGTCCCCGGTTGAATGACGCCGAAAGAGCAGCGCGTCCAAAGCCGAAATCCTTCCTCCCGCCCACCGATCACATTGTAAAAAGGAGAAGCGCAGATCAGCTCGCCGTTTTTGTACCAGCGTTGCTGCACTCGCTCCTTGAGACCCAAGGGCGCCCTGATGGCGGTCAGGCCGTAGATCTGCGCGGCGGCGCCGGGATCAAGGCGGCTTAGCGGAGCGGTAACCCGCAGCGTCTTTGGCTCAAACCCGCCGCCGAATTCGGCGCTGGCCAAACGCAAAGGAGCGGGAGGGATGAACGGCCGCCCCCATTCCACGGCACCGATGAACAGGAAAGCGATCAGTACGCCGAACGCCAAGCGGCCGTTTCTCGACGGGATGGGCGGAGGATAAAGAGTAAGAAAGCCGCTCGCCGCAAAAACCGCGCTGAGGCGCGTGGTCGCGGTGTTGCTCACGCTCCACAGCACCGGCAGCATGACGTTGATCAAGGCGAACAGGTTGAAGGCGAAGAAAGCGGCCGTTAAGCCGCGCCGCACCGAGAGATGGCGGTCATAAACGACGTCGAGGGTGGACAGCGTCGCCGACACGCCGACCAGGAGGACAAAAATACCGTTGCGCGAGCCGAGGGTAGCGCTGGCGTAATAAATCGGCAGAACGAAAAACAACATCTGCTGATAGAGGTTTTTGGTGAAAAAATTGACCAGGAGGCGAAGACGCGGCGCCCAGCGCGCCGGCAGGCGGGGATGGGCGAGGAACTTGGGCAGAAAAAAGCTCGCCAGCCAGATGAAGCCGATATGGAAAACCGCGACCCTGAGAAAAGCGAAATTCCGTCTGCCCAGCCACATGACGCCGATGCCCAGCAGCAGCGCATAGCCGCTATGGAGCCACCAGAGTTTTTCCTTATGGCGAGACAACCACCCGATAAGCGGACGGGGGGAATTCGTTGGGGCGTTTCCGTTGGTCGTGTTGGGATCCGGCATATCGTCTGCGGCGGTATCGCTTGGATTTATCTAACCGCGAAAAGCGAAGAGACGGCTGCGCGCTGCTTTTTTCTCACCGTCCGGCTGACAGCGACTTGATAAAACCGCTCTGGTCCAACTCCCGCACCAAGCGGCTGTCCGAGACGTCCTCCGGCTTCGCGCCCTTCGCTTTTGGCACTTGTTTTTCCAAATCTTGGAGCAAGCTGACGATGCCCGCGGGATAGGGCGGAACGGTGAAACCGGTTTTGATAATCATCTCGTAGGTCTCTTCGAGCAGTTCGCGGTCGTCGGTGCGGAAATATTTTCCCATGGTCTTCATCGCAAACGCCTTGTCCTTTTGCCCGCGCACCGCCCCTTCGATATACGCCATCAGAAAACGGCGCACGATGTCTTCACTGGATTTTATGAACCTGCGGGTCGTCACCAAGCCGTTGGCGTGATACTCCAGGCCGAGCTTGGAGAGGTCATAGAGATCTCTCAGTTTGGCCTTCTTCGCCTGCAACGTCGCGGGGGGCAGTGATCGCCGCGGCGTGGACCTTGCCGGCCACCATCGCGCCCACGGTCTCCGCCGGGCCACCGGTCTGGACCATCGTGATATCGCGCTCCGGGTCGATGCCAAAACGGCGCAGCGCGATGCGCGAGGCAAGGTCCGACTGCGTGCCGAAGCGCGTCGTGCCGAATACCTTGCCCTTCAAATCCTCCATCCGCGTGATGTTGGGCTGGCTGAAGATCCACCAGTTAAATTTCTTCACGACGGTGGCGATGATGACGGTGTCCGTGCCCGACAGATTGGCCTGGATCGGCCCGGCACCGCCCGCTTGGATGATCGGCAATTCTCCCGACAACATCGCCTGAATCGCCAACGAGCTTCCCGGAATGCTGATTACTTCGACGTTAAGGCCATGCTTCTCGTAATAGTTCCCTTCCTTGGCGAACCACAGAGACATCTGCGTCGCCGACGCCGATCCGCCGCCGACGCGCAGCTTGTCGAGCTTTTTTTCCTGCGCAAGCAAGGTTGAAGAAAAACAGAGCGCCGAAATCATTGCGCCGCAAATTGCGAGTCGGCGAGACATCATAGTTTCTCCGTTTCGTCTTTCGCTAAAAAGAAACCTCTACACACACCGATCGTTAAGGCAGAGGTTGATAGTTGCCGCTGAACAAGCTGCCGCAGCCCTGAAGCGGATTGCTGATCGCGAGCTTGTGATACGTGAGCCACATCTCTGCGGCAAGGGCCCAGACCACCTTGACCTGCAAATCATCCTCGAGCAACTGCACCGCCGGCGCCGCGTCCCAGCCGCCGCCGTTAATATAGATTGCGTCCACAGGAGTGTCGAGGCTGCGCACGCCGCGCTTGCAGTGGCGGTAAACGTCCATGTAGGAAACGTCGTCAAGCCGCAACAGCGGCGTCGTATAAAGGGCTTCGGTCTGTCCGGTGCCGCTAAAGCCGGGCAGGATGACGGACTCAAGCCCAAAGCGACTGAAATGATCAACGATCGCTTGATTGAGCTCATCGCCGAAGTAGGTCGCAAGGGCAACCTTTTTGACACCCATGGCCTTGAGCGCGATGGCGTGGGGTTCGACGGCGGTCACCACGGGCAGACCGATCTTTTTGGAGAGATCCGCGGCCCATTGGCGCTCGAAGTCCAGCCCTTTGAGAAGAAAGGGAGGCGTGCCGCTGATCGTGATGATATCGCATCCCACTTCCTTAAGCTCCACGGCTATCTCCTCGGCGCGCTGGAAGCCTTCGAGGAACTTGTCCTTGTGACCGCTCCGGACTCCGATAAAGGTGGGAACAATCTCCACCCCGTCGGCCGCGTACTTGTACCAAAAAGCGAACGATTTGCCACGGTGGGTCGGTTTGATCAGACCAACTCTGGCGCGCCAAGCGTACATAATCCA
>Ga0153916_10002826_pt1 | contig 12721 bp, 13 predicted proteins | sample Opewatmetagenome_FD_109642 | JGI IMG/M metagenome (GOLD analysis project Ga0153916, IMG submission 109642) | Freshwater wetland microbial communities from Ohio, USA - Open water 3 Core 3 Depth 4 metaG | ecosystem: Environmental > Aquatic > Freshwater > Wetlands | place: USA: Ohio, Lake Erie...
CTCGCCCATCGACTTGCCCGCGATCCGCCCCAGCATGTCCAGGAGGGCAAACTCGACCCACGCCACCGGGCACCAGAGCGCGAGGCCCTGGAGCTTGTAGTTGTCCTGGTGCCGGTATACCCCGAACAGGTGGTCGTCCAGGTCACGGGCATCTTTGCCGAGGAAATAGGGGATGACCAGCCGCTGGAGGATCGGATGGAGGTAGTCGCGGGAATTGGTGACGGAGACACCCTCGGCGCCGTCCTTCGAGCGGACGCGGACGAAATAGTCTCGCCCGCGGCGCACGAGCTCGATGGAATCGATGATCACCGGCGACGCGAAGCTCTCGGGTTTCAAGACCGGCGCGGCCGCGGCCTTTTCCAGCGATTCCATCGAGACCCCGGCCGGGCCCGCGGACGGCGGGCCGCCGGCCAGGCACGACACCGCGCCCGCCCCGGCGGCCACTTGCAGGAAACGTCGACGGCTGGAGGGCATGGGCGATTCTCCTGATCCTTTTAGGAAGACCCCTTGGCTCACCTCGGCCCTCCAGTTTCGTCCGCCGCGGGCCGCGGATCAAGAGGTGGCCGTGGCGGAGGCATGTACTTGCCGGCCCCCGGGCGGTATACTATCGGCCTGTGCCCCGCTGCCACCCGCCGGGTGAGGCGGTTGGGTTGATTCGTTTCCGGCCCGAAGAAGCGGGCCGTCATGCCCCAGTAAAGGAGACTGACCTTGGGCAAGAAGTTGTATGTCGGGAATTTGGGTTATGGAGTGAGCAGTTCCGATCTGGAACAGTTGTTTTCTCCCTTCGGCACGGTGGCCAGTGCCCAGGTGATCGGGGACCGGGAAACGGGGCGGAGCAAGGGATTCGGCTTCGTCGAAATGGGCACCGACGAGGAGGCCCAGGCGGCAATCCAGGGGCTCAACGGCCAGGACCACAACGGGCGACCGCTCACCGTCAACGAGGCCAGGCCCCGCGAAGAGCGGGGAGGCGGCGGACGCGGCGGACGGAGTGGCGGCTACGGCGGAGGCGGAGGCGGACGCGGCGGACGCGGCGGTCGCTACTGAGCCCTCGCCGCCCGGGGGAAGTCGCTCTTCACTCGGGCCAGAAGCTTCTCCGGGTCGTTCGCCATGACGTAGACCTTGAGGCGCCAGCGGCGCTCGGCGGGCGGGCCGCCGGCCGGCTCCCACGGCGGGTTGTTGTGCAGGCAGTCGTGCCATGCCTGCGCCATCTCCCCCGCCGAGCCGTTGGCCAACGCCGCCAGGTGCTGCCCGTCCCGCGACACCACCCCGATCACCGGGATCGTGTAGCGGTCCGGGCCGAGAACTCCACGGCCCCCGGCTCCGGCGTGACCGTGGTGACCACCAGGACGTGCTCCCGGTCGTTCACCCGGTGCCGCAGCTCCAGCCCCCCGCCGGCGAGTTTCCGGTGTTCGACCAGGGTGAAGGGGCTTTCGTAGCACCAGGCGTCGCAGGCAAACCCGGGCACGTCGGGGAACCTCGCCCGGACGATGTCCAACAATCGCCGCCCGCCGGTCAGCGAGCCGTCCTTCTCGAAGCTCAACTCCGGCAGCTTCCCCTCGGCGCAGAAAGCCTCGCTCCCGCCCGAAAGCGCCGCGAGCACCAGGGCATACATCCGGAAAGCCGATCCGATGGGACTACGCACGGGGTCTCTCCTCTTCTTCGCCTCTGGTAGGGCAGGACGCAGTCCCCCCATTATCGCATCGCGTGAGGCCCAGGGGAAAGCCCCGCGGAAGCCGCCGGGCCTCGACTCCCGACCGCTCCCCGCCTGGGGCTTCTGGGCCCGAAACGTCAAGGACCTCCGCCAGTGAGCTGCGGAATCTTCACGCCGCACGGCGCCCTGCGTGGCAGAGCGGGCGGAGGAGCTTCTCCAGCGGACGATGGACGGCTTGCATGTAGAGTCGCGAGACGATGCCCGGGAGGCGGGGAAACCGGAACCCCTCGAGGGCTTCGAGGTGGCGGCGCAGCCGCTCCTCGAGATCGGCCCCGACGGCGCGGAGGTAGGCCGGGAACACCTCGCGCTCGGCAAAGCGGTACAGCTCGAGGTCCAGGGCGTTATTGCGCCGGAGCCTGGCCCCCAGCGACTCGGGGCACTCGCCGCCGGTCAGCCGCCGGCTGCGGCGGTTCACGTTGCACGCCTCGTACCGCGTATCGAACCGCTTCAGCCCGAGAAGCGCCTTCATCAGCACCAGCGACCGGTCGAACTGCTCCATCAGGCCGACGAAGGCGAACTGGTGCCGCAGCACGTGCTTGGCCTCTTCGAGGTCGCCGGTGGCCGAGAGGCGGCCGGTCATGTAGTTGTTGAACCGCGGCTCGGCGGAGAAGGACTCGAGGGTCCAGGGCAGTTTCATCACGTCCCGCTGATAGCGGAAGTGGGACAGGTAGCGGCTGATCGGCTCGCGGAGGAAGGTGACGTATCGCACCGGCGTCCGGCTGACGGCTTCGTAACGGAGATAGGCCCGCAGGCTGTGTCCGCCGATGGCCCGCGTCCAGGGGAGGAGCCGGCGGAGGTAGCGGAACTCGTCGCGGGTGAAATCGTTTTCCTCCTGGTTGGACCAGAGGGACCAGGGCTTGAGATGGACGTACTCGGGGTAGTTGTTCATGAAGACGCGATGGAGCGTCGTCCCCGCCGTCTTCTCGATGTGGACGAAACAGAGCATCCCCGAACCCCTCGATAGAGCCAGATGCCCACCCAACGTCCGAAGGACCGCGACTTGACCCGTCGCCCCTTCTTTCGGCGCCGCAAGTTGCGCAACTTGAGGCAAATGGGCCGGTTTTTCCGTCGGGAAGGAAGAATCGGGCATCGCTCTCCTCGATCCCCTCGTTTAGAGTATTTCCCGGCCGACGTCAAGCCCGATCGGCGTAGAATCCCCGGTTTGCGGCGGCCATCAGAGAGAGCATCGGCGTGGGCCGGGCCCGCTCGCCCAACGGTTCCAGGGGCCGGAGCATGGCCACGATCTGCCGGGACCCGAGCGTATCCGCCCAGTAGAGCAGGCCGCCGCGGGACGCGGGAAACCCCAGTCCGAACAGTACGCCCAGGTCGATCTCCCGCGGATCGCGGACTCGCTTCTCTTCCAGCACCCGCGTCGCCTCCAGCACCATAGGGAGCAGGAGCCGGGTGAGGATTGTTTCCGAAGAGGGCCTTTGCGGCGGCCGGGCCCACTCGGCGAGGATCGGCTCGATGCTCGGGTCGGGTTGGCCGGGCTGGTCCGGGGCGAGCCCCTCCGGGTACGCGAAGAACCCTTTCCCCACTTTCCGGCCCAGCCGCCCCGCCTTGTACATGGCCACGAGCAACCGGGGCGCCGGGATCCGCTCGGGAAACGCCTCCCAGAGGACCCGGCCCGCCAACACCGCCGTGTCCAGGCCGATCTCGTCCAACAGCCGCAGCGGCCCCAACGCCATGCCGAACTCCACCGCCGCCTGCTCGACCTCTTCGATCGGGACGCCGTCCTGCACCAGCTCCAGCGCCTCGGTCAGGAAAGGAACGAGGAGCCGGTTGACCAGGAACCCCGGTCCGTCCTCGACGACGATCGGGATCTTGCCGATCCGCCTGGCGTAGGCGGCGGCGGTGGCGACGGTCTGGGCCCGGGTCCGCGGCCCGCGGACCACCTCGACCAGCTTCCGCCGCCGCACCGGGTGAAAGAAATGCAGGCCACAGAATCGGCCGGGATCGGCGAGCCCCTCGGCCAGCCTCCGGATCGGAATGGTCGAGGTGTTGGAAGCCAAGATCGAGTCGGGGCCCAGCCGCGGCTCGAGCCGGGCATAGACCGCTTGTTTCGCGGCGGCCGTCTCCGTGATCGACTCGATCACCAGGTCGCAAGCAGCGATCTCGGCCTCGTCGGTGGTCGGCACGATCCGGCCCGCGTTGCCCCCGCACGCAAAAGCGTCCGCCACCCCGCCTTCGTCGGCCAGCTCCCCCGCGATCCGCTCCGGCGCGTCGGCCAGGGCGCGGCGGTCCGCGTCGGAAATCACCACCGGCAGTTGATGCCTGACCGTGGCGGCGGCGATCGCCGTACCCATCATCCCGGCCCCAAGAATCGCCACCGAGCGAACCTCCCGGGGCGGCGGCGAGTCCGCCCCGATCCCCGCATCCCGGCAACTCCACTCAAGGAGCGAGTCAACGTGCTGCAAAGCGCGATCTACGGACATGGCGAGCAGGTCTTCGGGTCCGGCGGCGAAGGTGCCATGCCCACGCTCGTCGTGGGCACGTCGTGGAACTCGGGCGCGATCCATCCCCGCGCCCACAGCACGTCTTATACCACACCCGGCCGGCACGGGTCAGGGGCTCCCGGTTCGATCGCCGGCAGCTCGGCACGACCCCAGGGCGCAGTGCGGCGGGCGGAGCACGAAGTGCTGTGCCGCACCTAGCCCACGAACAGGTTGGCGACGAGCACGCCCAGAACACCCCAAACCCAATTTGGAATTGGCGAGGGGGCCGGCGGACAGAAATGCCGAAGACACGTCGGACAGAGCATTGGCCGCAGTGAACTGGCAATCTGGATTACCCGAGCCGAACAGTGGGGGCACCTGCAAATCTTGAATAGGCGATTCATGGCTTGCCCAGCACGAGGGATAGCGTTCTAACCGATGTGCGATCCGTTTTATCCTTCTGGTAAAGATACCTTATGGTTGCCGGCAGAGACCGTAATCGACGTGAACGCCCCCCCACACAAGGAGGGAAGTGTGGGGCGATGGTTATCTGGGGCGTGACGGCCACCGCAGAGGGGTCTCCCGGCAGAGCCGGGGGCTGAGGGGGATTGGAGCGTGACGGCGGACCACCGGGTGGGCACGGCCCTGCCACACTCCCGGCCACCACCTTCTGCCCACCGCCCTCTGCCTACTGCCCTCTGCCTACTGCCCTCTGCCTACTGCCCTCTTCCAGAACTCGATCCGCTCGGCAATGCTGGGGGGCGATTGGCTCGGCGAAGTGGGCGGATCGCGGCCGGTGACCTTGGGAAGGCCCTCCAGCGCTGCCAGGCGGACGGCGTGCTGGTCGTCCAAGAGGCGGACCAGGGTTGGGGCGAAACCGGGATCGCCGATCTCGCCCATCGCCGCGGCCACCTGGCGGCGAATCGCCGGGTCGCGGCTGTAGGACAGCCGCTCCAGGGCGGCCGGACCGGCCGGTTCTCTCCAGCGGGCCAGGGCCGTGGCCGCCTCCAGCCGCAGCGACTGGTTGGGGGAGGCGAGCAGGCGTCGGAGCGGCTCGGCGTCCGCCACCCGGCCCGCCGCCCCGAGGGCCCGTGCGGCGGCGGTCACCACCGACACCTGCGGATCCTCAAGCGCCGGGAGCAGGACTTCGGCGTGCCCGGGGCTGGGATGGGCCGCCAGGTGCTCGCACGCCGAGCGGCGGACCTCCGCCGCGGGGTGGCTGAGGGCGGCGTAGGCCAGCCGGATCGACGGCTCGCTCCCGTCCGCGGCCACCGCGCGAAACACCCCCCGCCACACCAGGGCGTCCGGCTCTCGCTGGGCCAGCCGGGCGAGCCGCTCGACGGCCAGCGGTCGCAGCGGCCGCCGCTGGGCCAGGTCGACCAGCCGCTCCGCCGCCTGCCGGCGGACCAACACGTCCTCCGAGGCGAGCTGGTTCAAGACGGCAAACGCCGGCTCGCACTGCGGCAGCACCTCGCGGTAGACCGACTCCGGCAGCGGCTGGTGCCCATCGAGCGCCAGGCACTCCAGGGCCTCCACCAACCCCGGGCCAAAACGAGCCAGCCCGGCGACGGCGGCCTCGCGGGCGGCGGGGGCGGCCTGCGGGTCGGACAAGCGATGCACCCATTGCTCCACCTCAGCGACTTTTTCCGGCGGCAGAGGGGGGCGGGACGCGGCCCGCGACGCCGCGGCGGCCCCGGCCAGCGCGGCCACTTCCGCCCCGCCGAACTGCCGGCGAAAATCGTCGCGACGCTTCCGCAAGAACTCCGCCCGCTGGTGCGGCGCGCCGTCGACGGGGAATTCGCCCGCGGGCGTCCACAAGGCGGCCAGTTGCCGGGCCGCCGTCCGCCGCGTGAGGTAGACCTCCTTGCCCATCGCCTCCCAAAGGATCGGCGCAGCCTGCTCCGGCGGCCACTTGCCCACCGACCCGAGGACTCGCAGTTGCACGGTCGGGCTGGGGTCGTCCAGCAGCTCGCGGGCGGCGGCGGCCGCGGGACGATCGGCATAGCTGGCCAGCGCTTCGGCCACGGCCAGCCGCACCCGCCACGACTTGTCGGACCTGGCCTTCAGGACCGCCGGCTCGGCGCTTGTCGCCCCGAGCGCGGCGACGGCGGCCGCCCGGATCGTCTCGGCGCGATCCTGCGCGAGCCGCTCGAGGGTCGCCATTGCCTCGGGCCCGCCCCACTCGCCGAGCGCAGCGATCGCCGCGAGCCGCACCTGGAGGTCCTGATCTTCGAGGGCCGCCGCCAGGCGCCGGTGGGCATCCGTCGGGGGGCGCTTGCCGAGGGCCCGGATCGCCGCGATCCGGGCGTTGGCGTCGGAGGAGTCTGCCGGCTCGGCGGCCTCGGCGGGAACGAGCTGGTTGGGCGCCGCGTCGTCGAAGGAGGGGGCGGACCACCAGCGGCAGCCGGCCAGCGACAGGCCGAGCCCCAGGGCGAGCCCCGCCCAACCAGGGAAGCTCAGACGCTGCGAAGGTGTTTCCACGTCAGGCAAATCCTTTCGCCTACCCGCCCTCCGAGCCTTGCCCGGGCGGGGCGGAGGAAACGCAGGCCGCACGTCCTTGTCTGCCAGTTACGGCTTCTTGGCCGGCGGCTTCGGCGGAACGGGGGCCTCAGCGGCCGGCGGCTTGGCCGGCGCTTTCGGCGGAGCCGCTTCCTCTGGGGAGGCCGGCTTGGCCGGCAGCGGTTTGGCCGCGCCTCCGGCGGGGGCACTGCCGGGAGCCGCCTTGTCGAGCAGCTCGCGGAGTCTCAAGTTGCTCTGCACGAGGCTCCTCCGCAACGTGGCGAACGTCGCCTCCTCGTCGTCGAGGATCTTGTTGACCTGCTCCCTGAGGAGGATCGTCGTCGCTTTCTCGAAGAACGCGTCGTCGTTCTTGTCGGGAGTGGCCGCGGCAAAGGCCGCCAACGCCGTGGAATTCTCCGGTTTCTTGGGGTCGTATCGGCCCAGACCTTTGAGGACGGCTCCCAAATCGGTCTTGTAGAGCCGCCGGAACTGGACCTTGCGGTCCTCATCGGGATCCACCGGGCTGGCACCGCCATACGGACCCGGATAGCCACTCGCGGAATCGCTGGAAGGATAGGACATTGGGCGCGGGCCACCATAGGGCATTCCGCCCATCCCACCCACACCCGTGCCGGTGGACATCGACCGCGGTGCGGGACGCCGGCTGTGTTCGGCAAAGGCGTCCAGCAGCATTCTGCCCAGCGGAACTGCCAGCTCCAGGGGCGTCACGCCGGGAGCGGCCTGGTAGTTGAGCCTCCCCAAGGCCTCGGCGGCCGCCCGGCGGACGAGGAAGGGATCCAGCTTGCCGGTCGCGGCGTCCTGGCTGCCGGCGATGTTGGCCAGGGTCTTGGCGATCGCGCCACCGGCCCCCGGCATTCCCAGGTTCCCCAGCGCGTCCACCGCCAGCTTGCGCATCCAGGCGTGTCCCTCGAGAGACCGGCCCGGCGGGACGGGGGCAATGGCAATCTGCAGAAGGACGGGAACGACTTGCTTATCCCGGATCTGCGGATCGCCAATGCCGGCGACCGCGTGGCGGACCAATCCCTGCAAGGCGCCCACCCTGACCGCGTCGATCTGCTTCGGGTCGTTCAGCGCCTCCAAGAGCACCGTCAGGCCCTCGGGGAGCGGCGTGACGGCCGCCCGCGTCCCGGGGGCGGCCACCGCCGTATCCAAGTCGCCGATCATCAGGATCGCGTTGTAGCGAACGACCGGATGGAGGGTCGGGTCGGCGACGGCCGGCCTGAGGAAGCCCATCGCCAGCGAAACGAGGTGATTGTAGACCGGCCCGCTCCTGGCCATGTTGAATTCGTTGCGCAGTTGCGACCGCGGCAGGTCCCTCGCGCTCAGGACTGCATGGCTGGCGGCCATGGTCCAGCGGGGGAAAACGTACTTTGCGTAATAGGCATCCAACTGTTTCTGCGTGTCGGGTGAAAGGTTCCCGGAGCGGAGGATCTTCGCGATCTCGAGTCTCTGCGACTTCCCCAAGGCGTCGTCCGGCTTCTCCTCCCGGTACTTCGTCGCCGCGGCGGCGGCGGGAGGGGCTGGAGCGGCTGCCGGGGCCTTCGCCGCGCCCGGCACCGGCGGAGCAGGAGCGGCGGGGGCCTTCGCGCCCGGCTTGGCGGCGCCGGGTTGTTGGGCCGTACTCGCGCGGCTCACCAGCGCCACCAGCGCCAACGACGTGATGACCACGATGGCGGCTTCCGCGGCGGAGAAGCCGCCGCGACGGGACTCGGATGTGCCCATGGCTATAACCTCAGATGCCGAACGGCTTTGGGAAAACACACCTATAGGCTACCACCACCGCGGGACCACTGTCAAGTTCTATCAGGCGCGGTTTGCGCGTGGGGCCCCCGTTTGACTTTCACCCCCCGACAAGCATAGAGTGGGGAGTACCCCGCGAGGCCGCCGTTTTGGGCACCAAGCCGGGACGCTCCCCGAGAGCCTTTGCCTTCGGCACGAAGGGTCCGCGAATGACGCTGCTGTACAACGACCCCTCTTTCTTAAACCACGAGACCGGCGGGCATCCGGAGCGGGCGGAGCGGATCCGGCGGATCGGTCCGCGGTTGAAGCGCTCCGGGCTCGATCAGCAGTGTCGCCACCCTTCCTGGCAGCCGGTCACACGCCGGCGATTGGCCCGCGTCCATTCCCCCCGCTATATCAACGAGGTCTGGGCGATGGCCAAGTCGGGCGGCGGGGACCTGGACGTCGACACGATCGTCAGCCCGGCCTCCTTCGACGTCGCTTTGTCGGCCGTGGGAGCGGTCTGCGATGCGACCCAGCGGGTGGTGCGAGGCGAAGACACCCAAGCCCTGTGCATCGTCCGCCCCCCAGGGCACCACGCGCTCGTGCGCCACGCCATGGGGTTTTGCATCTTCAACAACGTGGCCGTCGCCGCGCGGGTCGCGGTCGACGAGCTGGGCTTGGACCATGTGCTCGTGATCGACTGGGACATCCACCACGGAAATGGGACCCAGGCCACCTTTTGGGAGGACCCCAGAGTGGGGTTCCTCTCCATCCACCGCTGGCCGTTCTTCCCGGGAACCGGACGGGAGGATGAAACCGGCGCCGGGCCGGGCCTGGGAACCACGATGAACCTCCCCGTCCCTTTCGGCATCCCCCGCCAGGACTATCGAAACCGCCTGGCCGACTCCCTGGAGCGATTCGCCGCCAAAATCCGACCCCAACTGGTCTTTGTCAGCGCGGGCTTTGACACCCACGCGCGGGACCCGGTGGGCAACCTCGGGCTGGAATCGGAGGATTTCGCCCCGCTGACCGCCCTGGTCCTTGACGTCGCCGAGACCTACGCCGGCGGCAGGCTGGTCAGCGTCCTGGAAGGAGGCTACCATCCGGAGGCCACGGCCGAGTCGGTCGAGGTCCACCTGGCGGAGATGCTCAAGCGGCGGAAAGGGGAAGGAGGAGGGAGGAATGCTGAATGATGAATGATGAATGATGAATGCCAGACTGCTCCCGTTCATCATTCAGCATTCATCCTTCATCCTTAGCTTATGGCCTGGCAAGGCATCCTCGGACATGACGACGTGGTCGACCAGTTTCGCCGCGCGATCGCGCGCCGGCGGCTGGCCAGCAGCTTCTTGTTCGCCGGCCCGGAGGGGATCGGCAAGCGGTCGTTTGCCTTGAAATTGGCGCAGGCCCTCCTCTGCCGGGCGGGCCCCGAGGAAGCGCTCGATCCTTGCGGCCGATGTCCGGCGTGCGTCCAGGCCGTCGCGCTGAGCCATCCCGACCTCGACGTGGTGTCCAAGCCTGGGGACAAATCCTTCCTGCCCCTGGAGCTCTTGATCGGCGACAAGGAGCACCGGATGCGGGAGGGCCTGTGCCACCGGATCGGCATGAAACCGCTGATGGGGGGACGGAAGGTGGCGATCATCGAGGACGCCGATTTTCTCAACGCCGAGGGGGCCAACAGCCTGCTGAAGACGCTGGAGGAGCCGCCGCCGCGCTCGGTGCTGATCCTGGTGGGAACGAGTCCGACCAGGCAGTTGCCCACGATCCGCTCCCGTTGCCAGCTTATCCGCTTCCGCCCGTTGGCGGCGGACCTGGTGGCGACGATTCTGGTCGCGCAGGGCCTGGTGGCGGACGCGGCCGAGGCCCAACGCCTGGCTCGGCACGGCGGAGGAAGCGTCCGGCGGGCCCTGGACCTCGCCGATCCGGGCCTGTGGGAGTTCCGCAACGTCCTCTACGAGCGGCTCCAGGAGCCGCTCGTCCAGAGCGTGCGGCTGGCGGCGGCGGTCGCCGGCTTCGTCGAGGCGGCCGGCAAGGAGGCCTCGGCACGCCGGCGGCGGCTCCGCCAGGTCGTCGCCTTCGCCGCCGATTTCTACCAGCACCTCGTTCGCCGGCTTGCCGGGGTCGCCCCGGCCGAAGACGACGACTTTGGCCCCTGGATCGATCGGGCCTCGGCCGCTTGGCCCAAGGACGTTCGGGCCGCGGCGGCCTGCGCGGAGCGATGCCTCGACGCTCTCGAGCATATCGACCGCAACGCGAACCCGGCCACGGTCATCGAGTCCTGGCTTGATGCCCTGGCGGCGATCACCTTGCCCGTGGCCCCCGCGCAGCGCTAGTGTAGCGATTCAGAGTTGCGGGGATTTGTGAGGATGAGTCTTAGCCGCGGTTGTCATGCTCCCCCAAACGAAGTAGAATCAAGTGGCAGGCAGCAGCCGGGGTTGCCCAGCCTGCGCACATGAACCCGTTTTGCGGACGCTGTGTGCGGCTAATACATGTGTTGGCGGCGACGAGCAAGATGCCATGACCACGGCAAAACCCCAATCCGCCGAGCCGAAGCCCAAGCGCCGCTGGTTCCAGTACAGCCTCCGAACGCTGCTGCTCCTGATGCTCCTGGCGAGCATCGGCATGAGTTGGTTTGCCGTGAAGATGCAGCGGGCGAGAAGGCAGAGGGAAGCGGTCGAGGCGATAGAGAAGCTGGGCGGGTGGGTAAGGTTTGACTACCAGGTGAATCAGAGCATTGTCCTTGCATCAAGCCCACCACCGCAGCCACCGGGACCGGAGTGGCTACGGCGTGTGCTGGGGGATGATTTCTTCGCAAAGGTTGTTTCTGCGGACCTGCACAACACGCAGGCTACCGACGCTTGGTTGGAGCATCTCGACGGGTTGCCCCACCTTCAGCAATTGAATCTCATGGGTACTCCGGTCAGCGATGCAGGAGTGCAGCACGTCGAAAGGTTGGGGGAGCTTCGAGTTCTGAGCCTTGACAGCACTCAGGTGACGGACGCCGGTTTGGACCGTCTCCGAGGGCTAGGCCAGCTTCAACTGTTGCTCCTCTGCAACACCAAGATCACGGATGCGGGGTTGATGCGCCTGAAAGGGCTGCGCCAACTCCAGAGCTTGTGGCTTTACGGCACCTCGGTGACGGACGCCGGGCTGGAACACCTCAAGGAATTGAGCCATCTTCAGCACTTGGAACTGAGCCGCACCCAAGTAACGGACGAGGGCGTGAAGAGGTTTCAACACGTTATGCCGAATTGTCGGATCGACCGTTGATATGACCGCCACTCACAAACTCCGTCGCCGCTGGTTCCGGTACAGCCTGCGGACGCTGCTGCTGGTGATGTTCCTGACCAGCACCGGGCTGAGTTGGTTCGGCGTGAAATTGCAGCAGGCTCGACGGCAGCGGGGGGCGGTGGAGGCGATCAGGGATTTGGGCGGCTACGTGGAGTATGATTGGCAGGTCCAGCAACTTGGGAATCCGTTCCCAGGTGCACGGGTGCGCGGACCAGCGTGGCTGCGGAATCTGTTGGGAGAGGATTTGTTCGCAACGGTTGTTGGCGTGTCTTTTCTCGACCCCCGCGGCACGCAGGTCACCGACGCTGGGTTGCAGCATCTGAAGGGACTGACGCAACTCCGGACGTTGAACCTCAAAGGCACGCAGGTCACGGACGAGGGTGTGAAGAGACTCCAAGAACGGCTGCGCCGTCGGGTGTGCCTGCCGTTAGATGCCCCTCTGATTGAATCACTACACCACGTGGCACCGAGATAGCTACACGAGGGTGTCCCAATCTCCATCGCGACGCCGAACCACTGCGGTGACAGCCATGCCCTGCAAGCATCTCAAGGAGCTGTATGCCCTCTGCCGGTCGCACAACCTCAAGCTGAGCAGCTCGGACTTGATCCGGGTTGTCTGCGCGGAGTGTGGGATCGAGGAGGTCTGTCCCTCGGTGCTGTGTGAGCAGTACGAGGCCAAGCACGGTGAGAAGGGTGAGAAGACCGACGCGCGAGCGGAGGAGCCGTAAGAGGCCGAAAGGGCCGGACGACCCCCCGGACCGGGCGGCGCCGTCGGCGGGACCGACCCCTCGGCTCTCCTTGGCAGCTAAGGTCAGTCTAGCACTCAGTACCCAGTACCCAGTACTCAGTACCCAGTACTCAGTACTCGGTACTGAGTACTTGGTAGTCAGTGCTTGGCACTTACGCTGAATGCTGCTAACCCGCATTTCTCACCACCCTGGTACGGTCCGGGACAGTGTGCCACTGCTTCGCAGAAGCAGTGCCTTTCTCAACTCCGTAGCACTGCTTGCCTTGCGGCAAGCAGTGGCACACGGTGGTGAGA
>Ga0153916_10002827_pt1 | contig 12721 bp, 31 predicted proteins | sample Opewatmetagenome_FD_109642 | JGI IMG/M metagenome (GOLD analysis project Ga0153916, IMG submission 109642) | Freshwater wetland microbial communities from Ohio, USA - Open water 3 Core 3 Depth 4 metaG | ecosystem: Environmental > Aquatic > Freshwater > Wetlands | place: USA: Ohio, Lake Erie...
CACCATGGCAGTGAGCAGCGGCGCGAGCGTGGTCTTGCCGGCATCCGGAAACGCGCGAGCAAGCTCCGGAAGACGCATCGGCGTCTTGGCGCACATCGCGAGCAAACGCTTGCGCAGCAACACACGCGCTGGGATGACCTTCCCATGCTCGTCACGCTTCTGCTCGTCACGCTTCGCGCGCGCGGGCGACGCCTTGGCGCGCACCTTGTCGTCCGAGACCGAGAGAGCGCGAAGCGACTCCAGCAATGATGCGATCGTCTCGTCGAGAATGCCGACCCGCTGCTTCAGCAGATCTCGCTCGGAAACCAGCTCCTCCATGATGTGCCGAGCGCGCCCAGCGGACGCCAGCGCCTCCTGCGCACGCCGGGCCTCTTCGAGAAGGTTCGAGTGATTCGTCTTCATCCATTCCTCCGAGCGCGATGCTCATATTCGGCGTGTCTGCCGATTCACACGGTAACGACTAGCAACCCAGCTCCGGCCTGTCAAGCCGTCGCCACAACATTTCGCAGCAGCGTCAGACACCTGACTTGAGGCTCGCGGCGCCGGCTCCGATCGCGGCGCGCGGCGCACCGGTGCCGAGGTCCACGAGATCTCCTGCTGCGCGGCCCGCTGCCGCCGCTTCCTCGTCCGCCCGGTACGACTGCGACACCGTACGCAGCTTCATGTTGGCCAGGAAGCGCTCCAGGTTGCGGCGAATCTCGTCGTCCGCCGACGTGAGGCGCGCAAGTGCGGCTCCTGACGCAGCGCCACGCATCTCATCGCGGTTGCGGCTCGACGCGGCCCGGTAGCGCTCGACCACGCGGTCGGTGCACGCGACACGAAAGTTATTCGCCCACGTTCTTCCGGGATGTTCCGCGGCGCGAAGAGCTTCGACGGCAAATGCGTCGATCTGCCTGCATGCGTACGCGTAGAGATACCGCGTCGCCGCAACGTCGAGTGACGCGCCCAAGATTTCGATCGTCGGCGACGGGGCCACTGCTCGACGTTGGCCAGGACGGCGCACGGGTCGGTACCGCTGCACGAACGACTTGCACCCGTTCGCCTGCGCGATGCCCGCCGCAAGAGCTGCCTTCCAGGTGGACATCTTCTTGAAATCGTCGTCGAGCGTGGCCTGGCCGACCTCGGTGTCGATCGGCTCTGGCTCCGCAGAGTGACCGTCGACCTCGGCGCGGTCGATCTTGTGTTGCTCCATGAGGCGCGAGGCGGCAGCCATCGCGGCGGCAGCTTCGTTCTCGTTCGCGTTGTTCTCGGCAAGCGCCAGCAGCTTGGCGATCTTCGTCAGGACATCGTCGAGCGCAGTCATCACTTCTTCTCCAGCAGGGGCGGCGAGCGCAGACACGGATGGCCCAGGCACCCGCCAACGGCTGCCATCTGACAGCCCTGGCAGTGGTGCCACTCAAGATGCTTCTTGGGTGTCTCCGGTGGCTTTGGCGCGGGCTCCCTGTACGGCCCGCCGGTCACTTCGCAGGCGCCCTGGCTGCCGCAGCGGCGACCGCGGCGCCGACCGTATCCGGACGGTCACCCATCACCTCGACCGACTCCTTCGTGAACGCGCCCGAGAGCGCTGCGTGCAGCATCCAGGCGCTCGACGACTGCGTTGCGGACAGCAGCTGCGAGGACATCTTGCCAAGCTCCTTGCGGAGCTTCGTGATCTCGCGCTCCTGCGCGCGGATGGTGCGCATCATCGCGCGCTCCTGCACGATCGCGCGCTCCAGCGGCGTGAGGCCAAGCGGCTCCCACTCACCGTCTTCGTTCTCGCAGCCATCGATCTCGTCGTCGTCGTGGAACACGGGTCACCTCCAGAGATAGATCGTCGAGTAGTTGCCGTGGGTGTTGCCAGCGAAGCGGTCGGCAACGAGGATGCGCACCGCGAGGCACATCGGCTTCACGGGACGCTTGGCGACGATCTCTTCGAGCGCCTCGCATGCCACTCGCGTGAGCATGCCCTTGTCGTCGAACATCACGCTCGCGAGCGGCGTGCGGTTGCGGTACGGATCTCCGACCGACATCGAGTTCCCATCCCGATCGAAGGCCTCCAGGATGCGCTTCTTGTTCTGCCTGTCGTTGCTCACCCGCTCCTCCTCTTCGAGATCGTGTACCTGTGCGAGCTTCGCGCGCTTGCGCGAGAGGTGCTGGTCCGTCATGGGTTGTGCTTCTTGTTCGGCGCGGCGACCTTGTGCACGAAGTTCAGCGCGGCGAGGTCGTCCTTGTGCACGAAGGTCGAGCTGTACCGTTCACCGGCGCGCCAGCCACGGTCGCGGCTATACTTCACGCCGTTGATGACGAAGTGCCGCTTCAGTACGCGCTCGATGGTCTGGTAGCGTGTCGAACTGCCGGCGATGTGCGAGCAGACCATACGCACGAGGCCCTCGTCGAGACGGCAGCGCGTCGCGTGCTGAGCGCGCCGCGCGAACTCGGCGGTCATCTCGGGCGTGATCTGCGCGCGCACCATCTCGCCGAACTCGCGAAGCGTGTGAATGCGCGAGATGGAGCCGTCTTCCTCGATGTCGAGCATGACTTCCAGCGGGAACGTGTGCTTGATGGTTGTCGTCATCGGTCCTCTTCGTCTTCTTCGCGCTCCGCGGCCGCCCAGTCCTGCTGCTCTTCACATGCGCACTCGGCGAGCGCCTTCTCGTGCTTCGCCCGCCACTCACGCAGCGCCGTGCCGCGCAGCGGGTTGTCGTAGTCGTACGTGTCGCCGAGCGCCTGGTACACCTCGATCTCCTCGAACGAGTAGTCGTAGGCCGTGCCGAGGCGACCGTCGGGCTTCGTCTCGGGAGAAAGCTCGACGGTCGGATGCCCGGCCACAAGGTAGTCGACGCCGTCCAGTGTGACCTCGCCCTCCCACGCGCGGTAGACGTGACGTCGCGGTTCGTAGTCGTTGGGATTCACAGCGCCTTCCCATCCCACGCGCGTGCGGCGCGGCAGTTCTTCATGCACCGGATCCTCTTCATGCCGGCGATCTTGCCCTTCGAGCGTACGAACTCGAAGACCCAGCCTCGGTCCGAGCACTTCGGGCAGAGCGGCCGCTTGTACGTGCTCACAGCATCCAGCCCTGCGGCTCGGCGTCGAGCAGCGCGTCGGCCGCGACGATCATCTCGTTGAAGTACGCGAGGACGGCCGCCGGATCGTTGCCCTCGTCCTGTCCCCGGATCACGCCGCAGATGCCCGCGCAAACGAGTCCGCGTCGGATCTCGGGCGACACGTGCTTCCAGCCCTCGCCCAGCTTCTTACGGGCCTCGACGTACTCGCGCTTGGCGATCTGTTCCGCATGCGTCTTCGCCCGTGCCATCGTCTCATCCTCCCGGTCGCCGTGTCGGGCGACTCACGAGCACCACTGTAACATCCAGCCATTCGTCGTCAACCGTCTACATGCGACTTGCGTAGAACAGCGCGACACCGTTGATGTTTTTGACCTGGTCAACGAGCACCGTGGACAGCTTCCCGGCTTGCCCCTCGCGCACTTCTACCAACTGTCCGACAGCTGGAACGTGACGGATGCGCGGAGCGCTAACGACCTGCACTGGCATCGTGCCGATCTTGATGCGGAGCTTCACGCCTACGGCCCTCCTTCTGCATCGAGCGCTCGTCGGCTCGCTCGAACAACCAGCGCAGCAGCCAGACGGCCGACCAGACCAGCATCTCGTGCTCCTGGCTCGCGGCACGTACGATCTCGTGGCCCTTCCGCTCTCGGTCGCGCTGATGTGCGCGCACCTTGATCTTCGAGACCCGCGGTATCGCAGCCCTCACGATCGCGTCGGCTTGATGCAGACCGTCCTTGATGCGTGCGATCGGCGTCCATGACGCGTCGAGCTTGCGGTCCCAGTTCGGCGGCCAGCGCGGCGTCTTCTGCCGCTTGCGGCGGATGCCGCCAGGGAACGTCGCGTAGCCGGTGGAGCGCCTCATCGCTCGAACTCCTCCAGGCTCAACCGCAACCAGTACGGGAAGTCGCAGTGCCTGTGCGCGTAGATCAGCGCGCAGCGAAGGCATCGGCCGTGGTGGTTCGCGTAGTTCGCGTCCGTACACGTCGTGCGATCGTGCGACGGCGCCAGCTGAAGCAGCGCCTCGGCGTTCGTGAACACCAGCCGCTCGTGATCCGCGTGCGCAGCGAGGCGCGCAAAGCGCTCGTCCTCCTCACGGCGCTTGATCTCTGCCCGAAGCTCCTGCGTCGGTACCTTCGCCAGTGCGCGCTCGTCGCTCATGCGTCCCCCAGATCTTCGCCGGTCTCCGGATCGACCTCGTACATCGACTCGATGGACTCACGCGCCTGGGCCTCCGTGTCGAACGGCCCGTTCCAGTCCGTCGCGTCGAGGTAGCCGGGCGCAGAGAGCCGCGCCCACCACTTCCCACGAACACGCTCGACCGACGTGGGCATCGCCTCCATCTCCGTAGCGAAGGCTGCCGCGGTGCCGAACGCGTCACACGGTGCAACGACGCCCTCGCCGCACACGGTCTCGCCCGTGAAGAAGTCGTCGTTGGTGTACTGCGGAACCATGAAGGCCATGACCTCACGTCTCGCTTTTCTCGCCCGCGGCGACCCGACCCCGAACCTCGATGCTCTCTCCCGCGCCAAGGCCGCCATGAGCCCAGTCGAGCACGGCGCGCGGCGCAACGACGCGCATACCTCGCACCCACAGCGCGACGCGTGTGTCGCACCCGCCGGGACCGCCCCCGCACGCGCGCCGCGCGTCGGCCACCGCAGCGCCCAGTCGGTTCGCGCACACCTGACCCCATGGCACGTCCGGCTCCTTCACGCGCAGCCCCTGCGGTGTCTGCTCGGCGTCGCTCGTGCACGCGTAGGCAATCCGAGTACGCGTGGTGATCTTGATCGTCTGATGTTCAGTCATGGTCGCCCTCGAACGCCGACTGCCGCACGGCGCTCGGCGCGGTCGCGAGCAGAAGCCGATCGAGCGGAGACAGCTTGCGCAGCAGCTTCGTGCGCGCCTCGACGATGTCGACCACCTTCGTCTCCAGCCGGTTCCGACTGTCCCTGCCGACGATCGACGTCGCCTCGCCCTTGTCGAAGGTAGCGAAGATGACGCCGCCACTCGCACTCGCGTCGCGGCCGTCCACGCCACCAGGCTCGGTGACCACCAGGTAGACGATGCGATCTTCGCTCTTCTGCTCCTCGGTGACGGCGACCGCCGCGCCGTAGATGTCGGCGTAGCGGAGCGAGCCCGGCCCGTCGCCGACCGCACGCAGCTCGTCCGCGGCGCGCTGCGCCCACCGCTTCGCCTGCTCGACGGCGGCGAACGGGCCGCTGGTACGTTCGGCGGCCGAGACGCCGCATTTCACGCTGCCGTACCAGCCGTCGGGCTCGCTTCGAACGCGCGCGCGCTGGCTCGCGTCTGCACACGTTCCGACCCAGTACTTGCCCAGGTTCTCCCAGCTGAATCGCATAACCGGATCCTCCTGGTCAGCTTGTCCGCCGACTCCACCCAACCATAACACCGTGGACATCGCTGTCAACCGTGGTGAGAAAAAAGCCAGAGGCTGCCCGGTATCACTGAGCTTTCGCTCTCATCGAACAGCCTTACGAGTCCACGCGCCCGATCTGCGCAGGGCTCGGGCGCTGGCACGCCCAGCTGGATTTAGCCCAGCCACCGATCCGCAGATGGGCTGCGGCTCCCCTCTGGAGCTAGGTCCGGACCTGCTCCGAAGATCTTTTCTTCGCGCGGCGCTCTCGCTTTGCCTGCGCCGCTTCCTTCAATCTGACCACAAGCTCGGGACTGCGCTGCGCCTTGTCGCGCTCCGAAAGCGGCCGACTGCCAGCGAGCGGCGATGCAACGCCGCCGCCGGACAAGCCCAGAATGAGTGCCATCGCTCCACCAGGACTCATGATGCCTCCTCGCGCAGACTGTCGATCCGAAGCCACCCATCCACACCAAGCCTGTCGTTGACCACGCGTGCATAGTAGCCCGCCGCCACCGCTACCCGGCACCGCAATCCCATCTTACGGCCGTCGGCGAGCACGCATGGCGCGACGACGCGCTGGCCCTCGTAGACCCAGCCGACCGTCTTGAACTGCTCGTTCACGATGAGCGCGCCGCCGCCGAGCTTCGTCACGTTCGTCATGCTCGCTCCTTATCGTCGCCCCAGTCGATGTCGTACTCCAGCGGGGCGCTCGAAGACCAAGGCGACGTCACGTGTGGAATGAGCGCGCGCAGCGCGTTCGCCTGATTCTGAAGATCACGCCGATCTTGTTCCTGAAGCTCTCCGACCATCAGGCGACCGTGAATCGCCTGCCAGATGACAACGAGCTGATCGTGAGGACTGCACTGACCGAACTTGACCCTCATGACTCACCCCTCCAGGCCAGGTACTCACACCACGCCGCTTCCCACTCACGCTCGATCACGCGGTCGGCATACGACGGGTCTTCGTACCAGGCATCGCCGTCGAGCTTCTGCTGCTCACGCTCCTGATCGACCTCGCAGCCTGGAAGGATCACCTTCTCTGGCTCCGTGGACGCCGGCTTCGAAACCCGGGCGCGCTGTCGCTGTAGCCGTCGTGACCGCATCTGCGCTTCAGTCAATACCCGCAATCGAGCGCGTCTGCATGCGGGCCGCCAGCATGAGTTGAGCCTTGGCCGTGTCGAGCGCAGCCAGCGCCAGCAGCATGTGCGGCTCGGCAGGGACGTGAACACCGTTCTCGAACAGGCCGAAGAGAAGCTCTCCCTTCACACGATCGAGGGCCGGGATGAGCGCTTCGAAGTCGCCACCGTCTGGTGCACCGTCTGGCGTGTTGCGAGGGGCGATCTCACGACCCCGGATTCCGATGAACCCGTGCACGCTGTCCCACGCAGCACGGGCTTCGAGCGCCAGCTTCGGCAGCGGCTCGGAGGTGCACCGGACCGTGAGTCCAGGCTGGTGCTCGACCACCGAGGCGAGCGTATCGAGAGGATCGGACTTCAGACCAGGCGCGTAATCCGCACCCAGGTCGCTCTCCGAGATCACCGTGACGGTTGTCCGGTACAGTGGCCGCTCGTAGCTCATCGCGTCTTCCTCACATCCGCAACGTAGTAGCCGAGGTAGTCGTCGCGGCCGACTTCGAGATGCAGCAGCTCGAACGCCTCCCGGAGAGCACGCTGCATCCGCTTCGGAGCTAGTGTGATCTCGCAGTCCATGCCGCCGATCGAAAGATCGCCGACGCCCATGCCGAAGTAGAACCCGTACGTCCCGTTGCCGCTCAGAAACTCGACGCCGTACTTGCGGCACAGCGGCTCGACGTGCGACGCACGCACCTCGTCAGCGAGCGTCGTAACGTCGCGGGCGAACTGCTCCTGCAACGCCTCCAGACGATGCGCGATGGTCGACATCAGCCTTCCCCCAGCTTGGCCAGGATCTCGTCCCGCTCCACATCCGAAAGCAGGCCGGCCGCGTGCATCTCGCGGATCTTCGCCGCGCGCGACGTCTCGGTCTTCGGCTTCAGTCGACCCATCAGCTCGGCCTCGGCCTCACCGAGCGTCGGCGCCGCAGCGTGAACGTGATGGTCGGGCTTCCGCTTGTCCTTGTTCGGCACCTCGACGTAGATGCTCCAGAGCGGCCCACCCCCCTCACCGTGCGACGCGGCATACACGCGGAAGTCGACGTGCACACGCTCGGGCTTCACTCCGAATGCTTCTGCGACGCGCTGCACGCGCGCCGACTCTCCGCCCACAGACACGGACCTGCTGACGATCGCCATGTCCGACGACGCGTACTCGTCGCCGCGGGTCAGCAGAACCGAGCCGAGATGCTCGTAGAGCACGGTCGAGAACGCCGCACGCATCGAGGCCTTCTGCGCCGCCGCCGCGACCGCGTCGCCCATGCTATCCGGCACCTCGACCGTCATCTCGATGGTGATCACCTGCCGCATCGTCTCTTCCTTCTGGCCAGCATGTCCGCCGACTCCATCAAACACTAACATCTACTCGACGGCTGTCAACTCACACGAACGTGAATCCCCACGCCTCCAGCTGCGCCTTCGTCGTGAGGTCGACGATGCGATGGAACATCAGCCTGGCCGCCGCCCGGCTCTCGAAGTCGCGCTCCATGCCGAAGTCGTCGGTGCCCCAGACGCAGACGCGCCAGCCGGAAACCTCCGCGCCGCGCATCAGGCTCATGAACGACGCGACGACAGTGCCGTCCTCGTACGTTCCGTACCAGGGCTCGTTCGTCAAGACCTTCTTGTCCTGACGCTCGTAGTTGTCCGGCGGCGGCTTCGCCTCCGCGCGCTTCGCCCTCGACTTGGCACTCTTCACCTTGTGCGACATCGTGTCCTCCCGACCAGCATGTCCGCTGGCTCGACCGAGAGCATAGCTACGACGTGTTCGCCGTCAAGGCGCTTGACGCCGCTGTGGCATCGGTTAGAGTCTCGTCCGAAGCTGGCCAACAAGCCGGCCTGATTGGAGGACATGGTGAGCGAGGACAGGATCACGCGCTGCACGCGGCTCGAACATCCGCGCGAGTGCGCTGAATGCGAGACGTTCGTCTGCTCACGGTGCGAGAAGCGCGTGACGTGGGCCGACGGTGCCGACGACGAAGGGCCAACGCTCTGCTCGTCTTGCTGGCATCGCGCCTACGGTGACGCGCCGGAGTCCACTCGCGACTTCGTGTGCTTCTCGTCAGCTTTCCGGCAGAACGGAAGCCGTGGCGGAGTCGAGAGCCCGAACATCACGCACGCCACGCTCGACGGCCAACGCACGCTGTGCGGGCGGTCGGGATGGGCGACGAGCGTGGGCTGGAGCAGCGGGCCTCCGGACTGTCTCCGCTGCGCACACTCCTACGAGCGCCGCTTCGGCACGACGTAACTTGACAGCGCTGCACTCGGCGCTAGAGTATCGATCGAAGCTGGCCAACAAGCCGGCTCGAAGGAGACAGAAGAGCATGGGCACGAGAACAAAGCGTCTATCCAAAAAGGAACAGGACGCGCTCAGGTACCTCAAGGCGGTCGGGTCCGTCTGGACGGTGACGGCCACCGAAGACTTCTTCGAGACGCTCATCAGCCTGGAACGCAAGGGGCTAGTCAAGTTCATTCAGCGCCCGACGCAGGACGGCCTCGACGCGTTTCCGGTCACGCAGACGGAGAAGGCGAAGTGACCCTGCGCGGCACATGTCCCGCGTGCTTCCGCGACATGCCCGTCGTTCGGGAGCGCAAGCACGGCTTCGCCGAGCCGACGTTCAACATCAGCGTCGGTCGTCACGGCTGGCAGGAGCAGGGCGGCCGACAGGTCGGCGTCTACGGACAAGCGTGGCACGAGGGCGAGTGCTTCGGCGTCGGCTGGCTGCCGTTCGAGATCAGCGACGAGGGCACGCGCGCGTACATCGAGAGCTGCCTGTACGAACACGCCCTCGGACTGGAAACGGCTCTCTGGCATTACGCGGCACGACCCGCCATCGTCATTCATCGCATCGAAAAGGTCTACGTTTCCGAACATCGTGGGTACGTGCACGCGCCGTACGACGTACGCGTTCGTCCCGGCAGCGAAGAGCAGCTTTCGGGATGGGACTGGGTCGGCAGAAACCACTACCACAAGATCTACGTGCCCTCCTACGAGGACGCGCTCTCCAGCGCCATCAGCGAGCGCCGGCTCGCGCTCGACACGATCAGGCGTGAGGCTCTGGACTGCTACGCGCGGATCGCCGCGTGGAAATGGGAGACGCTGCGAGACGAGAAGCGCGTCGCGACCGTGCACTTTCAGCGTGACGGCGCGCGGCTGCCGTTCTGCGGCACACGCAGCCACGGGCTTCACACGACCGACGCGTCGGCGGAGACGACGTGCTCGCGATGCCTCAAGGCGCTTGCGGCCGAGGACGCGCGCGTCGCCGACGACCAAGCCAGGAAGGCCGACGGCATCGCGCTCGCCGCGTGGCTGCGCGAGCGCGCCAAGCCCGCCGCCGTCTCCGAGATCAAGAAGCAGCTGGGCTGGGACATCAAGCGCATCAACAATGCGTACGACGCAGCCCAACGCGATGGCACGGTCGCGCGCGACTGGACCAGCACAAAAACGATCTACGTGGCCGCCAGCCCGAGAAGCCGCTGATGACTGTCCACGTCATGATGCCGGAGTCTGCGCGCTCCATGCTACGCGTCTGCTACTACGCGCGCGCCGCACGCGAGCACGAGCGCCGGGCGACCGAAGCGCTCGCAGGCGAACGTCCTGCGGACGACGGTCCACGCGCGCACCAGGCGCGTGCCGAACGCGACTGGATCCGCGCCATCCGCGAACTGATCTCTTCGTAGAAAGTGAGGCCTCATGACGTCACAAAACGCCCCCGCCGGTACGATGCTCGGCCGCGCCATCGCCATCGCAGCGCGCGTCCACGAGAAGCAGACAGATCGCGGCGGCCACGCCTACGTCCTGCACCCCCTCCGCGCGATGATGCGCCTGCGCACCGACGACAGCGACCTCATGTGCATCGCGGTCCTGCACGACTCCATCGAGGACTCCGATGGCGCCGTCACCCTCGATTCTCTGGCGACCGAAGGCTTCTCCCCACGCGTGCTCGCGGCGCTGAAGCTGCTGACGCACGACCCAGCCGAGCCGTACGACGAGTACGTGAAGCGCATCTCCACCAACAAAGACGCGACGCGTGTCAAGCTCGAAGACCTGCGCGACAACAGCGACATCACACGCCTCAAGGGTGTGCGCCAGAAGGACTTCGACCGCGTTCAGAAGTACAACCGCGCGTTCTTGTTCCTGCGCACGACGCTCGAAACGATGGAGAAGGTCGGCTACTGACGTCTGACACCGCTGCGAAACGCTGCGCTCTTTCCTTGACGACGGAGGCGGCCTGGTTACTATCATCACGTTGAGCCGCCGAACATGGCGGCTGGAGGGTTCCGACGATGAGCGATCTGAAGGTGATGTGTCCGGACTGCGGCGACGTGGTGCACCACACGTGCAACAGCGAGCTGAAGCGAGCGATCGTCAAGCTGCTCAGCTGGGTGCCCAGCGGGCTCGGAACGAAGCAGCTGCACGAGGCAATGATCGAGTCGGGCCGCAAGGGCGGGTGGATCGGCAAGAACGCGACGCCCGCGGAGCTGACGGCGATGTTCGAGGAGCCGTTCTTCGGCTCGCAAGCCTGGAGCTACCCGCTGTTCGGGAGCAAGGAAGAAGCGCGCTCGTTCCACGGCTACCTGCACGGCGTCATTCGCGCGGCCGGCCTCGACCCGCACGAGATCGAGGCGCAGCTCCACGAGGAGCGCGAGACGAAGCGGAAGGAAGAAGCCGACCGGAAGGCGAAGGTGCAGGCCAAGCGCGACGAGCGGGCACAGGTGACGGACTTCCTGAAGGGGAAGACCGGCGCGCCGCTGACGGAGCGCATCGCGAAGCTCGACGAGCTGCTGCGCGGTCACGTGGTGGCGTTGCAGCTGAAGCCGTACGCGCCCGCTGACGAGAACAAGGGCGACGAGGGCTTCTCGTACCTGCGTCGCTGGCTGGACAACTACTACGGCGGCGGCATCAGCAAGCGCGTGAACAACGCGAGGATCAACAAGCTCGAAGAGACCATGTTCGCTGAGATGCAGGCGACGGTCTGATGATGGCCCGAGAAGAGCCAGGCCGCGCGCGCGTTGCCGAAGCGCAGCACGTCGTCGCCAGCGCTGTACGCTGGACCAACAACATCATCTGCGAGGTCGTCAACAACCACGGCCGCTACCTCACCGAAGAGCAGCGCGACGCGCTCAAGCAGGCAAGCAGCGCCCTGAGCCGCTTCCAGATTCTGTGAACCAACCAGCCGTCAGCCGAGGCAACGCCATGAAAGCCACCGCCTACCTCTGCATGATCCACACGATGGGCAAAGATCGCGTCCCGCGCTTCCGCGGCTTCCGCACCTTCTCGTCGCCGCCGTGGACCCTTTCTGCGGCCAGCTCGATCTTCCACACGATCTACTACCAGGTGGAGGCCGACAGCTACGACGAGGCCCACGACCGGCTCCTCGACATCTGTCGCAACTTCCCCGCGTTCGCCTGGATCTGGCCCTGGGTCGATCCGTCGGAAGAGGCGCATCGCAAGCGCTACGACATGCAGCGCGCACTGGAGGCCAACGGTGGATGAGCCCGTCGAAGACTGGGGCCGCGTGATGGGCAAGATGATCGCGCGCACCGAGCAGCGTGTCGCGAGCTACCAGAAGCTCGTGCAGGCCGCCTACAAGGACGGGGACCGAGAACTCGTCGACCTGTTCAAGGCGTCCGAGAAGGACGAAGAGAAGTTCCTCAAGCGGCTTCGCAAAGAGAAGACCGCCTGGAACGAGGGCTCGTATCTCTGGGTCGAGGACAAGTGGAGGGGAGCATGAAGCATGCAGAACGGCAGATGATCGTCTCGGCGCTGCGCGCCATGTACCAGCACGCCGAGGTCGTCTCCGGTGCGTACAAGCTCCGGCACGTCCAGGTGGGCGTCGAGCCCAAGGACTACGAGAAGTACATCGAACGCGGCCTGATCCCGCGCTTCGCGGTCGACGAGGCAGAGCGCACACGCACCATCGCCTTCCGCGACATGACCGACGAGGAGAAGCTCCAAGACTCCCTCGACACCATGCAGCGGCACATCCGCTTCGTACAGGACTGCCTCGACGCTGCGGACGAGAGCGAGGGCTGACCGATGCCGCATTTTTGCCAAGACGAGTTCTTCGCGCTCATGATGGCGCTGCCGTGGATCCACTTCGCCTTTCACTGGGTACAAGCCCGCATCGCCGGCTGGAAGCGATGACCTACTTGCATCCGAAGTTCCACACCAACA
>Ga0153916_10002828_pt1 | contig 12721 bp, 15 predicted proteins | sample Opewatmetagenome_FD_109642 | JGI IMG/M metagenome (GOLD analysis project Ga0153916, IMG submission 109642) | Freshwater wetland microbial communities from Ohio, USA - Open water 3 Core 3 Depth 4 metaG | ecosystem: Environmental > Aquatic > Freshwater > Wetlands | place: USA: Ohio, Lake Erie...
AGGTTCCGCCTCGCGGCGATCTCGACCGCGTGGCCGTCTCGGAAGGTCCAAGACAGTCCCTCGATGAGGCGGCCCACCTGAGGGATGCCGACGTCGGAGACGAAGGTGCCCTGGGCGCTCTCCTCCACGGGTGCGACCCAGACCTCGCCCGCGGGCAGCGCGACGTCCGTGACGTCCGCGGCCAGGTCCTCGTCGCTGATCACCCCGTCGTCCACCTCGGGCCGCCGGCTCCCTCCGGCGAGCCGGAAGCGCAGGTCCGTCCCGTTCTCCGCGGTGATGCGGACCTCCGCCTCCGCGCCCAGGAGCGCCGCCGCCCGCTTGCCCGCCGCCTCGAGCCGGCGGAAGTCCACGGCGATCGCGGCCTCCACCATGGCCTTCCACTTCGCATAGTTGAGCCCGTACACCCGGGCGCGTTCGCGGGTGATCTGCCCGAGGGCAACCGCCACGTTCTTGGGTTTCTTCACGAGGCCCTTTTCGTAATGGGCCTGCTCCCCCTGGTACATCGCGCCGAACTTCTCCTTGGGCGTCCGGGCCATGGGGCCCGGGTCGCGGGGGCCCCCGAGCCACACGTAGGAGCGAACGTACTCCAGGAGCCCCGTGCAGTGGGCGCTGCACCTACGGAGGTTGTCGTCGGAGTAGTTCTTGAACTGGGCGTAGAAGGCCACGTCCGTGTCCAGGACCATGAGTGGGTCGGCGCCGAGCTTCTGGCATTCCAAGGTGATCTGCTCCGCGAGCTCGATCGTGTGAGGATAGGTGCTGATGACGACGGGCTCGAACTCCTTGGGTCGCAGACTGTTGCGGACGATGCTCCGGGCTAGCCTCTCCGTGGTGACCATGGGATCCCCCGCCCCCTATCGGCCAGGGTGTCTATGAGGCTGGTGCCGGCATCCGACGGGGGCTCAGCGCCCGTGCTCCCAGTTCATCCCCGCCATCCGCATGCCCCACCCCGCCCACAGGGCCGCGATGCCCCCGAACAGAGCGATGAGGGACGCGATGAACAGGACGACGTTCTGGAACAGGTTGAACCCGGTGGACCAGAAGAAGGCATAGACGATGATGAACACGAGCCACACGGTGATCAGGAGGATTGTCACGCTCACGCGCCACTGCATGCCGCGGCGCACGCCGCCCGGCCAAGTCCACGGCGGTCCCATGGGCGGTCCTTGCCACGGTGGTCCCTGAGAAGGAGGAGGTCCCTGCTGCATAGTCATCCCGTCCCCGGTAATCCGATTGGGGCGGATAAACCGCACGCTCGCGTCACGGGCGCAGGTTCGGCTGGGCCGGGGAGGGGCCCGGGGTGGGCCGTCCGGACGACCAGTAGATGCCCAGGGTCACGTAGATCATGAGCAGGGCCGCCACCACGCCGACCAGGACCGTCAGGAGGAACGCCCCGGAGATGGCGCGGTCCGCGTAGCCCAGCAGGAGGACCGCGAAGACGAGGTCCCCCACGCCGCTCAGGACGCGGGACAGCGCGCGCATGGGTGTCCATCGGAGGGACCAACGCAGGCTCGCGCCCACGAACTCGAGCGCCCCGATGACGCCGAAGAACCAGGCCGAAGCCACGATCAACGCCTCGGGCGGGCGGACGAAGACCGTGTGGTTCGACGACATGAGCTGGAACCAGCGGCCGAAGTCCTGGATCAGGTTGGCGTTCAGTCCGAAGGCCACGGCGACCGCTAGCAGGAAGAACGCGAAGCTCAGGAGCCCGACGAGGTCTTCGTGAGGCTGCTTGTGCCGAGGCGGCTGCGGCGGAGGGGGCGGCCACGGAGCGGTCGGCGGTGGAACGGGCGGGACGGCTCCGGAAGCCGCCGGTGTCTGAGGTGCCGCGCAGGACTTGCAGAAGCGTGCATCGTCGCTGTTCTCGGTGCCGCAGGAGGGACACTTCATCGGATCGCCGGCACCCCCATCATACTGTGAACGGCCTGAATTCTGGGTAATTACTGCAGGGACGCGGCGGGTCAGCGCCTCTCCGCGGGGCTCACGCGCCGGAGAGCCTCGGCCTGAGAATCCACGCCTGCCCGCGCTGGAAGATGAGGATCCGCCCGCAGGCGAGGCACCGTTCATAGCGTGCATCGCCCTGTCGACCCAGGGATTCCGTTTCGGAATGCCCGCACGTTTCGCCGGTCATCGTCGCCGCGTACCTCGGTCCGGGGGGATGAGGTTGGAGCCGTCGTATGCGGGCGTGGAAGGACGGGGACATGGGGACGTCGTTACCTGACCCTCGGCGCCGAGTAGTCTCGGAAGAAGGTGCGGTACAGGAATAGGTTGCCGAGCATGACGGCCCCATACAAGACGAAAGGCACGTAGATGAGGTCGACGTGGAACTCATAGCCCGTGAAGCCAGTCCCCGCCGCGGAGAACATGAGCCGCGTCGCCTGGTTGATCCCGAACGCCCGACCTCGCTCCCCGGAGTCCACCATGTCCATCATGGCGGTCTGCTGCACGGGCACCGCCGTGACTCTCAGGCTGGGCAGCGTGAAGTACACCGCGAGCGAGACGGGCAGGATCTGGACGAAGGGGAAGATGAGGGCGAGGACGACGGTGGCCCCTCGCGTCGCGTAGATGCTACCGAGGAATCCCAGGACCTTCTCCAGGCGCGGAGCGAGGAGCAGGGAGAAGGAGGCGATGACCCCGGAAATCGTAGCGTACAGCCCCATGGTATCCTGGGGCACGTGGTAGATGAGGATGAAGAAGGGGATCAGGAAAGGGGTCAGGAGCCCCTGGCCGAGTCCGTTCAGCATGCCCGTGAGGCTGAACTTCCCGATCGTCTTCGCGGTGCGCATCCGCAAGTCACGGCCTCGCTTTCCGCGGTCGCGGAGGAAGAACCCGAGGATCGTGGACACGGAGCTGACCGTCGTCGCGACGACGAGGATCACCGAGATGGGCAGGTACCCCGCCACGTACGCGCCGAACGCCGCGGCGATCCCCGCGAGGAAGGCCAGGAGCCCGAAGTAGAACGTCCGGTCTTGCCGCGACGTGAGATCGGTCATGAGGGCCGATTGGATCGGCGCCGCGACGCCGCCGACGCCGCCGCCCGCGAGGGAGCCCGTGGCCGAGTACCCGCCCACCGCAGCCGCGAGGAACACGACGGGCAAGGAGGGCGATCCGAGCAGCAGCGCGGTGGACAGGGGCAGCATGGCGAGCGAGACGATGTACGCCGCCTTGCGGCCCACGAGGTCCGAGGCGAAGCTCAGGAGCAGCCCGAGGCCCGCGGAAGCCAGCGTGGCCACCGTGTAGATGAGCCCGAGGATCAGCGCCCCCTGGCCCATCTGGACGAGGACCAGGTACGGGAACATGAGGTTGATGAGGCCCGCGGCCACGCTCCGGTACACGCGGATGGCGCACAGCACCGACAGCGAGACGGTATCCGTGCCCCCGGATTTCGCCTCGACCGCGGCGGACATGCGCGGCACGGGTCAGCGGTCCGGGGGCTTTCTCCCTTTCCCCTTCAGCGGTCGAGACGGCTCAGAATGCGATGAGGAAGATGCCGGGGATGAAGAGGATCAGGGCCAGCGCGTCCTTCCGGCCGAATCGTTCCTTGAGCAGGAAATGCGCCGCGAGCGTGGAGACCAGAGGATACGAACCCGTGACCGCGGAGACGAGGGAGGCGGGGCCGAGCGCGTACGCGTACGTGAGGACGACCACGCCGCTCGCCCCGAAGGTCACGTCGAGCAGGCCGAAGCGGATCGCCCCGCCGCGGTCGGCATGGGGTGCCTCCATGGGCCGCTTCCGCGTCAGGAGGAGGAAGACGCCGAGGACCAGGACATTGGAGAGCGCGTAGAACCCGAACAGGTTGCCCTCGCCCACGCTGTCGACGGCCACCTTGGAGAAGTAGCCCCAGAGTCCCCAGGAGACGAACGCGAGGAGCGCGAAGACCACCGCGGACCTCTTGCCTGGCCGTCCCGCCCCGGGCTCGCGGCTCAGGACGACCACGCAGAGGAGGACCAGGATGATCCCTGCGACCTGCGCGACACCCAAGGTTTCCCCGAGCAGCCAAATCGACAGGAGGATGGTCGGAGCGGGGTACGCGGCGGTCACCGTCCCCATGAGCCCGACGCTGCCCACGAGGATGCCCTCGTAGTAGAAGATGTACCCCAGAGTGCCCGTGAGCGCCGCGAGGAATCCCGCGACGATCCCGTAGGGGTCCGCGGCGGGGAGGGCCGTGCGGAAGACGAGGAACAGGACGACGTACGCGCCGCCCTCGAAGACCGCGATGAAGGCGAGCATCCGCCGGGTGCCCAGCCGCATCGTGGCCGGCTTCGAGACGAGCGTCCCGAGGCCCCAGATGACCACCGTCGCGAGAGCGAGCCCGAGCCAGGCCTCCGTCCCCATGCGCCCGGCCGCGGGAGGCCGAGCCATGTAATGAGCGTGGCGGTCCGCAAAAGGTAGATATCCCGCTAGGAGTCTGGCGACACCCGGTGTGGGCCCACGAGTACGCCGCGCGGATCCACGAGCTGACCGCGGCACGGGAGCCGTTCGCCCAGGCAACCGTGACGAAGACGGAGGGCTCGACCCTGGCGAAGACGGGGTTCAAGATCCTGATCGACCACGACGGACGCGTGGTCGGCGGGACGCTCGGGGGCGGCTGCCCGGAAGGGCCCATCGTGGAAGTCGCGCGGCGGACCATGAAGGACGGCCGGCCGCGCCTCGTCCGCGTCCATCTCGTCGACGCGGCGCAGGCCATCCAGGGTACCGTGGGGGAGCCGAAGGAGGACGAAATCTACGTGGAGACGTACTGCGGGGGGACGCTGGAGGTGTTCGTGGAGCCTGTGTTGCCGGCCGAGCGGCTCGTGATCGTGGGTCAGGGAGGCAAGGACGACATCGAGGAGGCACTCGTCCACCTGGGCAAGGCCGTGGGATTCGAGGTCCTCGTCGTCGATCCGGTGCCGCAGCTCCAGGAACAGCCCGACCGCCTGGTGAAGGCGGCGCGTATCGATCCGAGCGAGTTGGACCTGGGAACGAGGGATTCCGTCGTGGTGCTCACCAAGGGAGAGCGGGACGCGGCCGTGCTCGCGGCGCTCTCCCGAGCCAACCTGCGGTTCGTCGGGATCCTGGCGAGCCGCACGCGCCTCAAGAAGGACCTGGAGGAGCTGAGCACGCAAGGGGTTCCCGATTCGTTCGTTGCCCGTCTCCATGCGCCCATCGGGCTCGACATCGGAGCGCAGACGCCCCCCGAGCTGGCCCTGGCCATCTTGGCCGACGTCGTCGCGACGAAGTACGGTAAGGACGCTCCGCACAAGCCGTAGCCCCTGTGCGCGGCCGTCGCGATGCGCGTCGTCCCAGGAAAGCTTTAGGCGACGCGAACCGATGGTTCGTCGGGAGACCCATGCCCGCGTCCACGGAGCCCCGTCGCACGCCAGGGATGCCGCCCGTGACCGCCATTGTCCTGGCGGCCGGCCGCTCCAGCCGCATGGGTGTCCCGAAATCCCTGGTCCAGATCCAGGCCCAGTCGCTGCTCGCACGTGTCCTGCAGAACCTCGCGGCATCCCGAGTGTCCGAAGTCGTGGTCGTCCTGGGATACGAGGCCGCCCGCGTGGAGCGGGAGGTCGATCTCCGCGGCGTACGCGTCGTCACCAACCCCGACTACCTGCTAGGGATGAGCACCTCGATCCGAGCGGGCCTCCGGGCGGCGGATCCCTCGGCCGCGGCCTACCTGATCGTCCTAGGAGACCAGCCGTTCGTCGGGGGCGACACGATCGACGCACTCCTCGACGCGTGGATGCGTCGCGGCACCCACATCCTCACTCCGGTCTTCCGAGGGCGACGGGGCAACCCCGTCCTCGTGGACCGCGCTCTGGCCCCGGAGATGGACTCGATCACGGGGGACGTCGGCTTCCGTGCGCTCTTCGCCGAGCGCGCCGATGAAATGCTCGACGTCCCCGTGGACGACCCGGGCATCCTCTTCGACGTGGACACCGTGGACCAGGTCCGGTCCCTGGAGACGAGACTCGGGAGCGGTCTCTCGCTGAAAGAGGCCCTGACCGAGCTCGTGACGGGTGAACCGACCCGGCGGGAATAGGATTCGCGAGGACGGCAGCACCGGGAGGTCCCTGCAGTCCGGCGTCTATGCGGACTCGAGCTGTCTCCGGACGTTCTCGAAGAATGTGTTCGTCTTCTTTTCGATTGTCGTCTGCATGAGCCGCGCGCCGAGACTCGCGATGGTCCCGCTCAGGGTCACTTCGGCGCGCCAGCTGGCGGTCGTGGACGCCTGCGCCCCGGACAGAGCGATCGTGGCGTCGATATCGAAGGCACTCCCCATGCCGGTACCGTGCACCTTGATCCGTGCCCGTTCCGTCGGAGCACGCTCTGCGACGGTCGCCGACCACGTGAACGTGCCCTTGATCGGACCGATACCCGATTTCAGGGTGCCCCGGAACCGATCAAGATCCAATATGTCCAGCGTGTGAGGATCCTCGATGCATGCAGAGAGGCGGTGCGGGTCGAGGAGGAAGGCGAAGACGTGGTCCCGGGGAGCCCGGACCGAAAATGTGCCCTGCAGCTTCATGACGCCCTACTTCCTGGAACGAGGAGGACCGCGCGGCCGGTCACCGTAGGCCGGACCATCCCGGGCATGGATATCAAGTTTCTCGACGCCAGGGGCTGCTGCGGCAACCGCACTCCAGCCGGGCGCAGCTCGAGTCACCGGACAGGCTCGGGCCGGAACGCCCCCGGGGGCGGATGCCGTGCCAGGTAGTAGAGGAGGGTGGATCCGATATACTCGTATAGGACGGTCCTCGCGAAGCCGTTCTTCCGGAAACGCCGCATAGAGGTCGAGACGTAGATAGGCAGGCAGACAAACCGTCCCAAGGACCGGGACCGCAGGGCAATATCGTGCGTCTCGTTCAAGAGGAGATCCTCCCGCATGCCCGAGAGTCGCCGGAACGCTGACCGCCGGAAGAAGAAGCAGAAGCCCGCGTTGTGGGGAAAGCCCACGGCCGTGGACGCCTTCTGGTAGGATGCCGCGAGGAAGAAAAGGGCTCGCTCCGCTCTGTTCCCGGCGAGGGGAGAGAACAGTGTCGCACCGCCGATCACGGAGGGATCGCCCAACGCTGTGAGGATGCCCTCCAGGAGGCGGGGAGGCAGGACGCAGTCGGCGTCCGCGAAGACGAGCGTGTCCGCACGCGCCTCGCGCGCCCCTCGATTCCGACCCTCCGCCGGTCCCCTCCGCTCGCCCGGCACGCACCGTGCACCCCAGGAGGCGGCCACCTCAGGGGTCCCGTCCGCGCTCCCCGAGTCCGCCACGATGACTTCGAAATCCTGGATGGTCTGCCTTCGGAGGGAGTCGATGAGCGGGGGCAACGAAGCGGCCTCGTTCCACGTGGGCACGACCACGGAGAACCTAGGCGGTGCGGATTGGGCCTCGGGGGTCTCTCGCACGGACATCGGGGTCCGACTCGGATTCCGAACGAGGGTGTCCAAGAGCCGTCGGCCTCCCGCCGAGACTGACGCGGCATGGCACGAGGGCGGGGGGTCTTAATCGTATGGTATGGAAAGATAGCGGATCGTGCCGCGTACGTGAACAGGCATTCAGGGGTCGGAACCCCGGGCAAACTCTTAAGTATATCGCGATATATCGTGATTTCCAATGATGCCCAAAGAAGGCTTCGGCGGCACGTTCCACTTCCTCGCGAAGGGGGACTTCCCGGGGCTTCTCCTGGTCGTGCTCCGGGAGAAACCGATGCACGGGTACGAGATCATGAAAGCCCTCGAGGAGCGCTTCCATGGATTCTACAAGCCGAGCGCCGGGGCCATCTATCCCGCACTCCGCTCGCTCCACCGTCGCGGACTGGTGACCGTGGTCGGCGGGGAGCGCCGAAAAACGTACCGAATCACGCCGCAAGGCAGAGCGTACCTGCGCGGCGTTCGCAAGGAACTCAAGGCACGGTTCGGCGCACTTCAGGAGACCCTGGGACCCGAGCGGGCCGACATGTTCCGCGAGTTCCGGACCACGGGCCGTCTCCTGGCGACGAACATGCGGAACGTGACCCCGGAGCAGGCCAAGGAGCTTCGGGCACTCATGATCGAGATGCGTGAACGAATCCTCAAGATCTTGGTGGAATGACGGAGGTCGACGAGATGAACGGCAACGTGATTGAAGTGTCGGACCTAGTGAAGAAGTTCGGAGAGCTAACCGCAGTGGACCACGTAAGCTTCCAGGTCCGGGAAGGCGAGATCTTCGGGTTCCTCGGGCCCAACGGCGCGGGCAAGACGACGACCATCAACATGCTCACGACGGTCCTGAGACCCAACGGTGGCCGAGCGACGGTCAGCGGCCACGACGTCCTGCATGAGGCGCTCGAGGTTCGCCGGTCGATCGGCCTCGTCCCTCAGGAGTACACCGCGGACGAGGACCTCACGGGGAAGGAGAACCTACTCCTCGTGGCAAGCCTCTACGAGGTCCCGAAGGCCGAGGCGCGGCAGCGCGCGTCGGAGCTCCTGGAACTCGTTCAGCTGAAGGATGCTGCGGACCGCACCGTGGATACATACAGCGGCGGCATGCGGCGACGTCTCGAACTGGCCTGCGGTCTCATCAACCGGCCCAAGGTGTTGTTCCTGGACGAGCCCACCCTGGGCCTGGACGTCCAGACCCGCACGGCCGTGTGGAACTACATCCGGCTCCTGAAGGAGAAGTACCACATGACGCTCTTCATGACCACGCACTACCTCGAGGAGGCCGACAACCTGTGCGACCGAATCGCGATCATCGATCACGGGAAGATCGTGGCCCTCGACACGCCTACGGCGCTGAAGGAATCCCTCGGCGGCGACATCGTGGAGATCCATGTGGACCGTCCCGCCGAAGACGGTCTGGCCGCGGCCCTCCAGGCGATCCCGAACGTGAAGCAGGTTCGGTCCGTAGACGGCGGATATCGCTTGACCGTGGTCAGCGGCGAGGAGACGGCGCCGCTCATCCTGGACGTCATCCGTGCGCACAACCTCAAGGCCACGAGGATCTCCATCGCGAAACCGACGCTCGACGAGGTGTACCTTGCCCGGACCGGACGGACGATGCGGGATCAGGAAGGGAGCAGCGAGGACGCGTTCCGCCAGCGCGTCATCACACGGAGGGCGAGAGCATGAGCGGTTTGATGGCCCTCACGGGGCGCGAGATCAAGAAGTGGTACAAGAACCCCTTCGTCCTCTTCATCTCGCTGGTCCAGCCCATCATCTGGATGGGGCTGTTCGGGAAGGCCATGAACCTGGGGGCCCTGATCCCGGCGAACCTCCCTCCGGGCATGCCCAACCCCTTGGTGACCTACCTCGGCGTCTCCGACTACTTCTCGTACATGGCGGTCGGGATGCTTTCCTTCGTGGTCCTGTTCGCGACCATGTTCAGCGGCATGTCCATCGTGTGGGACCGGAGGCTCGGGTTCCTCAACAAGGTCCTGAGCACCCCCGCGAGCCGGGGCTCCATCGTCCTGAGTAAGGTGTTCATCGCGGTGATCCGCGCGCTGGTTCAGGCGGGGATCGTCCTCATCGCCGCGGTCCTCCTGGGCCTCGTCATCGCGCCGGGCTTCAACCCGATCTACCTGCTCGGCGTGTTCGCGGCGCTTTTCCTCATGAGCATCGGGCTTTCCGCGCTGTTCGTGGCCATCGCCATCCGCTCGACCAAGTGGGAGACCCAGATGGCCATCATGAACCTCCTGAACCTGCCGCTCCTCTTCGCGAGCAACGCCCTGTTCCCGACGTCGTTCATGCCGGCGTGGCTCCAGGATATCGCCAAGATGAACCCTGTGACCTACGGGACCGATGCGGCGCGACAGCTTATCCTGCTCACCCCGAACTGGACCTCCGTGGCGAACGACTTCCTCTTCCTCGGAGTTTTCGCCGCGGTCTTCGCGGCCATCGGAATCGCGCTCTCCTGGAGATACCTGAGCAAGTAGCCGAACCGGTCGGGCACGGAAGCGGGCTGCGGATCGCCTAGTCCGCGTCCCCCACTTCCACCTTTGCCGGATCGGGGAATTTCTTGAGCACGGCGAGGAGGGAAGCGACCTCTTTGCGGTTGGACTCGATCTCCTTCTCGGCGCGCCCGTCGAATTTGGCCTCCGCGTCCTTGCCGTACGTGGCGTAGAGACGTGCCGCGGACTGGAGTCTGGCGAAGCGGCCGTCCTGGAGTTGCGCGAGAAGCGCCTTGCCCTGGGAGAACGCATCGCTCGTCGCATTGAGGCGTCCCAGGAAGTCGACGAGAGCGGCCGCGCGCCGCTGCAGACCCTGGGCATCGTCGCTCCAGAGGATCTGGAGGGAGCGTCGCTCGTCATCGCGCATCGCCTTGAGCCAGGGCCACGCCGCGTCGAGCGCGGTGCGAATCATCCGGGAATCGCCGTAGACGTGGGTGAGCTTCGCGTCCGAGTAGCCGGGAAGCTCGAGCAGGCCGTAGAATGAGCGGGCCCGGATCTCGTCGTGGCCGGGACCGGCTCCCGCGAGGAGGTGGATGAGCGGCTCGGGATCCGTCCCCGGAGGCGGGGCAGGAATGCCCACGCCGTGGTGCTGGCAAGTGTCGAGCAGCAGTGGGATGGCGACGTCGGATCGGGCGCGGGCCAGAAAGTCGAGATAGGACGCCTCCGCAGCCTTGTTGAACGCGTCGACGCCGGCGACGAAGGCGTCCGCCTCCCGCGGCGACGCCGCCGGCTTGGGCACGCGCTCGAGATGCTCGATCCGCTTCCGGAGCTCCCGAATCCGCGCCTCGACGACCCGGTAGCGTTCCCGGTATTCGCTCTGGAGCTGGCGCAGGCCCGAGGACTGCTCGACGATCTTGTCGAGCTTGTGCCACACCTTGCGAGCGCCGTAGAAGTCCCGCTTCCTTGCCTTGCGGAGGCTCGCATCCAGGATCGCGACGTGCTTCGGGATGAGGCGCTTCTCCGCGGCTGCCTTGCGGAGGTCCGCAGCGATATCGTCCACGTCCCGGAGGAAGATCCGGATCTGGCGGTAGTTGTCCACCTCGGACTCCCGGATGAGTCGGTCCATCCGCTCCCGGAACCGGTCGAGGTCCCCGCTCAGCGCCCCGGGAAGGTCCGCGAACTTCCGCCGCATCCTCGATATCTCCTCGAGGAGCCCCGGCGCGTCGTCCTCGAAGCTGCTCGCGTCGCCCGGTCCCGGCGGGGTCATCGAGACGGATAGAGACACCCTCGATATCTAATTTCGCGGGTTCGACATGCTTAAGCCGCCGCGGGCGCCTCGCGGGCGGTCGATGAAGCCGCGGACGGCCCTTCTCGTGGTCCTGGGCACCATCGCCTCCGTCGCATTCGTCGTCCTGGGACTCGTCCTGTCCGACCTCCCGAGCTACGGACCCGGAGCTTGGATCTTCGTCGCCGTCGCGCTGGGTGTGATCTGGTGGGACATCGCCTACCACGTTCGGATGGCTCGATCCCGGATCGGGTCCGGGTTCGTTCGCATGCGCGGGCCTGGCTGAGTCCGCGACCGTCGGGGAGTCACACCAGGTTCTCCGGGATGAGACGCTCCACAATCAGTGTGTCGAGCCAGTTTCCGTCGAGCCTGCCGTGCTTCTCGTAGACGCCGACCTCGCGGAAGCCGCAACGCCTACAGAGCGCGCGGCTCGCCAGGTTGGAGGGGAAGATGCGGGACACGAGCTTCCAGTACCCCTGACGGCCCGCTTCCTCGACGAGGGCTGCGAGCAACATCCTCCCGACGCCTCGACCGCGCTGCCCCTGCGCAACGTAGACGGAGAACTCCCCCACCCCGGCGTAACAGCTGCGCGGCCGGTACTCGGACACGGACGCCCACCCCACGACGGTCTCCGGAGGGAGCTCCGCGACGAGGATGGGGTGGCGCTCGTCGTGATTCTCGATCCACGCGCGCATCGCGGCCTCGCTCCGAGGCTCCGTCTCGAAGGTGGCCACGCGCTCTTCGACCGCGTCGTTGTAGATCGCCGCAATGGGCGCGGCGTCGGTGGGGTTCGCTCGGCGGACGGTGGCGTCGGTACCGGATGGCGACGGTGGCCGCATAGTCGCTTCCCGGCGCGGCATGGTGGCAGAGGACTTAGACCGTACGCCCCGATGTGGGGGGACCCGCGTCCGCAAAAGCTTAAATGGCGGCTTCCCCTGAGCAGCGGGCGATGCAGCTTCGCCTCCTCGAGAAGCAGAAGGATTCCATCCGGGTCGAGGTCACCAACCCGGACGAGACGCTCATCCAGCCGCTCCTCACCGCCCTGCTGAAGGACGAGGACGTCGCGGACGCCCTGTACTACAGCGGGCATCCCCAGTTGGACAAGCCCGTCCTCACGGTGCGCACGAAGAAGGGCTCGCCCCAGGCGGCACTCAAGCGCGCCGCGAAGGGACTCGCGGATGAATACGCGGGCGCGAGGAAACTCCTGGAGAAGGAGCTCGCGTAGGCGTATGGAGCGGGAGCTCGGCATCGAGGGTTACCTGACCACCACGCCGGGCGTCGGAGGTACGCTCAAGGCGTCTGCGGAGGACTTCGTCGTCGAGGAGGTCTCCTCCCCGCCCGAGCCGGACCCGCAGGGCCGATACACGACGGCCACCCTGCGCGTCAGGGAATGGGAGACGAACCGCCTCGTCCGGCAGCTTGCCAAGAGTCTCCACATTTCCCGCCGACGGATCGGGTTCGCGGGCACCAAGGACAAACGCGCGGTCACCACGCAGCTCTTCACGTTCGAAGGCGTGCCGCCGGAGACGCTGCGCGCCCTCCGCGTGAAGGACATCGAAGTGCTGGACGCGTTCGCGACGGGGAGGCCGCTGGAGAT
>Ga0153916_10002829_pt1 | contig 12720 bp, 6 predicted proteins | sample Opewatmetagenome_FD_109642 | JGI IMG/M metagenome (GOLD analysis project Ga0153916, IMG submission 109642) | Freshwater wetland microbial communities from Ohio, USA - Open water 3 Core 3 Depth 4 metaG | ecosystem: Environmental > Aquatic > Freshwater > Wetlands | place: USA: Ohio, Lake Erie, Old...
ATTGTCTAGAACGACCAATTGATTGTGCACGAGTCGATTGTTCGAAAAGTCGGTCGAGATGTAGGAATTGACAGCCGTCATTTGCGTCGATCCAGCAAGCGTTAGATTTCGGAAGGTCTGGATCGGCATCTCGACGGTGACCCATAGTCTGTTGAAGTAAACCGTGTTTGCGCCACCGTTTGCGAATGAGATGTTCAGACCGCTCAAGTCCGCGGAAGACATCGATGGCAATTTGGCATATCTGGTTACCTCCAGATTCGGTCCAAACGGCGAAGATGTATCTGCAGGCACGATCACACTAGATCTCAGAGACCCTTTATTGTATTGCCATCGGATAGGATTTGTACCAGCATATCCTGCGTCCGTCTTGTACTTCGCATGTAATGTGATAACCACACCGGAGGTCCCTGAGAACGCAAGGCCCGCCACGTCGATGCCAGAAGTCAATAGCTGCTGGCCTGACCCTACTGCGAACAGCCCCGAATCATCCATCGTGAGGTTCGCAAGTAGTTGACCAGACGGGTTTCCTGCACCCAGAGCGGCGACGGTCCTTGTGATATTGTATGTCACCACCGATCTGTCTCCGTCGTCGGAAGCGAAGCTATATGAATGGTCATACAAAGAGGCAGGCGGCACCTCAGCCTCGTACAATCCACTGATCTCTGAATCGTAGATATTGACGACACTCGAAACGAAAAGCATTACCGGAGAATCGTCGAACGAGTCTGACTGGAATTGCGTATTGTTGCAGTAATCTTCGATGTCGGTGGAATCCTGTCCATCAACCGTCGCGTTCCACATCGTCAAAGTGGAGTCATCGACGACCATGTGGCCAGGGAACTTCAATGTGGAGTTCCTTACTTCAAACTCCCCTCCATTTCTCACAATGACGCCAAGGCTCGGGAAATCGTAGAGTAAATCCAGGTGGGTGGTCAGAATCGATCTTTCCATTACAAGCCTGCCGCCATCTTCGATGATTAAGGTGTATACATGATCATCGGCTGTTCCAGCTATTCCATCTGGACCGGTATCCTGGGTGAAGCTCAATCCTCCGTCGGTGATAGTCACTACACCTCCAGAGCGGATCGTAAGGTTACCGTCCATGTATTGGACTCGATTGGCTATGGCCCAATTCGAGATTGCATAATCGGCACCAATTATCACGTCGCCGTTCGAATATTCTGATGGTAGCACGGCCTGGCCAACGTTTGGTATTCCCAGCAGTAACAGGCCAGCAAACGAGGAGAACATCAAGCTCCATACAATCAGAAAACTAGCTGATTTGCTCACTAGAGTACTCAGTCTCATTATCCCACCTGGTACATTTACTGGGGGTAAAGTAGGAGCGTAACATTATAAAAACATATCTTTACCCGTAATATAATCTGATAATATGCTCGCCACTACCCTCTGACCCCCCTCTCTTTTTTTGCAGGAAAGGTCATTATATGTGAGATTTACAATTAAATGATTCGAATAAATACAGATCTGATCTAGGATTGTCTGTACGAGCGGAGCAAGGAGGCCCTCTCATTTCCTGCGTATGATCCTTCTTATGGATACCGCTCTCTTTGCTTCCGGACCTTTCTGATCTTCCTCAGATGGCTTCTCTTCCGATGGTGCCGCCCCTTCCTTCACCTCTCCAACGACCGCACCAAGATCGGTTCCACATGCATAGCATTTCTCGGAGGTTGCATCGACGATCGTTCGACAGTTGGGGCAAACCTTCTCTACCTGCACCGGTCTCTGTTGAGGGGCTTCCACTTTGGATGATTCGACCGGCTCAGGACGATCTTCAACGGCTGGAGAGACACTAGGCTGAACAGCGACAGTCGGTACAGGCTCTGGCGTAAAGGCCGGCGCCGATTCAACTACTGGTTGAGTCTTGGCTGCCTCTTCCGCCATTCTCGCTTCTTCCTCCGCAGCTCTCCTTACTCTCTCCTCTTCGGCCACCCTGGCGGCCTCTTCCACAATCCTATTCGCCTCTGCCTCCGCGACCATACATGCTGGGCAAGAGTCCGAACCCGCCGGCATAGCTTCACCGCACTTAGGACAGAGATTCTCCTTGACCTCGACGGTCTCTGGAACAAGCGCTTCCCTTCTTGACAGGATCCTCTCCCGCTCGCTCATCGCTGCCTCACGCTCGTTCATTATCTTCTCCCATTCGACGAATCTCTTCTGTTCGTCCATCACGAGCTGCTTGCTCTCCGAAAGGAGGTTTTCTCGCTCCTCGGCCACTTTGATCTTCGCCAGAAGTTCCTCCCTCTTTGAGGTCAGGTCTTCCAATACCTTCTTGATCTCGCGTTCCTCGCTGAGGATCTTCTCCTCGGTTCCCGACATGCTATCGATCATCTTCTTGATCTTCCCTTCATAGGAGACTGACTGCTCGGTGAGTCTTTGGACCTCCGCCTCCTGTTCGGTGATCTCGCGCTGGTGCTTCTCGAGTCCGATCCTCGCTGCGCGCAGCTCCCCGTCCCTCTCCCTGAGTTCTATCGACATCGCTTCAAGGTTGGATTCGACCTTCGCTACTTCGGTCTCGCGCGGGACCAGTTCCCCCTCGCGCTTCTCCAGTTCCTTTGCTTTGATCTCAAGCTTCTGAGCATGATCGTCGAGGAGCCTCTTCCGCTCCTTCAACTCCGTCTCGCGGACGTCGAGTTCGTCCCTTCGCTTCTTGAGTTCGACCTCTTGCGTCTTGATCTTGTCCTTGAATTCCTCGATGACTTGCCATATTGGAATGCTATCTTCAGGCAATGATCTTCCTCCTTAGCCCGATACGCCAGGTTTCAACTAGTATCGTTTGATTCTTTAAAGTGTTTTCCTAGACCAGAGTGGGCCCTAGTATCGTCAGTCCGCCCTCTCCGACCTCCACCGTGTGCTTCTCCATGCTGTGCTCACAGGCCCTCATCTTGTCCACTTGTATGTACCTGCCAAGCTTTCCCCTTGTTCTGTCAACGCCCAGTTCAATTATCCCATCGACGAGGAACATCTCGTTCCCGAGAACCTCGCTCGGACTGCTCTGAGGACGCTCCATCACGATGAATGACAGTAGATTGAAGTCTCGCAGCGTCTTGAAGAAATAGAACATCTTCTTGCGCATGCACTTCATATCTTCCATAAGCGAGTAAAGCCCTCCTAGCGAATCGAGGGCAAAGACCGTGAACTTCTCCTTGTGCTTGTTCTTGAAGTAGCCTATCACCTGCTCGATGAAGTGCACGTAGTCCGTGGGATTGTCAACCTCGATCACATCATCGAGCTCCCTGAGATCGGTGAAATCGGAGATCTCGAGGTTGGGGCTGATCTTAAGGCCGAGGCTCCGCATGTTCTTGAGGTGACTGTCTGCGCTCTCCTCCAGCGTCACATAGAGCCCGAACTCTCCCGTCCTTTCCAAGTAGGAGGACATCAGAGAGTAACTGAAGCTTGTCTTCATCGATCCCGGAGGGCCCGTCACCAATATGACCTTTGGCGGGTCCACGTCGGTCCTGAAAACCTTGTCAAGCCCTTGCATCGAGTTCTTGAACATCCTCATCCACCATTAGCGGTCGATTCCATTGCCTAATCTGATAATAAAGCTTTCCAGAAGATTACCATATTCGCGAACGTCACATCGACCAAGAGGGGATGGAAGTGACAACGGAGCAGGTCGCAGCGAGTGCATTGATGGTCGAATTCGAAACGATGGAATCTAGAATAGGGGGTTTGGCGGAGGACCCGCTCTCTGTCACTGCTCCTCCCCCTGTCCGTTATCATCCTCAAGCCGCAATTGGGGAAGTATGTCTAGATCCTCCTTGACCTCAGCTTGGTCGACCATCCTCTCCTCCTTCTCGCCGACCAATCGAGCGACCGCCGTCACCTTGTCGTCTTCGCGAAGGCGCATGATCCTCACGCCCATCGTCGCCCTTCCGACGACCCTGATGTCTGCGACAGGGACCCTTATCACCATCCCTCCGGTGCTGGTGACTATCAGCTCGTCCTCTCCGAGGACATCCAGAGCGGTGATGACCCGTCCGTTTCTCTCGCCGGTCTTCATCGTGATGACACCCCTGCCCCCTCTCTTCGTCTTGCGATAGTTGCAGACCAATGACGTCTTCCCGTACCCATTTTCCGTCATCGTAAGTAGCTTCGATTCAGAAGTCACCGCAGCCATGCTGACGACCTCGTCACCTTCGTACAGTCTTATCCCTATGACCCCTTTCGCAGGTCTCCCCATCGACCGCACATCGCTCTCGTTGAAGCGAATCGCCTGGCCATCCTTCGTCGCGATCACTATCTCCTTGGTACCGTCCGTGAGCCTTGTGTCCACGAGCTCGTCTCCTGACTCGAGGCCAAGGGCGATGATTCCTGACATGCGGACGTGACCGTAGGCGGACAGCTTGGTCTTCTTGATTATGCCCTTCCTCGTGGCGAACATCAGGAAGTGCTGCTCGTCAAACTCCTTGACTGGAATCGTGTCGAGGACCTTCTCCCCTTCGTCGAGACCTGGAAGCAGGTTTACGATCGGCTTCCCTTTCGAGTGTCTCCCTCCGACAGGTATCATGTACGCCTTCAGCCAGTAGACCCGCCCGTGGTTGGTGAAGAACATGATGTAATTGTGTGTGGATGTGACGAAAAGATCGACGACATGATCCTCCTCCTTAGTCTCCATTCCTATGAGACCGACGCCGCCTCTCTGCTGCTGCTTGTATGTGTTGATAGGTAGCCGCTTGATGTAGCCGTCGTGGGTAATGATCACGACCATATCCTCGACCGGAATCAAATCCTCGATATCAATGTCGATCGCGTCGTGCACTATCTCCGTCCTTCTGTCGTCCTTATGCTTCTCTCTGATCTCGAGCAGCTCGGCCTTGATCATCTCCATGATCATTCTCTCGCTGGCCAGGATGTCCTCGAGGTCCCTTATCCTCTTCTCGATGTCCTGGAACTCCTGGCGCAGATTGTCGATCTCGAGGCCCGTCAACTTCTGCAGACGCATGTCTAGGATGGCCTTCGCCTGATCATCAGATAGTTCGAATCGAACGACGAGAGCGGTGCGCGCCTCGTCGCCGTCCTTGGCGGCGCGAACGATCGCAATCGTCTCGTCCAGCGCATCGACCGCTTTGATCAGACCCTGGAGGATGTGGTCTCTTTTCCTCGCCTCTTCAAGCTCGAACTTCGTCCGTCTGATCACTACTGACTTCCGGTAGTCGATGTAGCTCTGGAGCGTTTCTTTCAGCGTGAGGATGCAGGGCTCATTGTTCACCAGAGCGAGGTTGATGACGCCGAACGTGACCTCCATTTGGGTGTGAGAGAAAAGCTGATTGAGGACGATTTCTTCCATGACGTCTTTCCGAAGCTCGATCACGATCCTCATGCCGTCTCGGTCTGACTCATCCCTTAGGTCAGTGATCCCATCGATCCTCTTGTCCTTCACTAGGTCCGCAATCGCCTCGATGAGGTTTGCCTTGTTGACCATGTAGGGGATCTCGGTGACGATAATCCTCTTCCTACTCTCCCGCTCCTCGGTCTTTGTTCTAGCCCTGACCTTCAGGCGCCCTTTGCCGGTCGAATAGGCCTCGATGATGCCGCTCACGCCGTATATGATGCCGCCTGTCGGGAAGTCTGGACCTTTGATGAACTCCATAATGTCCATGACTTCCATGTTCGGATTGTCGATCAGGTGAGTGACGGCATCGACGACCTCACACAGATTGTGCGGTGGGATGTTCGTCGCCATCCCGACAGCAATACCAGATGATCCATTGACTAGCAAGTTCGGAAGCTTCGCCGGAAGGACCGCGGGCTCCTTCAGACTACTGTCGAAGTTCTCGACGAAGTCGACCGTGTCCTTCTCGATGTCCGAAAGCATCTCCTCAGCGATCCGCGCCAAACGGCACTCCGTATATCTCATGGCAGCGGCGGAGTCGCCGTCCACGCTCCCGAAGTTGCCCTGGCCATCGATCAATGGATAGCGCATCGAGAAGTCCTGAGCCATCCTTACCAACGAATCATAGACGGCCATGTCGCCATGTGGGTGATACTTACCCAGACAATCTCCGACGACCCTTGCGCTCTTCTTGAGCGCCTTACCAGAGGTGAGACCCATGTCGTACATGGAGTAAAGAATCCTTCGGTGCACAGGTTTTAGGCCGTCCCTGACGTCAGGCAGAGCCCTGCCAACTATCACGCTCATAGCGTAGTCGATGTAGGATTTCTTCATCTCAACTTCGATGGTCCGTTGAACGACTCTTTGTGTTGCCTCTTCCATCTTATCACCTACACATCTAGATTCTCAACCTCTTTTGCATGTGCGCTGATGAACTCCTTCCGCGGCAACACTGCGTCCCCCATCAGCACGCTGAACAACTCATCTGCTCTGAGCGCATCCTCCACTGTCACCCTCTTCAGCACCCTGGAGGCAGGGTCCATGGTGGTCTCCCAAAGCTGTTGCGGGTTCATCTCTCCCAGACCTTTGTACCTCTGTACGGAAGCCCCCTTACCATACAGCTCCAACGCACTAGCTCTCTCCCTCTCGGCGTAGGCGTAGACTTCCTTGATTCCCTTCGAGACCCTATACAGCGGGGGTTGGGCGATGTACACATAGCCGTTGTCGACCAGCGGGCGCATGTATCTGAAGAACAAGGTCAACAGGAGGGTCCTTATGTGCGCGCCATCGACGTCTGCGTCCGTCATGATGATGACCCTGTGATATCTGGCCTTGGCGAGATCGAATTCCTCCTTTATCCCCGTGCCAAGAGCCGTGATGAGATTCCTGACCTCGGCGTTCCTCAGTATCTTGTCCATTCTCGCCTTCTCTACGTTCAGTATCTTCCCTCGAAGGGGCAGAATCGCCTGGAAGTCCCTGTTTCGCCCCTGCTTCGCGCTTCCACCGGCCGAGTTGCCTTCCACCAGGAAGATCTCCGATTTTGCAGGGTCCTTCTCAGTGCAGTCAGCGAGCTTGCCTGGCAAACTGGCAGACTCGAGGAATCCCTTCCTGCGCGTAAGCTCCCTCGCTTTCCTGGCCGCCTCCCTCGCCTGTGAGGCCAATATCGCCCTGCGGACGCAGGCCTCAGCGATCCTCGGGTTCTCATCGAGATACTGGAATAGCTTCTCATTGATGAACGCCTCAACGATGCCCTTCACCTCGCTATTCCCGAGCCTCGTCTTCGTCTGACCCTCGAACTGCGGCTCTGCGATCTTCACGCTCAGGATTGCGGTCAGACCTTCTCTTACGTCCTCGCCACTAAGTCCCTCTTCGCCTTCTTTCAGGAAATTGTACTTCCTGGCGTAATCGTTCATCGTTCTTGTAAGGGCGGACTTCAAACCGATCAAATGCGTGCCGCCTTCTACCGTGTTTATGTTGTTGACGTAAGTGTAGATGTTCTCGGCGTAGGAGTCGGTGTACTGCATCGCCACCTCCACAAGGACGTTGTCCCTCTCGCCGCTCAGGTAGATCGGCCGCTCGTGGAGAACCGTCTTAGTCTTGTCTATATGGGTCACGAACTCGACGATTCCTCCCTCGAAGTGGAACTTCTCTTGCCTGCCCCTCCGGTAATCCGTGAAAGTGATGACGACGTTCTTGTTGAGGAAGGCCAGGTCCATGAGACGATGGACGAGTATCTCGTCATCGAAATTGACATCGCTGAAAATCTCAGGGTCCGGTTTGAAGGTGATCGTCGTCCCAGTACCTTCCGCCTCCCCGACGACGTGCAAGCGGTCTACGATGACGCCTCTCTCGAACCGGACGAGCTGTTCCTTGCCTTCCCTTCTTATCCTCGCCTCTAGCCATTCTGACAGACTGTTGACGACTGACAGCCCGACGCCGTGCAGACCCCCCGACACTTTGTAGCTCTTTCTATCGAACTTGCCTCCCGCATGCAAAGTAGTCATGACTATCTCTACGGCTGGCCTGTTGTATTTCGGGAGGATGCCCATGGGAATTCCTCTCCCATCATCGGAGACCGTGACGCTACCGTCCGTGTTGACCGTGACCTCAATCTTGGAGCAGAATCCCACCATTGCCTCGTCGATGCTGTTGTCAACTACCTCGTACACCAGGTGATGAAGACCACGACTGTCAGTGCTCCCGATGTACATACTCGGGCGCTTCCTGATGGCCTGGAGACCTTCCAGGACTTGTATTTTGTCCGCATCATAACTAGGGTCTTCCATGTCATTCATCCTCTAATTTGCACTAGGTTGAATTCACAGTCAATAGGTCAACTCGCTATGTCAACCATTAGATAGCTAAACCTGCCTCCCATCCTTCCTTCTGACGCGTTTTCCTAATGCCATCTTACTATAAATAAACTTCGAGTACGCTGGATATATAAGGAAAACCAATCGTTCAAATGCCCAAAAACTGGAATTCTCGACAACTCATGAAGGAGGACCTAGGGGCATATCGATGGTCCCTATGAGGGATTCATTTCTCCGATTCCCTGGCGGGCATAAACCATAATAATAAGAAGGCGATTAGACCAAGGATACAGATGATGAAACTGGCAAGACTGGGTCTAACGGATGAGATCAAAATGGTGGCCCTGAAGGAAGGGGTCGACCCCGAGATCGTCAGACGAAGGGTCGCCGACGGGAGGGTCGTCATCCCTTCGAACCCTCTGCACTCTCCGGCCCCTTGCGGGATAGGCGAGGGGCTCACAACGAAGGTCAACGTGAACATTGGCACCTCAAGAGACATGGCGGACTTGGAGATTGAGCTCGCTAAAGCTCGGGTAGCGGTGGAGCACGGGACAGATGCCCTGATGGACCTGAGCACTGGGGGAGACATAGACGCTGTAAGAAGAGCGATCATCAGGGAGGTGCGAGTACCTGTTGGAACGGTCCCTATCTACCAGACTGGACTGAAGGCCGCAAGGGAAAGCGCGGTAGTGGACATGAACGAGGACGACATGTTCAGAGGAATAGCCCTCCATGCCAAGGACGGGGTGGACTTCATGACGGTCCACTGCGGGATAACCAAAGAGAGCGTCGAACACCTGAAGCGTTCAAGAAGAGTGACCGATGTCGTTTCCAGAGGCGGTTCGTTCCTGGTGGCGTGGATCCTTCACAATGGGAAAGAGAATCCTCTCTACGAGAACTTCGACTATCTTCTTGAGCTGGCAAGAGAGTATGAGTTCACCATCAGTCTCGGCGACGGCCTGAGACCTGGATGCATTCACGACGCTACGGACGGTCCTCAGATTCAAGAGCTCATAATACTAGGGGATCTGGTCAAAAGGGCCAGACTGAAAGACGTCCAAGTGATGGTGGAAGGACCGGGTCACGTTCCCCTGGATCAGATAGAAGCGAACGTGAGGATCGAGAAGACGGTCTGCGATGGAGCGCCATTCTACGTCCTTGGGCCTCTGGTCACCGACGTCGCGCCTGGGTATGATCACATTTCGGGTGCAATCGGTGGGGCTCTGGCCGCTTACTACGGAGCGGACTTCCTCTGCTATGTCACACCGGCGGAGCACCTCTCGCTTCCAAATGTGGAGGATGTTAAGGAGGGATTGATGGCCAGCAAACTTGCAGCTCATGCTGCCGACGTCGCGAGAGGAAGGGGCTCGGAAAGAGATCTGAGAATGTCACGAGCTCGAAAGGCTTTGGATTGGGAGGGCATGTTCAAGGAAGCCCTCGATCCTGATAAGGCCAGAAAGTACAGAACAAGAGGGATGACCAAGGAGACGGAAGGGTGCTCTATGTGTGGAGACGTCTGTGCGATCAAGATACTGAAGGACTATCTCAAGAAGGACGGCACTTGTTGAGTTCCCAAAGCCTGATAAGCGTGAGTGATCATGGAGCCACTGGAGGGTTTTGAACCCCCGACCTACGGTTTACGAAACCGTCGCTCTTTAGCGATCGCGGATTGCCGCTGAGCTACAGTGGCATATTGAAGCACAACAAAACGTCCCCAGATTTATATTTTCTTATGGTTGCTTTGCTTCTCGAGTGTTGCGGTGGTCGAGAAGTCTGATTTCACTCTTGGAAATCGCAGCTGTTTTCCAGCAGCAGGAGGTCTGCATAAAGGATTTAAGATTTCACCGCGATTGTCTGACGGTCAGTGTGCTAGCTGAGACGGGGATACCAGAAGGAAAGGTCGTCGAAAGACAGAACGGGTCCGACACAGCGCTCAAGAAGATGCTCGAAGAGGTCAGGAAGTACGCGTTCTCAGGGTACCTGAAGGTCGCTCTGTTGCGGGATGGTGACAGGGCCGAGGGGTTGATCGTCTTCGACGCTGGCGACCCCGTGAGTTCAGTTTACGTGTTTAGAAGATCCGGGTCGGATTGCGAGAGAACTTACAAGGGGGGAAGGGCCGTCGAATATGTTTGGCAGGACTCTTTCTGCTCAAGCGCTGTCATCTCTCTTCATGCGAAAATACAACCGCAAGAAATCGGCAGACTCTTCCAAGGTTCCGAGATCAACCGCGTGGAGCTTCTTCCTCCTCCTTGGATCCCTCATCCCGTGAGCATGATCGATGAGGAAATGCTGAAAGACATGGATGCAGAGGTAGCGAACAAGATCCTGGCCTGGTCGAAGAGCGGATATGATGTGCAAAGACTGCTGACCCTCCGCGACACCAACCCCCAAAAGGTGACTGAGTCGCTGTCCTATTTCGAGGCTAGCATCGAGAAGCTCGAAGAGATGAAGGAGACCTTGCGGTTCCTGAAGACCGAGGGATATGAGAGGGAGACCGAGTCCCTCTTGAGGAAGATGAGGGATCCGGAGAGGGTCTCGGACACTCAGGCAGAGCTGGAGACGCTTCGGAACAGGATAGAGAGGTCAGACTCGCAGGTCATGGCTGAGAAGCAGATCCAGCATGATAGGGAAAGGAAGAAGCTAGACGAACGCATCGATGGAGTCTATGACCTCATACTAGACTATCACAAGATGAGCTCTCGCGGCACTCCGAAAAAGAAGAAATGCCCAAAATGCGGTGGGGTCCTGAACTCGAGAGGCGACTGTCCGAAGTGCATTGGAGCAGAAGAAACGGTAGCATTTGGACGTCCCCTGAACCCGCGCTTGACGTTCGATAGTTTCGTCACCGGACCGAACAGCTCCTTCGCCGAGGCGGCGGCAAAGGCTGCCGCTATGACTCCTACCAAGGTCTACAACCCCCTTTTCATATACAGCAGGTCCGGACTCGGGAAGACCCATCTCCTTCAAGCGATAGGCAACCACGTCAGGAAGAACAGCCCTCAATTGAAGGTGATGTACTCATCCACGGAGGCGATCGAGGAGGAGCTGGTCCATTCGTTGGCCTCAAAGAGACTGGAGGAGTTCAGGTCAGTGTATCGCGAGGTCGACGTTCTGATGATCGACGATCTTCAATTCCTCGCAGGAAAAGAACAGATCCAGGAGGAGATGTTCCATATTTTCGATGACGTCCTGGATAAAGGCGGACAGGTGGTGCTGGCCTGCGACAGATTGCCGAAGGACATCCCATCCCTTGGAGATAGGCTGGCAACAAGATTCGAGGCCGGTCTGATCGTAGACATCCAGCCACCTGATCTACAGACAAGACTGGCGATACTCGAGAAAAGGACCAGAGAGGACAAGCTGTCTGTACCGAAAGACGTTCTGGCGTTCATCGCTGAAGTGTGCAGAGATAACGTGAGGCAGCTGGAGGGGGGGTTGAACCGGGTCGTCGCCTTCTCTTCGCTCATGCGTTCGAACATAACGACGAAACTCGCAAAGTAGATACTCACCCGAGAGACGAAAGATGTCAAGAGCTCGAACGTCAAGGTGGAAATTCAGGAAGGAATCAGCTACTTGGTGGAGGAAGAGAAGCCGGAGGTCTCACACAGATTGTTCGTGACCAAGCTCAAGGAAGGCTACAAAGGTCTGGCCATCACCCGGGGGCACCCGAGGGTGCTGAGGGAGAAGCTTGGGAACACTGATGCGTTGGTCTTCTGGCTGACGGACCACGAGTCGAAGACTGAGCGCACCGTCTCCCCCTCGCTCGAAAGAATCATGCTCATCATCGAGGAGTTCATTCGACCTGACAAAAAGAGCGTGGTGCTTCTTGACGACATACAATATCTCATAAGCAACACGACATTCGAAGGAATCGTGCGCTTCATAAGAAGCATCGTGGACGAGATCTCTGAGAGACCCTCGATGTTCCTCGTATCCGTCAATGATCAGAGCCTCAGGTCCCAGGAATGCTCCATTCTCGAGAGAGAGATGGAAGTGATAAGGACGCGGGAATGAGGCGGCAGCTGACTTGACTAGAGATGCCTGACTTCGGTCTTGAATTCGATCAGTCTCTCGAGCGCCTCTTCCTGGTTGCCGCGCTTGAACGCTACCCCGGCGTCCTTGAGTATCTTGACCAGCGCCGAGACGTCCCTTACTTCCGCCTTTGCATCGAGCAGGACGCCTTTTGCCTTCTTCAGCTCCGCCTTCATGACTTCTGGGAGAGATCCGTATAGCTCCTCTCTTCCCTTTTTCGCCAGTATTCCCATCATGCTCCAGTCGCCGTGTTGTCCTGCGTCTCTTGCCTCGTTGAGGAGCTTTCTTGCATTGCGGACATCGATATAGAACCGCTCCGAGTTCTGGATAAGCCGTTCGAGGGAGTCGCAGATCTCGTTGGCCTCGACATATTTGCCTGTCGTCCTTTCGGCCTCGGTCCTCCCGACCTTACCCTCGGCGAGCGCTCCAGCGGGATCCCCGGCATCCTTCTTGCCCTTCACATTCATTATAGCCCCGAGAACCGCGGTCGGTTCCTTTCCCGATTTCTTCGCCACC
>Ga0153916_10002830_pt1 | contig 12718 bp, 10 predicted proteins | sample Opewatmetagenome_FD_109642 | JGI IMG/M metagenome (GOLD analysis project Ga0153916, IMG submission 109642) | Freshwater wetland microbial communities from Ohio, USA - Open water 3 Core 3 Depth 4 metaG | ecosystem: Environmental > Aquatic > Freshwater > Wetlands | place: USA: Ohio, Lake Erie...
CGAGAGGTTCCAGACGAGCCAACCTAGAAAACCGTGTGCTCCCTGGGCTTCGACGATATCCACCAGACTCATCGAACCGGCCAACAAGGTCACGCTAACGAAGGATAAGCCAAGCGCCAACTCGTAAGAGATCATCTGCGCCGTCGAGCGCAAACCACCCATCATGGCATACTTGTTATTGGATGACCAGCCTGCCAGGACAATCCCATAGACAGAAATTGAAGCCACAGCACCAAGATAGAGGATGCCTACATTCACATCTGCCAGGTACAGGTGAATCTGGCGCCCAAAGAGAGCCACGTCTCGCCCCCAAGGAACCACAGCCGTGATGATCAAGGCAGGGATGACCGTGATTATTGGAGCCAGGAGAAAGAGCAGTTTATCGGATTTTGCTGGGACGAATTCTTCCTTAAATATCAGCTTTACCCCATCAGCAACCGGTTGCAATATTCCCCACGGACCGGCTCGATTGGGACCAATACGAGATTGGATACGCGCCAATGCCTTACGCTCGTAATATGTAACGTAGGCAAAGCCAACCGTCATCCCAATCAGGATGAGCCCCGACTTGATGATGTATTCGATGAGTACAGCAACAGTCATGCAGACCTCGTTCTATTAATCATTCGTCTTCATTAATCTCCGATAATTTTTCGTTCAAACAACCGTTAATTCAATTATCGTGGGTGAATTAATCGGTATTCCAAGGCTGCGAGGAACCAGTGCCACACCTGAAGGCACCTGCTCACTAATTTGTAATATTGCTTTTGCCAGAATATCACCCATGGTAAATTGGAGCCGCGACCCGGCATCGAAGCCCAAGCGCTGTGCATCCTTTGGATTTAATTCGATGTAAGGAGATGGAATTCGCCCGTGGAGTAATTCATCAGGCGTAACCGTATTCCCACGGTCATATAGAACAGTGACAGGCACAGCAAGCAGCATACTTTCGGGTAAATTGACCTCAGTTATTTGCGGCCAGGCAAGTGAGGGTATCTGTGTAGGGAGGGATAAGTGCACCCCTAAACCTTGAGCATTGGCGTATGAAGTACCACCATAATATAAATCGCTGCGGCCGATGATCGGCCATTGCTCACTCACCTGAGCCAATAAGCGGTAACTTAGACCTTTGAAGGCAGATACCTTCGTTGCCAGTTGGTTGAAGATACGCAAAGGTGTCGCCTCCGTATTCACTCCGGCCAGCTTGCTGATGGCGGCAATAATGGCATAATCTGGCTTATATTCCGGATGTACCACGCCAGGGTAAAAGCGCTGCACCCGACGCTCACCAGTGGTGAATGTTCCTTCCCTCTCGGTAAATGGCTGAGCAGGTAGGACAACATCAGCCAATCTGGCTGTTTCGGTCAGGAACAGATCTTGAACGACAACGAATCCAGCATTCCGTATGACTTCCACCAAGGAGGGGTCATCACCGACCGGGTCTGCGCCGGCAATATACACGGCTTCATATTGTTGGAAGGCTTCTTTCAAATTGGGAAGTGGGCGGTAGCCGATTTCCCAAGCACCTTGTTCATTGGCGCGTGGCCATACTGCAATCAGAGCATTGTTGACCTTATGTACATGGTTAGTGACCACCAGCAAATTGGCACAAGCTTGTGCCAATGCCTGAGAAGCCTCCAAACCGATCCCCTCGCTACCATAAAAGATGATCAGATTTTCGGCAGCAGAGATAGCTTCAGCGGCGGTTTTGACTGCTTGCCCTCCCTGTTGAAATTTGGGAGCCTTGGGGAAATTTTGTTTGGCAGACATGGAGTTGATCATGGCCAGGATGGTGGTAGCTTCGGAGCCGTAGGCATAACGAACCACATGATTAGCGTATCGTTCGAGCTTCGTGTAGCGAGGGTTGACCACGATCAGCGTGGCACCCCGCTCAGCAGCCTGCTTGACCCGCAGCCACCAGATAGGAGCTTCTTCCTCTAAATCGGAGGCGACCACCAAAATCACCGAGCCTTTGCCCAGATCAGCCAGATTTGTGCCTTGCCCAACCCCAATCTGGGCTACAAGATCACCGCCCGCCATGTGAGTATACAGGGCAGATTTACCACCCAAACCAGCGGTAAGCTCGCTCAAGTTGAAAAGGTCTTCGTTGGAGAGCCTCCCACTGGCTAACGTAAACAGGTTTTTGTCTGCATGGACGAAATTCTCAGCGACATAACTGAGGACTTCATCCCAACCAATTGACACTAACTCACCATCCCGGCGCACAAGTGGTTGAGTCAGGCGTTCCTTACTTTGAGTATAGTGGTAGGCAAAACGACCTTTATCGCAAATCCATATCTCATTGACCGATTCATTCTGGCGCGGCATGATACGTTTGATCACCAGCTCGCCGTTTGCCCTGGCTTCGCGGCGAAGATTGATGGTCAGGTTGCAACCTACAGGGCACTGAGCGCAGATGGATGCAGTTGTGCACATCTCCCATGGTCGGGCCTCAAAACGGAAGTCAGCCGTAGTCAACGCACCCACTGGGCAGATATCGGTAGTATTGCCTGAGAAATAAGAGTCGAAACCCGGCTCGGAACAGGTGAAGATTTGCATGGAACGACCCCGATTGGTGAAACCAATCACGGGATCATCCGCGATAATATCCTGAAAGCGCACACAACGTCCGCACTGTATGCACCGCTCACGATCCAGGTAAATTAATTCTCCCAATGGGAGCTTTTTAGCAAGGTGCATCTTTTCGTCGTATACAAATCGCGACTGACCAGGTCCATAACGCATCGTCAGGTTTTGGAGTGGACATTCGCCACCTTTATCACAGATTGGGCAATCCAGCGGATGGGAAGTGAGCAGGAATTCAAGGATATCTTTACGACCAGCCAGAGCTTTGGCTGATGTACCGATCACCACCATACCTTCAGTTACGGGTGTAGAACAAGCAGTTTCCAGCTTGGATCCAAATTGGATCTTGGGTGATCCATCTGCTTCCAACACTGCCTGCCCAGTAGCACGGTCCATTACCGGGCGACCCACCTCCACCAGACACTGCCGGCACATGCCCACGGGTTCCATCTTTGGGTGATAACAAAACACAGGGATATCAATGCCGATCTGCTTGGCAGCATTCACGATCAGCGTGCCATCAGGCACTGTCACTTGTATTCCTTCAATCGTCAGGCTAACCATATTTTTCGTGGGCATATCGACAACATAATCCTATGCGTTGGATTTGGCAGTGACGGATTCAAAATCTGCTGGGAAGCGTTCAATCCCTGACAACACAGCTTCAATTGAAAATTCTCCCAATGCGCACAGACATTTGCCTTTCATTTGGCTGGCTACATCGTGAAGGAGCTCCACATCTCTCATCGTTGCCTCGCCGTGACTGATGCGTTCGGTTAGATGCATCATCCAGTAAGTGCCTTCACGGCAGGGCGTGCATTTACCACACGATTCATGCTTGAAGAAGTGTACGGTCTTGTTGATCAGCCAGGGAATATTTACAGAATCATCCACCACGATGATTGAAGCTGATCCAAGCTGTGCACCGAGCTGAGGGACACTTTCGTAGTCCATGGGGGTATTCAAGGCTTCGTCGTTGGCAACGATCAAAGAAGATGAAGCCCCAGCAGCCATGATCGCCTTGATTTTATGCCCACCAGGGATGCCACGACCATGATCCATGATTAGCTCACGGAAAGTGGTTCCGAGTGGTAGCTCATAATTTCCTGGGCGATTGATACACCCTGAAAGGCTGAATATCTTTGGTCCCGGGCTCTTTTCGGTACCCATGCTTTTATACCAGGCTGCACCACGGTTGATTATAAATGGCACATTGGTAAGGGTTTCAACATTATTGACAATCGTTGGCTTACTATAGACACCCACCGCTGGTGGGAAGGGCGGACGCAAACGCGGCTGCCCAAGTTTACCTTCGATGGATTCGAGCAAGGCAGATTCTTCCCCACATATGTATGCGCCAGCCCCAAGGTGGGTATGCAGGTGGATCGAGATGTTGCTGCCAAATACTTTCTCACCCAGGAAACCCGCTGCTTCCATTTCAGTAATGCATTCGTCCAATTTATGTGCAATTGGCCAAAATTCACCGCGCAGGTAAATATAAGCATCGTTCGCTTTGACGGCATAAGCGCAGATAGCCACCCCTTCAAGGAATTGGTATGGGTTGCCTTCCATAATCTCCCGATCCTTGAAAGTCCCTGGCTCAGATTCATCGGCATTGGCAACAACATAATGAGGCCAATTGTGGCCGTCAATGAAAGACCACTTCATGCCAGTGGGGAAACCAGCCCCACCACGACCACGTAGGCCCGACGCCTTGACTTCATTGGTAACATCATCCGGATCCATGCTGGTAATGGCTTTTCGCAAAGCGACGAAACCCTCATTTTGGCGGTAGGTATCGAACTGGTCCAAACCAGGGATAGCACGATGACGAAGGAGGATGTGTTCAGCCATGTCTGTTATCCTTGTCTCAGCTTGTTGATCAATTCAAGCGCACTTTCAACGGTTTGGTTCTCATGATACTCGAGCCCTTCAGGGCTTTGCACCTGGAACATTGGGGCTTTGTCACAGCCTGCCAGGCACATCACGGCCTCGACTTTGACCTTTCCATCCGGAGTCGTTTCACCGACCTTGATCCCCAAGTTTTCGCACAGGTTTTCCAGGAATTGCTCTGCCCCGCGCAAGGCACACGGCAAGTCAGTGCAGACCTGTACATGGTACTTGCCAGATGGCTCGTCGTAATACAGCGAATAAAAACCAATAATCGACGCGACCTCAGTCACCGTGATCTCACATATTTCAGCGATTTGCTCAAATGCATCCTTGGTTACGTGACCATCTTCGCGCTGCGCCAGATACATCAGTGGCATGACTGCTGAGCGTTTACCAGCCCGGTCTGTGGGATATTTTGCTAAGATTACCTTGATTTCATCGGGATATTTTTCAAGTAATGCGTTCACCGATCACAATCTCCCAATACAATATCGACGCTACCAATGATGCCGACCAGATCAGCCACCAAGTGACCCTTGCACAAGATCGGCAGGGCTTGCAAATGGACAAAAGATGGCGTACGCATATGAATACGATATGGCTGATTTCCTCCATTGCTCTCAAGGTAATAACCCAGCTCACCTTTAGGTGACTCGACCGGCTGATAAACTGCCCCCCTCGGAACTGTAAAACCTTCGGTCCACAATTTAAAGTGGTGAATGACAGCCTCCATACTAGTACCCAGTTCAGCTCGGGGTGGAGGAACATATTTTCGGTTATTGGAGCGAAATGGGCCGTAAGGCAGCTTATCCAATGCCTGTTGAACAATACGCAACGATTGGCGCATCTCTTCCATACGCACCAGGTAGCGATCGTAGACATCACCATGAGTGCCTGTGGGAATGATGAAATCATACTGCTCATATCCCGAATAGGGTTGGGCTTTACGCACGTCGTAAGCCACACCTGAACCCCGGAGTACCGGACCTGTTAGAGACATATTGATGGCCGCCTCTGCTGAGATCTTGCCAATATTGCGGGTACGATCCATCCAAATTGGGTTCTTGGTTAACAGAGCTTCATATTGTTTGATCCGCCCAGGGAACATGCGCAAAAAGCGGCGGACAGCAATCTCAAATTCCGCAGGGATGTCGCGCCATAAACCTCCCGGACGGAAATAGGTGGTCATCATACGTTGCCCTGAGCACATCTCTTTGATATCCAGGATTGATTCGCGCTCACGAAAGCAGTATAGGAATAGCGACATAGCTGCCAGGTCTAGGGCATGGGTGCCAAGCCATACAAGGTGATTGGATATGCGTTCCAATTCGACCAAGATGACTCGCACAGCTTGAGCACGTGGAGGGACGTCAAGCTCTGCCAGTCGTTCGATTGCCAGACAATATGCCAGATTATTGCCAGTATTATTGAGGTAATCCGTGCGATCGGTCATCACCTCTGCCAATTCCCAGCGCTTGGACTCCATGTTCTTTTCTATGCCTGTGTGCAGGAAGCCAATATCTGGGACGCAGTTGACGATCACCTCACCATCCAACTCGAGCAATAGTCGCAGCACCCCATGCGTGCTTGGGTGCTGGGGACCCATGTTCAATAGAACGGTCTCTCCGTTTAATGCTCGATCTGAAACCAGATGTTTTAGTTCTTGATAACTAACTTCTAAAGGTTCCGCCATAAACGCTAAGCCTCTTCATAGCGACCATGATGCTTCCGTTTGTCAATCTCATCATAGTTGAAGGTATATTGTGGTTCTTCATATCCCAGGGGATAATCTTTACGAAGCGGATGACCCTCCCAATCGTGTGGCATCAAGATTCGGCGCAAATCGGAATGTCCTTCAAATTTTATCCCGAACATATCCCACAACTCACGCTCGTGCCAGTTGGCACCCTTATACAAGCCTTCAAGGGTATGCAGGGAGGGTTGATCACTGTTAAGCGGCACCCGCAAAGCTATTCGGACATTGTTGGCATGTGAGTAAAAGCCGTAGATGACGTGGAAACGTGGCTCCTCTTCCGGCCAATAGTCGACTGCTGTCAGCTCAAATAAGAAGTTAAACCCAAATTCATCGCGCAGCACCTGACTGACTTCCACGATCTTTTCAGGTTCTACCATTAATGTGGGTGGGTATTTCATGATGTCGGAGTCATGTAAACCAAACCGCTCTTTTATCGTTTTATAGGTAATTTTGAGATGTTCTTCAGACATAAAATGTCTCCCTGATTAAACCCAGGAGTTGATTTTCTCATGGCGTACTTTGTCATATAAGGTCACGATACCGTGGATTAAAGCTTCTGGGCGGGGTGGACAGCCAGCTACATAAACATCCACAGGAACGACTTCATCCACACCCTGAAGGAGAGCGTAATTATTAAATACCCCACTGCACGAAGCACAGTCACCCATCGATATAACCCATTTAGGATCAGGGAGCTGGTCGTAGAGACGTCGCAGGACTGGAGCCATTTTACGCGACACCCTCCCTGCGACAATCATCAAATCTGATTGCCGTGGGCTGGCGCGCATCAGCTCCATGCCAAAGCGGCTCAAATCAAAATGGGCAGCCTGAGCACTCATCATCTCGATGGCGCAGCACGCCAAACCGAAAAGCATCGGCCACATGGCATTAGTCCGCGCCCAATTGACCGCCTGCTCAAGGCCAACTGTGACTATGCCCATGTTACCGGCTTTTTGTTCTATTCCCATTCCAGCGCTCCCTTCTTCCAGGCATACACAAGGCCTACCATTAAAATAACGATGAAAACCGCCATTTCAATGAGAGCAAAAACACCTTCCTTTGCCTGAACAAATTGCTTCAGGATGACCGCCCACGGGATGACGAAAATGATTTCGATATCGAACAGAATGAAAAGGACTGCTACAAGGTAGAAACGGACTGGAGCGCGGCGTGTGCCAGGACCGATTGGGGTCATGCCTGATTCGTATGGCATTACCTTGCGAGCCGTTTTACGTCTCGGACCAAACAAGTGACCGAGACCTACAATCAGGAACCCGAATCCGACGGCTAGGATGACAATGACAGCAATTGGAATAAATGGAGCGAGCATTTTGCCTCAGTGGTCAAATTTATTTAGTGCCAGGTAACAGGCAGGTTATAACTTATGCCGCAAGCAGAACGACATAGTGGGCTTATCTTATGAATTATAGGCAGAAAAACACATCCTGGCAAGATTATACCTTCGCACAAACGCGTGAAGTTTATCACAAGCACTATTCAGTGTCAATTTACACTCTCAAGAAAACACATAAAATTATATATTCCGACAATGGACCATACAGTGCAAATTAGCACTCTCCGATCCACGCCCTTGGATATAGTGACATAACCCTATCAAGGTGAAATAGTGGTGTTTGCTGAGGTACAAGTCTGATTAGATCAAGAAATCGCGCAAGTGTCGGCTGCGTGTCGGATGGCGTAGCTTGCGTAATGCTTTAGCTTCAATTTGCCGGATTCGTTCCCGGGTTACATTGAATGCCTGACCCACCTCCTCAAGCGTGTGATCTTTGCCATCCAACAAGCCAAAACGCATTTCCATGACCTCCCTTTCACGTGGTGAAAGTACGGCCAGTGCATTTTTTACCTGTTCGCGTAACATTTCACGCGCAGCTGCGTCCATGGGTTCCTGAGCTTCTTCATCTTCAATGAAATCACCCAACATGCTGTTATCTTCACTCCCCACCGGGCTTTCCAATGAGACGGGTTCTTCTGCTGCTCGTAGCACCTGTCCCACTTTGGAGGCAGCATGTATCCACCGCATGCGTACGTCGTGGGGTAATAAACTGACCTCCCCTTTTACGCGTTGGATCAGCTGTTTATCCTTGGGATCCACGAAGTCTGCTTCTAAAGCCAATTCTTCAGGGGTGGGTGTCCGACCCAAAGTCTGGGTGAGCTGGCGTTGGATCTGCATTAAGCGGTTGAACGTTTCAAATATATGGACAGGAATGCGGATCGTCCGCGCCTGATCTGCGATCGAACGGCTGATGGACTGCCGGATCCACCAGGTGGCATAGGTACTGAACTTATAACCGCGGGCAGGATCAAACTTCGAAACTGCTCTAAGCAAACCAAGGTTGCCTTCCTGAATGAGGTCAAGGAATGAGCTTCCTCGCCCGAGGTAACGTTTTGCGACGCTCACCACCAGGCGCAGATTTGAGCGAATCAATATTTGCCTTGATTCCTGGGCGCGAAATTGTACATTCTCAAGCTCCAGCCTTAAACTTTCTTCATCGGGCAAGTGGCTGATGAAAGTATCTTGCGAAGGCATCCGGTGGCGGCTTAGCACGAATTTGTCGATGATTTTGCCCAAATTATCAGGAAACACATATAAACAGATGTACACCGTTAAACCATTCCCTGCCACCCGGTCCCACAGGTGATCAACCCCCCATCGTCCATTGTCGAGGTAAGAGCGCAGGTATGATGGACTTTCACTCGCCCAGCTTTGGCGTAGTAAGTGGGCTTCTTCATTGATCAATGACAGATCGGGGCTAGCATACCCCAGACGCTCAGTATCTTCAACCAGACGCCTCCAACATATCACCAATTCATCGAACAAAGCGCGATAAATGCTGGTTGAATATTGGCGACCGCGACGTGCAAGCGGGTGGCCACGATTAAGCACATCCACCCGGCGGGCAGCTTCAATACGGGTTGCCAACCAAAATTCATGATCGACACTGAGCAGTTCGATTTCCCCAATTTCTCTTAAATATAGGCGGACCGGGTCTTCACCAAACTCAGCCTCAAGTGGTGGGCTGAGTAGCTCTAGGGAATCGTCTTCCGATGCCCTGCTCAATTCCTGTGCTTCTTGGGCCAAGATCATCTCGTCTGGCTCATCGATGACCACATCCGCGTCCATCTCTGACAGCAAATCATCCACATCATCCATCGGCTGGGTGGGTCGATGATTCTCCTCTTCAAAGGGAGTGTTCTCGTCCTTTGAGCTTTCTTGCCTGGTGGTCTTTCGTTTTCGAGCCATATTCCAATTATCCTCGAAATTTGCGATTTTGGCGAATCGTGGAGAAAATTCCTCCAAGCTTGCATTGAGTTGTAATTATAGATTACAACTCTTGTGCCATAGTCCTCCTTCTGCGATGGCGGCTACAATACCATCATCCTTCTCTTTTGTACCTCATACCGCAATCAACGATGGCAGCTACAAAAATATTATCCTCCTCTTTTATGCCTCATACCGCCATCAACGATGGCTGCTACAAAAATATTATCCTTCTCTTTTGTGCCTCATACCGACATCAACGATGGCGGCTACAACATCATTCTCTTTTGTACCTCACACCGCCATCAACAATGGCGGCTACAAAAATATTATCCTTCTCTTTTATGCCTCATACCGCCATCAACGATGGAGGCTACAAGATCATCATTCTCTTTTGTTGCTCGTACCGACATCAACGATGGCGGCTACAATAACATCATCCTTCTCTTTTGTACCTCACACCGCCATCAACGATGGCGGCTACAATAACATCATTCTTCTCTTTTGTTAGTACCTTACACCGCCATCAACGATGGCGGCTACAATTATACGGCATGTCAGACCGATGGGATTTACCGATTGACCGGTGGTCTCCACATGAACCAGGATGGAATTCCGATGATTTCTTTATTATTTATAATCTGAAAACCAAAGCGCTCGTAAAAAGGGATATTCCGCGGGTTGGCATTTTCCAGATAACAGCCAACCTTCTCTTCATCCGCCTTGTTGACAAGGTGTCGTAGGATCGTTGAGCCTACAGCCTTCCCTTGTTGCTCGGGTTCAACACCCAGATATTCCAAATAGTAGTGAGCCTCTTTTGGGTGGAGCTGATCCACCGCGGCCAACCAGCGCATCCAGGGCCTAATATCATAAAATCCATTCCCCAAGATGGATTTTATCAATAACAACCATTGATCCAACACTGGCAGGGGATAAGCCCCGGGAGGGTAGATTACCGCTGCGGCAATGACTTTGCCATCTTCATTTACCTGGAGCGGGCACCCTCTCTGGATGCATACCAAGACTTCAGCAGTAAAATCAACCGTTAAGGCACTAACCCGCCTGTCTGGGGAGAAATTCCGAAAACTGGCTACCGTGACTGGATCATCCACAAATGCCCGCGCAAGTACCTGCGCAGCTTGATGATAGGATTGGCGTGTGGTAGGTATAACTTCCTTAGGCATGGCTTGGTATCATTCGATCAACCTTGAACATGAGATTATGAACGGATTACTTCCCGGTGGTTACCGACCAGTAATAAATTTCTCCCGCGCCTGGTGAAGGTTTCGGAGGGTCTGGGTGCATTTCGTCATGCCTTCTTCGAATTCTTTAGTGCGAAGATCTCCCCCTTGTGCAGCCTCATCCATTTGATAGCGCAACAAGTTGATCATCTCGGTCATCTGTCGTCGACGGATCTCCAGCAGAGCGCGCATCATGTCTTCGAGCACCCGATCTTCTTTGGGATCCAATTTATCTGTTCGCTCCAAAAGATTATCCACGATCTCCATCAAAGGGAGAGACAGCCCATTTAATACATAATGCATGGGTTCAGATCGATCCTGTGCTAATGATTCCTCCACCAGCTCGAAAATAGCCTGGTACTCAGCACGCTCGAAGTCCAGGCGAGAAAGGCGTGTCAGATGCGATTCATGCAGAGCGCGATCGATGTGGAACACCAGCTCAGGGCGGCGGATAAGGATGCCTAGGCAATGGGCTTCCAGCAAGGCATTCCCAGCCTGAATGGTAATATCTGGCTTGGGTTCCCTCGCTACAGGCTGGGTTGACCTCAGCTGCCGACGTGTAGGGCGGCTCGTGCCTTCACTTCCCACCAGCAAGCGTTCATCGACTTTGATCAGGCGCGCCAACCGCTGCCGGTAAGCTTCACGCTCAATCGAGTCAGGCACTTCATTGATCAATGGCAGCACCTGACTAGCAATCTCAGATTTAGTCTTGGGATCGTCTATATTTCGCCCGCGTGCTAATGTTTCCATCACGTGGATGACAATCGGTTTTGCATTCTCCAGGATTTGCTGCCATTCTGCCGGGTCACGATTAACCACATCATCGGGGTCCATCCCCTCCGGCAGGGTGGTGACGCGGATATCTGCTTGTAATCGCGATTCATGCGCCATCAGCCCGCGTGCATCGAATATCGGCTCTGTCTCACGGTCCATCGTTTGCCGGGCAATCTGAAGACCGCGTAAAGTGGCTTTATCTCCAGCAGTATCCGGGTCGAGTGCCAGGATGAAGCGTTGGGTAAGTCGCTTGAGCAAACGCATCTGGTGCTCAGTGAGTGCTGTGCCCATGGGTGAGACGGTGTTGGTAAAACCTGCCTGGTGCAAAGCGATCACATCCAGATAACCTTCGACGATGACTGCCTGGTCGAGTGCCCTGATGGGGGTACGGGCACGCTCCAAGCCATATAGTAAGGCGCTTTTATCGAAAATAGGCGTCTGGGGAGAATTGAGAAATTTGGGGATATCATTTGGGTCCAGGATGCGCCCGCCGAAACCCGCCATGCGCCCGCGTGCATCTCGGATTGGAAAGATGATACGATGCCTGAACTTATCGTAGATCGATCCATCTTCACGTTCTGAAACCAAACCTGCTTCGCGGAGCTGACCTTCGGAACGTCCCTTGCCTTTGAAGTATTGAATAATCGCTTCCCAGGCATTGGGAGCGTATCCCAGGCTGAAGGTTTCGATGATCTCTTCACTCAAGCCGCGCTTTTTTAGATATTCAAGCGCTTTTTGACCTTCGCTCGTATTACGCAATTGATGGTGGTAGTAATTGGCAGCTTCCTCGAGCATGCTACGTAATTGAGCATGTTCTTCTTCGGCGACCAATTCTTCGGGAGTGGGCGGTTTTAGCTGGACACCGGCCTTATCGGCCAGATATTTAAGCGTCTCCGAAAAGTCCCACCCCTGCTTCTTCATTGTAAAGCTAAAAATATCCCCGCCTTCATTGCATTGGCCGAAACAGCGCCAAGTTCCTGTCGAAGGAAAGACGACGAAGGAAGGCGTGCGCGTGATGGGATGGAAGGGGCAAAAGCCGGTGTAATTCTTGCCAGAGTGGCGCAGCTGCACAGACTCTGACACCAGATCTACAATATCGATGCGGGATTTGATCTCATCAATTGAGGACATTGGGTTTCCTCACGGGTCACACAACAGATCCGTCTCGATTAAATTATACCAGCCCCC
>Ga0153916_10002831_pt1 | contig 12716 bp, 12 predicted proteins | sample Opewatmetagenome_FD_109642 | JGI IMG/M metagenome (GOLD analysis project Ga0153916, IMG submission 109642) | Freshwater wetland microbial communities from Ohio, USA - Open water 3 Core 3 Depth 4 metaG | ecosystem: Environmental > Aquatic > Freshwater > Wetlands | place: USA: Ohio, Lake Erie...
GGTCATCAAGAGCCGCCGGCAGAAGGGCAGAAAAAGACTTGCCGTTTGATGGCGGAAAGCCTTGCTCCTCGAGAGAGGATCAGAAAGAAGAAAGATTTTTTAGTCCTCTATAAAAAAGGTTACCGATACAAGAGCAAGTATTTTAACCTCATCGGCCTTTCTAATGCCTTGACGTATTCCCGGGTGGGTGTTGTCGCCTCCAGGAAGGTCGGGAATGCCGTCGCCCGGAATAGAGCCAAGCGCTGGATGAGAGAGCTGTTCCGGAGGAACAAGTGTTTGCTCGAATATCCTATCGACCTTCTCATCGTGGCTTCGGCGGCGATGAAGGAGGCCACCTGGACGGAGCTTGTGGAGCACTATCTCCAGGCCGTCGGGAAGATCGTCGAGAAAAAGCGGGTGCGATGAAACAGGCGGCGTTGCTGGCCATCCGGCTGTACCAGCTGGTCCTGTCGCCATTGGTCGGGGGGCAGTGCCGGTTTCACCCCAGCTGTTCGGTCTACACGCGGGAGGCGATCGATAAATACGGCCTGTTCAAGGGCTTATCGCTCGGCGGCAGACGGCTCCTGAGGTGTCACCCCTTCCACCCGGGTGGAGTCGATCACGTTCCCTAAGAGGTCTGTATAATGGAAAAAAGATTGATCCTGGCCATCGTCCTTTCTTTCTTGGTCCTCGCGCTCTACCAGATGGTCTTCCTGAAAAACAAGCCCCAGATCAACCCCCAGGCTCAGACGCAGGTCCCGGTCCAGGCGGCTGCTCCCGCGCTAAAGCCCGCCGAATCGCCCGCCCCGCCAGAGACCCCTCCGGCAGCGGCGCAGGCCCTGGAGGAAGCCAAGGCCGGGGCGGAGGCGCAGGTCCTCGTGGAAACGTCGCTCTACCAGGCCGTCTGGAGCAACCGGGGGGCATCACTCCGGAGCTGGAAGCTGAAGTCGCACCTGGACGAGATCAAGGACGGGCTGGAGCTCGTTTCCCGGCGGGCGGTCGAGGTCGGGAAATTCCCCTTTTCCTTGGAGACCCAGGACGTCGCGCTGGACCAAACGGCCAACAGCAGCCTGTTCCTTCCCTCGGTCACCCGCCTCAACCTCAAAGACGGCCAGACGGGGGAGCTTAAATTTTACTATTCCGATGGAAATAGTGTAAAAATAGAGAAAGTCTTTCTCTTCACTGGGGGCGCCTACGACTTCGATGTTCGGATCAGCGTCTGGAAAGATGGCCGCAAGGTGGACCCCCGGGTCATCTGGGGTCCGGGGATTGGAAACCCGGTCATCACCACAAAGAGGCAGCAGTTCGGCACCGGGAGCGGGGTGGCCGTCCTGGTGGCCAACCGGGTGTACCGAGTAAACGACAGAAGATACCGGCCCGAAGCCAGCGCTTTCAACTTCGCCAACTGGGCCGCCTATGAGGACAACTACATGGCTGCCTTGTTCATCACCCCGCCGCAACTGGGAACAGCCCAATTTTTGAGAGTGCCCAAAGACGAAACTACGGCGGATTTCTTTCTCTCCGTGAGCGTCCCGCAAAAAGCCTATATTGGCCCCAAGGACTTCGACCGTCTGCGCGCCTTCGGACATGAGGCTAAAAAAGTCATGAACTTCGGCTTCTTCGGCACGATCACCGAGGTCCTCCTCATCTCGATCAAGTTCATCCATAGATATATCCCCAACTGGGGTTTCGGCATCATCATCCTGACCTTCCTCATCAAAATCATCTTCTTCCCGCTGACTTACAGCAGCACAAAGTCCATGTCCAAAATGCAGGAACTCCAGCCGAAGATCAAGGCCCTCCGGGCCAAGTACAAGAAAGCCAAGCAGGACATCAACCAGCGCCGCCAGATGAACGAGGAGATGATGAAGCTCTATAAGGAGCACGGCATCAACCCGGCCGGGGGCTGCCTCCCCATCCTGGTCCAGATCCCTGTTTTCTGGGGGTTCTTCCGGATGCTGGTGGTGGCCATCGAATTCCGGCAGAGCCCGTTTATCCTCTGGATCAAGGACCTGTCCGTCCACGATCCCTATTATGTGACACCGCTCCTGATGGGCGCCACCCAGTTCATCAGTCAGAAGATGACGCCGACGTCGGCCGATCCCGCCCAGGCCAGGATGATGCTCATCATGCCCGTCGTCATGACCGTCTTCTTCATGAATTTCCAGAGCGGCCTGGTCCTGTACTGGCTGACCAACAACTGCCTCCAGATCGGCCAGCAGTATATCATGAACCGGATGATGGCCAAGAAAAAGAGAGAATCTCATGGAAAACGAAATAAGTGAGCCGACGCAGGAATTCAAGGGCAAAAACCTAGACGAGGCCCTGGGGCACGCCGAACATGTGCTCAAGATACCACGGGATAAGTTCACCTACGAGATCGTCACCGAGAAGACGAAGCTCTTCGGGATGCGGGGCAAGGAAATCGTCATCCGGGCCTGGCCGAAGAAGGAACTCGACACGAACCCCGTCACCGGCTTCCTGGAAACACTCCTCTCCCACTTTCCCTTGGAATTGAGATACGAGATCAAAAAGAAGGACGAGACCATCTATGTGATCTTCGACGGTGAGGACAAGAGCCTGCTCCTCCGCAAGGACGGGTCCCTGCTTCTGGCCTTTCAACACATCCTCAACAAGGTCTCTCCCCATAAGGTCCAGGTGGACTGCGAGTTTTACAGACGGAGGAAAGAAAAGCGGCTGCGGGAATACGCCCAAGAGGTCGCTCATCAGGTCAGCGAGACGGGGAGAAATGAGGTCCTCGACCTGATGAACCCCTACGAACGGCGGATCGTCCACATCGCGGTCAACCAGGTCCCCGGGATCACCAGCGAGAGCCTGGGCGAGGGCTTCCTAAAAAGGGTCAAAGTCTTTCCGATCGGCAAGCCCTAACCGGAGGCTCAATAGAGGACGGCGGACTCGCCTTTCTCGGCGAGCAGCCTTTGGAAATGGGCTGCGATCAGGTCCCGGCGGGCCAGCAGGGCTTCGATCTCCCACTTGGTCAAATGAGCTCCGACGGCCTGCGAGACCGCGACCTTCGATAGCCCACGAAGCCTGGAATAAAGTCCTTTCTCGCACTTAAGCAGGTCTTTCTCTTCCGGGAGCTGGCGGAGCGTCCGGAAGGCGCGCGAGAAATCGATGATCCAGATCTTCCAATCCCCAGTGATCAAGACGTTCTGGAGGTTTCGGTCGGTGTCGTAGATGAGTTGAGAGAAAATACGGACCGAGTACATCTGTCTGTTCCAGGCCCGGGTATCGGGAGGAGGGATCCCCTTCTTCAGGCGCTCGTCTTCGTCCATCTTGACATCGTCCACCCACCAGCTCAGGGAACCCTTCTTTCCTTCCCACTCTCTTTCCACGGTGATGGGAACCAGCTCGTCGAGCCCGAGAAGCGAGGCCAGCTCAGAGGCCGCGATGTTGTAATGGAAGGAGTCGGCGAAGTTGAGCTCCCTCCCACCGCCGGCGAAGCCGGCTTCCTGGGTGCGCACGTCGATATCCTGGAACGAGGCGTCATGAGTGCGGCCTCCGGCCGAGAGGGTCAACCGCCAGGGATGAGTCAGCCCCTTCCCGCTCTTCTCGCTCTTGACTACCTTCGCCGTGAGGAGGAACTGACGCACCTCTTCTTTGGACATAAGAGAAGACTGCTCCTGTCCGGGAAGGTGGAACGGGACGTACAAAAGGTGCACCCCGACCAAAAACACAATGAGCTGATTGATAGTCCGGAACCCCGCGGTCTTTCTTGAAAAATTCGTCTTCATGATGTCTGCCCTTCTCAGAGTGATAATATAGCGCCGCTGGACAGACCCTGTCAACCCAATGGCCCGGCCGTTGTTTACTAATTCGGCCGGCTTGATTAAAATGGGCGTTAGCGGAGGACAAGACTGTTCAATGCTGGACGAGACGATCATCGCGATTTCCACTCCGCCCGGATATGGAGGCCTGGGCATAGTCCGGTTGAGCGGCCGAAAAGCGCTCCCGATCGCCAAGAAACTATTTCGTTTAAGGCGGAAAACATGGCGGGAAGTCGAGCCCAGGTCATTCGTCCTGGGCGACATCTATAACTGCGAGATAAAAGGGTTGATCGATGAGGCCTATTTGGCCTATTTTCCCGCGCCGCGCTCTTATACTAGGGAGGACGTCGTCGAGATCAGCTGCCACGGCAGCCCAGTGGTGCTGGAAGAAGTCGTCCGCCTCGGAACCATAGCTGGGGCTCGGGTCGCGCATCCCGGTGAGTTCACTCTCCGGGCCTATCTTCGCGGGCGGGTGGATCTCATCCAGGCCGAAGCGGTCAATGACCTGATTGCGGCCACCTCGCTCGCTCAGGCCAAGATCTCCCTGGGTCAGATCAGGGGCGGGCTCTCGCGGCATATCGGCGTTCTGCGCGGCCAGATCGTCGAGTTCATGTCGCTCATTGAAGGCGGGATCGAATTCCCCGACGACGGCCTGGGCATCAGCCCCAAGGAAACCGCGATAAGGCTCGAAGCGGCGCTCAGGACGGTCCAAAGACTGATTTCGAGCTACCAGGCGGGACGGGCCATGACCGAGGGGCTGGAACTGGCCATCGTAGGCCGGGCGAACGTCGGGAAATCCACGCTCTTTAATGCGCTGCTTGACCAGGAAAGGGCGATCGTCAGCCCATATCCTGGGACTACGCGCGACTACCTCCGGGAGAAAATCAAAATCAAGGACTCGCTTTTCCATCTTATCGATATGGCCGGTCTGGAGGACTCAACTCATCCCGTGGAAAAGGAAGGTATCAAGAGGGGCGGGGAGATGGCGTCCCAGGCGGACGGGATCCTTCTGGTCCTCGACGCGTCCAGGCAAGAGAGTGCGGCCGACCTGAGGCTGATCAAAAGGTTTAGGGCCAAAAAAATGATCATCCTGTTCAATAAGGCCGACCTTACCTGTAAAATAAACCGGCCGAAGTGCCTTGCGCTGAACAGAAGAAGCCGTCGGCTCGAGGTTTCGGCGCTGACCGGAAAAAACCTGGAGGCGCTTCGGAAGGCAATTTATGATGACTTCGCCCCGAAAAAGGACGGACACGATGAAGTTCTCCTCCACCTGAGGCAGAAGCTGCTGTTCGATAAAATTGGCTCCTGCTTGGAAAAGGCCTTAGGCCTGCTTCGAAGCGGCTATTCGGAAGAGGTCTGGGTTGAGGAAATCCGCCGAATTTTGCCCCTGATCGGGCAGTTGACCGGGGAAATCCGGGTCGACGAGGTCCTTGACGGCATTTTTGCCAAGTTTTGTGTGGGAAAATGAGCAAAAAGGGTGTTTCCAAGCCTGATTATGATGTGATAGTGGTCGGGGCCGGCCACGCCGGCTGCGAGGCCGCCTCAGCGGCCGGCCGCATGGGCCTCAAAACCATTCTTGTCACCATTCATTTGGAGACGATCGCCCAGATGTCCTGTAACCCGGCCATCGGTGGCCTGGCCAAAGGCCACCTCGTGCGTGAAATCGACGCTCTTGGCGGGCTAATGGGGCTGCTAGCCGACGAAACCGGCATCCAGTTCCGCCTTCTCAACCGAAGCCGAGGAAGCGCCGTGCAGGCACCGCGGGCGCAGTGCGATAAGGCCAAGTATCGCCTGATAATGAAAAAGTGGCTTGAAGACACCCCAAATCTGACCGTCTTCCAGGGGATCGTTACGGATGTGGATATTTCCGGGGGAAAGGCATGCGGAGTGCTAACCCTGGACGGGAACCGCCTGCAGGGAGAGACGGTGATCATCTCCCCCGGAACTTTCTTGAACGGCCTGATCCATATGGGACTCAGTTCGTATCCGGCGGGAAGGGCCAATGAACCGGCGGCGACATCCCTGAGTGAGAGTCTGCGCGGGCTAGGGCTGAAGATGTTCCGGCTTAAGACGGGGACGCCGATGAGACTGGACAAGCATACCATCGATTGGAGGGCTTTCTCTCCCCAGCCGGGCGACGAAAGGCCGGTTGCCTTCTCCTTCCGGACACACCGACCCCTGGTGAACCAGGTTCTCTGCTATTTGGGCTACACAAACGCCGGGACACACGATGTCATCAGGAAAAACCTGGACAAATCCCCTCTTTACAGCGGGATCATAACCGGAATCGGGCCCCGGTACTGCCCTTCCATCGAGGACAAGGTCGTTAAATTTCCGCACCACCACCGCCATCAGTTCTTCCTTGAACCGGAGGGATTGGAGACTTCGGAGGTTTATGTCAACGGGATGTCCTCTAGCCTTCCATTTGATGTGCAGGCCGAGATATTGAAAACCATCCCAGGGTTGGATCAAGCTAAGATCCTCAGGCCGGCCTACGGAATCGAGTATGATGCCGTCTCCCCGACGGAGCTCAGGCCATCTCTCGAAGTTAGGCGGGTCGAAAACCTCTTTCTCGCGGGACAGATCAATGGGACTTCGGGGTATGAGGAAGCGGCTGCGCAGGGGATCATGGCCGGGATCAATGCCGTTCTGAAAATCAGGGGGAAAGAGCCGTTTATCCTGAGGCGGGATGAGGCCTATATCGGGGTTATGATCGATGACCTGGTAACCAAGGGGGTCGAAGAACCATACCGCCTGTTCACCTCAAGAGCGGAATACCGGCTGAACCTGAGAGCGGACAACGCCGACCGGAGGCTGGCGCAATATGGCTACAGGTTCGGTCTGGTTAGAGAGGAAGACTACCGGGCTTTTGAAAAAAAACAGGAGAAGATCAAAGAACTATTTCAATTCCTCCAAAAAGAAAAAATTATCATGGAAAGCGGAGCCCGGATAACGCTCAAGGAATGGCTAAAAAAACCTGACGTGTCGCTACAAAATGTGCTAGAATATAAAAAATTCATTGATCCATTGACGGACGAAGAAATGAGATACGCAGAGGCCGAGGTGAAGTACGAAGGTTATTTGCGAAGACAGGAGAAGGAGGTCGACAGAATAAGACGGATGGATCAGGTGAGAGTGCCTGAAGATACAGATTTCAATAAGGTGCCGGGCTTGACCAAGGAAGCCGTCGAAAAGCTCCTTAAGTCCCAACCGAGAACGATCGGGCAAGCAAGGGAAGTCCTTGGAATGACACCCGCTGGCGTGGTCAACCTCAGTCTATATATCCGGGCCCAGAAAAAAGAACCGAAAACGGGCCACCGTTCCACGTGAAACATTGGGGGAACGTGGGAAAAGTAATCGCCGTCGCCAATCAAAAGGGAGGAGTCGGCAAGACGACGACAGCCATCAACCTGTCTGCGGCTCTGGCCATGAAGAATAGCCGGGTTCTGGTCATCGACCTGGACCCTCAGGGCATGGCAACCGCCAGCCTTGGAAAGGCCAAGGAGCCCCAAAAAGGAATATATCAGGCTCTTATGAACGGGCATGACCTCATGGACCTAGTTCTGGGAACGGAACTCGATAACTATTATATTTGCCCCTGTTCGCCCGAGCTCTCCGGCGCAGAAGTCGAGCTTTTCCCCAAAGAAGAAAGGGAGAAAAAACTGCGGGACGCCCTGGAGAGGGCCAGGCAAAATTTCCACTATATCTTCATCGATTGCCCGCCCTCGCTAGGTTTTCTCACCATCAACGCCCTGACCGCGGCCGATTCGGTCCTCATCCCGATTCAATGCGAGTTCCTGTGTATGGAAGGGATCCCTGACCTCCTGGCCACTTTTGACCAGGTCCGTACCTATCTTAACCCTAAACTCTCGATAGAGGGAATTGTCCTAACGATGTTCGACGAAAGGACCAACCTCTCCAAGCAGGTGGCCGCAGAGATCAGGCGATCCCTCAAGACGATCGTCTTTGGAGCCGTCATCCCCAGGAGCGTAAGGCTGGCTGAAGCTCCGAGCTTTGGCAAGCCGGTCGTTCTGTACGATATCAAATCCAGAGGAGCGGAGGCCTATTTAGGCCTGGCACAGGAGTTACTCAGCAAATGACCAAACAAGCCCTAGGAAAGGGTCTGGGAGTGTTCTTGCCTGACGATTATGGGATTCTTAAGGACGAGCGCTATGCCGAGGTGGACATCGAGGGAGTATCGCCAAACCCCCTCCAGCCGAGGATGAGGTTCGACCCTAGTTCGATCGAGGAATTGGCGCGGTCCATGAGGGAAAGCGGTGTCATCCAGCCTATTCTCGTTGTGCCGGAAGGCGAAACCTACAAGATCATCGTTGGGGAAAGAAGATGGAGGGCGGCCCAAAAGGCGGGCCTAAGAAAAATCCCGGTCCTGATTCGGCATATACCCAAAGAGCGTCAACTCGAGATATCCCTGGTTGAAAACCTTCACCGGGAGGACCTAAACCCTCTAGAGATCGCCCATGTTTATCAAAGGCTGATCGGGGAGCTGAACTACACCCAGGAAGAAATCGCCGATCGAGTGGGCAAGGACCGGACCTCGGTCACCAACTATCTCCGACTGCTCAATCTTCCGGAAATCGTTCAAGACTATCTGTCCGAGAACAAGATCACCATGGGCCATGCCCGGGCGCTACTGGCGCTCGTGGAGGCAGAGTCCCAGATTTCGCTGGCCCGGGAGATCGTCCATAAAAACCTGACGGTCAGAGAAGTGGAAAGGATCATCTCCGGCCGAAAAGGTCGGAGGACGGCCGACAAAAAGCCAGAGTCCGACGCCGATCTTCGAGCCGTGGAAGAAGAGCTCATCAAAGCCCTTGGGACCAAGGTTGCGATCGTCGGAAATCGGAAAAAAGGGACCATCAAGATTTCCTATTTTTCTCTGGATGACCTCAACCGCATTTACGGAAAGATCAAAGGAGGATCGCGATGAAAGAAAAAGAAAGAAAGAAGGAGTACGACGAACAGAAGATCACGGGCTTCTTTGATAAGGACACCGAATTCAAGGGCGATCTGTCTTTCAAAGGGTCCTTTCGGATCGACGGCTATTTCAAAGGCACGATCGTCTCCGATTCTATGCTCGTTATCGGAGAACAGGGCAAGGTGGAAGCCGACGTCCGGGCCGGATATGTCGTTATCAACGGCGAGATCAAGGGCACGATCCGGGCCGAGGACAAAGTCGAGATCCACAGCCGGGGCCGTGTTTTCGGCGCTATCATCACTCCCAAATTGATTGTGGACGAAGGCGCCTACTTGGAGGCCAATTGCCTGGCCGGAGAACAAGCGGCGACAGCAAGCCCGGAGGCGGACAAAGCCAAGGAGGGAGAATCATCTTGAAGCGGGCTGCGGCGGTCATCCCGGTCCGGTACCAATCCAGCCGGTTCCCGGGCAAGCCTCTCGCCTTGATCCTGGGGAAGCCGATGATCCAGCGGGTTTATGAGGGCGTACGGGAGGCCCGGCTCGTGGACCGCATCATCGTGGCGACCGATGACGAGCGCATTGGGGAAGCAGCGAAATCTTTCGGGGCGGAGGCGGTGTTGACCTCGAGGGCTCACAATTCGGGTACGGAACGGGCGGCTGAAGTATCGCATATAATTGATAATAGTATAATTATAAACGTCCAAGGGGATGAGCCGCTGGTCACCGGGGGGCTGGTCGATTCGCTTGTTGGGGCCCTCCAGGACGAGGACGTGCAAATGGCTTCACTTATGGCGAAGGTCTATGACCTCGACCTCCTGGCCAACCCGAGCATCAACAAGGTGGTCACGGATCAGGAAAGTTTTGCCCTCTATTTCTCCCGGGCGCCCATCCCCTACCAGGCCTCGGATTTCTTTTATCAGCACATCGGCATCTACGGATACAAAAGGGATTTCCTCGTCGAATTTGCCAAGATGAAACCTTCGCGGTTGGAGCGCTTGGAAAGACTGGAGCAGCTGCGGGCCCTGGAGAACGGATGCCGGATCAAAATGGTCGAGGCACCCAGTCCGACCTTGAGCGTGGATACGCCGGGCGATATAATCAAGGTCGAAGAATTCCTGAGAAAGAAAGGCCATGCCTAAAACAAAACACATTTTCGTCACTGGCGGGGTCCTCTCGGCGCTCGGGAAAGGGATCGCGGCCGCCTCGATCGGCCGCCTGCTGGAAAGTCACGGCTATCGGATCACTCTGCAAAAGTTCGACCCCTACCTGAATGTGGACCCGGGGACGATGAGCCCGTTCCAGCACGGCGAGGTCTATGTAACCGACGACGGCGCGGAAACGGACCTGGATCTCGGCCATTATGAGAGGTTTACGTCAACACGCACGTCCAAGGCGCACAACTGGACCGCCGGCAAAATCTACGAATCCATCATCCGCAAAGAACGCAAGGGCGAGTTCCTGGGAAAGACCGTCCAAGTCATCCCCCACGTCACCGATGAGATCAAGAGCGCTTTCCGCGCCGTATCCGAGGGCAATGATATCGTCATCGGCGAGATCGGCGGGACAGTGGGCGACATCGAAAGCCTACCCTTTCTCGAAGCGACTCGCCAGCTACGGCTGGAGTTGGGGCCGGAGAATGTGCTTTTCGTCCATCTCACTCTCGTTCCCTACATCGGCACCTCAGGGGAGCTCAAGACCAAGCCGACCCAGCACAGCGTCAAGGAACTCCGGGCCATCGGCATCCAGCCCGATATCCTCCTCTGCCGGACCGATCGCTCGCTGACGACCGACATCAAGAGCAAAATCGCGCTGTTCACGAATGTCCCTCTGGAAGCGGTCATCACCGCCAAGGACGTCGACAACATCTACGAGATCCCCCTTCTCTTCGCCGCAGAAGGGCTGGATACATACATCCTCAAGAAGCTCGGGTTGCCCCCAAGAAGGCGGCACTTGGCTCCTTGGCAGGCGCTTGTGACCAGGATGAAAAATCCGCGCGATGAAGTGACCATCGCCCTGGTCGGTAAGTATGCCGGGCTCCAGGATTCGTATTTGAGTCTCAAAGAAGCCCTTAAGCACGGCGGTTTCGCGCATGGGCTCAAGGTCAACATCTGCTGGATCGAGTCCGAAGACCTGGAGAAGGGGAAGCTCGAGCAGGTCCTGGGGGACAAGGACGGGATTCTGGTGCCAGGCGGGTTCGGGATCCGCGGGATCGAGGGCAAGATCCGGGCGGTCACCTACGCCCGGGAGAAAAAAGTCCCCTATTTCGGGATCTGTCTGGGCATGCAGTGCGCCACGATCGAGTTCGCCCGAAATGTCGTTGGACTCGAACAAGCCAATAGCACGGAATTCGACACCCATGCCGCGCACAAGATCTTTTTCCTCTGGCGTGAGCTCAGCCCGGAGCACGACATCGGCGGGACGATGCGTCTGGGAGAATACGTCTGCCAGCTGGAGAAGAAGTCTTTCGCTTACAAAGCCTACCGGAAAACTCTGATCCTGGAGCGGCACCGCCATCGCTACGAGTTCAACCCCGCCTACAAGGATAAGCTGGCCCAGGCGGGCCTGTCGTTCACCGGCCATAATCCCAAGCTCAACCTCGTCGAGATCATCGAGCTCAAAGACCATCCCTGGTTCCTGGGCTGCCAGTTCCATCCGGAGTTCAAGTCCAAGCCTGTAAGTCCTCATCCGCTCTTCAAAGCGTTTATCGGAGCAAGCTATGCCCATCGCCTCCAAAGGAACAAAGGCCGTAAAGATCGCTAAAGGGGTAACGGCAGGAGGGACGACTCCCCTGTTCGTCATCGCCGGCCCCTGCGTCATCGAAAGCGAGGAGAAGACGTTCTCGCTGGCCCGCGAAATCAAGGCTGTGTGCGCCGGCCTCAAGCTGCCGTTTATCTTCAAGGCTTCCTATGACAAAGCCAACCGCTCCTCGGTCAAATCATACCGCGGGGCGGGGATAGGGCGAGGCCTGGCCATCCTCGAGCGCATTAGGGAGGAACTCTCCGTCCCCGTCCTGTCCGATGTCCACGAGACCAGCCAGGTGGCCAGGGCGGCCGAAGTCCTCGATATCATCCAGATCCCTGCCTTCCTCTGCCGTCAGACCGACCTCATCGTCGAAGCGGCCAAGACCGGAAAACCGCTCAACCTCAAGAAGGGCCAATTCCTCTCCCCGCAGGAGATGGGGAACGCCGTCGAGAAAGTCCTCAGCCAAGGGAATGATCGGATTCTGCTCACCGAGCGGGGGACCTTTTTCGGCTATAATAACCTCGTTTTCGACGTCCGCTCCATCCCGACGATGAAGCGATGGGGATTCCCGGTTGTTATCGACGCCTCCCATATCGTTCAGCGCCCCGGGGGCCGGGGAGCGGCCTCGGGAGGAGAAGCGGAGTTTATCCCGTTGATGGTGCGGACTGGGGTGGCGGCCGGCGCTGACGGCCTTTTTCTGGAGGTCCACGACGACCCGGCTAAAGCTCTGTCTGACGGACTTAATTCATTGATATTAAATAAATTAGAAGAAGTCCTGCGCTCCGCTCTCCGGATTAAAAAGGCCGTCCTGGAGAGCGAGCCGGCGGCGAGGTGATGGGTAATGAAGAAGACCGAGATCATCAAAATAGGCCGGGGAGTGCTGGAGATAGAGAGCCGAGCCATTTCCGCCCTCGTTTCCCGGTTGGACCAGAATTTCGCCAGGGCGGTTGACCTCCTAGCCGAGAATAAGTCGCGGATCATCGTGACCGGCATGGGGAAATCGGGCCTGATCGGCCGCAAGATCGCCGCCACTTTGGCCAGCTGCGGGACACCGTCGGTCTTTATCCATCCCGCCGAAGCGGGGCATGGCGACCTGGGTATGATTCTGCCAAACGACATCGTCCTGGCCATTTCTTACAGCGGCGAGACCAAAGAGATCATCGACCTCCTCGAATTCATCAAGCGGATCGGCGTTAAGCTCATCACCATCACCGGAAACCGGAGGTCGCGGATCGCCAAGTTTAGCGATATCGTCCTCGACGCCAAGGTCGAGCA
>Ga0153916_10002832_pt1 | contig 12715 bp, 15 predicted proteins | sample Opewatmetagenome_FD_109642 | JGI IMG/M metagenome (GOLD analysis project Ga0153916, IMG submission 109642) | Freshwater wetland microbial communities from Ohio, USA - Open water 3 Core 3 Depth 4 metaG | ecosystem: Environmental > Aquatic > Freshwater > Wetlands | place: USA: Ohio, Lake Erie...
TGTTCATTAAATCTTCATAAGAACCAACAACACCTCCCCAAATCACTGCTGCTTTGATGTCTTTCGTATTAACCACGATATCCCTAAGTGTAATATTGCCGCCCATGGAATGCCCCCACATGCCAATCTTTTGCGGGTCGGCGTCTGTATAGCGTTTCAGCGCCGCAAGGGCATTGAGAGCATCTGTCGCATAGGCGGGAGAGTAATACGCACCTTCGGGTTTCCCTTCCGAATTACCATTCCCCCGAAAGTCTGGCTTAAATACGATGTATCCGTTCTTCGCAAAGGCATCAACGTAGGCAACATACCTTTGGGTTGTTTGGTATTGTTCCGGAGGAATGTAACCATGATTAAAAATGATAACCGGCCACCCATTGGCTGGCGGATTTTCGCTCAGAGGAACAGTGAGAAGACCATATATCTTTAATCCATCCGATTTATAGGAGGCGATGTATTGATTGTAGTTGCTGCCAGGTGGCAGTGTCTGTTCGATGGTGAGGTCACTTCCTGGATAGGTTTTTTTCCGCATAGCTTCGATGGATAATGGATTTTCATTGATTTGACTCTCTTGATTCGAGTTCGTAGCTACAGCCCTTGTGAGTTGTTTCTTACATAGATACACCCCAGCTATAACGGCAACCATGATCGGAATTAATAAAATGAAATATTTAAAATTATTCATAACGTAGAGCTTCGGTCCTTCGACAGGCTCAGGATTTCGGTTTTACTCGTACCTTAACGCTTCAATTGGCTGTAAATCTGATGCTTTTTTGGCAGGATACCAACCAAACAGAATTCCGATAGCGGTTGAAACCACGAAGGCAAGAAGAATAGCTGATGGCGATATCAGAAAAGGAAAACTGGTGAGACGTGAGATGATGTATGAAGCAAAAATACCAACCACGATACCAAAGCCACCTCCGCTAAGCGTCAACATGATTGATTCTGTTAAAAATTGGGTTGTAATCACACGTTTCTTTGCTCCCAACGCTTTTCGCAGACCGACTTCGCGGGTTCGCTCAGTGACGGTCACCAACATGATGTTCATAATTCCGATTCCGCCTACGAGGAGTGAAATTGCCGCAATTCCCGAAAGAAGAGAAGTGAAAGTACCAGTGGCTGCAGATGCGATATTGAGAATGTCTTGTTGAGAAAATATGGAAAAATCTGCCTGAGAGGGGTCATTGTAATGATGACGGGCCAGTAAAAAATATCCCACCTGATTTTGCGCTTCAGTCATGACATCTGGACTTTTGGCTTCCAAGGCAATAGAGCCCAAATAGTTAACACCGAAAAGTTGTTTTTGGGCAGTAGTCAAAGGGACATAGATAATGTCGTCCTGATTGAGGAATCCTGTTCCACCCTTAGACTGGGTTACGCCAATAATAATAAAAGTTTGACCATTTATCCTTAAGGTTTGACCAACAGGATTTGCGCCGTCACCGAATAAATCAGTCACCACTTGAGGACCGACCACTGCCACCTTGGCCATCCCGTCCACATCCCGTTGGCTAATAAAATTACCTGAGGCGATAGTCAATTTATGAACTTCCACATAAACAGGGACAACACCGACAATCTGTGTATTGGTATTGCTTCCACCGGTCGTGACCTGTGTTCTTCGGGAGAGCTCAGGAGACACATTCTTTATTGTGGTTATCTCGGAAGAACTGGAAATTGCCGCCGCATCATCATTGGTGATAGTTGTTCCACCACCGGCAGCCCCTCTGACCGCCCCCGTTCTCTGCGCTGCCGGTTGGACTGTCAAGAGATTAGCTCCGAGTGACTGGATTTGGGAGGTGACTGCCTGTTGGGTTGCTTGGCCTAAAGAAACAAGCGCGATGACACTGCCGATACCGATGATAATGCCTAAAACAGCAAGCCCGGTCCGCATCTTGTTAAGCGTAAGGGTGGAAGCGCTCTCGATGAAAAGTTCTTTGAAATCCATGTTTAGCCTTTTTTTCCATTTACCTCTCTTTGATTTCCGTTTTTTTGGTCTTCAACTATTTTCCCGTCACGTAGATGAATAATCCTTTGTGCATGTTCGGCAATATAGGACTCGTGGGTAATCATAACTATTGTATGGCCTTGTTTGTTGACGTCTTGGAAAATCTCCATTATTTCCTCAGCCTGAGTTGTTGCAATATTTCCAGTTGGCTCATCAGCCAAAAGCATTGAAGGATTCATGATCAATGCTCTCGCAATTGCTACCCGTTGTTGTTGTCCTCCTGATAATTGATTTGATGTATATTCCAATCTGTTTCCTAGACCAACCATTTCTAGATATTTCTTTGCTTTTTTTATCCGTTCTTCTTTGGGGATACCTGCATACACCATTGGTAACATGACATTCTTCATTGCTGTAGTTCTCGGAAGCAGATTGTATGCTTGAAAGACAAAACCGATTTTTCTGTTTCTAATGTCTGCTAGTTCATCATCAGAAAGCGTTTCAACATTTTCTCCATCAAGCAAATACTGCCCACTTGTGGGAAGATCCAAGGCTCCCAAAATATGCATCAGTGTTGACTTTCCAGAACCGGAGGGACCCATGACAGCGACGAATTCGCCTTTATGAATTTGAATCGAGACATCTGCAAGGGCAACTGTTTCCAAAGCATCATTTTTATAAATTTTGGAGAGATGGCTGGTTTGAATGATTGGCTTTTCTACCATAAGTTTATTAATCGCCTCCTATTCGTCGGATAGCGCCGTCTCCGCCAATCCCTCTCCCACCGAAAGCCCCAAAAGGAGATTGTGTTTGGCCGCTCGTCTGTTGCCCAGTAGCTTGGATAGTACTTGTAACGATCGTGTCGCCTTCAGACAAACCGGAAACAATTTCAATCTGCGTACTGGATACAAGTCCTGTTTCAACGCTAACTTGTTCTACTTTGCCGTTCTTCATCACCTGCACAAATGACTGTCCGTTTTGGGTCTGCACCGCGCTGGACGGAACCAGAAGAACGTTATCTTTTATCTGGGTGATGATGTTGGCTTGCGCAGACATGTTGGGGAAAATTTCCTCCGCTCCAGTGTCGAGTTTGATGAATGCCGGATAGGTCGTCACACCAGAGCTCACTGTGCCAGTCGTATCAATGCTGACCACGTGACCAGTATAGGTTTTCCCAGGGAAAGCATCCAAGGTCAGTGTCACTTTATCCTGGGATTTCACCTTTGGCGCATCGATTTGGGTAAGGCTGACGGTTACTGTCGGTGTAGCATCTGTTTTGATATTGGCTATTCTTTGAGCGGCCGAATTGCCCGATGAGCCGGTTTGGGCTGTCAAAACTGAGCCGACCTGTAGTGAAAGACCGGTTATGGTACCGGATATTGGCGCATAAATCACTGGGGAAGCTTGTTGGTACGAGGCCCACACACTACTGACGGACGTTTGTGCTTGCTTAATGACGTTTTGCTGGATTTTATATTTTGCTTCAGCTGCCAGCCAATCGTCACTCGTGCTATAAAACTGAGGAAGCTGTCGCTGGGCCGTATTAGGAGAGCCATCCGGATTTTGATACGTGGAACTCTGCGCTATATCCATATACGATTTCCACTGTGTAAACATGGTGGATTGCAATGAATAAAGATTGGCATTCGCGCTATCCAAGGAATTTTTAGCGCTCTGATAGCTTGCCAGAGCTTGGGCGGCTCGCTGTTTTCCATCCATATCCAAATCAACTTCCGCGATTGGGTCGCCTGATTTCACTTTTTGGTCATTTTGTACATAGACTTTACTTACGACACCAGACGTCTGCGTGTTGACATCTGCGCTATTTGCCGTGGAAACTCCTCCGGAAGCAGTTACAGAAACAATTAGCGTTCCTTTTTCGACTTGAGCTGTCTGATATTGTGGCTGAGATGTTTTTTTACCGAAAACTTTCCATCCAACAAAGCCCACAATGAGAATAAGAATGATAAATATCGCGATTCTCTTACGAGTAGAGAGTAAGCTCTTCGCTTTGTTTGCGATCAGGCGAATAGTGTTTTTAATTTTACTCATAGCTCTAAATGTACAAAAGACAGCTGAGAAAAAGCTGAAAAAATTAAATCAGTTTACGGGGGTGTTTAACAGGAATCTGGATAGTAAAGGTAGTGCCTTTATTTGGGATACTCCGAACCTTGATCAACCCATGGTGTCTCTCAATTATTTGTTTGGCTATTGCCAAGCCCAATCCGTAGCCGGGTAGGTCATATTTAGCTCTTGATTTATCGGCTCGGTAAAACCGGTCGAAGAGATGCGCAATGTCTTGTGCATCAATGCCTATTCCTTGATCTGCTATATGGATAAGGATCTGACTGTCTGTTTTCTCGGAGTTCAAATTTACTTTTGAACGCTCGGGGCTATATTTAATCGCATTGTCTAAAAAGATTATTAGCATCTCAACTAAAGTCGGTCTGTTTCCTGCAAAGCTAAAATCTCCAACTCTATTGACAATCTCAATCTTTTTCTTTTTAGCTAATGAAGTAACCTTTCTGACTGCCTCATCCACCACCTCGGCTAAAGACAGACTGCTAACCATCAGCCCATTATTTCCCTTTTGATATTGTGTCAGTTTGATCAAATCATCAGAGAGAATTTGCAGATTGTTGACCTCCTCTAGGTTACTTGCCAACAGTTTCTTGGCTTGGCTTAATGTCAGTTTCTTATCCCGCAAATGAACCTCGATCTCCGACTTCAAGGCGGTCAAGGGCGTGCGCAGCTCGTGTGAAGCATCAGTGATAAACCGGCACTGTTCGTCAACCATCTCTTTAATTGGCGCAAGGGTCTTTCCGGCTAAAAAATATCCAGCGGCAGCTGACGCGCCAAAAATTGCGAAGTTGATAACGGCCAACATGACCTTAAGCCGATTTTTTGCCTCCTCAATTAAGTTGGGATCAAGCATAAATGATACCGGTAATTCATACTTGTCATCTGAAGGAGGAATGTCCCAAGATCTTTCAGGTAGCCTACGTTCAATTCTCAAACGATGCATTGTTTCAACTCGATTCAGTTCAGAGGCCAAGACACGATACATCGCCACGCTGAAGGAGATACTTACCAGCATGATTATCAGAACGTACCAGGCGGTTAATTTTATCCTTGCTGAACGAAACATAGTTATTAAAACTCAAAACTTAAAAGTCAAAACTCAAAAGTATATATCAAATCTAATAATCTATTAGTTTTGCGATTTAAGTTGTGGATTTGAGATTTGATATTTGAGATTTGAGATATGCAATTAGCCTATCTTATATCCGAATCCCCGCACAGTCTGAATCAGGGCTGGTTTTTTTGGATACGGCTTGTCAACTTTATTCCGTAAATAACCGATATAAACCTCAACCGTATTGGGCAAGATATCAGCATCATAATCCCAAAGATGACTGATAATCTGCTCCTTAGATAAAGTCTGGTTTGGGTGACGTAGGAGATATTCCAACATTGCAAATTCTTTCTTAGAAAGTTGGATCGGCTTCCCCGCCCTTTCCACTTTATAAGAGATTGGATCTAAACTTAAATCTCTAAAGGCAAGCACGGTTCCCAGAGCTGTAGGTGGTCTTCTTACCAAAGCCCTGATCCGCGCTAACAGTTCCTCAAAAGCAAACGGTTTGGTCAGGTAGTCATCGGCTCCAGCATCCAATCCTTCCACCTTTTCCCCAAGCTGCCCCTTTGCGGTCAGCATCAGAATAGGCGTGTGGATATTCTCCCTACGTAGGGTCTTACAAATCTCCACCCCATCTATACCAGGAAGCATCAGATCAAGGATAATAATGTCGTAGTCTTCAGAAGCAGCCAAATCGTAACCCTCTTCCCCATCATATGCCACATCCACCGCGAATGATTCTTGTTCAAGACCTTTTTTTATCGAATTTGCGATTTTATGTTCGTCCTCGACAACCAGCACTCGCATAAGGTCAATAGTATATACCAAACCTGAGAAAAAGCTGAATCTTTTTCTGCATTAGGCTATTTACCCAGCTGCAGCGCCGAATTACAATGGAAATTAGTATGCAAGTTATCAAAAGAGATGGCTCATATGAGGAGTTTGATCAAGGAAAAATTGCCCGGGTTACCCAAGCTGCTGGTTTATCATCCGACCAAGCCCAAGCCCTGGCTGATAAGCTCGCCCAATGGGCCAACCAGAGTGGAAAAAGCCAAATCCCAGCCCTTGAAATCCGCAATCAAGTTGTTGCAGAGCTTCAAAAAGTCAACCCCAATGCTGCCAACCTCTTCGTCTGGTACGAAGGTACTAAAAACAAGAATCCTTCCTAAATCTGCGTTTTTGAAAAAAGAAAGCTTCCTAAAACCAAAAATAGGATTGTAATTGAAGCTAGGACCAACAAGTCAGGACCTACGCCAAAGTGTGTTACTCCAATCAGAGTATCCCGCAAACCATCAACCCCATAAGAGAGTGGGTTAAGTCGTGTCACGATCGCCAAGGGCTTGGGTAAACCATTCAGAGGAAAAAACGATCCCGACAGAAAGAAAAGCGGCATCACCAGAAAATTCATGATCAACTGAAAACCATGCATATCATCAAGTGTCGATGCAACCGCCGTCCCGAAAGCGGTGAAGGCTAAAGCAATAAGAAACATAAACAAAAAAGTCAGCGGTAGTTGAGATAAATTGAGTATCCGAAAACCCACCAAAGCAGACACCAATAAAACAATTAATCCCTGAACCACTGCAACCGTTGCTCCTCCCAGGGTTCTGCCGATCATAATCTCAAGTCTTGAAACCGGGGCTACTAAAGTCTCCTTCAAGAAACCGAATTGCCTGTCCCAAATAACCTCTACTCCTGAGAAAACTGCAGTAAATAAGATACTCATCGCAATAATTCCAGGTGCTAAGAACTGAATATAACTCCCCTGCCCGGCTTTAGCATAGACCGGCCCCATACCGAATCCCAAAGCTACCAAAAACAACAGTGGCTGACCAATCGACCCAATTATGCGTGCCCGCCTTCGAAAAAACCGCTTAAGTTGCCTCAACCACAAAATGTAAATTGTGCTCATCGCCGACCTCCCCAAGCTCGGTGATGCATCCGCATCTGATCTAATCCGCTTGCCTCTTCCTCCCTGATAGCTTCACCTGTAAGCTTGATAAATGCATCCTCCAAAGAAGTAGTTCTTGTCTGTTTCTTAAGTGCCGTAGCAGTTCCTTCGGCAACAATCTTTCCGTGATCAATCACCGCAATACGCCCAGCAACCCGCTCTGCCTCCTCCATGTAGTGCGTCGTAAAAAACACCGTGATCCCTTCCTCCCTATTCAAATTCTTAATGTAGTTCCAAATATGATTCCGCGTCTGAGGATCAAGACCCAGGGTTGGTTCATCCAAAAAAAATATCTGTGGGTGATGCAGAAGTCCCCTGGCAATCTCCAGTCTCCGTTTCATGCCGCCAGAAAAGGTCTTCACCAAGGCATTACGCCGATCCCAGAGCTCAACGAATTTTAGTAGTTCTTCGATGCGTCTGCGCCGCAATTCCTTCGGAACCTTGTAAAGCACCCCATGGAACTCAAGATTTTCATAAGCAGTCAGCTCATCATCCAAACTCGGGTCCTGAAATACAATCCCAAATGCCCGGCGGGCAGCGTCAGGATTTCGCACGGGATCAATCCCATCAAGCCTAATCGACCCTGAAGTTGGAGTCAGCAAGGTGGTCAGCATTTTGATAGTGGTTGTCTTCCCTGCTCCATTCGGCCCCAAAAAAGCAAAGATCTCCTTCCGCTTGACAGAAAAAGAAACGGAATCGACTGCCCGAAAATTCTTATACAGCTTGGTTAGGTTGTTGGCTTCTATTACTATATTGTTCATAATTTCTCTCAATTACAAAAAAGTATAAAAAACTATTTTACACCTATCACAAAATTATGGAAATAATAAATGAGGGATCACTAAGGACATTCACCGCGGAAATACTTCCACTCCTCACACTCGGTTCCATTTGGTAAGCGGCAAATCCCAGATTGACCACCAGACTCTTCTGTGACAATCCTCAATATACCACCCTTCTCTTCACAAAAGACGGATGCCGGATTGGCTATGCCAGCCGCAGAAGCCTCTTTATTCGCCTCGCCACAGACTTCCTTTGGCATCGGTGCACTGGGATTCCCATGTCTCACCCACTGACCATTATCACAAATCCAGGAATCCTCTGGTCCGCCCACCACAAAGCGTAATAAAAACCAAACAACAAGCAGAATAAAAATGACAAGAAGAACTCTCAACAGTGATTTTCGGGGAATTACCTTCATGATATCTTCAGTATACTCCCAAAATGTCAGTTGTCTTTGGCATGAGCTATTCTGGAATATACTGTACCTGGCTTGGCGAAAAGTATTCCTGTCTGAGCCAGGTTGGCAAAATTTTCCTCAGGGGTTGTCTTGATCTTTTCCATTCTATCCCATGCTTCTTCAGTCCCCGACATACAAATTGAAAGTCCGTAAGGACACATTTCTTTTGAATGCGGTGTTAACGTCATGAATTCTGGATAGAAAGCTGCTGGGAGTGCCAAAAAATGTGTTGGACTTTCCATTTGCCTGAGCACCATTTCCATGCCTTGGATCGGATTCTTATTAAAAAGCTTAGCCAAAAAAAGAATAGCTGAAACATACACCGTAGGGTCAGAATCGAAACCAATATTTCTTATTGTCTCCTGCACATACTCCCCTTCTTCCGGAGATAAACCTGTCTCTCTCGATATCATAGACTACAGATTATATCACTCACGAATAGAACTAAGAGACATGGAAGATAACATCGCCTACCTCGTTACTCTGTAGTAGTACTGGGATAGCACGGTGAGCCTCCACCCGCTCAGCAGGGTGGCTCCTTGTGAATCATCTGAGGCGAAACCCCGCCTGCCCCGAAGCGAACAGAGTTTTACTTCTGGGGCACCGTCCCACTATTGGCTGGGCTGGTGCTGGGGTAATTGCTGTATGGACTGCACTTCAACGCTTGCGCGCCATAATCACCTGATGTTTCTCTCCCCCGCTCGCATCAATCTCATCAAGCATAATCTCAAAACCACATCTTTTAATCATCTCTCGATTTGTCTCGGCTCCAAAGTGGCTCCAGTACATCTTAACTCCATGAAAATCTTGCTCGGTACCTTCCCACTCCGTCGATCCCATTGTTACCAACAGATACCCGCCCTTTCTCAACCACGAGTGTATCGTCTCAAATAGTTCCCGATGCAACGTCCTCGGGATATGGGAAATCGCGTAAAACGACACCACAGCATCTACGGTGTAGGCGCCTCTCGCCAAACTTGTCATATCCCCAACCAGAAATTTCCCCGCAGGAACGTGCTTTCGTGCCAACTCGATTTGCTTCTCGGAGATATCAATCCCAATCACCCGATGCCCGCGTTTGACAAAAAACTCATCGACTGGCTTCCCCGCACCGCATCCAAGATCAAGAATCAAAGAATTGGGTGCTAGAACAATGTTTACTTTCTCAAGATATGGAAGATTTCTGAACTGATCTCTTGCCGCTAAATATCTCTCCGCCGCCTGGTTATAGCCTTCTTTAACAAGATTGCTTTTCATAACTACTCAATTTTCATTATTGTACAAATCGCTCCATTAACCCGCTCGACCCCGCTCCCAAATACGAAAGCAGTAAAAATTTCATAGTTTGACCCAGCCAGGTAGCCAGCAGAAAATGCAATACCGGAATCCGCAGCAACCCCGCCGCAATCCCTACCATATCAAAAAACGGATTGGGAAAGACAGCCAAGGCAAATATCCCCAACAGGCCATAGCGATGCAACCAGTCTTTTGTCTTAATAAATAGCCTTCGGTTTTCAATCATCCGATGACCACCAACTCCAGCCAGATAACCCGTAAGCTCCCCCAGCGAGCCTCCGGCACTCGCCATCAAACCCACCAGCAGCGGATTGAACAAGCCTCCCCCGATATAGACTGAAACAAACGACGGCATAGGTAAAAGGATCGTCGCATTCCCCACCATCGAAAGCAGGAAAATCCCGACATACCCATACCTTGCAAGGTAAGCCAGTTGATCCCGATTCACGAAGATTTCCCAGCTTAAAACCAGCGCCGCCGTAACTGCCAACAGGCTGAAAAAGTTCTTGTGTCTCTGAATTAACTCGGAAAGCAGTATCCTAATCATGCTGATAAACCTTTTCTCCTATCCCTTGACTCAAGAAAAGAAATCGACAAATCCCCAATGGCTGAAAACTCATTCGCAGCACACGCTTGACCTTAATATTATTCAACGGGATACAACTCACAAGATCTATATGGAGGCAGCGGTACTCCGGCCAGGTGTGGATAACCAAGTGCGACTGGGAGAGTATATACACAAGGGTAATACCCGTGGGTTGGTAGGTATAAGCACTTTTTCTTATTACCGTAAGCTTTAAGCCTTCGATAATCCGCAGCGCGTATTCCTCTATCTCCTCAACACTATCAGGAATCGAACACTCAACACATACCAAGCTTACGAATTGGTAAACCTGCGGAAGCTTCGATTTCCTACCTGCCCTCTTATCCTGTGTAGATTTCTCCATGGTAGTCTCCTTCAATTAGAGGTTTTGTTTTCGCCGTCACATCGCAAATAAACACACTGCTGGCACTTCCGATCGAATCCGCGCCATCATAACGGTTGAACTTATCGAAAATCCAACGCACCATTAATCCGGACTTTACAAACAGTTCCTGAATTGATAAAAACCGTTCCCTAGCCCGGTCGCTGTTTCCGTAGCAACAATAAATCCTTCCCGCTTGGTTTGCTTGATCCAGAGCCTGAATCGCCCGTGACAAAAACAGTCTGACACCATCCGGGGTATAAGGCGGATCCGTAAACACCACATCAAATCTTCCGCAATATTTTTGTGGAAACTTGTTCCGCGCATCACACCGCTCTGTCCTAATTGGAAATCTCTCTTCATCCGCAATCGTCCGAATCCCACCCAAAATCCGCTCATCAATATCCAATACCATAATCTCCCCTGCGATCCCAAACATGGACACCGCAACTGAGGTAAAATCGTCATCCCCCAAAAAAAGCAGCCGCTTACCCTTTATGTCTGCAAAAAAACTCATTAACATGGCTCGCCGTGCAGTCGTCTCCGTTGTCGCACTGAACTGGTCGTACTCCCGAAACGGCTTTGGTCTCAGTTCCCTGAACTTTTCTAACAACCTCGTAATTTGGAAAAACCGCTCATCCTCAAGATACGACCATAATTTCTCTTCAACCTGAAATTCAATGGGGAAAAGTTGCTCAGTCATCTCTTCTCCCTTCTTCGATAACCCGGTTACTTTTGAAGCCGGCGCAAACCACTCAGAAAGCTCTGCTTTCACCTGATTGAGGACATTTTTCGACACACCAACCTGCCGCACAATCAAGTTATTCTCCTTTACTCCCCCACGCAGGAGAAACAACATGTCAAGAATTTTTTTAACCGGTAAACCAGTTTCCCGGGAAACTCGAAGAATCAATTGAGTCTTATCTTGCATTTATAAGCAATTCAAATTTAACCGGATCTACTTTGCAGTGGGAGTTTCCTTATCAATATCCAATGCCTCACTGTCATCCACCTGGTCTGGCCCCATGACCTCAACTCCACCAGGTATTCCCACTCCATATTGCCCGCTCTTAGCCAACTTGGCTGCGGCCTTTTCTAAACGCCTAATTTTCTTTTCGTCCCTTGTCTGAAACATCCGATTCCCTACAATTGCGATGTGAGCTTCCCGGTCTGTTCCCTTCTCGTGTTCATCTGTAACATCTTCCCTCATTTTTTCCTCCTTTCTTCCATCACAGGCTCCGACCTCTTGACATCCTGCTTAAAACAAGAGCAGGATTCTCAACCCGGGTCAAGAGAATCATCGCCGCAATAATATCTGGCTTATACCCAGCTTGGAGAAACAGCTCTTTTCGGTACCGCCCAAATACACTTTTTGCAACTTCGCCCTCCCTGCAACTCACTCCTGAGACATCCGCCGGCAGGCAGTGCATATATAAGGCTTTACCGCCGCGGGTCAACCGCATCATATTCTCTGTACATTCCCAATCCTTATGTTTTGCATTCATCGCCAACGCCTGCTTCTCAAGCTGCAGCAGACCATCTTTATTTCCAGCCCGCAGCAGCCTCGTCCTCTCCTCCATTACCGCGTAAGGAGCCCAGGACTTGGGGTATATCACATCCGCATCCCGAAATGCCTTTTTCATATCATGGACGATCGTAAAACTGCCTTTTGAATCCTTTGCTTCTTTTCCAAACATCCGCTCAAGTTCCGGAATCAATCCATAACCATCAGGATAAGCCAAAACTACATCCATCCCCAGCCGAGTCATCAAACCACACACTCCTTGAGCCACAGATAGCGGCTTGCCATATGAAGGCGAATACGCCCACGACATCACCAGCTTCTTGCCCCGAAGTTTATTGAGATTTCCAAACTGTGAAACCAGATGCAGCAAATCCGCAAGGCTCTGCGTCGGGTGATCCCGGTCCGATTGGAGGTTAATCACACTCGGTCTCCCCGACAAAATACCCTCGTTGTGTCCGAGATCAACAGCCCTCGTTACATCCTGCATAAATGAGTGTCCCTCTCCCAGAAAAATATCATCCCGAATCCCGAAGATCTCAGTCAGATACGCCAACATCGTAGCCGTCTCCCGCACCGTCTCACCATGCGCAACCTGCGATTTCTCCTCATCCAATTCTGAAACTGAAAGCCCTAAAAGATTCGCCGCAGCCGCAA
>Ga0153916_10002833_pt1 | contig 12714 bp, 11 predicted proteins | sample Opewatmetagenome_FD_109642 | JGI IMG/M metagenome (GOLD analysis project Ga0153916, IMG submission 109642) | Freshwater wetland microbial communities from Ohio, USA - Open water 3 Core 3 Depth 4 metaG | ecosystem: Environmental > Aquatic > Freshwater > Wetlands | place: USA: Ohio, Lake Erie...
AGCTCAAGGGCGACAACCACGACCAGGACATCGGCATCCAGATCGCGCTGCGCGCGATGGAAGAGCCGCTGCGCCAGATCGTGCAGAACGCCGGTATCGAGGGCTCGGTGGTTTATCACAAGGTGGCCGAGAGCAAGGACAACAACTACGGCTACAACGCCGCGACCGGCGAGTACGGCGACATGCTGAAGATGGGCATCCTCGACCCGACCAAGGTGACACGCACCGCGTTGCAGAACGCGGCATCGGTCGCCGGCCTCATGATCACCACCGAGGCCATGGTGGCCGAAATACCGAAGGATGAAACCTCCGGTGGCGGTGGTGGTGGCGGTGGCGGTGGCATGGGCGGAATGGGTGGCATGGAAGGCATGATGTAAGCCGCCGCTTCACCGTTGAAACCAGAAAGGCCCCGGCAACGGGGCCTTTCTTTTTGGATAATTTCCAGCTCGTGATCGGATTCGCTGGACGCCCCACAAGTCGTCCGGCATATTGAACTTAAATATGGCAGGACGAACGAAGTTGGGCTTCATTTATGCCGAAGAAGAAAGCCACAGACTTGCCGCGGCGCCGTTCCTTCGGCAAGACCCAAGGCCCGAAGCGCAGCCCCGGCAAATACAAGCTCCCCAGTGCTGCGGAGCGCCCACTGGTCCTCGCCAAGCTGCGCGCGCCGCGGGCCGAGACGGCCATTCCGCGCGCGACCGGTTTCCGGGAACTCGAGCGCGTATTCCGGCGCACGCCGGTCGTCTGGCTCGCTGCCCCGGCGGGCGCTGGCAAATCCACGCTTGCCGCGAGCTATGTTCATTCACGTCGCCGGCGGCACCTCTGGTATCAGCTTGACGCGCGCGACGCCGACCCGGCGGCGTTTTTCCACTATTTACGCGAGGCCGTGCTGCGGATGGCGCCGCGTGCGCGAATGCGCCTGGCCGGATTTACCCCGGACAATCTGGCCAACCCCGGCAACTACGCGCGCCAGTTCTTCGAGCAGCTCGGCACGATCCTGAAACCGCCACTGCTCCTGGTTTTCGACAACTATCAGGATCTTCCCGAGCAAAGCCCGTTGCATGGGCTGCTCGCCGATGGCCTGCGTGCCTTGCCGGAGGCGGTGCGCGTGCTCGTGTTGAGCCGGAGCGAACCACCGGCGGCGTTTGCATCGCTGCTGGTCGCGGGGCAACTGGCGCTACTCGATGGCGGCGTGCTGACGCTCACGCTGGCGGAAACGCGCCGTCTCGCGCAGCGCTACCGTTTCAGGACCCTGACCACGGCGGCGGTGTCGAACCTGCATGCCCGCACCCGCGGCTGGGTGGGTGGGGCTGTGCTGATGCTCGAACAGGCCGCACGCGAACGGGAAGCGACGCCGGATTTCGACCGTCCGGTGGCGCAGACCCTGTTCGATTACTTCGTCGCCGAGGTGCTGACGCGGATCCCGGTTGCGCAGCAGAAGGTGTTGCAGGAGACCGCGCTGCTTTCGGAAGTAGGCGTCGAAAATGCCGCGGCACTCACCGGCGACAGCGCGGCCGATCGCACGCTCCAGGAGTTTGCCCGCAAACACTACTTCACCTTCCGGTTGAGCGGGTCGGGAGTGGTTTACCGTTACCACCCATTGTTCCGCGAATTTCTGCTCGCGCAATTGCAGCAACGTCCACCGGCCGAACTGGCAGTGCTGCGCGCAAAGGCGGCGTCAGTCGCCGAAGCGCAGGGGGATGTCGAAGCGGCCGCACTGCTCCTGCAGCAGGCCTCGGCCTGGAAGGAGTTGGCCCTGCTCGTGTTGCGCCACGCTCCCGTACTGGTCGGTAATGGGCAAATCGCAACACTCGAAGGCTGGTTGCGTAGCTTGCCGTATGCCGCGATCGAGCGCGAGCCGTGGCTGCTCTACTGGTTGGGTGTGTGCCGCATGCCGTTCGACACCGACGAGGCGCGTGCGCAATTCGAGATGGCCTTCGCGCAGTTTCGCGAGCGCAAGGATGCGCGCGGGCTCTACCTCACCTGGACCGGCGCGGTGGAGTCGATCATGTTCGGTTTTCGCGATTTTCACGTGGCCGACAGCTGGATCGAAGTGCTGGACGGCCTGCTCCGCGATTACCCGGAATTTCCGGATCCGGCCACCGGCGCACGCGTCGCCTGCGCCATGCTGCTCACGCTCTCGCTCCGGCAGCCGCACCACCCGCGCATCGCGGAGTGGCGCGAACGTGCGCATGCGCTTTTTTGTGCGAATGCTGATGCGCGGTTTCGAGCCTTTGCCGGCGTGGTGCTGTCCACGCACTACACCTGGATGGGCGACCTCACGCGCGCCGCGTTTGTGATCGAACAGTTGCGGCCGCTGGCGCAGGAGGAAAGTGCCACGCCGCTGGCGCGCGTGACCGCCAAGGTGACGGAAGCGATGGTGCTGGTTCGTCTGTCCGAGCACGATGCCTGCGCCGCGGCGATCGCTGATGGACTGGAGCTTGCCGGTCATCTCGGCGTGCGGAGCTGGCTGTCGCAACTGCATTCGCAGGCGGCCACGCACGCGCTCAGCGAGGGCGATGCGGCCGCGGCCGAGCGCAGCCTGCGCTCGATGCGCGCCGCGCTCGATGCGTCGCGTTACATCGACGTGTGCATGGCGCACCAGCATGCCGCCGGCATTGCACTTCTGCGCCGCGATACGCTGGCTGCGGCGCAGGAGGCCGAGCAGGCGCTGGCGCTGGCGTATCAGGCGGGCACGCCGTTTCACGCGGCGCTGAGCCACATCGGCCTGGTGCATGCGCGACGCGCGCAGGGCAACCGGTCCGAAGCGTTGGCGCACCTGGCGGAGGCGGAACGCATCGCGCAGTCGATGCGGAGCCGCCTGCTGGAATTCATGTGTCTATTGCTCAAGGCCTTTCTCGCGCTCGATGTCGGCGCAACGAAGGAGGCAGACGATACCTTGCGCGCCGGGCTGGCGCTGGGGCGCCTGCAGGGCTACGTCAACACTTACTGGTGGCTCGCCGAAACCATGGAGGCCGTGTGCGCCCGCGCGCTCGCGGCCGGAATTGAGACCGAATATGCCGTCGGCCTTATCCGTCGCCGCGGGCTGGCACCGCCGCCTGGAAGCGACGCGCCGGAAGCGTGGCCGTATCGCGTCAAGCTCTGCACCCTCGGGCGCTTCGAACTGGTCATCGACGACGCACAATTCCGCTTCGAAGGCCGCACGCAGAAAAAGATCCTCGACCTCCTGAAGGCGCTGATTGCCTTCGGCGGCCGCGACGTGGCCGAATCGACGCTCTGCGATGCGCTCTGGCCGGGCGCCGAGGCGGATGCGGCGCGCGCGAGCCTCAAGGTCACTTTACACCGGCTGCGCCAGATTGTCGGCCACGATGCGCTCACGCTGAATGAATCCAGAATTTCGCTCGATCCGCGTTATGTCTGGACGGATGCCCGGGCATTCGACGGCCTGACGTCCCGCCTTCCGGAGGTGGACAGGCTGCCGGCCGACGAGCTGGCGGTGCTCGGCGAACGGATGTTCAGACTGTATCGCGGGCCGTTTCTTGCCGGCGATGAGCAGGTATTCGTGCTCGGCGAGCGCGAGCGCCTGCGCGGCAGAATGCTGCGCGCCATCGCTGTGCTTGCCGGTCGTTTCCAGCATGACGGCGCGCACACCGAGGCGCTTGCCTGGTATGAGTGCGGGATTGAAGCCGAGCCGCTCACCGAGTCGTTTCATCGCGGCGTGATGCGGGTCTGTCTCGCGCTGCATCGCCATGCCGAGGGATTGGCCGCTTATGAACGCGCGCGGCGCATTTTCGCCACTCATCTTCAGGTGGTTCCGTCCCCCGAAACCGAAGCCCTCGCCCGCGCTTTGCGCCGGGCTGGTGTCTGATTTTCTTCCTGTAACCCTCCCGTAACCCCGGTTGTCTTACAACATCTCCCAAGACAGGGGGCGTGCCCGTGCGCGCTTCGCGCGCACGCTGCCCCGGCGCATGTGACAGGAGTGAACCGTGGAGTTCGATGACAGCTACGTGGTGCGCATCTATCGGCGCAGCACCCGCGCCCGGAACGCGAAGAAAACGGAATCGCTCAACGGTGTGGTCGAGATCGTTGGCACCGGCGAGCGTGCCGTGTTTCACGACATCGAGGGGTTGTGGGACGCGCTTCGGAGTGACACTCCTAAAACAGACCGGCGCCGGCGCACAAAATAACGATTGGAGTTTATGAACCGTATGAAGCTCGATGCACTTCACGTTACAGGGGAACTGCTATGAACCATCGATTGCGCATGCTTTTTGTGATGTTCGTGTTGGCTGCACCCACCGCCTGCGGCGGCGGTGGAGGTGGTGGGGGCGCAACGCCAAGTGCCACGACTTGTACTTGGGACAGCTCAACCTGGGACAACTGCAAATGGGGAAGCTGAACCACTGTTGGTGGGGAAGTTGTCTCGACTGCTGTTTTTTTGAAACAAAAATTATCTGAGGAGAAAAACGCCATGCGCCAGAGCAATAGCCAGAGCAAGACAAGAAACAAGAGAATGCAGGTTTCAAAGACGACAAACCGTCTTGAACGCTTCAAGCCGAGCCGTTCCCAGATTGTGGGTGGGGCGCTCATGCTCTCGGCCGGCATGCTGGCCCTGGCGGCCGTGCCCAATATCTTTTCCTCGGGCTCCACCATCAGTTCGACGGCGGTGAATGACAACTTCAGCGCGCTCGATACGCGTACCGGAACGCTGGAAGGCGTGAATGCGGCGAGCCGACTGGGCACGCTGGAGACCACGGTCACCGGCGGCAACATCGTGCTGGTCAACTCGACGGCGTCCACGGGCAATATCATGAAAGGAAACATCCCTTTCCTTCATAACTTCGGCCTGAACAACAGCAGTACCTTCCTCGGGTTGTATGCCGGCAACTTCACGATGACGGGAACCAATAACACCGGTACCGGCTATCTGGCGCTTGCCGCCAATACCTCCGGCATGGACAACACCGCCAGCGGTCTGAATGCGCTTCGCAGCAACACCACCGGTAGCAGTAATGTTGCTTACGGCGTGAGCGCGCTTTTCGGGAACACCGGTGGCAATGGAAACACCGCCATCGGCGTGTTCGCGCTCGAAAGCGCCACTGGCAGCACCGGCAGCAACAACACTGCTAGCGGTTACAATGCGCTCCGTAGTAACACCGGCAGCAACAACACCGCCGCTGGCGCCGGAGCACTTTCGAACAACACGACCGGCGGCGCCAACATTGCTGTTGGTCTTAATGCCGGCCTTGGTATAACGACCGGCAGCAGCAACATCGCCATCGGCAACGCCGGCGGCAGCGAGTCAAACACTATCCGGCTTGGCAATGCCACGGATCATACCCGCGCCTTCATCGCCGGCATCCGTGGCATCACCACCGGCGTCGCCAATGCAGTTGCCGTGGTGGTGGACAGCAACGGTCAACTCGGCACCGTGAGCTCCTCGCAGCGCGTCAAGGACCACATCACCGACATGGGCGAGGCGAGCAGCACGCTGATGAAGCTGCGGCCGGTGACCTTCTACTACAAGGCCGACCAGAATCCGAAGGGACGCAGCCTGCAATACGGGTTGGTGGCCGAGGAAGTGGAAAAGGTCGCGCCGGGACTCGTGGCCCGTTCGGCCAATGGCGAAATCGAAACCGTGTTCTACCAGTACCTCACCCCGATGCTGCTCAATGAATACCAGAAGCAGCAGCGCCTCATCGAGACCCAGACGGCGGCGCTGGCGAAACAGACCGACCGCGTGGCGGAGCTGGAGCAGGAGCGCCGGTTGCAGACCGCGCGAATCGAATCGCTGGAGCAGCTGGCGGCGCGCATGGCCGTGGTGCTCGGGCGGCTGGAGCGGGCGGGAATGCTCGCCACCGCGGGCCGCTAGCCGGGAAAAGCGTGGGCACGTGGTTCGAGCCCACGCAGTTGATTCGAGGCCCGCGTGGCGGCGGAGACTGGATCCGTCTTCGCCGGCACCAACGACACGATCCAGTAATCGCCGCCGGCCACGCAGCTCATGAATCGTTTCACCGGTTGGCGAACTTGGGCGGACACGAGGCATGAACAGGCATCGCATAAGAGTACGCCACGCCCGGCGCGATGATTACGATTTATTTGCAACAAAGGGGCAGAAACATGACTAGCAAACGCGTGTTGGCCGGTATTTCCATGCTGTTCGTTCTTCTCACGCTTGCCGCCTGTGGTGGGGGTGGAGGCGGGGGCGGCGCGCCGCCAGCATCGACCAGCACGACCTGCACCTGGGACAGTTCCAACTGGGATAACTGCATCTGGGGTTCGTGATCCCGTCCCCATCCGTTTCATTCCATTTCCTGCGAGGAGAAACACCATGTGTACTTTAGAAACCCTGAAACGGTTCAAACCAGGCCGCGCGCAACTGATCAGCGGTTCCTTGGTCCTGAGCGCCGGCATGCTGGCCTACGCGGTGCCGAACGTGTTCACCGCCGGTACCACCCTCAGCGCCGCGCAGATGAACGCCAACTTCACGGATGTCGAGGCACGCATCGCCGCCCTCGAAGCCAAGCTTGCCAGTGTAACGGTGACCACCTCCAACGGCCAACCGACTGTGCGCTTCACGGGCGTGAACGTGCAGGTGGTGAACGGCCAAGATGCCACCGCCTCCGCCAATGGCACCGGCAATCTCATTGTCGGTTACAACGAAGCCGATACCTCGGGTACCAGTCGCTGCACCCTCGGCAGAAACCCAAACACCAATGCTGGAGTTACCGACGCGGCCACTTGTTCCGCCGCAGGCGGCACCTGGACCAACACCGGCTTCAAGACCGGCTCGCATTACATCGTGGCGGGCAGCCAAAACAATTATTCACGCTGGGGCGGATTGCTGGTTGGATTTGGCAACACAAGCAATTATGACTACGCCAGCGTGAGCGGGGGCTGGGGCAACATCGCCAGTGGCCAATACGCCAGCGTGAGCGGGGGGCAAAGCAACACCGCCAGCGGCCAAGTCGCCGCCAGCGTGAGCGGGGGCTGGAGCAACAACGCCAGCGGGACGGTCGGTGCGAGCGTAAGCGGGGGCAGCCTCAACACCGCCAATGGCGCGAGTGCCGCCAGTGTGAGTGGGGGTCAAAGCAACACCGCTGGTTCCGACTTCGCCAGTGTGAGCGGGGGTCAAAGCAACATCGCCAGCGCCCAAGCATTCGCCAGCGTGAGCGGGGGCTCTAACAACAGAGCTTTCGGCTACGCCGCCAGCGTGAGCGGGGGCGAAAGCAACACTGCCGCCAGCACCACCGCCAGTGTGAGCGGAGGACAGTCCTGCAGCACGGGCGCCGTGACCAACAAATGGATCGTCGGACAATCGGGCACCGCGGCGTGCAGCGCGACTCTCGGCAACTGATTGATGTGCCGTGAAGCTGTGAGCACAAATTTTCAGCAGCCCGTGCAGCGACCGTTCAGAAAAAGTTTGTCTTGTGCAGGCGTCGATGAGCTGCGGCTTGGTGCGCAAGGCGCATCTTACCGATGGGCAGCGTGGGCACGTTTTTGTGCCCACGCTGCCCGGCACCGGGCGCGACATTGACGATTTATTTGCAACGAAGGGGAAAGACCATGAATAGCAAACGCGTGTTGGCCGGTGTTTCCATGCTGTTTGTCCTGGCGATGCTCGCCGCCTGCGGCGGTGGAGGCGGCGGCACAACCGCGCCGTTAGCCGCCGTCATCACCGCTCAGCCCGCCGACCAAAGCGTGGTAGCAGGCGCAACCGCGAGCTTCAATATAGTGGCTACCGACGCCACCGGCTACCAGTGGCAACGCAGCACCAATGGCGGCACAACGTTCAGCGATGTGGCCGCGGCCACCGCCGCCAGCTACACCACGCCCGCGACCATCTTGGCCGACAACGGCACGCAGTACCGTGTGATCGTCAGCGGTGCCAGTAACAGCGTCACCAGCAACGCCGCGCTGCTCACCGTCACACCGGCCCCGGTCGCACCGGCCTTTACCACCCAGCCCGCCGACGATACGGTGGTGGCACCCAACACCGCCAGCTTCAGCGTGGTTGCCACCGGCACGCCAAGCCCCACGCTGCAATGGCAGTTGAGCATCGGTGGCGGCACGAGCTTTGCCGACATTGCCGGTGCCACCGCCAGCACCTACACCACTGCTGCCACCGTTGCCGGTGACAGCGGCAAGAAGTACCGCGTCATCGCCACCAACGCGTCTGGCACGGCGACCAGCAATGTTGCCGCGCTGACCGTCAATCTGCCGGTGGCACCGAGTTTCACCACTCACCCCAGCAGCCGGAGTTTCGCCGCGCCCGCCACCGCCACCTTCACGGTCGCGGCCAGTGGCACGCCCGTGCCGACCCTGCAATGGCAAGAGTCCACCGACAACGGCGTCATCTGGGCCAACATCGCTGGTGCCACCACCGCGGGCTACACCACGCCGGCCACGGCAATCACCGACAACGGCAAGCAGTTCCGCGCAGTAGCGTCCAACAGCGCCGGAATGGCGAACAGCAATGCGGCCGTGTTGACAGTCGGTGTCATCGCGCTGCCCAAAACCGGGCGAACAACCTGTTTTGATGCCTCGGGCGGGCCCGTTGTCTGCACCGGCACCGGCCAGGACGGCGAGCTGCAAACCGGCGTGGTCGAGCCGAACCCGCGCTTTACTGTCGGTGCCGGCGCCACGGCCGAGTGTGTTACCGACAACTTGACCGGCCTCATGTGGACCAAGGACGCCAACCTGCCGGCCGGTACCAAAACCTGGCAACAGGCGCTCGACTATGCCAACGGCCTCACGCTCTGCGGCTTTAGCGACTGGCGTTTACCCAACCGCAAAGAGTTGCGCAGTCTCGTCAACTACAGCCTATCAACCAACGCCGCCACGCTGAACGCTCAGGGGTTTGCTAACGTGCAGTCCAGCTTCTACTGGTCGTCGTCGTCGAATTTTAACGGTTCCTTTGCGTTTAACGCGTGGCTCGTCTACGTGGACTTCGGCGACGTAATCGCCCTGGCGAAGTCCAATAGCTACTACGTTTGGCCCGTGCGCGCCGGACAGTAGGGCATTCGATCCTTTCGCGCGGTGGAGAATGACATGGCCCAATACGAACATCTGCCCATCTGCAAAAAGGCGATAGGTGTTGCCGTCACTTCCTGCCAACAACCAAAATCCAATGCGGAGAACCAACCATGCGTAACCTTCATCTGATTTTTGTACTGGTCACCGGCCTGCTGCCGTTCGTTGCGATCCAGGCCGCACCCGCCGACCTGCCCGAAACCGGGCAGGTCACGTGTTACGACGCGGCCGGTGCCACCATCGCATGTACCGGCACCCGCCAGGACGGCGACCTCAAGGCCGGCGTGGCCTGGCCGACCCCGCGCTTTAGCGTGATCACCGGCGCCGCCTGCGTTACCGACAACCTTACGGGCCTCATGTGGGTGAGCACGCCGAGCGTCACCGCTGCCACCTGGACCGCTGCCCTCACCAGCGCCAACGACCTCACGCTCTGCGGCTTTACCGACTGGCGATTGCCCAATGTTAACGAGATCGAAAGTCTGGTGAACAGTGAAGTCGCCAGTCAGGCAACCTTCCTCAACACCCAGGGCTTCACCGGCGTTCAAGCCAACTACTACTGGTCGTCGTCGACTTATGGCGGTAATGCTACGGCCGCGTGGATCATCTCCATGAACACCGGTTCCGTGGAAAGCACCGTTAAGGCCAATAGCTACTACGTTTGGCCCGTGCGCGCCGGACAGTAGCGCGTTCGGGCATTGGATTATTTCGCGGCCCGTAGCTTCGCAAGGTGTCACCTACCCGGCATCTTCCGGGAAAATGGTTATGAATCATTAATACCGGTGGCAGCTTCGGGTGGACATCGTTCGGGAGCAAGCCGGCGAAAGAACACACTCAGGAGAGGATCATGAAAAAAACCAGAATGCTTTTGATGTCGGTAGCGATGGTGATTGCGGGTGCGGTCCAGGCTGCAAGCCCATCACCACCGCAGGTGGAATATTCCGCCGATTCCGTGCTGGAGACGGCGGAGGTCTCAATGAAGGGCCGCGTCCATTACACCCCGACGCGCGAGCGTCGCGAGATGGTCATGGGCAGTGGCGGTGACAAAATGATCACGATCACGCGCCAGGACAAGAAAGTGGCCTGGACGCTGATGCCGTCGGAAAAGATGTACATGGAAACGAACATTGCCAAGGCCAAGACCAAGGACGACCCGTCGGGCTACAAGATCGAGCAGACCGTGGTCGGCCCGGAGACGGTCAACGGCGTGAGCACGACCAAGAGCAAGATCATCATGACCGGATCCAAAGGCGAGAAGATGGGCGGCTTCATGTGGACCACCAAGGAGAACATCGTGGTGAAGATGGATGCCATTGCCATCGACAAGAAGCAGAAGCATCGCTACAAGACCGAGCTGACCAACCTCAAGGTCGGCAAGCAGGACCCGAAACTGTTCGAGGTGCCGGCGGGTTACCAAAAAATGAGCATACCGGGCATGTTCATACCGGGGCGATAAAGCAGAAGAATCAGCGGAGGCCAAACCATGAACCAAATCGGCGGAATACAGATGGCGGCAGCGCTCGCCTTGATGTTCACAGTGTATCTGCCCATGGCGTGGGCAGATGGCTGTCGCACGGAAGAGGAGAAGGCCGCCGCCGCGCAGATGCGGAAGGCAGAGGACAGCGAGCGCGCCGGAAAGTTGAAGGAGGCCTATGAGGCGGCGGGCAAGATCGATTCCATGTGCCTGGCTGGCGATGGCTACAAGCGGCACGAGGCCATGCGCAAACGCATCGGCCTGCAACTGGGACAGCAGGACGAGAAACAGGGCCGGCTCGCCGCGGCGTTCGAGTGGTACAAGAATTCCGGCAACGCGGCGGAGGCGGACCGGGCCAAGCTGAAACAGGTTGACGCCAGTCCACGCGACCGGAACGTGGTATCGAACGCCATCGATCACTTTCGGTTCAGGAACAACGACGCGCGCGTGGCGGCGTTGCGCCAGTTGGCCGCGAAAAACGCCGACCTCGAACTCGCCAACGAAGAAAAGGCATTCGCTGCCCGCAAGGAATCATTCCAGGAACTCGGGAACGCCAAGGACTGGTTCTATCTCGTCGGCGACGGCGCGGCAAAAAAGGTGCGCGAACGCGCCGAACGGCGCGGTGATACCCTGCTCAAGGAAGATACGTTCCGGCAACTGGAAAGCGCCAAGCGCTATTTTGGGACGGCCGAGGCAAAGACAAAAGAGAAGGCGGTGCAAGACAAGGCCCTGCGGTTGGCGCAGGAGCACGAGAAGAAGGGCGAAATTATTCAGGCCACTAATTTCTATGGCCTAGCCGGCGCGAGTGCCAAGGGTGCCGAACTCGAAAAGCGTTCCGAAGCGCAGCATAAAAAATCGGAAGAGAAGCGCCAGAAACAGTTCAAAAAGGAACAGAACGACCTCGAAAAACAGCTCGGGTTGTAGTGAGCGGTAAACCCAAGGCCATTATAAGGTGCTTGCGAATAGCACTTTGGTTAGAGCGGGTGTGATTTTTCAGGGAGTAGGGCTCCGGAGACTTTTTCAGGGTATCAACCAACAACAAAGAGGGAACTGTTATGACATTCAAGAAGAGCTTGGTCACTTTGGTATTTTGCGCATTTTCCGGTATGGCCGTGGCGGCAGCCCCTGTGGGAGGTGGCGGCGAAGTGGGAAAGGCAGCGGGTGCGGCGCCAGCGCCAATGTCCGCGTCCATGCAGGAGATGGTGGGCAAGACCTGTCCGGAATACAGCAGCGCGCTTGGCGATGACGGTCGCGAGCTGGTGTGCGTGAAAGGCGCATGGCAGGCCGCATCGTCGGGGCAGGCCAAGACCGCACAGGCAAAACGAAGAACGGCTCGGGTTTGCCGGTTCCGATGCAGCGTCTCGCATGGCATTGAGGTCTGTCGCGGCAATGGGCCGCAGTGCAACGGCGTCTCGCCGTGGTAACGAAGACCAGACGAACGCGGTAAGTTCATGGGGATTCAAATCGTTCATTCTCATCCGCCTCTCCGGCGAACTCGAAATTCGCCGCCGTTCTGTATCGCCCGGCAATGTCGAGGAGCTGGACAAGAGCGACATCTCTCGCCGCGGTTTGACCAGCCGGTGGGGCGGGCTTGCCGAGAGCGGTATGGACAGCAGGCATGTGCTAGCTTTGACCGAGATAGGGTGGATCGCCGCGTGGCAACCGGAAAAAAAATAGCCAGAAGCGAATAACTTTCCAGGGGATATTGGTAAGTGCGAAGCGGGCGCGCGGCTGGCGGGCTCGATCGCCGAGCCCGAATTCTGCCAAACTCACCATGTCCCGCCTCGGTCGGGTGCTCAGTCGTGCCCGGCTGCTCAAGCAGTGCGAGACCGGCTCGCCGTTCACAAGCTGGTCTGGATTGCGGCCCCGGGCGGCAGCGGCAAGACCACGCTGCTTACCGAGTATCTGGTCAGCCGCAAGCCCATCCATTTGTGCGCAACTACCGTCGCGGGTCGGCTCGGGTCGTCGCCGGTGACCTTCGCGATGTCCGCCTTACCGGCCTGGCGGAAGACGACAGCGGACGCAAGGCGATGTTTCACGATGCCGAAGCGTTGTGGCGGTCGCAGGCGCAGGAGATACCGGCTGCGGAACCGGGCAAGCCGGAAAGCGACGGCTGACGGGCGAGACTGTGTAAAAACTCAATCTGAAATTCTTCAGTGGGTCCGTCAACACAGGAACGCTCAAATATTGATAGTTTCGTGGAGATGAATCGGGTAATTTCCTCGGAATTTTTTTGCCGTGTGGGAGAT
>Ga0153916_10002834_pt1 | contig 12713 bp, 10 predicted proteins | sample Opewatmetagenome_FD_109642 | JGI IMG/M metagenome (GOLD analysis project Ga0153916, IMG submission 109642) | Freshwater wetland microbial communities from Ohio, USA - Open water 3 Core 3 Depth 4 metaG | ecosystem: Environmental > Aquatic > Freshwater > Wetlands | place: USA: Ohio, Lake Erie...
CCACGCTGGAGCCCAGCCGCACCCTCGAGTGACCAGAGAGACATAGCCCGAAAGGGTCCTTGTGCCCGGACCTACGGTCGCCATACGGTTAGCCCACGGTCAACGACCAGCACGCGTCCGGGCTGCGTGGCTGGATCGGCCGGCTCGGCCGAGGGTCGTAGATGAGCAGTCAGCCACTGGCGGCGCCACTTCCTGGGTCGAGACTCGAGGGTCGATCGGCCATCCAACGATGGATCCGCGCTTACGCAGCGGTGGGCGACGCGCGGCTGGTCATCCGGATCGCGTTCGTCAGTACCGTGGTGGCGTCGGTCATCGCCATCTCAGGTGGCCCGACGGCCCCGGCTTTCGACAACATCCAGGAACTGGTCGCCGTCACGGGAGCCGCGGCTGGCCTCGGACTGGCCGCCCGGCGCAAGAGCGGCACGACCCGCCGGTTGCTCGTGGCACTCACCCTGTCGCTCGCCAGCGCCGCCCTCGGCATGTTCGCCTGGGACGCGGCGCTCCCAACCGTTGGCGATGCCCTGTTCGTCCTGGGCGTGGCCGTCGGAGTGGCGGCGATCGTGCCGGCCATCTTCGGCGGCCTCGAAAGTGGCCTGCTGATTGGGATCGCCACTGACGCGCTCATCCTGTTCCTGACCGGGGTCGTGCTCGTCGCCTCGACGGCGGACCCCGACCTCACCGATGACCGCACTGGGCAGATCGGCCTGGTGCTGCTGGTCGCGACGATCGCCGCGTGTGCGTTCGCGCTGATCGGCCGACGCATCCGGCCGGCCTGGGGCGGCCCATGGACCCTGCTCTCGGGTGCCGCCATCCTCGGTGCATCCTGGTTGATGTGGGCCGGCGACCCCGCTGCGCCGTCGACCGTGGGGCCGTCCGACTTCATGTTCAGTGCCGGAGTCCTGCTGATCGCCTTCGGCGGGGTGACCTGGAGCACGCGCGCGTCACACAGCCCGAGGTTCGAGCAGATCGCGCCGATGCTCGCGACGGTGATTCCGGTGGCCGCGATTCTCGCCAGCCTGGCCGCCGCGGCGATCTACCATGGCGCCGCCGTTCGCGACCTCGTCGGCGTCGCCACCGGGGCCGTGATCGTGACCGGGGTGGCGCGGCAGGTGCACCTGTACGTCCGCGAGGCCCGAGCGGTCGAAGCCGAGCGCCGAGCGGGGGTCGGCCTCGCTGCGGAGATCCACGAGCGGGCAGCGACCCTGTTCTCCTTGCAGCGCCTGACGCCTGGGGTAACGCTCGAGGAAACCGCGCAAGAGGTCTGCCGGGAAGCCCTCCAGCTCGATGGGATCGATGTCGCCGTCATCCGGATCTATGGCCAGGACAACAGCGTCGTGCCCCTCGCGGTCGAAGGACTGGGATCCCGGGCAGCCAAGCTCGTCGGCCATCCGCTCAAGCCGGCTCACGCGGCTCGAGTCAAGGCGCGCGCCGTGGATGGCTCATGGGAGCGGTCGTGGGACCAGATCGACAACCCGTATCAGCAGGTGCTGCGCGACCTCGGGGTCCACCGGACGGTCAACGCGGCCCTGCGCTGGCATGACGCAATCATCGGCGACATCGGCCTCGGAACCTGCTCGGTCGAGTCGGCGGTGTCACTTCGCGATCGGCTGTCGACCGTCGAGGAGTTCGCCGTCGTGGCGTCTGCGCTCCTCGGGCCGGCGAAGGCCGAGCGTGACCACGCTGATGCGCTGCGGTCGACGATCCGGGACATCCTCAAGACGCGCTCGTTCCACCCGGTCTTCCAACCCATCATCGAACTCGAGTCGCGCGAGGTCGTCGGTTACGAGGCACTCACGCGGTTCGACTCCGGTCAGCGTCCGGACCTGTGCTTCGCCGATGCCTGGTCGGTCGGTCTTGGTCCAGAGCTCGAGCTGGCCACGCTGGGCGCCGCCCTGGACGCATCAAAGGGCCTGAGATCGGGCGTCTTCCTCGATCTCAACACTTCACCACGGCTGCTCGCCTATGCCGAACAGCTGCGCGACGCCCTCTACCCCGCCGGTCGGCCGCTCGTCCTGGAGATCACCGAGCATGAAACCATCGACGACTACGACGCTCTCCGCGACGCGATCCGGAGCCTCGGGAGCGATATCCGCGTGGCCGTCGACGACGCCGGCGCGGGTGTCGCCAACTTCGGGCACATCATCGACCTGCGACCGGACTTCGTGAAACTCGACGTCAGCCTCGTCCGCCGGGTCAACGCCAACCTCGGCCGGCAGGCGATGGTGGTGGGCATGCGCCATTTCTCGCGGACGGCCGGTTGCCGGTTGATCGCGGAGGGGGTCGAAACGCCCGAGGAGGCCGAGACGCTCACGTCGCTGGGCGTGGAATTCGGCCAGGGCTACCTGTTCGGGCGACCTGAGCCGATCGACGCGTGGGTCGGGGCTGGTCACTGACGAGATCGGGGCGATCGCGGCGCGGGATGCGCCGCTCCGCGAGGCATCACAGGCACCGGATAGGAAACTGAGCTGTGTAGGTGCTCCACGGAACCAGTCAAGGGCCGAAGAGCGGGCGCAGCGCGCGCACCATCCGTGTGGCGCAGCCGTGGGCGCTTGGTGCCGCGTCGCAAGAGGATTTCGGAAACGCATGATCGGCACATTCGGTATCGCCGGTCATCGATGCGCTGGGTGAAGCCCTCGGGCGGCTTTGCCTCCCCGTAGCGGTAACAGGTCTGGCCCGACATTGTCACGCCCGCAGGATAGACGTCGCTATCGTCGCTGAGTGTCCGCTAATGTCACCCGGTGGTACCGCATACGAGGCGTCGCGGCGCCAATCCAAATATTGGCTTCGGACTATTCGACGGCCCAAGCCTGAATCATTGGGCCGAGACGGAGGAATGACCGCCTCAAGGATCCGCGAACGGCACTCCGTCCGTTGACCTCCACATCCGACGTGATTCCGATCTTGCCCAAGAAGGCCCTGCGTTCGCCCGGTGAGAGGAGGAGCCAGTCTGCCCATTGGAGCCGGACGGTTCCGCGACCGAACAGCCATTGCATCCAGTCACGCGACCGCTCGTCGCCAAGCATCACGAGGTGTCTGGTAACTGCCTCGGCAAGGTCGGGATTGAACGCTTCGACAGCAAAGGGCCGCTGAACGCGATAGCTGGCGTTGGGCGACGCGACGGCATTCGCTTTCGACGAGCCGAATGCCACGATTTCCCGGTTGTCGCGAAGCACGACGACGTTCTCGATCACCTCCGGGGAGCGACCTCGCCCAAACGAGACCCGAAGCACGTCTCCCTTAACTTCAAGTTCAATCGAACTCAAGGTCCGTCTCCTTCGGGGTGCGAGGTTCGCCGCCCGATTGACTGGGGACTATGACTCCCGCGTCAGAGAGTGTGCGCCAATGTCACCAGACCAGCGCTCGGAGATCGCCGGCCCGAGTACCCGGGCAGGACTATGACGCTATGGCCTCTCGGGGCCGCCGACACTACCCTTTGTCGGCCTGTCGGACGGACCTTGTCCCGAATCGACGTCCACGAAATAGCACACCCGCCGCGAGACGGGGCCGCAAAGCCACGGGGCTCTCGGAGCCAGCCGGGTTTCCGAATGGAGTGGACTCGCATGTTCTGGAATGGCAGGGCGTGGGTCGACAAGGGATCGGTCCCTGTCCCCGATGGCTCAGGGTGTTCGAAGGGAATGCGATGCAGCACGATCGCTGTACGAGTGGCAGTGAGTGCAGCGGGCTTCTTCCTCGTGAGCGTCCACGTCGCGTTTGACAGGCCGGAGTGCCTGTACGCCGGCGTCCTACTGCTCCTGGCCGTCCTCGACCCGGCCAAGCTGATGGTGCGAGGCGGAGGCTTCAAGGTGGAACTTGAGAACGCACGAGGTGCGTCGCAGTGCCGCCCGGCGCCCGCCGTGCCGTACCCGGGTCATGGCAGTCCACAACCGGGCGATCGGCGGCAACAGGAGCGGCGACAACACGACCGGCGACAAGACGACCGGCGACAGCACGACCGGCGGTCTGGACGTGTTCCATCGCTTGGGTGATCCGATCGGCTCAGCCAAGGACGCTCTAGTCGGTGAGTGTGCGCCAATGTCGCTAGAGCGGCCCGCGGGTGAGCAGAGAACCGGACTCACAGATACGGTTTGCTGTATGTCCTCGTCTAGGGAGTCTCGCATCCTTCGATTCGGGGCAGGCAGCCACGAGCGCCCGCGGTCGTTGGTGTGGCGCCTGCTCGTCAACAAATACGATGCCTATGTTGGCGCCCATTCCGCGCTCATGGGTTTGTTCAAGATCAGCCTGCATGAGCGGGAGTGGATCGCGGCCTTCACGTCGCAATCTGGAGTGCGCATCAAAGAGAAAGGCGGCAGTCGGCGAGCGGAAACGTGGCTGCGCCCGTCCGAATATCAGCCTGGATACACACGCGGCCCGGTTATCGCGGTCCCGTACGTGCCTCCTGAGCTCGGGCGGAACGCCGCGCCCAGCGATGCGGCCGGGAAGACCGTCCACTGGATGCGCCCACCCGATGTCGGTCAGGCCCTTGTGTTCGTCCATGTGCTCGTGCGCCCCGATTTTGACCGAAGCGCGCTTGGCCTTCGCCTCGGTAGACCGACATGGATTGGCGGAGTTGAGAAGGCCGATGGGGAAGCGATCGTTGTCGTGGCCACGTACATACCGATGGAACCCGCATACCAGCTAGGCTGCGAACAGCTGCTTCGGGACAACCGCTTCACAGCCAGAGGCGAACCTGGGCCCGGCGATGGCGGGTCACTGCTTTGGGTGTCGACGCAGGCCGGGCTTCCCAGCATCGCGGACTTGCCGGCACCGGTCGACTGGGAGACAGCAACCGAGCCGAGCTCGGGGTAGGCACGCCTGCATCCTGGGCCAATGCGCCTCCGGCGGCGTTCGTGGTCGAGCGCTACCGGCTACGTGGTCGGAGGCGCTTCAGGGGGCGTAAGGAGACGGGAACCTGGGGTCGGAGCTACGGCAGCCTGAAATACCAGCTCAAGTGTCGTGTCGAATAGGCGATTGGCGTTGGTGTTAGCGGCGCCATGGCCCCAAAGGAAGAGTTCCGCACCGAGAGCGCTCGGCTTTGCCTGCAGGCCGTACTTGTCGTGCTGCGGGTCGTAGATGACTGACCAGCCATTGCCAAGGAGATCCTCTCGCCCCAGGGCGTACATCGTGCTGGCCGCGTTCGTGGTAGCTGGCGCGCCCAAGGCGAGAGCGAGTTCGTGGATTGGGATGCTGACACCAGCCTTGTCCGCCTTCGCCTGCTCGTAAAGGTTGACGGCTGGTCCGGCCCACAAGCGTCGTATCTCACGGTAGATGACGTAGTGGAGACGGAGTTGATCCGCGGAGAGGCGAGCAATCAAGGCGACGATGGCCGCACCAGCGTCATTGTTCGGGCCGGTAGCGGCAAGGACGCCTCCTAGGTAGTCGGAGATGATCTCGTCGTCGGTCCAGGCTGCCTCGTTTAGGACCTTGACGTGCACTCGGTCGTTAGGCTCAAGGGATCTGCCGCCGGCCTTCGCGCGAGCTTTGTCAATGGTCTTGAGGACTCTCGCCTTCATTCTCTCGCGGACGGCATCGGCAACACCCTGGAGAGGCGCCGCAACGATGTTGCCTGCGCCTCCCGACAGGGCTGCCACGACAATGGTTGTAACGAGGTCTGCGTCTGACACTGCAGCCAAGTATCCGCTACCTGACCCAGGTATAAGTGGTGCCCGCCATCCGCCGTGCCGGAGATGGGCTCGGGGCGCACCAGGCCACCTGTTGCCAACTCGCCGATCGATACCCGGAGCCAGTCAGGGGCCGCCTCGCGCGAGCGCAGCGAGCGGTTCGCCGAGGCGGGCGGCCGGAGGGCCGGCGGACCCTTGACGGGCGGCCAGCTCGCCCACACTGAAAGATGCGGCGACGAACAGCCGCCGCTCCCAGGAACAGAGCTGGCCGGACGTACCCGGATCAGGGCGCTGCCTCGCGGGCGTAGATATATACGAAGAACAGTAATAGTAGGTAGATGAATCACATGAATCTACTAGTTGTAGTAGCAGCATTACTGAGCACCAGCACCAGAGGTATCTACCTACTTAATACATAAGTGCGCGCGCGAATACGCCGATACGCGCGAAAAATCAAGACTAGACATGCAATTGCGCGCGATATAGGTTGCGTTAGTCAATCGAACCGCTGGCGCCAGAGGTTCCACCCAGGAACAGATACAGACAGTGGCCGAGCGCCGACTTCGTGCGGTCGCCCGACGATGGGGAGAACCGATGATTCGCCTTGCTGTCTGCATCGACGGTGGGGCCGTCGGTGCAGCTGGACCGTAGCTCCCGCTCTTCACTTGAATCCCCATCGAAACTCGAATCCCCATCGAAACTCGAATCCCCATCGAAACTCGACCGGGCGAGAGTGCCCAACGAGGTCGAGGGCCGCTGGCTGCTAACCCTCTACCCCGATGCCGCCGAGGCTGGGGGCTGCTACCAGAGTGCCGCCGCGCAGACTGGCGGGTCTCGCTGGCAGCCCGACGAGGACGGGGACGATATCTGGTGGTTGCCTGACCCTGACCGACCCGCGATCGAGGCGGCGCGGCGCGCTCGCGGGCACGTCCGGCGCTATTGCGCGGCCAACCGGCTCAATCGTCTGGCCACGCTGACCTACGGGCCGCCATTCTGCCGTGACGCTCGCGCGGTGCGAGGGCACGTCCGATCGTTCTTCCGGAAGCTTCGGATGCGGACGGGTCCCCTGCCCTACCTGTGGGTCGCCGAGCTCCACGCCGATGGCGAGCGCTACCACGTCCATTTCGCCGTCGGTCGGTTCGTCCATCGGGGTTGGATCGTCGAGGCCTGGCCGCACGGCTGGGTTCACATCAAGCTGATCGGCGACCTGCCGGTGGGCTCAGGCGCGCTCGGTGAGGCACGGATCGCGGCGCGCTACCTGGCCAAGTACGTCGGGAAGGCGCTCGATCGCCGGGAGGGCGGGCTGCATCGGTACGAGGTCGCCCAGGGGTTCCAGCCGAGGCAGCGGCGGATCACGGGGCGGACGCTCGAGGAGGTGTTGGCAAGAGCCGCCGACCTGATGGGCGGTCCGCCAGAGGAGATCTGGGACTCCGCGAACGCAGACCGCTGGGACGGTCCGCACGCGGTCTGGGCACGGTGGGGATCATGAGCACCGACTCGCTGGTCACCCTGGCGCGCGCGTGGACGGAGCGGACCTGCGCCAGCCAGGGTGTCCCGGTCAAGGTGACCGACCCGACCGTTGTCGGATTGGTCGCGGGATTGATCGAGGTCCGGCTCGGTCAGAGCTGCCAGACCGGCGTCACGCGGGACGGATCGAACGCGGTGCGACCGCGGACGGCCGGGGCGACGGTGGCGCGATCGAGGAGGGTCGATACGATGGCCTGCTGTCGAGGCAGGGGCAACTCTGACCATCGTTCGCGCAGGGCCGCGGAGTCGCCGACGTAGGGGCCGATCGCGGCCGACCGGGTCGAGCGGGTCAGTCGCCGTTTGGCTGCCTCGATTCGCCGCTCGATCGGCTTGCGTGCGGCGAGGTACTCGGCGAACGAGATTTGGCGCTCGCCCCAGGCCGTCGCCAGCTCCTCCAGCTGGGCCTGGTCGTTGCCGAGGTCGATCTGGATCGCGCCGAGTGCCTCGTCGGCGGCCGCCTCGCCGGCCAGGGCAGCCACAAGCTCGGGCGTGTCGAGGCGGAACAGCACGGCCTCGGCGATCAGCTGCTCGACCGGATCGGACAGGACGGCGATCCCGCCACAGCCCGCCTGCCCGGGACCCTTCGGGCAGATGTAGCGGCGGCTGCCATCGGTGCGAGGTCGGGCGACCAGGGTCGCGCCGCACAGGCCACAGCGCAGGAGCCCAGCCAGGAGGTAGCGGCGGGCGGTCCGGTTCGTGCGCCGGGCCGGGTCGCCCAGGATGGCCCGCAGCCGGTCGGACTCATCGGGATTGATGATGGCCTGCCAGTCGCCTGCGGCGGTGATCTCGCCGTGATGCTCGCGGCGTGCGCTGATGCGGGCCGAGCGCAGGATGCGGGCGAGGACGCTCGTCGACCAGGGCCGGCCGGACACGGTGCGGATGCCGCGCGCGTTGAAGTCGCCGGCGACCGAGCGCAAGCTGTCGCCGGCGACCACGCGCGCGGCTGCCTCGCGGACGTATGGCGCCTCGTCGGGGTGGAGCGATCGCCGGTCGGCGAGATAGCCGTAGGGGCGGCTGCCGCCACCGGTGAGCTTGCCCGCCTCGGCCAGCTCCTGATGCTTGCGGCGGATGCGCCGGCTCTTGGTGTCGCTCTCGCTGCGGGCCACGGCCCCAAGGATACGGGCGGTCAAGCGTCCCTCCGCGGTGGTCAGGTCGAGTGGCGTCGCGGTCAACGTCGCCGTGGGAACGCGGCGCGGATCGCAGACCTCGATGTAGTCCTCCAGCTCGCGGGGGTGGCGATGGAGTCGGTCGGCCGCCCAGACGATGACCGCGTCGACATCGCCTGCCGCAAGATCGCTCAAGAGATCCTGGTAACGCGGCCGGCGCTTGCCGCTCCAGACGCTGACGTCGTTGTCGACGTACACCTCCCGAACCGGCCAGTCGTTGCGCTCAGCCCATGCCTCGCAATCGGCGATCTGTCGTCGAACGCCCAGCTCGTCATAGTCGGGGTCGGATGAGATTCGCGCGTAGATCGCCGCTGCCGTTGGCATAAGGGTACATTAACACACGCTCTGGCGGACAGCGTGATCTCACCTGAGCGCTATGTTCGGCTGTTCTGAGTCTTCAACTCGCCCCACGCGCCAATGGGCGATTGCCGCGTGATCGAGGGCCAATTCGACGTTGTCGACGAGCTCCGGCGGAATCGCCGCCAGCAGTCCCCCGCTCGTTTGGGGATCGTGCGCGAGCGCCACGAGCGCTTCGCTCACGCCGGCGCCGATGTCGAGGGCTTCTGCCACGAATCGTCGGTTATGAGCCGCACCGCCGGTCTCGACGCCGGCGGCGGCGAGCTCGAGCGCGCCCGGGAGCGCCGGTAGGCCAACCGCGTCAAAGACGAAACGAGTCCCCGAGGCGCGGGCCATCTCGAGGCCGTGACCGAGCAGCCCGAAGCCGGTGACGTCCGTCGCGCCCCGGATGCCGTGGCTCACCAGCACCTCTGACGCACTGCGATTGAGCGTTCGCATTTGGTCCACCGCGCCCGCGAGATCCGGAGCCGACGTTCGCCCCTGCCGCGAGCCGGACACGAGCACGCCCGTCCCGAGCCGCTTGGTCAGCACAAGCACATCGCCTGGTCGCGCGCCGCCCTTCCGTAGCAGCCGGTCCGGATGACCGGCGCCGACCACCGCCAGCCCGTACTTCGGCTCGGGGTCACGGATCGTGTGGCCGCCGGCCAGCGTCCCACCGGCCTCGCGAACCTTGGACGAGGCACCCGCGAAGATCTCGGCCATGACGTCACGCGGCAGCTCCTCGGGGAATGCCGCGATCGACAGCGCGAACAGCACGCGACCGCCCATGGCGAAGACGTCGGAGAGCGCGTTGGCCGCGGCGATCTCGCCGAACGTGCGCGGGTCGTCGACCAGCGGCGGGAAGAAGTCGAGCGTGCCGACGATCGCCAGTTCGTCGCTGATTCGATAGACGGCGGCATCGTCGGGCGGGTTGAGGCCGGCGATCAGCTCACTCGGCGCGGCCTCGGCACCCAGACCGGCAAGCGCATCCGCCAGCAGATCGGCTCCGAGCTTCGCGGCGCAACCGCCGCAGTCCGTCAGCTCGGTCAGCCGATAGGGAGTCGGTTCGAGGGCGGTCACGGACAGGATCATAGGGGTGATCCGGTCGCTGAGGGCCGAGCGAGATACGCGCCAGATACGGCCTGCGCCGTACGCTGCGGAGCACGGGCAACCGCAAGCTTTACATCTACCTCTTGATGGTAGACTTCTACCATGGGACTGAACATCAAGAATGCCGAGACCCAGCGACTGGTCCAGGAGCTTTCGGAGATGACCGGCGAGAGCCTGACCGGTGCCGTGACGGAGGCCGTTCGCGAACGGCTCGACCGACTTCGCGGCGAGGAGCCAGGGCGTGTTGCCGACCGGCTCATGGCGATCGGGCGCGATTGCGCCGCCCGGCTTCCGGAGCCGTATCGCTCCGCCGACCACGCGGGGTTGCTCTATGGCGACGACGGCCTGCCGAAATGATCGTCGACACGTCTGCGCTGATCGCGATCCTCCGCGACGAGCCGGACGCTCGCCGTTTTGCCGAAGCGATCGAGACCGCGACGGTCTGTCGGATCTCGGCGGCGACGTACGTCGAGCTCGGAGCGGTCATCGACGGAGCCCGTGACCCCGTCGCCAGCCGGCGGGTCGACGAGTTGCTCGACGTCGCCCGGATCACGATCGAGCCCATCACCGCGACGCAGGCGCGGATCGCACGTGAGGCGTACCGCGACTTCGGAAAGGGGAGCCAGCACGCGGCCGGGCTGAACTTCGGTGACTGCTTCGCCTACGCGCTGGCCAGGGAGATGGGCGAGCCGCTGCTGTTCAAGGGCGACGATTTCGCGCAGACGGACATCGCGCCGGCCATCTAAGGCCCGTTCCTGATCGAGATGGCCGCGCTACCATCGCGATGGGAGCGGTCGGGTCCCGGTGGGTCCCCTGGTCTTCAAAACCAGTGGCGCGGCGCTCGGCGCGGCGCGGTGGGTTCGACTCCCATGCGCTCCCGCCACGGAGGATCGATGTCGACCGAGCGTCCTCACCCGCCGAGCGTCGAGGCGGTCCTCGCCGTGGTTCGAAAGCGCAAGGATGGTGCGCGCGCGACGGAGGCGCTCGTGCGTGTCGCGCGCGATGTCGTCGCCGACGAACGGACCCGGCTGGCGGCCGGCGAACGGCCTCGCGCCGCTGACGCCCTCGCGGACGTCGTGACCGAACGCCTGGACGGCTACGAGGCATCCGAGGGGACGGGCCCAGCCACCGTCATCAACGCGACCGGCGTCATCGTGCACACCAACCTGGGTCGGGCGCCCTGGCCGGCCGCCGCGATCCATGCCGCTGCTGATGCCGCCTCCGGCTACCTCCTGCTCGAGCTCGATCGCGAATCCGGCCGGCGCGGAGCCCGATACCGGATCGCCGAGGAGCACCTGGTCGAGCTGACCGGTGCCGAGGACGCGCTCGTCACCAACAACAACGCCGCTGCCCTCGCGCTTGCCGTAGGTCTCGCCGGGCGCGGTGGCGGCGTCCTCGTCTCGCGCGGCGAGCTCGTGGAGATCGGCGGTGGCGTGCGGATCCCCGAGATCGTGCGACGAGCCGGCGCCAGGTTGATCGAGGTCGGGACGACGAACCGCACGCGGGCAGCCGACTTCGAGGCGCCGCTGGCCGAGGGCCGGGCGCGCGTCGTCCTCCGCGTCCACCCGTCCAACTTCACGATGGCCGGTTTCACCGAGGCGCCGGAACCCGAGGGGCTGGCCGCCCTGGCGCACGAACACGGCGCGATCGTCGTCGACGACCTGGGATCCGGGGCCTTGCTCGCCACTGAGGCGTTCGGCCTGGCCCACGAACCGATGCCCTCGGAGCGACTGGCGGCTGGCGCCGACGTCGTGACGTTCAGCGGCGACAAGCTCGTCGGCGGGCCCCAGGCCGGGCTGATCGTCGGTCGCGCCGACCTCATCGCGCGGATGCGCCGCGATCCCCTGGGGCGCGCGATGCGTCCCGACAAGGCGACGCTGGCCGGGGTGGCCGCCACGCTCGGACTCTATCGGGCGGGTCGCGCCGTGGAGGCCATTCCGGTCTGGTCGATGATCGCGATGCCGTCGGCCGCGATCCGGGATCGAGCCGAGTGGGTTGTGGCGGCGCTGGGTCGGTCGCCCATCGCGGAGGTGGTCGCGGTCGAGTCGACGGTCGGCGGGGGATCGCTGCCCGGCGAGACGTTGCCGTCGTTTGGGGTCGCGCTGCGCGGTTCGTCGGCCGCTCGTCTGCTGGCCGCGCTGCGTCGCGGCAGCCCGGCCGTGGTCGGACGCATCATCGACGGCCGGGTGATCCTCGACTTGCGAACGGTTGCCCCGGACGACGACGAGCGGTTGGCGTCCGCCATCGCCGGTGCGCTAGAAGCGCCCGCGTGACGGTCGTCATCGGGACTGCGGGCCACATCGACCACGGCAAAACGACGCTGCTTCGCGCGCTGACCGGGATCGACGCCGACCGCCTTCCGGAGGAGCAGCGGCGCGGGATGACGATCGACGTCGGCTACGCCCACCTGGCGCTGCCGGACGGCACCGAGCTCGACTTCGTGGACGTGCCGGGCCACGACCGGTTGATCGGCAACATGCTCGTGGGCGCGGGCGAGATCGACGCCGCGATGCTGGTGGTGGCCGCGGACGACGGGCCACGCGCCCAGACGATCGAACACCTCGAACTGCTCGACGCGCTCGCCATCGACGTGGGCATCGGGGTCGTGACGAAGGCCGACCTGGTCGAGGCGGATCGCTCGACGGAGGTCGCCGGGGCCGTAGAGCGGTTGCTGGCGGGAACGACGCTGCGCGGGTCGCCGATCGTCGTCGTTTCGTCGACCGATGGATCCGGGCTGGACGAGCTCCGAGCGGCGCTGATCGGTATCCGCGACCGTGTTCTGGCGCGCACGCCTGAAGTCGCGGCCGTGTCGCCGGGGAGGTCGCGCCTCGCGATCGATCGAAGCTTCACCGTCAAGGGCCGCGGCGCCGTGGTGACCGGCACGCTCCGGGGCGGGCCGCTCGTCCGCGGGACGTCGCTCCGGCTGGTCCCGGGCGATCGGACGGCTCGTGCCCGC
>Ga0153916_10002835_pt1 | contig 12711 bp, 9 predicted proteins | sample Opewatmetagenome_FD_109642 | JGI IMG/M metagenome (GOLD analysis project Ga0153916, IMG submission 109642) | Freshwater wetland microbial communities from Ohio, USA - Open water 3 Core 3 Depth 4 metaG | ecosystem: Environmental > Aquatic > Freshwater > Wetlands | place: USA: Ohio, Lake Erie, Old...
CACCCGTCAGGTTCTCGAATGGGAGGACGGCAAGTCTGAACGGCCGGCCGGTTGCCCCCGACCCACCCGACAGCCGGCTCCGCAGGCCTCCGACGTTCAGGCCAAAGAGCAGGGCTGCCACGATGACCACGGCCGCCGCGGCCACGGGCCAGGGCCGACGAGCCAGCCGATACCGCCAGGCCGCCCACGTCGACGCCGTACCCGTCCGGACCGCCTCGAGCGCGGCCCGCAGGTCCTGGGCCGACTGGTAGCGCTTCGCCGACTCCTTCTCGAGGCAGCGGGCGATCACCGCGCCCAACTCCGCCGGCACCCCGGGCGGGAGCGGCAGGGGAGGCTTGTTCAGGATGGCCGAGCTCACCTCGAACCCGCTCTGACCCTGGAACGGCCGGGCGCCCGAGGCCATCTCGTAGAGGGTCACGCCGAGCGCCCAGATGTCGCTCCTGCCGTCGGCCGGCTGTCCGCGCAGCTGCTCGGGCGACATGTAGCCGAGCGTCCCGACCGTGGTCCCTTCGGAGGTCAGAAGCGTCATGGTCGGGCCGCCGATCGCCACCTCGGCCGGGGCGTCCATCTGCTTGGCCAGCCCGAAGTCCATAACCTTGGCGTGGCTCGTCCGGGTCAGCATGATGTTCTCGGGCTTAACGTCTCTGTGGACGATGCCCTTGCCGTGCGCCGCCTCGAGAGCCTCCGCGACTTCGACCCCGATCCGCAGCGTCTCTTCGAGAGCGACAGGCCCCTTCCCAATCTTTGCCCTCAGTGTCTGGCCGTCGACGTACTCCATGACGATGAAGTCGCAGCCCTCGGACTCGGCGACCTCGTTGATATGGCAGATGTAGGGGTGGTCGAGCGCCGCTGCCGACCTGGCCTCGCGGATGAAGCGCCTGTGCGCTTCTTCGTCCTGCTGCATCTCAGGGGGGAGGAACTTCAGGGCAACGCGCCGGTGGAGCGACGTGTCCTCGGCCAGGAATACCTCGCCCATGCCGCCCCGGCCGATCTTCTCGAGGACGCGGTACCGGCCAAGGGTCTTCCCGATCATGTCCCTCATCCCTCTGAAGGGATATTAGATCGCGATGCGCCGGCAGTCAATGGTAGAAGTCAGAGGTTCAAGTCCTCTATCGCTCACCACCCAGCATCATGAGGCGCTTATCCTCAGATCTCGCCCATGAGCCCTCAGCGGGATAATCAGCGAAACCGGTCTTTACATTACGATTTTATAAGATCGTGATAACAACGTTTCCAGTTTTTTGCCCAGTCTCGACATATCTCGTGGCCTCGACGATCTGATCCAGGGAATAGCGTCTGTCGATGATGGCTTTATACTTTCCCGCCTCGATAATTTCTTTGAAGAATTCGATGTCCTTTTTACTATCTTTGGGGATCGGAAACTTCACTTTCTTGCTGGAAAAAACCCGCGTCCATAAAGCTAAGAAGATATTTTGCGCCAAGAACCCAAGATCCGTTGAATAATAAACTCCACCGCGCTTCAACAACCTTTTACATCGAAAGAACGAACTTTTGCCGACCGCATCAATAACGACATCATAGATCTGGTTATCTTGTGTAAAATCGTCCTTTGTATAGTCAATAACCCTTTCGGCTCCCAGTGATCTCACGAGTCCGATATTTTTCGTATTGCAGACGGCCGTGATTTTCGCGCCGTAGCATTTGGCCAGCTGGACACAAGCGGAGCCGATTGACCCGGAGGCTCCGTTGACGAGGATTTCTTTTGATTTCTGAAAATCGATCTTCCGGATGTAGGTCATGGCCAGCATCAGCCCGTCACAGACAGCGGCCGCCTCTTCGTAGGACATATTGGCTGGCTTGATAGCTATGGAGCCCTTTTCGGGGATACAGACGTATTCCGCGTGGGCTCCAAAACGGCCTGTGCTCAATCCAAAGACCGAATCACCCGGTTTAAATGCTGTGATGTCTTTGCCGATGGCTTCAATTTCTCCGGCAAACTCGCTGCCCAGTATTTTCTTGCGAGGCCTAAAGAGCCCATTGATCACGCGAACAATGAGACCATATTCTGGTTTTCGAAATCCGCAATCGGTTCGGTTAACGGTTGTCGCGTGGACCTTTATGAGAACCTTATCGTCTGTAAGAGTTGGTTTTTCGACCTCTTTGAGCTGCAGGACTTCGGGCGGCCCGTAACGTGTATAGACAACCGCTTTCATGAGAATCTGTTTCTCTTGCTGGATAGCCATCTTCTCTCCAATGTTCTGTGTCACGTCCTTTTGTTTCGTGCCCAAAATATGTTAGCCGCTTCCTACACACGGTAGAAGTCAGAGGTTCAAGTCCTCTATCGCCCACCACGTTCTTTTCAACGACTCCCTCAACACCCCCCGCGGCCTCCCCCTTCACTGAGAGCCCCTGAAAACACGGGGCCTCAAAGTCTCCGCACCGGCCCCAGATATCTATCCAACCAGGCCAGGATTTCCTTGATGAACTCGTTTCGGGGCGGGATGTGGTCGGTATCGTAGAGGATCAGTCTCTTGTGCTCGGCCGGCGTGCCCAGCAAATCGGACAACGGCCGGATCCCGCTGTCGATGGTGTTGTCGTATCGCCCGTTCAGCATCAGGACCGGTGCTTTGACCCGGGCAGCGTAATTCAGGGCCCGGATTTCGGGCCGCCCTCTCCATTGAAGCCGCCCGGCCAGCAGGACGCCGGCATCGAAGCGGTCCTCGACGGCCATGGCAATCGGGCCCACCCATCCTCCCCAGCTCATCCCGTAATAGGCCAGCCTGCCGGCGTCGATGTCCGGGCGTGTCTCGAGGTAGTCGACGCTGCGCCTGAGGTCCTTGACCGCCTGGACCGTGAATTCGGTGAAGGCATGAGAATCGGCACCGGTGTGTATGGCCGACAGGGCCGGGTTCCCGCGTTCGAACGTCCCCTTGTACACCGGATAGAGCACGGCGCGGCCGGTCTTGACGAGAAAGGACAGGAACATCGTGAATTCGTAGAAGCTTTCGATGTCCCGGCTGGACCTCTCCCAGGTCGAAGCGGCCCCGGGGAAGTACACGACGGCCTGGAAAGGCGGCCGTGAATTCACGGGCAGGAAGAGATGACCTGAGACCCTCTCTCCGCCGTAGGCGGCGTCGAATGAGACCTTCTCCCGGACCCATTCTCCCGGGCTCTCCGCCCGTTCTTCGATCTGGGCATTCAGCTCTGTCCGATCATAGGAGAACTGTTCCTTATAGATCTGGAAGACGGGATCGGGGACCGGCTTTTCCATATTGAGGACCGCGGCCTCGCCGAGCTTCATGAACTCGAAGGCCCGGTCCGGAACGCCCTCCGGGTCGGGATAGATGGCGCACCGGACGCCGTTTTTGGGCGACCGGTCCATCGGGGGGGCCTGTCTCTGATTGTTGAACTCGTAGGGGTTGTCTCCCCAAGCTCCGCCCCTGATGATGCGGCCCAACGGGCCCTCGTTCCAGCACCATTCCCGGACGTTGCCCGGCATGTCGAGGGCCCCGTAAGACGTCAGCCCTGGAAGACTCCCCACCGCGACGGTCCCCCGTCCCGCGAAATTGCAGAACGGGGCTATCACGGCGAACCCTCCGAGCTGGGGCCATCGGATCATCGGGGTATACGCCCCTCTCGCCGCGTTCCAGTGAAGGCTCGTAGGAAGGCTCTTCCCTACGTACTCGGCATAGGCCGCCGCTTCGTACCAGCTGATGCCCGAGACGGGATGATCGGCCTCTCCATCCGGGTAATCCCCCGCCTGCCAGGTCGCGGGCCCTGGCTGACCCGAGGGATCCGCGAACTCCCGCATGGCCTCCTCCCAGCTCAGCTTACGGCCGTCCCGGACAAAGGGATGCTTCCAGATATCCCGGTCCCGGTATCCGCCGGCATCGACGAATTCCTTGAACTGCCGGTTGGTGACTTCGCACCGATCGATAAAGAAGTCGCTCAGGACGCCTGCGGTCGTCTCCGTGGCCGAAACGCGGACCATGCCGGGCGGAATCCTGCCTGCCGCGTCGAGGGTCCGGGAGAGATCCTGGGGGATGACCGTGCCGGGTCTAACCCCCGCGCTGGCCACGTTCCAGGTGGATGCTGCCGCTAGGACCGTCTCACAGCCCTCCTTCTCGAATTTCCAGCGGAAAATGCCGACGGGCAGGCGGACCCGATCGATCGGCGTGACGCCCAGGTAATCCCACTCGGCGTCGGGGCTCTCGTAGTCCATCATGAAGACCCGGGCGCCGGGCGGCTCGGTCCGGATGTCGATATTCAAGGAGCATTTCGAGAAGAGCTCGGCCAGCTTCGGGTCGCTCCCGAGGACCGATTCGGCCCGGACCGCCAGGCGATAGGGCGGGACGAGGTTCCGCCAGACGTCGTTCTCCTCGATCATCCGCTCGATTTCAGGGAGGGCCGTTTGGCGGGCCCAGCGGACCTGCGCCTGGCGTTTGGAGATGAAGACGGCCGCGGCGGCGAGGGCGATGACGAGGAGCGCCGCCGGGACGGCGACAGCGGGACGGCGGAGGCGCCTGAGAAGCGACTTAAGAGTCAGGGCGCCGGACCGCTCGAGCTGCAGGCTCTTCTCATAAGTCCGGAGGTCGCTCAGCATGGCGGCGGCCGAGTCGTAGCGGGCGTCGCGATCCTTTTTGAGGGCACGGGTGACGACCTGCTGGAGTTCCTCTGGGACCGGCGGTCTTCGGACCTTGAGGGACCTGGGCCTCCTCATGGACGATGGAGTAGATAATGGAGAGGTCCCTGTCCCCCTTGAACGGCAGCTCGCCGGTCAGCATCTCGTAAAGTACGATGCCCAGCGACCAGAGGTCAGTCCGGCTGTCTACCTCCTCCCCTCGCGCCTGCTCCGGTGACATATAGGCAACAGTGCCCAACGTCGTCTGGCTCTTCGTGAGCGACGACCCGCCTCGGAGCTTGGCCAGCCCGAAGTCCATGACCTTGGCTTGGCCCTTTTCCGTGACCATGATGTTGGCGCTCTTGATGTCACGGTGGATGATGCCTTTGCCGTGGGCCTCCCCCAAGCCAGCCGCAACCTGAATGACGATGTCAAGCGCCTCTTCCGGCTTCAGCGGCCCCTTCTTGATCCTATCCCGGAGCGTCTTCCCTTCCACAAACTCCATAGCGATGTAAGGGCATTTCTCGCTTTCCCCAACTTCATGGATGACACAGATATTGGGGTGGGACAGGGCTGCCGCCGCCTGGGCTTCGACGAGAAACCGTTCCCGGAGCTCTGTGGAGTCGGCTAGTCGAAGGGGAAGGAATTTCAGGGCCACCGTGCGTTTGAGCTTGAGGTCCTCGGCCTTGTAGACGACGCCCATGCCGCCGGCCCCGGCCTCATCGATGATCCTGTACTTGCCAGCGATGAGGGTGTCTTTCGAGATGACGGGAAGAGGGGTGGCGAGGGTTTTTGTCAGGGAGGCCGGAAGCGTTTCCCCCAGCTTCAGGGGCGTCGCGCAGTTGCTGCAGAACCGCGAGTCTTCCTTGTTCTCAGCATGACACCTGGGACACTCCATGCCATCCTCACCTTTCCCAATGTCCAAATAATATTAAAGGTGGAGGGGCCTGTCAATCGCTAAGCACGACCTCTCAAGTGTGCCCAAATTGTGCCCAAAATCTGTCAGAAATATCAAAAAGCATCTAAAAATATCGAAAGATATCGAACACTGAATCGACCAGAAAAACCCTTGATAATCTGATATTTCCATTATTTTCTTTGCCTTACGTTTTTGGGGTGCTTCCTACACACGGTAGAAGTCACAGGTTCAAATCCTGCATCGCCCACCAACCTGCTCCCGAAACGCCAACCTTTTTAGATCCACCTTGATTGGAACTCGCTGTAGTTTTGATCGGTGTAGCTATAGCCTTCATACCACCAGCTCGCCAGCAGGTCGGTAGCGACATAGAACAGCGAAGAGAGAAGGCCGCAGAGGAGCAAGACCTTTATTATAGTCTTCGCCGTTAGCGATGCTTTTCCGATTTGGATTTTGGCTGCCTTCATTTTTCATTGCCAAGAACCATGCCTGAAATCATTGTCTCTTAAACGGGACCAGCCGATCCACCCTTGCCATAAGCCACGACCCGGAAGCCCGAATCAAAGCCGGAAAGTGTCAACCGGCGTTGGCGCTTGGCAGAACTGAATATAAACGGCGGGCGATGGGTCAGGCTTCCTCGTGAACTCTCACCGCAGCGTGCCTTCGTAATGAGCTGTGAGCTGGCGCTTCCTCACATCCTCGGGCGTGTAAGAGGGGAGAAGCACTGGTGCCATGCGGTCCATCTTGATCCGGGCCTTCTTCATCGGCCCGGGTGGAGGAAATCAAGGCGGGCTGGCTGCCGAGGCCACGGCTCCTCCGGCCATGGCCAGGAATGTGCGGCGGTCGAGGGGCACGGCTGCTCTCATGGTCGGAGGGAACTAGCGAAATGAGGGTAATCCGGCCCCTGGCAGAAGTCAAGAACTCGAGATATCAAATCGGGGACACGTGCTTCCCGATTCTTGGGGGATACCTGCCAATTTCAAGAGAAATTGGCACTTGTCCCCGAATCGGGGGCATGTCCCCAGAACGATCAATACCGGCCGAGAGTCCGAGCGGGCGATGCTACACTAAGAGATTGGGGTACGGATCGGGGAGCTGTCGCCACCGGCTGGCTTCGAAGGCGTGCTGCCTTCGCGGACGAACAGCGACAGCCACGCCGGCTTGTGTCCTCGCTCGGACGTGGCCCAGAAGGACGCAGAACGCACGAAGACCTGGCGGTAGCCTTTGTCAAGGGCGGCGCGCAGCTCTTCGACCGAGTAGCCGCGTGGGCCTGGGCCGCCTGGGTTGGTCGCGAGGCCAAGCATCAGAAAGCTGCCACCGGGGCGCAGAACGCGGTCGAGCTCGCGGCGGTAGGTACGGCGCTCCTCGTCCTCGAGCACATGGTACAACCCGCAATCAAGGACCGTGTCGAAGGTGCGACCCAATGGCGCGAGGTCGAGCGCATCACCGAGTACGAAAGTGGCGGCGAGACCACGCGCAGCGCGCTTCTTCTCGGCGATGGCGAGCGCAGCCGGCGTCGCGTCGAGTCCCCAGGCTTCGAGGCCGCGACGGGCCAGCTCCAGGGTGTTCTCGCCCGTACCGCAGCCGAGATCGAGCACCGAGCCGGTCAATGTAAGCTCGTCGAAGGCAACCAGCAGTTCAGGCTGGGGACGGCCTATGTCCCACGCAGGGCTTGAACCGCTGTAGAGCGCAGGGAACCGATCTTTAGTGGTCATGATGCGAGACAATAGTGAACTGTGTGCACCCTGTCAAGACTCTTCCAGAACACTGATCATCCCGCGGCTCTCGCCCGAGCTTGAATTGATTCGCGGACGGGATTCCACTACAGTGGATTCGTTCATCCGGCGCCTCGAAGCGGCCGGCCGTGGTCAAGCTGCGAAGCCCGCGGGGCCGGGCCCCGACACGCTTCGGCGAGGTGAGCTTTAGGACCAAGGGGACTCCGGACGGCGTGCGGATCGACATCGGCGCCCCCCGCCGGGCCCAGCCCGCCCGTATCATTATTCATCTTCCCCGCTCGCGGCGCCTTCTCGGCGGCGCCCCGGGGGTCCAGGTCGTCTACCGGCCGGACCAGTCGCCTCACTGGGATTTCGAGACCGTGGTCAGGGAATACTTGACGTCCGCTCCCTCTCTGGACTAACGGGCCGCGGCCGCCGGCCTATTTCAGCTTGCCGGAGCGCAGGAACTCGATGATCGCGGACGCGAACTCCGGCTTGGTGAGCATTGTGATGTGGTCCCCACCCTCGATGATCTTGACATCGCCACGACCCAGCAGCTTTCGTACAGCCGCGACCCTGTCCTTCACATATTATATAAGAGTTTCGTTCCCTGCTCCGCTGGCTTGACAAGCATTCATCGCACCGCTTTTGCCTTACGGCATCGTGGGGAATAATAAATCGGGGCGTCGGCGGATGTCAAATGGAGCTGAAACCAGGCGAAAGGGGCCGGCCAGCCGCGGACAGGCTAAAAGGTATCGGCATTCCGACAGACCTCTTCTGCCGGTCAAGGGGAGAATCACGAAGAATATTCAGTGGAAGCCTCGGCAGCCGTCAAGAGTTGCTGATAGGCCAGGTGCGTCGGAGGAGGTCTCTCCGGGACAAAGGCAAACTTCAAGTGGTCGATGATTCTATAGACGACGGCATAGTCGGTGAGGAAAGCGAGGATCTTCATTGTGCCGCCGCATTGAGAGCAGAGCATCGGGAGACAGGAACTTAAGGGCGGCTGTCCGTTTGAGCTGGGCGTCTTCGACTTTATAGACGATCCCCATCCCGCCCCGGCCGATCTCCTCGAGGATCCTGTACTTGCCGGCGATGAGGGCTCCCGGCTTCATTCCGTGGTCGGTCGTTTCCAGCGTCTTGGTCAGCGAAGCCTGCTCAGCCTCCAGCTTCCCGAGGGGCATCGCGCAGTTGCTGCAGAAGTGCGAGTCTTCTTTATTCTCGGCGTGACATTTCGGGCATCTCATGCGTTTCTATCCCTAGTCCAATCCCATCTTTTTCAACAACGCCGCATACCTTGGGTCTGAGTGAAGCGGGGCTAAGGAGGGATCAGGTTTAGCGAAAATCAGGTTTTCGTCTCTTTCCTCATAAGCCTTGTTCACCAACTCAAAGGCCTTGTCAAGATCGCCCATGGCTACGTAAATGACGGCCATACGAAACGGAGAAACAAATTGTTTTTGAGATCTCGCTTTGAGTTCCTCGAGAATCCCCTTTGCTTCTTCCAACTTTCCGGCCCCGGCATACGCCTCTCCTAACCCGGAAACCATCAGAACGGCGCCGCCTGAAAGTTCCCTGGCCTTCTTCATCTCATCGATGGCCGCAGAAAAATCCTTATTGGCGAGATTCCCGCGCCCGAGCATGTAATGCGTCAATGCAAAGTGAGGATCCATTTCGACAGTTTCATAGAGATGGACAAGGGCCTGATCAGGCTGCCGAGCCATAAGATATGCCCAGCCGAGCATGGTGCTGATGATCAGCGAAATTGGATCAAGCTCTAAAGCCCGTTTCATTTCTCGGATCGCTTCCTCAGGGCGGCCGAGAAATGTTAAGAGTTCGCCATACCAGAAGTGGGCGGTCGCATAGTTTGGGTTAAGCTCAAGGGCTCGCCTGAACTGGGCTTCTGCAGCTCTCAAGTCCCAGTCATAACGTTCATAAACATAAGCTAGAGAGTTATGAGCTTCGGCCAGAGACTCATCGATTTCAAGGGCCTTGATCGCCGCCACTTTGGCTCGAGGAAAAACGTCTTTGGGGCGTGCATCCGCGTAAGTTCCGAGCAGGCTATAGGAGTCCGCCAGACCTACAAAGGCCAGGGCATAATTGGGGTCCTCTTCGATGGCCTGGTTAAAAAGTTCGATCGCCTTGTTCAAGTCTTTTCCCGTCCGCTTGTTCCAGTAGTGGAGACCCTCCAAATAATGCTTGTAGGCTTCCATGTTTTCCGTGTAGCGCTTGACGAGCCGTTCTTGTTGGTCACCCAACAGCTTAATCCTTAGCGCTGTGACTATGGCGTTGGCGATGTCATCCTGGATGGCAAACATGTCGGCCATTTTTCGATTGTAGATCTGCGACCAGACTTGGCGGCCGTCTTGGACATTGCTGATCCGGGCTGTGACCCGAAGATTGTCCCCGGCCACCTGGACGCTTCCCTCAAGCACATTTTCGACACCGAGCTTCTGGCCGATCTCACGGATGTCCTGGGTTTTCCCCTTGAAGAAAAAGGCAGAGGTTCTGGCAGGAACCCAAAGGCCTTCGATATTGGTCAAGGCATTGATGAGCGTTTCCGAAATTCCATCACACAAGTCCTCTTTGTTCTTAGCTTGGCTCCAATCCTCAAAAGGAAGCACGGCGATGGATGGGGGAGCGGCCTTGGCCGAGACCCCTTCTTCTTTGGAGAGAATCCGCCAGAGAATAATCCCTGCAGCAATGACGAGTACGACGATCGCAAGACTGGGGAAGAGCAGCTTTCTCAGGCTGAATTTGGCGGTGGTCTCTTTTGACGTAAAAGGCTTGCGCGCGGGTACGACCCTCTCGGTCGTCGGCAGGCCCTGCTCGACCTTCCCCAGGTCGGCATGGAGCTCCTCCGCGCTCTGGTAGCGCTTCGCCCTGTCTTTCTCCAGGCACTTGAGGACGAGCCGGCCGAGGTCCGGGGGGATCTGCGTGTTGAGCTCTCGCGGGTCACGGGGGATTTCGCTTTTGTGCTTCACCCCAATCGTGAACGGGGTGTCGCCCTCGAAGGGGGTGCGGCCCGTCACCATTTCATAGAGAATCACTCCCAGCGAATAGATGTCCGAACGGGGGTCCGTTTGCTTTCCTTCTACCTGCTCGGGCGACATGTACTCCGGTGTCCCGATGATCATCCCGGCGTCCGTGATGCCCTTTCCCGATAGCGAGAGGGCGATCCCAAAATCCATAATCCGCGCGTTCCCCTCCTCGTCGATCATGACGTTCGAGGGCTTGAGATCGCGGTGGACGACGCCCAGCCGATGGGCCTCCACCAGTCCTTCGCAGACCTGCCTGGCGATAGGCATGGCCTGGCCCGGGCTGAGTATCCCCATCTTCCGAATCAAGCGCCTGAGATCCTCCCCCTGAACATATTCCATGGTGATATAGTGTGTCCCTTTCTCTTCATTGAGGTCGAACATCCGGGCCACATTTTTATGGACGATCTTCCGTGAGAGCTTAAGCTCGTTAGAGAACCGCTCGATGGTCTTCTTGTCCAGGCCGATCTCAGGCTTGATGAGCTTGAGGACCACCTCTTCGTTAAGCTTTTTATCCAGGACTCGGTAGACCCGGCCCATGCCTCCCTTGCCCAGCTCTTCGATAATCTGGTACCGTCCGGCAAAAGCCGAACCTGTGGTCAGCTCGTGAATGGGCGTTTGAAGGGTTTCGGTGGCTTCAGGATGGACCTTCTTAGAAGAAGGAAGCTGCGTCCCGCACTCCCCGCAGAATTTTAGCGTCTCAGGGTTATCGGAATGACAATTAGGGCACTTGGCGGCCATTTTTAACGCTCTTAATGCGGCAGCGACCGAGAGGAGAATTCATAGTCGGTCATCAGGTCGTGAAAGACCTGCGGCTGTTTCTCCTTCAGCTCTATGGCGAAGTCGAGCGCAAAAGTTGCTGTGAATCTGCACATGCGCCTGTTTGTATCGTAGACAATCTCTCGTATCTTATTGCGCCGCTGCAATCATAGTGCACGGTCATCGAGTTGAGCCCTATTCTTTGCTACCACATTGTGGTATCATTATACTCCCCCCGAGAAAAGCATGTCAATAAAGCATATGAATCTATGTAAATTATCTTTGGAGATTGGCTCCGTCAGGCTTGTTATGGAAAAGAGATTCGTCGACTTGACATCCAGCGATATTGGTATCAATGGACTAATTTAGAGGCTATGATCAAATGGAGAAGAGGCCCTCTTTCTTTTGGCCATGAAGAAATTACCCCCCAAGAAGGCTAGGCCCTGCTGGGAGATACAAAAGTGTTCTGGGGAGGCAAGGCGTAATTGCCCGGCATGGGAATTTCGAGCTGGACATCTCTGCTGGTTTATAAATGGGACAATTTGTTACGGCGAGATTCAGGAAAGCTGGCGGAAAAAGATGAAAATATGCCAACAATGTGCTGTGTTCCAATCCATGTTTCCTGATTTTGGCACTATGCCCAAAGGATTGGTTTCGAAAGTGACCCAATGATAAGGAAGTTCCTATGCCTGCGGCACGCCGGGAAACACGAGGCAACCACGAAGACAGAGAGAGAGGAGAGACGATGAATTCAAATTGGATTTACACGGGGGTATTCACCATTCTGCCACTGGCTGGTCTGGCGTGGGGTGGAGCAAAGCCCAAGGCAACGAGCGCACAGGCGACCAATTCTAGAAACGCGCCCGCGACACTAAGCGCCGCCGCGCCCGCCAGCGTCGGTTTCGATCAGAGCCTTCTCGCCCAACTCAATAATGCTATGCATCGCATGGTCGATAAAGGCGAAGTCGCCGGGGCCATGACGATGCTGGCACGGCACGGCAAGATCGTGAACTATGACGCGTACGGCAAGGACAACATCGCCAAGGGCACGCCGCTCAGACGCGACATCATCTTCCGCCTATTTTCACAGACCAAACCCGTCACCGGCGTCGCCATGATGATCCTGTTCGAACAAGGCAAGTGGAAGCTCAACGATCCGATCTCGAAGCACATTCCCGAATTCGCAAGTCTGAAAGTTTTTGCGGGTCTGGACAAGGACGGCCAGCCGATTCTCGAAGTCCCGAAGCAACCGCCGACGATGGCCATGCTTATGACCCACACCGCAGGCTTCGGTTACGGCTTGAAACAAGTGAACTACGTCGATTACGTCAATCAGCAGTTTCAAAAGCTGGGGGTCCTGAGCTCCAGCAATTCGAATGAGCTGATACAGAAGATCGCCGGCATTCCCTTGCTATATCAACCCGGCACCCGGTGGCAGTATTCTGTCGGGATAGACATCCAGGGCTGCATCGTCGAGAAACTCTCCGGCCGTCGCCTTGGAGATTTCCTTTCCCAACACGTATTTGCGCCTCTGGGCATGAAGGATACGGGGTTTTACGCTGCAGGTGAAAAGGCCTTACGCCTTGCCTCCGTCTACCGGTTCGATCCGGAAAAGAAAAAGCTCGTCGAGCTGACGCCCGGTCAAGACCAGGGAATTGGGGATTTCGCCATCCCGCCGTCGAGAGATTCGGGCGGCGGCGGTGATGG
>Ga0153916_10002836_pt1 | contig 12710 bp, 14 predicted proteins | sample Opewatmetagenome_FD_109642 | JGI IMG/M metagenome (GOLD analysis project Ga0153916, IMG submission 109642) | Freshwater wetland microbial communities from Ohio, USA - Open water 3 Core 3 Depth 4 metaG | ecosystem: Environmental > Aquatic > Freshwater > Wetlands | place: USA: Ohio, Lake Erie...
AGCGGCTCGAACGCTCAACCAATGGCTTAAAAGGCCACTGCTCTACCTTTGAGCTACACGCCCGTTTTGCGAAAAACATTCTATCACGCGCGGTCGCCTTATACAAGCCTTGACTTTTTTCACCCCCCTTGTTACTATCCATGCAGGAACACTATTGAATACTGAGGAGTACTTAATGGCAGATATACCCAAATTGAATGAGGCAGCCTTCGAGACAGAGGTGCTTAAGTCCACCGTACCAGTCATGGTTGACTTTACCGCAATCTGGTGCGGTCCATGTAAGATGCTGGAGCCAGTGGTCATGCAGCTGTCTCAAGAATGGGATGGTAAGGTGAAAGTCGTCAAGCTGGACGTGGATGACAACAGTAACCTCGCCGTGCAGTATGGCGTCATGGGTGTACCGACCTTGATCTTGTTCATCAACGGCAAACCGGTTCAAAGACTAAGCGGCTACCAGCCTAAGGACCGCATCCTCTCTAAATTTAGCTCTTATATCTAATCCATTCCCCACTCAATTCCCATCAAGGCAGGCCTGAGGTCTGCCTTGATTTTATTAACCCCTTTGCTTAAATAGAAATTGGACTATAATCTTAGATTATATCTTATTGCGATTAGTCGCAATAACAACAAGGCACAATTAACAATAACACTAATGATCATACTGGAAAATCGTTATGTCTCCTTGTCAAACCTTTATCGAAACATTACGCTCACGTGGCTATCGTATCACGCCCCAACGCGAGATAATCGTCGAAGCCATCGCCCATAGTGGTCACCACATCAACGCCGAGGAGGTGTTTTCCCATGTACAGGAACGGACCCGTTCCGTGAACATCGCTACGGTTTATCGTACCCTGGATCTGTTGGTAGAACAGGGGCTTGCCAGTCGGATTGACTTGGGCGAAGAGCGTGTGATCTATGCCACCTACCAACATGGACCACACATTCATCTGGTGTGCAGGCAGTGTGGTCAGGTGATTGATGCCAACCAGGATATGCTATCCGTTTTAAATCGTCAACTCCAAGCTGAATACCAGTTTGCCGCCGACCTGCAGCATATTTCGGTAGTTGGTTTGTGCAGTGATTGCCAGGTGAAGTAGGATCACACACAGGAGGCAAATATGCTGCCTGCTCCGATCGCGATGCATATACCGGATGGTTTTCTATCCATCCAGGTATCCATTTTCCTCTGGATGATCACCTTCGTGGTGATTGGTTACGCCCTCAAGCGCGTTGGCGCAGACCTCGGTGAGAGGCAGGTGCCAATCATGGGTGTGCTGGCAGCTGCCATCTTTGCCGGCCAGATGCTCAACTTTGCTGTCGCTGGAGGCACCTCCGGCCACCTGATCGGAGCAGCTTTAGCGACAATAATATTAGGCCCATGGGCAGCCACCCTGGTGCTCACCTGTGTCATTACCATCCAAGCCCTCATCTTTCAGGATGGGGGTCTGTTGGTGTTGGGCGCCAATATCTTCAACATGGCCATCGTCGGTGTGACAGTAGCGTACATGGTCTTTCGTACTGTGCACCGACTAGCAGGTGGACGGTCATGGAGCATCTTCGTTGGTGGGTTCCTGGCAGCCTGGATGTCTGTGGAAGTGGCAGCTCTGGGGACGGCTTTGGAGCTCGCAATTTCAGCTACTTCCCCGGCAAACATCGCCATTCCAACCATGGGAGGCATCCATGCCTTGATCGGCATTGGTGAAGGTCTGATCACTGTCGGTGCGTTGGCATTTTTGCGTGCCAGCCGGCGTGATCTGTTTAAATCCAGCGAAACCACTCCAATCCGTGGCGGACTGGTGTGGTTTGTCGGTCTGATCCTGGTAATGTTGCTGGCAGTCGCATCTCCGTTGGCCTCTAGGCATCCGGATGGGCTGATGTGGGTGGCTACCCAATATGGGTTCGTAAATAGTGAGCAAAACCCGATATTTAAACTCATCCCACATTATCTATTCCCAGGCGTACAGAATAAACCCATGGCAACCATCCTGGCAGCAATGTTGGGCACCGTGATCGTCTTCGGTGTCGCCTTAGGGGTGGCATACTCCCGGCGCCGTAAACCAAGCTCGGGTGATAACGAGTAGGTTTGATAGAAGGTTATTAGGGTAACTTATGCACGTCCATTTCCTTGATCCCTACCGCTCACGAAATAGCCCAATCCACCGGCTTAATCCGCGTATCAAGCTTGTGCTGACTGTTGTCTTCATCCTGACCAACACCCTTATCCCAACTGGTGCCTGGCCAGTTTATATCCTGCTTTTCGCGCTGATCTTCTCTGTGGAGCTGATATCTGAGCTGGGTATTAGTTTTGTGCTTAAACGGTCGTCTCTGGCAATCCCTTTTGTATTGGCTGCCTTGCCGCTCATCCTGACCGTACCCGGTAAGACGTTATTTATCCTACCTGTGGGCTCTTGGACAATTCATGCTTCATACCCCGGTTTGGAACGCTTTATCAGTATCGCTATCAAATCATGGCTATCCATCCAAGCCGCCATCGTGCTGGCAGCCAGCACTTCCTTTCCTGAATTGTTGGTTGCCATGCGGGCATTACGAGTGCCACGTTTGTTGGTATCCATCTTTGGATTAATGTGGCGCTACTTATTCGTACTCGTGGATGAGGCCACGCGACTGATGCGTGCCCGCCTCGCACGCAGTGGGCAAAGTGAGATACCGGGTGCTAAAACCGGTGGGAGCATTTTATGGCGGGCGCGAGTGGTTGGCGGCATGGCTGGAAATCTATTCCTGCGTGCATTTGAACGTAGTGATCGCATCTATATGGCTATGGTCTCACGCGGCTACGATGGTGAGGCGCGAACATTACCTCTACCAGGGATTCGACCAGCCCATTGGGTACTATTGATAGCCGGCTTGAGCTTGCTTGGTTTATTATTGGGATTTGCTTACCTGTTTTGGGGGTAAAACATGCATCATTCGATTGAAATCAAAAATCTGACTTTCTCTTACCCCGATGGAACCACAGCATTACACGACGTTTCGCTGAGCATTGAGCCAGGGGAAAAAGTGGCTTTAGTAGGACCAAACGGAGCGGGGAAATCCACCCTGATCTTGCACTTAAATGGCATCTTGAGCGGGCAGGGATTTGTCCGCGTATGCAGTCTTGAGGTGATTAAAGAGAACCTCGGCCGGATTCGCTCATGTGTGGGGCTAGTATTTCAATCACCCGAAGACCAGTTGTTCTCTCCGACCGTTTTCGATGATGTTGCCTTTGGACCACTCTACCAGGGTCTTCATCCTGCTGAGGTCTTGCAACGCGTAGATCAGGCTTTGGAAGCTGTTCACATGTTGAGTTACAAAAAACGTGTTTCTCACCACCTGAGTATGGGGGAAAAGAAACGCATCGCCATCGCCACCGTGCTATCTATGCACCCGGAGGTGTTGGTCTTGGATGAGCCAACAGGTTTGCTGGACCCACGTTCACGCCGCTCCTTGATCCATCTACTACAGGAGCTACCACTCACCATGCTGGTCTCAACCCATGACATGCTGCTCGTCCGCGAAATCTTCCCACGCATGATCGTCCTGGATGAAGGCAGGGTGGTGGCAGATGGTCCCACCCAGGTCGTGATGAACGATACAGCACTTCTGGAAGCACACGGCCTCGAGAGACCCTAAGTATTAAAAAAAAACAGGCAGGATAGAAATCCAACCTGCCTGCTCTGTATTAATTTCCAAATGGAAAATATCAATCGCAGCCCAGTCCAGCTGCTTTGCGCAATACCGCCACTTTATCTGTCTGTTCCCAAGGAAGGTCCAGATCATCGCGCCCAAAGTGCCCATAAGCCGCTGTTTTGCGGAAGATCGGACGGCGTAGATTTAAATCACGGATGATCGCCCCAGGGCGAAGGTCGAAGTTCTCAATCACTATCTGGGCAATTTGCTCGTCCGGGATCTGACCTGTACCAAAGGTCTCTACATTGACACTCAGGGGGTGTGATACGCCGATGGCATACGACACCTGGATCTCCACCCGGTTAGCCAACCCGGCTGCGACGATATTCTTAGCCGCGTAACGAGCGGCGTACGCCGCAGAGCGGTCCACTTTGGTTGGGTCCTTACCACTAAAGCAACCACCACCGTGCCTGCCCATCCCGCCGTAGGTATCAACGATGATCTTGCGCCCTGTCACGCCTGAATCACCCAATGGACCACCAATCACGAACCGTCCGGTGGGGTTGACAAAAATCTTGAGTTTTTCATCCACAAGCTCTTTGGGTAGCGTAGGCATGATGACGTTCTCGATCACCGATTCGCTGATCTCCGCGTGCGATACATCAGGTGCGTGTTGGGTACTGACCAGCACAGTATGTACCCGTTTGGGTTTGCCATAGCTGTACTCCACCGTCACTTGGGTCTTTCCATCCGGTCGCAACCAGGGGATGGTTCCATTCTTACGCACCTCTGCCAGACGACGTGCCAGTTTATGTGCCAGGTAAATGGGTAGCGGCATCAATTGGGGGGTCTCATTGCAGGCGAACCCGAACATCATTCCCTGGTCACCCGCGCCCACTGCATCCACCTCTGCCTCGCTTGAGCCAGACGCCTTGGATTCCATTGAATGGTTCACTCCCATAGCGATATCACCCGACTGCTTGGAAATAGCAACCTGGACTGCACAGGTGTTACCATCAAAACCCATCTCACTCGAGTTGTAACCAATATCCGTGATGATCTTGCGCGTCAACTCATCGAAATTTATATTGGCGCGCGTGGTAATCTCTCCTAATAGCATGACAAAACCGGTCTTCGTGGCAGCTTCGCATGCCACCCGCGAATATGGATCTTGGGCAAGGCAGGCATCCAATATGCCATCGCTGATTTGGTCGCACATTTTATCGGGGTGCCCCTCGGTCACTGATTCTGAAGTGAACAGCAGGCTGGGGGAATTCATGAAAGTATTGCTCATCTAAGCCTCCAAAAAAAACTTGCCCCTTCTGGTCAAGAAAGGGCAAGGAACGAGCGTTCACTTGAACTGCCCTCTCATCTTCCAGAAAATACCTCTGCCGGAGTTGGCACCTTGAAAGCAATAGGCCTGGATCAAGTAGCCTTTATCACTACCAGGTTGCCGAGGTTTCACAGGGCCGGTCCCTCCACCTCTCTGGATAAGAGCGCCTCTAGGGGCTATTAAATTATCGGGCGGATAATACCACGGTTAGAGACAACTGTCAACTTGACCTGTTTTACCATCCTAAAATATTTAGGCATTCAATCATTAATACTCAATCGCGCTGATCTTACGTAGTTTCTCCCAGCGATGCATGGAATTAATTTCTCGGACAGTGCCGGAAAGACCACGCACCACCAAACTGCTCGTGCGTGCCCCATGGCTGTAGTACTTCACGCCCTCAAGCAACTCACCATCGGTGATGCCTGTGGCAGCAAAGAAGACATCTTCTGAAGATACCAGGTCATCCATGGTGAGTACCTTATTGAAGTCATATCCCATCTCATGACCACGCTTTAATTCATCCTCATTCCGCGCATACAGCTTGCCTTGGATCTCCCCACCCATGGCACGCAAGGCGCAGGCAGCCAACACTCCCTCGGGTGAGCCACCGACACCCAGCAACACATCAATGCCAGAGTCAGGCCAGGCAGTCATCAAGGCACCCGATACGTCACCATCCAGGATCAAGCGGATGCGACAGCCCAACCGGCGCACTTCCTTCACCAACTCTGCATGACGTGGACGGTCAAGGATGACTACAGTCAGATTGTCCAGCTCGATATCCTTTGCACGCGCAATTTTATGCAAATTTTCTGATACTGAAGCCGTGATATCCACCACACCCTTTGCTTCAGGTCCAACAGCAATCTTATCCATATAGACGTAAGGGCCGGGGTTGAACATCGTGCCACGTGGGGCTATCGCTACCGTGGCGATGGAGTTGGGTTGCCCGTGTGAAAGTGGGCGGGTACCGTCAATGGGATCAACAGCTATATCCATTTGGGGTCCATCCCCAGCACCAACTTGCTCCCCATTATATAGCATAGGCGCCTCATCTTTCTCACCTTCTCCAATCACGATAACGGCATTCATCTCAATCGTGTTCAGCATGTAACGCATAGCATCCACCGAGGCTTTATCGGCGGCTGTTTTGTCACCCCGCCCCATGTACCTACCAGCTGCCAATGCAGCTGCTTCGGTGACGCGCACAAGCTCCAAGGCCAGGTTGCGAGTCGGGACTTCCTTCACGAACACCTCCTGTTTGAGAATAATATGGATGTTAATATCCTGCCGGTCAGCTCCATAACCAGAGGACCATATAGTAGCCCAACACTACAGCCCACAACCATGAGTCAATCCGATCAAACGCTCCACCATGGCCGGGAAGTAAACTACCTGAATCTTTAACCCCCATCTGGCGTTTAATCATGCTCTCCCCCAGATCGCCCAAAGTGGGGAAGATTCCCATCACCAACCCCACGAGTGCTCCCCGCAGTGGTGTTATGGCAGAATTCGGGCCAGCACCAACCCGCCAGATGGCAGCAAATAAGGCAGTCAGTAGCACACCGGCAAGGATGCCTCCAAGATAACCTTCCCAGGTTTTCTTAGGGCTCAAGCGTGGGCTGAGTTTATGCCGACCGAATCTTTTTCCGATGAAGTATGCCCCTGCATCTGCAAACCAGACCGCTGGAAGGATGACCAAAATCCACCACTTGCCTTCTGGGAGGTTACGCAAGGAGATAAAGTACGCCCCAAACCAACCAATATAAAATATGCCCGCCAGGGTCACTGCAAAATCAGTCCCTGCTTGGTCGCGACCGCGTTCGTATGCCACCAGATGGTACACCATGCTAATCAGTATCAGCAAGCTGATCATCCACGCAGCACTATCGAATCCGTTAAAATTACGCCCGAGCAAGAGGATTAATGTGCCCCCAATAACCAAAACGCCCGCAGGCTGTAGCCCGCCGGTGTGAAACAATCCTACATATTCCCAGGCTGCCAGGCACATAAAGACAGCCACCAGAGCAGTTAAATACCAGCCACCCGCCAAAATGGCTGCCATCCCAAGGGGCAGCAGGATAATTGTCACCCATAAACGCTTAACGAGCATGGGATTTCTTGCGTTTGATCTGCTCAGCGGTGAGACCATAGCGTCGCTCCCGCTGGCTGTATTCCTCAATCGCTTTCAGTAATTCCTGACGATCGAAATCTGGCCAGTACGTGGCTGGGAAATACCACTCGGAATAAGCTCCCTGCCAGATGAGAAAATTACTGCCACGCAGCTCACCCGAGGTACGAATAATCATGTCTGGGTCAGGGACTCCGGCAGTAAACAGGTACTGGCTTACCAGCTCATCCGATACCTGTTCAGCTTTTACTCCATCTCGGATCATTGTCTGGATAGCGCACACTATCTCGTCACGACCCCCATAATTAAAGGCGATATTAAGCGTCAAACGATCGTTGTCCTTGGTGTACTCCATTGCTTCCAATACTTTTTTCCGAAATGCTGGTCGCAGACGGTCCAGCCGTCCAAGATGGCGTAACTTGACTCCCTGATCATGCAGCTCCTGGATCTCACTATCGATCACATTCTCAAAGATCCGCATTAATCCCTGCACTTCCTCAGTGGGCCGCCCCCAGTTCTCGGTTGAAAAGGCATAAATCGTCAGGTATTTAATGCCAAATTCGATGCAAGCCTCAATGATACGGCGCAGGTTTTCGGTACCTGCTCGATGACCAGCCATCCGCGGTAAACCACGCGCCAATGCCCAACGCCCATTGCCGTCCATGATGATCCCGATATGGGTGGGGATTTTTTCCGGCAGAGCGTCCTTCTTTTCGGGGCTCATACTTCCATAATTTCCTTTTCTTTACGCACTCCAACGTCGTTGACTAGTTCAATGTATTTATCGGTTAACTTTTGTAGATTTTCTTCACCCTCTTCAAGCTCATCCTCAGAGATCAATTTCTCATGTTCAAACTCGCGCAAATCTTTTATCCCATCTCGCCTGACGTTGCGCACTGCCACGCGAGCTTCCTCCAGACGGTTGTGAACCAGCTTAACCAGATCGCGCCGGCGCTCTTCAGTCAATGTCGGCAGATTCAAGCGAATTACCTTGCCATCATTATTAGGTGTCAGGCCAAGGTCAGATGCCATGATTGCCCGCTCAATGTTTCGTAAAGTAGCTCCATCAAAGGGACGGATCATCAACATGCGTGATTCAGGAACACTTATCGTTGCCAATTGCATTAATGGCGTCGGCATCCCGTAATATTCGACCGATAACTTCTCGACCAGGGCCGGGGAAGCCCGTCCAGTGCGGATACCTGCCAGGTCCTCCTCTAATGCTTCGAGCGCTCCTTTCATGCGTTCTTCAGCTTCATTATGTGCTTCTTTTAGCATAGAGGCCTCCATATCCGATGATCTTGGACAAGCGAACTATCAAAATTGGTACTGGGTCTGGATTTATATACTACCTATAGGATACTCGAAAATAGTCTCAGAGAAAAGGGTAAATTATGGAGAATAGAGCATAATGACATTTTTTCGTCCTCTGTCTGCCTTACCTGGTCATCAGATAAATCGATCTGCCTTTCCTAGGGCTTTCGACAGATTGACTGTACAACCTGCCTTTTTGCAGGCTAGCCTGATCCAAGCCCAGGCATTTATCCTGAGCTTACCAAGGTACCGACCGGCTCACCATATACTGCTTTTAGCAGCGCTCCGGGTTGCCACATATTGAGGACGAGGATGGGTAGGTTGTTGTCCATGCATAGTGAGATGGCAGTACTATCCATCACTTCCAGTCGACGATTAATCGTCTCCATGTGGGTCAAATGATCAAAACGCACTGCATTGGGATTCCGGATCGGGTCCGAGTCGTATACCCCATCAACTTTGGTGGCTTTGATCAGCACATCTGCACCGATTTCCATGGCCCTTAGTGCTGCCGCAGTATCGGTGGAGAAATAAGGGTTGCCTGTTCCACCCCCAAAAATGACTACACGCCCTTTTTCAAGGTGCCGGATGGCTCTACGACGGATATAAGGCTCCGCTACAGCCCGCATCTCCACCGCAGATTGAACGCGGATGTACATCCCCATCCGTTCCATGGCATCCATCAGGGCGAGCGCGTTCATAACAGTGGCTAACATGCCCATGTAATCTGCTGTGGCTCGGTCCATCCCACGTTGTAATCCGGTCCGCCCTCGCCACAGGTTTCCAGCACCAATTACAATAGCCACATCCACATTTTCCTGGCGCACATCAGCAATAATCTTCGCCACCAATTCCGCTTGTTCGGGGTGAATCCCTAATCCATCTGCCCCACCCAACGTTTCACCGCTTAGCTTGAGCAAAATGCGTTTGTATTTTATCGTTCGTTCCATCGAAACCTCCAGGGTCGTGCCAGGTGCATGTTGTGCCGATTGTATTTTTTATGTTTATCTATATTTTAACAAAAAAGCCAACCCGAAGGTTGGCTATTTCTATTAAGATTGAGCTTCCTCGCCCACTTCCCAGCGGGCGAATCTTCGGATGACAATGTTCTCACCGATAGCAGCAATGTTTTGATTGCGCAGATCCTCAAGGGTGATTTCTTCATCACGGACATAGGTTTGGCGTAGTAGACAGTTATCGTTATAGAACTTCTCCAACTTGCCTTCCACAATCCGCTCAATAATCTTCTCTGCCTTTCCTTCTGCCAGAGCAATGTTACGCGCTTTCTTGCGTTCCTGGTCCAACACCTCGGCGGGGATATCTTCCACACGGACCCATTTGGGAGCACCTGCTGCAATCTGTAATGCCACTTCATGGGCGAACTTGCGGAACGCCGCAGAACGGGCGACAAAGTCCGTCTCACAATTAACTTCAACCATCACACCCACCCGCCCACTACCGTGCGAGTATAGCTCCAACATGCCTTCCAAGACTTCACGATCAGCGCGCTTGGCAGCCTTTGCCAGGCCTTTTTCGCGCAAGTATTCAATCGCCTTGGCAAAATCTCCATTATAAGTCTCGAGTGCCTTACGACAATCCAGTACGCCTGCGCCAGTCTCTTCACGTAATTGCTTGATAAGTTCGATACTGATTGTCATGATTGTTCCTTTCGTCGTCTACTTTTCTTCTTAGGTTTATCATCCTCAGTTGCCAGCTCTTCCGTCTTTTTATCTTCAGTTACCAGGTCTTCGACCTCATGCTCTTCAGCAACTGATTCTTCGATCTCATGCACTTCAGCAATTGACTCTTCGCGCTCTTCGCCTTCAGTAGCCGGCTCTTCGCTCTCTTCTTCGCCAATCAGCTCACTAACTTCTTCCTCGGCAAGCTGGAATTCTTCCCCTTTTTCTTCCTCAAGCTCTTCCACGATCTCTGCAATCTCAGCTTCAGCGATGTCTTTAGGGTGTGCAATTAGCTTCGCCAGGGTAGCCTCACCGAGGAGTTCTTCATCGGATAGCTCAGCTTCTTCCACAGCCGCCCGAGCGACAGTGCGTACTTCTTCTTCGACGATTTCTTCCTTACGCGCTCCCAATCCTTCCATGGCAGCATCCGCGATTTTACCAACCACCAGCTTGATGGCGCGAATAGCGTCATCGTTGGAGGGGATGACATAATCGACATTGGAGGGATCACAATTCGTATCCACCATGGCAACCACGGGGATTTTAAGCAGGTTGGCTTCGTGAATGGCGGTAAATTCACGTGAGACATCAACCACAAATAGCATATCTGGGGGTCGGACCAGCTTGCGAACACCACTTAGCAGGCCTTCCAGGCGATCGATCTCGCGCATGATGATCAACCCCTCTTTTTTGGTGATGCGACCAAAATCACCACTATCACGCATACGCTCCAGTCGCTCGAGCTCGTTAATCCTCTGGCGAATGGTGCGCCAGTTGGTAAGCGTGCCACCCAACCAACGTGCAGTTACATAAGGCATGCTGGCGCGGGTTGCCTCGAGTTGGATTGTTTCCTGAGCCTGGCGTTTGGTGCCAACAAATAACACCACACCGCCGTTGGCAACAGAATCACGAACGACATTGTAGGCAACATCCAATGCTTTTGAGGTTTTTTGTAGATCGATGATGTGAATGCCATTGCGCTCGGTAAAAATATAGGGCTTCATGGCTGGGTGCCACTTATGTGTGCGATGCCCAAAGTGGACACCTGATTCTAATAATGACTTCATGGGAACGACTGCCATATTCTTCTTTCTCCTTTTGCGTTTTTCCTCCGCCTTCCTCATTCCAGCTGGGACCGCCAGTGAGACGTCATCTCACCTGTTCTGCGGCACGCACCAGTTGGTCAGAAAGCGTGTGGGATAATAGTTCACCTGCTTCAAGCAGGCATAACCGCTCCCGCCTGAGGCGGGAGCGGGTTGGAGTATACCATAGGTTAATTGGATTCGTCCAGAAATTAAATACTCAATCCCAAAGATGTTTTATTTGCCAACGCGTTGTTCCACAGGATGGATCATCTATGGAGTTAAGACCAGGTGCGCCTTGGCAAAGCTCTCCACTTGCTGCTTGCCCCATAACATCGGGTGGTATTGGATGGCGCGCCACAGGTCAGCCTGGTCAGCATAATTGGCATGGTAGGCATGACCTGACTCTCCAGTTGTGATCACCGAGAGCGAAGCCGGTAAGTCGCTTATATCGATAATCATCCGCTCCGAAGGCAACCAGTTCACCTGGTAAGCCTTAGCAGACTCAGTCTCCGCTGCATCCCATCCAGTGGCATCGATGATTGAGTTTCCACCCGATGTTTGATAAGGTCCTCGGTTAAAAATAGCTTCGATCGGTCCGATCCCAGAGGTGCCCAAGGTTTGGTTGTGGAAGGTCACGGTATGAAGGTCACCCCAGGTCCACTTGGCTGTATTGGTGCCTAGTAGCTTTTCCAGCTCGGCCACGGTATCAGAAAAAGCTAGGGCAAAAACATCGTCGCGCGTCTCTTTTGTGGTGGTATTTTTATCATCCCACCAGGTGCTATCAGGTGTCTTCACTAATTGACGCATGACCTCAAACCAGGTGCTATCACCATCGGGCCAATAATCCTCGGGTAAATTATCGTGGAAAGTCCGCCCAAGGACCGCCCGCCAAAAAACATTATAAACGGCCGGTGCTGCCTGGTCCATCTGGTTCTGGTAATCCCAACCCTTGAGTGCATCGCGCACCACAATCAAATGCTCGTCTTGCAGGTTGAGTTGCATCAGCAAGGGCACTATATATACCGCTGAAGCATTGTAGTCATCACCATGCATCTTCTGGATATAAGCCGCATCGATCGGTCCAGGTGCCGTCTTTATCATCTGGACGATGCGCTCCGCTCGGAAACCATAATCCCATTCATCGCTGATGAGATAGGGGTAACTTGTACCTACCACTTCATTGTTAGCGCTGGCGATATAGCCCTCAGGTGGGTTATATGTGGTTGGGAGCTGGTTAAATGGGATATATCCCTGCCATTCGTACTCGTCGGTCCAGCCAGGCATGGGGTAATCACCATTATGGCCTGGCAAGCGGATGGGGATATTTCCAGGCGTCTGATAGGCAATATTTCCGTCTATATCAGCAAAGACCATGTTCTGGGAGGGGACAGCCCAATATGCTGCTGCCTGATGGTATTCTTTCCAATTCTGAGCGATGTCGATCCCAATAAGGGCTTTAAAGATATTAGTCGGCTCGAGGGCAGTCCAGCGCATGGATATGGCAAAATTGGTTGGTAAAGCTACACCCCAGGTAT
>Ga0153916_10002837_pt1 | contig 12709 bp, 13 predicted proteins | sample Opewatmetagenome_FD_109642 | JGI IMG/M metagenome (GOLD analysis project Ga0153916, IMG submission 109642) | Freshwater wetland microbial communities from Ohio, USA - Open water 3 Core 3 Depth 4 metaG | ecosystem: Environmental > Aquatic > Freshwater > Wetlands | place: USA: Ohio, Lake Erie...
AGCTCGAGGCGTTGCCGGACCGGAGCCGCGACGTGCTGATCCGGATCGTCAAGGAGGTCCAGGAGGTCCACCTCGACGAGCAGGCCGGGGTGGCCCTGGACGGCATCGTGCAGCGGGGCGACACGGACGAGCCCGTGACCTCCGACATCAAGCGTCTCATCCGCCTGCCCTCGAGCCTCCACGGCAAGACGGGCCTCCGCGTGATCCCTCTGACCCGCGACCAAGTGGACACATTCCGCCCGCTCCGGGACGCGGTCCCGGACACGTGGACGGACGAGCCCGTCCCCATGCGGATCGCCAATAGAATCAATCTGGAGATTAAGGGAGAAGCCTTTAATTTGGCACCCGGGGTAAGCGAGATTCCGCAGTACCTGGCCATCTTCCTAGCGGCCAGAGGACTCGCTACGGTGAACCCCGAGGCCTAGTTTCCCATGTCGGGATACCAACAGCGAATCCAGGGCATGGACCGACTGCTCCGGATTCGGCGCATGCGAAAGGCGGTGTACGCAGCCCTGCTGTTTCTGACCGTTCTGCTCATGTACGCCCGCGTGCTCGGCGAGGGGGCGAGCCTCAAGCCCTTCTTCCTGCCCCTCGACGGTCTGCTCGAACTCGGCCTCGTCATGGGCCTCGTGGGCACGATCCTCGGGCTGTACCTCAAGAACCTGGAGATCCAGCGGGCCCAGCGGGACAGCCAGCGGTACCTCATGTCCAAGTACAGCATGAGCCGCGCGATGACCACCGCGGTGATCGCGGTCATCATCGGGGTCATCCTGATCGTCCCCGCCACGGGCAACGCCGCGGCGTCCGCGCTCACGGAACCCGGGAGGTACCTCCAGGTCCCTCCGGCCCAGTCGGTCGTCGTCCAGGTCTACACGCCCGACGCCTTCGGCATCAGCTTCGTCCGCAGCGTCCACGTGCAAGGTGGCTCGGGGACCATCCATGTCGAAGTCTTCCGGAACAACGTGAGCAAGGCGAGCGGTCAGGTCAGCGGCTCGGGTTCCATCGATCTGCCCATCGAGCCGAACGGGTGGGCGAGCCTCGGGAACTGGACCGTCGTCTTCAGCAGCGTCGGGAGTGCGAGCGCCACCCTGACGTACACGATGCCCCTGGGGTTCATGCCCTCCTTCTTCTCCACGGTCCCCTTCCTGCTCTTCCTCTACGTCGCGGCGAACCTGGGTTGGTGGTTCGGCCTTCGCCCGATCCGAGACCGCACGAAGGCGGACGCGCTCTACGCCGGCACGGACACCACCTCGCAGATCGACCAGGGCGAGCGCGCGTACATGGAGTACGCGATGAATCCCCAGACGGAGGCGTACCCCATCGCGGCGGCCGATCCTCCCCCGCCCCCGCCCGCGACGCCGCCCCCGCCGCCCCCCACACCGGCCGTCGCCGGTGGCCCGGCGCCGACGGTCGCCCCCGCGGCCGCGGTGGCGCCTCGGCCCGCCGCACGTCCGGACACGGCGGCCACGTTCGCGGCCAAGGGCGACACCCTGATGTCCGTGTTGGAGTACCCGTCCGCGGTCGCCGCGTACGACGAGGCGCTCCGTCTCGACCCGAACTCCGTGTCCACCCTCCTCTCCAAGGCGAGTGCGCTCGCTGCGTTGAAGGATGCGAACGGCGCGCTCGAGACCTACCGTCGCGTCCTCGCTCTCGATCCGGCGAACGAAGTCGCGCTGCGTGAATCTGCCAAGCTCCTCGCCTCCCAGGCCCGCTGGCGGGAGTGCCTGGAGATCGTGGATACGCTGCTGCGCCGGAGGCCCAACGACGTGCGCGCCCTCGAGCTCAAGGGGGACGTGCTCACGAACCTGGGCCGCAGGGCCGAGGCCCTCGCCGCGTTCGAGGCGGCCCAGGCCTTCAATCCCGCGGACATGAACCTGAAGCAGAAGATCGAGGAGGTCCGCGTGGACGTGCCGGGACTGTTGAGCCGCGCCCTGATCGCGTCGGCCAGCGGCAACTACCCGCAAGCGCTCCACCTGTTCGATGACATCCTCGAGGTCGAGCCGGGGAACGTGAACGCGCTGATCGGGAAGGCGGTGGCCTACCGCCGCAGCGGGAAACCCAACGAGGCCTTGAACTGCCTGGACATGGTCCTCCACTACCAGCCCGCGAACGCGTCCGCGGTCCTGAACCGCGGCCACCTCCTGGTGGAGAAGGGCGACCTCGGAGGCGCGCTCGAGGCGTTCGACAAGCTCGTCGCCATCAGCCCCCAGGACGAGGAAGCCTGGGCCGCCCAGGGCGAGGTCCTGATGAAGATGGGCCGCGACGACGACGCCCACCGCGCCTACGCGGAGGCGCTCAAGCTCAACCCGGGCGACGAGGAGATCCAGCGGAAGATCCACGGGCTCGAGTCCGTGCATTCCGTCCAGGCGGACGTGCTCCAGGAGCTCTACACGGTCAAGGGAGTCGGCCCGGCCCGGGCCAAGGCCCTCGTGGACGCGGGCTTCCGCACCGCGGAGGACTTCCAGAAGGCCACCGTGGAGCAGCTCCTCGCGGTGAAGGGGATCACCCACCGCATCGCCGAGGACCTCGTGAAGCACTTCAGGCCCACGGTGTCCGCGACGGCGCGGTGAGCGTCACGACAGCCCGCGGTACTGCACGCGGTAGTAGTCCTTGAAGTCGCCCGACTTCACGGGCTTCCACCACCACGGGTTCGCGCGGTACCATTCCACGGTCTCCCGCAGCCCCGCGTCGAAGTCCCGCGAGGGCCGCCATCCAAGCCGCGTGCGGAGCTTGCTCCAGTCCACGGCGTGCCGCGCCACGTGGCCGGGGCGGTCCTCCACGGGCTTCAGGAGGCCCGCAGGCTTGTGCAGGATTGTCAGGATGGACTCGCCGACGGAGCGCACGTCGCGCTCCTGGTCCGCCCCCACGTTGAAGACCTCGCCCTCGACCCCATCCGCGGACAGCAGCCGGTCCAAGGCCTCGCAGTGATCGTCCACGTGGATCCAGTCCCGCGTGCTCCGTCCCGTGCCGTACATGGGCAAGGGCCGGTCCTCGAGCGCGTTCGTCACGAACAGGGGGATGAGCTTCTCCGGGTGCTGGTACGGCCCGTAGTTGTTCGTGCACCGCGAGATGACCGCCGGGAACCCGTACGTCGTGAAGTAGGACCAGACGAGGCGGTCCGCCCCCGCCTTGCTCGCCGCGTAGGGAGACTTGGGCATCAGCGGTGCATCCTCCGAGCACGGGGTGTCTCCCGCCTCGCCGTACACCTCGTCCGTGGAGATGTGCAGGAACCGCCCCACGTCCGCCTTCCGGGATGCCTCGAGCACGGTGTACGTGCCGACGACGTCCGTGACCACGAAGGAGCCGGCGTCCAGGATGGACCGGTCCACGTGGGTCTCCGCAGCGAAGTGGACCACGGCGTCCGCACCCTTCACGACGCGGTCCATCAGGCCGCGGTCGCACACGTCGCCCTGGACGAAGGTGAGGCGCGGGTCCTCCCGGACGTCCTTCAGGTTGTTCGGGTTCCCCGCGTACGTGAGCTTGTCCACGACGACCACGTCGTCCTCTCGGGCAGCGAGGCGGCGGCGGACGAAGGCGCTCCCGATGAACCCCATGCCTCCCGTGACCACGAGCTTGCCCATGGTCGCTCACTTGAGCTGGACGTCCCAGTTGTACGGGATGTCCTGGGAGTTCGAAGGAATGCGGAACTCGTCCGGCGCCGCGTAGTTGTAGAGTTCCGTGGGGAAGTTGACGACGTACACGGGCTCGCCGCCGATCGCCTTGAACCCGTGGAGCACGAAGGGCGGGATCTTGATCAGCATGGGGTTCCGCTCCCCGGGGAAGAACTCGTTCAGCTTTCCTTTGGTCGGGGAGCCGTCCCGCGAGTCGTAGCAGACAACCTTCGCGGTGCCGTTCACCACGACGAAGTGGTCCGTCTGCTTCTTGTGGTAGTGCCAGCCCTTCACGATCCCGGGATACGCGATCGTGATGTACGACTGGCCGAACCGGTCGAATTCGGGCCAGTCGGTCCGCAGCATCTCCATGAGGTATCCGCGTTCGTCGTGAATCTGCTTCAGAGGGCGGACCGCAACGCCCTGGATGAGGTCCATGGGTATCCGGGCCCACAAAGACCGCTCGGTACAAAGGCCTTGCCACGCCCGAAGCATTTTAGGCGGCGCGGCTCTTGCGGTGGACCGTGTCGCGCGTCTTGGTGGTCGGAGGCGCGGGGCTTCTCGGGCAGTACGTGTGCGAGGAAGCCCGCCAGCGGGGCCTCGAGGTCATCGCGACCCGCCGAAGCCCCGGGGCGTCCCGCCCGGGGATCGACTGGCGTGACCTCGACCTGCGCGACCGGGACGCCACGCGCTCCCTGGTCCGCGAGGTGTCGCCGGAAATCGCCGTCAACGCGGCCGCGCTGACGGACGTGGACGGCTGCGAAGACCGCCCCGAGGAGGCCCAGGCCGTGAACGCCCTGGCCCCCGCGACCCTCGCGGAGGCATGTAGGGGGCGCGGCGCCCGCTTCGTCCACGTGTCCACGGACTACGTCTTCGACGGCACGGGGCCCGCAACGGAGACGACGCCGCCGAACCCGCTCGGCGCGTACGGACGCACCAAGCTGGACGGGGAGCGGCGGGTCCTCGAGGTCAATTCCAAAGCCCTCGTCCTCCGGATGTCCGCCGTCTTCGGATGGAACCGGATCTCCGCGAAGACGAACGCGGTCACGTGGGTCCTCGAGAACGTGGAGGGCGGGAAGGAGGTCCGGCTGTTCCGCGACCAGCGCATCACGCCGACGTACGCACGGACGGGGGCCCAGGCCGCACTCGACCTCGTCGAGGTCGGCGCGAGCGGGATCTTCCACGTCGCCTCCCGGGATTGCGTCTCCCGCCTGGAGCTCGGGGAGGCCGTGGTGGAGGCGTTCGGCATCCCCGGCGCGAAGCTCGTGCCCGTGGCCATGGGCAGCGTCGCGCTCAAGGCGCCGCGACCCGCGGCTCCCTGCCTCGTCGTGAAGAAGGCGGAGGAAACGTTGAAGAGGCCCATGCCCGGATTCCGTGCATGCCTCGAGGACATGAGGGAGACGCGATGAAGGGGCTGATCCTGGCGGGCGGCGCGGGCACCCGGCTGCGGCCGCTGACCCACACGGGACCCAAGCAGCTCATCCCCATCGCGAACAAGCCCAACATCCTCTACTGCCTGGAGGATCTCCGGGACGCGGGGATCACGGACCTCGGCGTGATCCTCGGGGACAACCAGCCCGAGAAGGTCCGCGAGCTGCTCCAGGACGGCCGCGACCTCGGCGTGCACATCACGTACGTGGTCCAGGGGGCGCCCAAGGGGATCGCGCACGCGATCGGGTGCGCGGAGGACTTCCTCAAGGGCGGCCCCTTCTGCGTCTACCTGGGCGACAACCTGCTCAAGGGCGGCATCCGGAACATGGTCGCCGAGTTCGTCGCAGGGGACGCGGAGGCGGGGATCGCCCTCTGCCACGTGTCGGAGCCGCAGCGGTTCGGGGTCGCGGAGCTCGACGACCACGGCCGCGTCGTGCGCCTGGTCGAGAAGCCCCAGGAGCCCAAGAGCGACCTCGCCCTCGTGGGGATTTACTTCCTGCGGGACAGCATCTTCCCGGTCATCCGCTCGCTCAAGCCGTCGTGGCGGAACGAGCTCGAGATCACGGACGCGCTGGAGACGCTGCGGGCCCAGGGCGGGAAGGTCAGCGCGCACATCGTCACGGGCTGGTGGAAGGACACGGGCAAGCCGGAGGACATCCTGGACGCGAACCGGCTCATCCTGGACGAGCTCGCGCCGCGGGTGGAAGGCACCGTGGAGCCGGGCGCGGAGATCAAGGGCCGTGTGGCCATCGGACCGGGCACCGTGGTCCGCAGCGGGGCGGTGATCCATGGCCCCGTGATCATCGGTCGCGACTGCACGATCGGGCCCGGGACGTACATCGGCCCGTACACCGCGGTCGGCGACCGGAGCGTGCTCGAGGCCGCGGACGTGGAGAACTCCATCCTCCTGGCGGACGTGCACCTGGCGACCCACCACAAGATCGTGGGCAGCCTGATCGGGAGTCACAGCCACATCTCGGAGGACGAGCGCGCGCGGCCGCGGGGGATGCGGGTGGTGCTCGGCGAGCACAGCCACGTGCGGCTGTGAGGTCGCCGAGGCAAGTTCTTAAGTAGCCGGCTCCCTTGTCAACCGGTTTCCATGAAGGCGTTTCGCATCAGTGGCCGCTTCCGCATGGGCCACGACTGGCAGGACTTCTCCAAGGAAGTCGCGGCCGCCGACGAGGCCGCCGCGCGCGAGCATCTCCTCTCCACCCTCGGTAGCCAGCACGGCGTCCCCCGCAGGTCCATTGAGATCCGCGGCGTGGCGGAGGTCCCGGCGGCCGAGCTCCGGGACGCTGCGGTCCGGTACACCGTGGAGGGGAAGGCGTGAGCGGCTCGGAGGCGGAGCTCCGCCGCGGCCTCGCGGTCCTCGACCAGTACCGCGAGCAGCTCGAGTCCCTCGCCCAGCAGCAGGAGATCGTCCGCGCCTCCCTCGAGGAGCACATGCGGGCCAAGGAGACCCTGCAGCGGTACACGCAGGCCGGGAAGGGCGCAGAGATCCTCGTGCCCGTCGGCGCCAACGCGTTCCTGGTCGCCCAGGTCAAGGACGACGCGAAGGCGTTCGTCGGCGTGGGCGCGGACCTCGTGCTGTTCGACGACATCCCGAAGCAGGTCGAGCGCTTGGACGTGCGGATCAAGTCCATCGGCGAGGCCATGGAGGCGATCGGGCAGCGGCTCGCGCAACTCCAGCAGCGGGCGGAAAGCCAGAGCGCCTCCGTGCAAAGCCTGTACGACCGCATGCAGGGCGGCGTGGGCGCGGACGGGGCGTAGATGTTCAAGTCGCTCCGGGAGAAGTTGGCCGGGTGGCGGCAGAAGGCCGAGGCCGAGGTGAAGGCGGAGAACCCGACCGCGGTCGTCGGTGACTCGGGCCGCAAGCTCAAGGAGGCCAAGCTCGAGGAGATCCTCTACGACCTGGAGATTGCGCTCCTGGAATCCGACGTCGCGTTCCCCGTTGCCAAGGAAATTGTGGACGACCTGGCGGAAGACCTCCAGGGGAAGCGCGTATCGCGCGAGGTGACCTTGGAACAGGGCGTCGAGAGCGCCCTGCGAGACGCGATCACGAAGGCCATGACGGTCCCGACGATCGACCTGTTCGAGATCATCAAGGGCCACCCCAAGCCCATCGTGATCATGTTTGTCGGCGTGAACGGCACCGGCAAGACGACGACCATCGCGAAGCTCGCGTACCACATCCAGAAGAAGGGGTACACCTGCGTCGTGGCCGCCGCGGACACGTTCCGCGCGGGGGCCATCGAGCAGCTCGAGAAGCACGCGGAGGCGGTGGGGTTCAAGCTCATCAAGCACGTCGCGGGGGCCGATCCCGCGGCCGTGGCCTTCGACGCGGTCGAGCACGCGCGGGCGCGCAAGCGGGACGTGGTCCTCATCGACACCGCGGGACGCATGCAGACCAACACGAACCTCATGGACCAGATGAAGAAGATCAAGCGCGTCGCGGCGCCGGACCTCGTTTTCTACATCGGGGACGCGCTCGCTGGGAACGACGCGATCGAGCAGGCCAAGCAGTTCAACGAGGCCGTCGGTCTGGACGGCATCGTCCTCACGAAGATCGATGCGGACGCCAAGGGCGGCGCGGCCCTCTCCATCGCCCACACGATCGGCAAGCCGGTGGTCTTCGTGAGCCTCGGCCAGGGATACGACGACATCCGCCGGTTCAACGTGAAGTGGATGGTCGACCGGCTCCTCTCGGAGCAGGAGAAGGAGGCGTAGGGTGACGGTCCGCGGCCTGATCGAGAAGAATCAGGTCGTGGAGTTCCCTGTCCTCCAGCTCGCCCTGGGCGCGCTCAAGGATCATGTCGATTCGGTCACCGTGCGCTCCTTGGGCTTCCCTGGCGGCGGGGAGGAGGACGTCCCGCTCCTCCAGGTGCAGGGGTCGTCGACCGCCTTTCGCGCCCATGTGCTGGCCGAGAACGCGGAGTACCTTGACTGGCTCAACGGGGCGATGCTCCGCGCCGGGATGGTGGAGCCCGTCGGCCTCTCCGCCGTCGCGCGGCGGCTCGCGGAGTACGAGGACATCCTGCTCGGCGTGGACACGAACCTCCTGTACGCCTGCGTGTTCAGTGAACATCTCCTCGAGGAATTCCACCGCATCCACGCCCGTCCGTACAAGGAGACCGTGAACTGGATCCTGTTGGTCATCCCGGGCGTCGTGATGAAGGAGCTGGAGAACGCCGCGAACCAGAAGAAGGGCGGACACCTGACCCACGCGGGCCGCATGGGCTACCGCGCCCTCCAGGAGATCACCTCCCTCAAACGGACGGAGGCGTTCCAGGGGATGAGCGTCCTCGTTGTGGGCGCGACGAACCCGCAGCAGCTCCGTCTGTCCGCGGACGGGCTGACCATCCTGAACGCGGACTCCATGATCCGCGACCAGTTCAAGGACTTCCTCCGTGGCATCGAGTTCCGGAGAGGGATCTTCTTCCTGACCATGGACAAGACGAACGCGTCCATGGCGGCCGCGGAGGGCCTGAACGCGCTCCGCATCCAGCATCCCCCCCGTCTGCGGAAGGGCGACGATCTGACCATGCCCAAGGAGGAGACCGTGCTCCTCGCGCGGCTCGTGTACGAGCTCGCGGTGGAGTTCGGCAGGGTCCGCATCGCCTGGGGCGACGGCGGTCCCCACCACTTGGACTTGGAGGGCGGCTGGACCTGGAAGGCCATGGAACACTGGGAGGCGTTCCAGCTCCTGTGCTCCGACCTCGACGCGGGCTTTCACAAGAGCCTCAACCGGTACATCGGCGGCCGGTTCGATGCGCGCCGCGTCCTCAAGGAATGGGAGAAGATCGCGGAGACCCTATCCGAATGAGTCATCGGACTCGCGGATCCACCCGAAGCGCTTCCGGAAGAGCCAGAGGAAGTTCTCGAACGCGTCCGCGAAGCTCCGGATCTTCTTCTCCCCGAGGCGCGGGCGGTACTCGATGGGGATCTCGAGGTACCGGTACCCGTGGCGGATCACCTCGACCTTGAGCTCCTCGGAGAACGCCATGCCGTCATGGATCACGTTGAGGCGCGGCAGGAGGTCCCGCCGGAACGCCCACATCCCGGACTGGGAGTCCCGCATGGGGAATCGGTACAGGAAGCGGAAGGCAACATTGAGCAACGTGTTCCCAATCCGGTGCATCCCCGTCATGGCCGGACCTGAGAGCCGGCTGATCCGGTCGGCCGCCACAAAGTCCGCCGCCCCCGCTTCGAGGGGTGCGAGCAGTTCACGGAACGCCCCCGCGGGGTACGTGAGGTCCGCGTCCAGAGTCAGGATGTACACGCCGCGCGCCTCGGCGAAGCCCGTCTTGTACGCGCGACCGTAACCACGGCGCGGCTCCGACACCACCCGGACCCCTTTCGCGGCCGCAATCGCGTTCGTGCGGTCGCGCGAGTTCGTGTCCACGGTGAGGATCTCGAGATCGCGGCCCGCGAGCGTATTCCGGACCTCGTCGAGCACCGCGCCGATGGAGGTCTCCTCGTTCATCGTGGGGATGATGACGGAGACCTCGACCATGACGCGCGATTCGACGCCTTCGGTATAATGCTTTCCACCTAGCTCGGCCGCTTCCCGCCGAACAGCTTGTACGCGCCGTAGCCCAGGAGTGCGGTGGCCAGTCGCAGAAGGCTCAAGAAGTTCGTCTTCTGGCGGGCCATTTCGAACGGCCGATACGCGTGCCATAGTCTCCCGTGCTTCAGGGTGAGCTGCTTGCGGCCCACCCCGTTCCAGTACGCCTGGCGGACGAAGTCGAAGTACGAATCACGCGTGCGGTGGTAGACGATCGCGTTGGAGCGGAAGGCGATGGAATGGCCCGCGAGGACGGCCCTCAGGTTCAGGTCGATGTCCTCCGCGGTCACGAACGATGCATCGAAGCCGCCGATCTCGTTGAGCACCTTCTTCTTGTACGCGAGGTTGGACGACGGGTAGGTGACGTCCACGTCGCGGACGATGAGTTCGACGCGCTCGAGCTCCTCGAAGGGGCGGTAGCCGATCTGGATGCTCCGACCCGCGACCACGTCCGTGGTCTGGAGTCCCTGTCGCAGCTCGTGGATCCAGAACGGGTTCGCGATGGCGTCGCCGTCAATGAACGCGATCGCCTCCCCCCGGGCCTGCTTGATCCCGAAGTTGCGGCCGGCACCGCGCGTCCCGCCGTGGAAGGAGAGCCGGATGAAATCGTACTTCTTCTCGTACTGGCGCACGACGTCCGGCGTCCCGTCCTCGCTGCCCGCGTCCACGATGAGGATTTCGATGGGTCCCTCTTGGACGACGAGGCTGTCGAGGAGGTGAGCGATGTTCCTTCCCTCGTTCCGGACCGTGGACACGATGCTGATGAGCAACGGGCCGGGAACCGGGGGTCGCTGTTATCATGGTTTCGGACGTCCCTGGGAGAGCTGCGAGGACCGCCGCGAGGAACCCTGTCACGCTCCCGTGCGGCCCGTCTGCCCCGGCGGGACAGACAATCCTTAAGCGGCCCTCGAAGGTTCCCGCTGGCTGTCGGTTATGTCCGCGGTCCCCCCTCCTGGTCCGAGCTCGGCAGCGGATCCCCCGGCCGCTCCCGAGGCCTCGCCGGTTCATCCGGGCGTGCGGCTCGATCCGGGGATCGGGGACCGAGATTACCTCCACTTGGCCCCTCTGTCCGCGATCATCCGGGAGACGGTCCGTTCGCGGCTCACCGGGAACCGGCTCCGCGTCCTCGATCTCGGGTGCGGCTGGAAGCCCTACGCCTCCGTGTTCGCGGGGCGGTGCCGCGATTACATCGGGATTGACGTGATGCGCACCTCGGCGGCCGAGGTCTTGGGCGTTGGGGAGCAGCTACCGTTCGCGGACTCGACCTTCGACGCCGTGCTCTGCACCCAGGTTCTGGAGCACGACCCGGAGCCCCAGCGGACCGTGGACGAGGCCCATCGCGTCCTCGTGAAGGGAGGCTTCCTGATCCTCTCCACGCACGGGGTCTGGTTCAAGCATGGCGACGCGGACTACTGGCGGTGGACCGACGCGGGGCTCCGCAAGGTGATGCACTCGTTCGACGCGGTCGACATCCTGAACTGTGGGGGCCAGTACAGCGCCCTGTTCCAAGTGCTCAACCTCTACTCCGATCCGGTACCCGTGGGTCGCCGTCTGTTGTATCTCGCGAACAATCTCCTGGGCGTCGCCTTGGACCGAATCCTCCCCGCAGAGAACCTGATCGCCAACTACGTGGTCGTGGCTAGAAAGTAGCGCCACCGTTTCGCGCCTCATCGGGGCCCCCGGGTGGGGACCTTTATTAGCCACCTCCCGATAATCGCGCCCCCAGCCCCATGGCTCGCATCGTGACCATCATCGGGACCCGGCCGGAGATCATCAAGATGGCTCCGGTGGTCAAGGCTCTAGACCGCCTCCCGGGCCGGGAGCATGTGCTGGTGCACTCGGGCCAGCACTACGACCTGATGATGGACCGGATCTTCTTCCAGGAAATGGAGCTGCGGGCGCCGGACCACCGGTTCGTGTTGAAGGATGAGCCGCCCCACCTCCAGGTCGCCACGACCATGCGGCAGATTGCGGCCATCGCCCAGGACGCGGACCTCGTGGTCGTCCACGGGGACACGAACACCACGGTGGCGGGAGCCCTCCTGGCGAACAAGCTCCGTCGCCCGCTCGCCCATGTGGAGGCGGGCATCCGCTCTTTCGATCGGACGATGCCCGAGGAGATCAATCGCATCGTGGCGGACCAGCTCTCCGATTTCCTCTTCGCGCCCACAGAGACCTCGCGGGGCAACCTGCGCAAGGAGAACGTCGTCCGGGGAATCCACGTCGTGGGCAACAGTGTAATCGATGCCTTGATCGAGAACTCGCGCATCGCGAAGAAGCGTTCCTCGCTCCTCCGGCGCCTGAGCCTCAAGAAGGCTGGGTACCTTCTCCTCACGTTCCATCGCGCCGAAAACGTGGACGACAGGGGGCGCCTGTCGCGGGCCCTGGATGCGTTCGAAGCCGCGTCCGAAGAATCGGGCCTCCCGGTTGTGTTCCCGGTCCACCCGCGCACCGCGAAGATGCTCAAGGCCCACGGCCTCGAGAGGAGAGCCGCGTCCATCAAGACCCTTCGTCGTGTGGAGCCGACGGGATACCTGGATATGCTCGTCCTCGAACAGAACGCGGCGCTCGTGTTGACGGACTCGGGTGGACTCCAGGAGGAGAGCTGCTTCTTCCGTGTCCCTTGCGTCACATTGCGGGAGAACACGGAGCGCCCGGAGACCCTTTCCATCGGAGCCAACGTGCTCGCCGGCACGGAGCCGGCTCGGGTCCGGGTCGCGGTGCGCACGCAGATGGACGCTCCCCGGGACTGGCCGAACCCCTACGGGGATGGCACCACGGGCCTCCGGATCGCGGGCATCGTGGACGGTTTCTTCGGGTGAGCCTCATGCGGATTCTCATGGTCGTCTCCAACGATGTCGTCCACGACGGGCGCGTGCTCAAGGAGGCTCGCGCCCTCCATGCCGCCGGTCATGACGTCACGTTCCTGGGCTGGGATCGCTCGGGGCGCGCGCCCCGTCGCGCGGAATGGGAGGGTCTGCCCATCATCCGTGTCCGCACAGATGGGGCATTGCGGCTTCTCCCCAACGACGTGTTCCGTAACCCTCTGTGGTGGCGGCGAGCCTACCGTCTCGCCCGGAGCGTGCCCTTCGACGTCGTCCAT
>Ga0153916_10002838_pt1 | contig 12709 bp, 12 predicted proteins | sample Opewatmetagenome_FD_109642 | JGI IMG/M metagenome (GOLD analysis project Ga0153916, IMG submission 109642) | Freshwater wetland microbial communities from Ohio, USA - Open water 3 Core 3 Depth 4 metaG | ecosystem: Environmental > Aquatic > Freshwater > Wetlands | place: USA: Ohio, Lake Erie...
ACGTACGCCTTCGTCTGCAGCGTCCATCCAAACATGACCGGCACCCTGACGGTCAAGTAAGGAGCCTCGATGGCGACGACCACCCTGACGCCGGCCGCCTCCAGCTACCAGACGGGCCTGTATGCCTGGCTGACGACGACCGACCACAAGAAGATCGGGATCATGTACCTGATCAACTCGTTCGTCTTCTTCTTCATCGCCGGGACGATGGCGCTGGTCGTCCGGAGCGAGCTCGCCCAGCCCGGTCTCCAGTTCGTGAGCGACCTGCAGTACAACGAGCTGTTCTCGATGCACGCGACGTTCATGATCTTCGTGTTCATCATCCCGATCCTGGCGGGCTTCGCGAACTACGTCGTGCCGCTCATGATCGGCGCGCCGGACATGGCCTTCCCGCGGATCAACGCCCTGTCGTTCTGGATGCTGCCGCTGGCCGGGATCATCCTGCTGCTCGGCTTCGTGACGGGCGGAACGGCCGCGGCCGGCTGGACGAGCTATCCGCCACTGTCCGAGGATCGCCCGCTCGCCGCGATCGGCGCCGGGCAGGACCTGTGGATCGTGGGGCTGGTCCTCATCGGCACGAGCTCGATCCTCGGCGCGATCAACTTCCTGGTCACGATCTTCAAGATGCGGGCGCCGGGCATGACCCTGTTCCGGATGCCGATCCTGGTATGGACGGTGCTGGTGACCTCGGTCCTGGTCCTGATGGCCACGCCGGTCATCACCAGCGCCCTGATCATGCTGTTCATCGACCGCAACTACGGGGGGTCATTCTTCGATCCGCGGGTCGGCGGTGACCCGATCCTCTACCAGAACGTCTTCTGGTTCTACTCGCATCCCGCGGTCTACGTGATGATCCTGCCGGCGATGGGCATGATCAGCGAGATCCTGCCCGTCTTCAGCCGGAAGCCGCTGTTCGGCTACAAGGCGTTCATCTTCGCCACCGCCGGCATCGGGGCGCTGGGCTTCTCGGTGTGGGCTCATCACATGTTCACGACGGGGGCGGTCTACCTGCCGTTCTTCAGCCTGATGACCTTCCTGATCGCGGTGCCGACCGGGGTCAAGATGTTCAACTGGATCTTCACGATGTGGCGCGGCAAGCTGACCCTGGCCACACCGCTCCTCTTCGCGCTCGGCTTCCTGAGCATGTACCTGATCGGCGGGATCAACGGCGCCTTCAGCGCCTCGGTGCCGGTCGACTTCGCCCTGCACGACACCTACTGGGTGGTCGCGCACCTGCACTACGTCCTGTTCGGCGGGTCTGTGTTCGGCGTCATGGCCGGGTTCTACTTCTACTTCCCCAAGATGACCGGCCGGATGCTCAACGAGACCGTCGGCAAGATCCACTTCGTGCTGATGTTCATCGGCTTCAACCTCACCTTCTTCCCGATGCACGAGCTGGGCCTGGCCGGCATGCCACGCCGCATCGCGGACTACTCGTCGACGGCCGGCTGGAACGACCTGAACCTGCTGGCCACGATCGGCGGGTTCACGATCGCCGCGAGCATGCTGCCGTTCCTGTGGAACGTCTTCGTCTCGCTGCGCAGCGGCAAGGTCGCCGGCGACGATCCGTGGGAGGCGAACACGCTCGAGTGGGCGACCACCTCGCCGCCGCCGCCCTACAACTTCGACCACCTGCCGGAGATCCGCTCGGAGCGCCCGCTGTTCGACCTCCGGCACAGCCGGACGGCCGCCCACTGAGCCGCCGACGATGACCGCCGACAGCCACGCCCTCGCTCCCGCCGAGCACACCTCGGTCGCCGGGCTCGCCCACGACCGTCGCGGCGGGATCAGCAACCCGGTCCTCGGCATGCTCCTGTTCATCACCTCCGAGGTGATGTTCTTCGGCGGCCTGTTCGCCGCCTACTTCAGCGTCCGTGCGAATGCGCCGCAATGGCCGCCCGAGGAATTCCACGACACGCTCAAGATCCTGCCGCTCGTCGGGCCGGCCACGATCCTGCTGATCCTGAGCTCGTTCACTTGCCAGTTCGCCGTCTGGGCGATCCGCCGCGACGATCGGACGGCGTTCCTGCGGAGCATGACCGTGACGGTGATCCTGGGGATCACCTTCCTGCTGATGCAGGCGACGGACTACACGGCGCTCGGGAGCGAAGGGCTGACCCTGTCGTCAGGCACGTTCGGGACGACCTACTACACGCTGACCGGCTTCCACGGCGCGCACGTCTTCGGCGGAGTGATCATGCTGTCGGTCGTGCTCTATCGCGGGATGGCGGGCCAGTTCTCATCCAAGCACCACGACGCGGTCGAGGGAGCGTCCCTCTACTGGCACTTCGTGGACGTGGTCTGGATCCTGCTCTTCTCGCTGCTCTATCTGCTGCCCGGAAGGTAGGAGTCGATCGTCATGCATCCGATCCGCCATCCGCGCAACGCAGCCCTCGTCGGGATCCTGTTCGTGGTGATCGGCGTGATCTTCTGGGCGGTGCCAACATACGGCGGCTGGCACGTCGACTACGCCGGCACGACGATGCTGGTCTTCCTGGGCGCGGCGATGGCGTTGATGGCCTACGTGCTCGTGGCCGGATCCAGCAAGGAGTGACCCTGATCGCTCGCGGTCGCGCGACCTGATCCGGGCGGGACCATGCTCGAACAGCTCTGGAGCGGCTTCCTCGACCTGACCTCGCAGTTCGTCATCCCGGACTGGGGGTCGCTGATCGCGTTGCTACCGGTCGGGATCCTGGTGATCGTGGCGCTCGGCCTGGCGCGCACCTTCATGCAGCTGATGACCACCCCGCCGGCACGTCGCGGAAAGCGGCGGATCGCCCCGGCGACCCCGGCGGGGATCCACATGCCGGGCCCGTCGTTCGCCCCCTTCTTCGCCGCGATCGGCGCCTTCCTGCTGTTCCTGGGCCTGGTGTTCGGCGGCGTCGCCCTGGTCCTCGGGACGATCGCGCTCGTCCTGACCCTGCTCTACTGGCTGGCCGAGGGGCTGCGCGTCTACGATCACGACATCGCCCCCACAGCGACGGTCCTGCCGGCCGTCGTCCACGAGGGCCCACCGCCGGGCGTGCACGTGCCCGGGCCGTCGTGGCGCCCGTTCGTCGCGGCGATCGGGACGACACTGCTGTTCCTCGGGCTGGTCTTCGGCGAGTGGCTGTTCGCCGTTGGCGTGATCGCCCTCATCCTCGGCCTGATCGGCTGGCTCCCCGACGCCCGCAAGGAATACGTCAAGACCGTGGAGGCCGACGCGACCGGCCATCTCGAGAACATCCCCGAGCCGCGGGTTCCATCACGCCAGCTGACCTTCCTCGCCATGCTGGTGATCGGGGCGGTCGTCATCCAGTCGGGCGTCCTTGCGAACAAGTCGGCCAACGGCGAGACGCCGGCGGGATCGTCGGCGCCGGCGGCCGCGACGGGATCGGGCGGTCCGGCGGCGTCCGCGAGTGGGCCGTCCGGCTCGGGCGGGCCCGGGGCGTCCGGGAGCGGCGCGGGGTCGGGCGCTCAGGCCGCCGACGTGACGGTCGAGGCCAAGGGCATCGCCTTCACCCAGACCTCGTGGACCGGCCCGGCCAACAAGCCGTTCACGATCGCGTTCTCGAACCAGGATCCGGGCACCCCGCACAACATCGAGCTCAAGGATTCGACCGGCGCCGTCGTCTTCAAGGGCGACATCTTCAACGGCGTCGACACTCGCGTCTACCAGGTTCCTGCCCTGCCGGCCGGCGACTACACGTTCTCGTGCGTCGTCCACCCGAACATGACGGGGACCGCCACGCTCCAGTAGCGAGCCGCCCGCGATGCCCCGGCGGCCGATCCTGCTCGCCCTCGCCGTCGCCGTGGCGACCACGGCGGCGATCCTGTGGCTGGTCGGGTCACGGTCCGGATGCGACGGAACCCATGTCGCCGACGGATGCCGGGCGCCCGCGATCACCGGTACCACGCTCGATGGCAAGGCGTTCGACCTGGCCAGCCTGGCCGGCCATCCGGTGCTGGTCAATTTCTGGGGCCCGTCATGCGTGCCCTGCCGCGAGGAGTTCCCGCTGCTGGCCACCAAGCTGACCCAGCATGCCGCCGACGGGCTGGCCGTCGTCGGCGTCCTGACCGATGACCCACCCGAGCCGGCGCGTGCCTTCGTGGGCCAGTACGACGCCACGTGGCCGACCGTGCTCGATCCGGACCAGGCGGCGAAGGCCGCGTACCGGGTCGCGGCCCGACCGCAGAGCTACTTCGTGGACCCCAACGGGATCGTTCGTTCGATCCAGATCGGCGAGCTGACCGACGCGGACTTCGAGCGCCAGTACCAACGGATCGCGCCGTGAGGTCGGGCGGCTCCCCGACGGGCGTCGCCGCCGAGCCCGCGATCGCCATCGACGGCCTCGTCAAGCGCTACGGCGATCGGACGGTGCTCGACGGCGTCTCGCTCTCGGTGGCCGCCGGTGAGCTGGTCGCGCTGCTCGGGCCGAACGGTGCCGGCAAGACGACGACCGTGGAGATCGTCGAGGGCTACCGGCGTGCCGATGGCGGCAGCGTCCGTGTGCTCGGGCTGGAGCCCGCGGCGGGCGGCCGCGCGCTGCGCGCCAGGGTCGGGCTGATGCTCCAGGGCGGTGGGATCGATCCGCGCGCCCAGCCACGCGAGACGCTCGTCCAGTACGGCCGATTCCATGCGGATCCCCGCGATCCCGACGAGTTGCTCGACCTGGTCGGACTTCGCGCGGTCGCGCGAACGCGGTTCCGGCGGCTGTCCGGCGGGGAGCGACAACGCCTGGGCCTCGCGCTCGCCCTCGTCGGCCGACCCGAGGTGGTGATCCTCGACGAACCGACCGCCGGCATGGATCCCGAGGGCCGCGCCGCGACCCGGGCGATCGTCGCCGGGCTGCGCGACTCGGGCGTCGCCCTCCTGCTGACCAGCCACGACCTGACCGACGTCGAGCGGATGGCCGACCGGGTCTGCATCCTGGACCACGGCCGGATCGTCGCCTCCGACACACCCGGGGAGCTCGCGGCTGGCGCCCGGCCGCGCCTGCGGTTCCGCCTCGATGCGTCGCTCGACGCGAATGGACTGGCCGCGCTGGGCCGGGCGCTGGCGGCCGCCACCCCCGGCGCCGCCCTCGGCCCCGAGCCCGACGCCGGCTTCTACCGCGTCGACGGGGTCGCGCCGGATGCCGCACTGATCGCCGTGCTCGCCGGCTGGTGCGCATCCGCCGACCGCCTGATCCGCGAGCTGCGGACGACGGGCGGGACGCTCGAGGAGGTCTATCTCGAGCTCACCGGGGGCTCCGATGCCGCCGGTCACGCCGCCCCGGCGCGACCGGCCGGCGCGCCCGACTCGACCGCCGGAGTGGCCTCGTGAGTCGCCCGGCGTCGCCCATCGCTGCGACCCTGGCCCAGACCGCGACGGAACTCCGGCTCACGGCGCGTCGTGGCGAGAACGTGCTGGTCACCATCATCATCCCGGCGGTCGTGCTCCTCTTCTTCGCCTCGGCCGGCATCGTGCCGGCCAGCGCCGGTCGACCGGTCGACTTCCTGCTGCCGGGCTCGCTGGCCCTCGCGGTCATCGCCACCAGCCTGGTCAACCTGGGGATCGCCACCGCCTACGAGCGCCACTACGGGGTGTTGAAGCGGCTCGGCGGCTCACCGCTGACCCGCGGCGGGCTGCTCACGGCCAAGATGCTGGCGGTCCTCGCCGTGGAGGTCGCCCAGGTCGTCCTGCTCGTGGCGATCGCGGTCCTCGCACTCGGCTGGACCGTGGCGCCGGGGGCGGCGCCCGCGCTGATGGTCGCGGCGCTGCTGCTCGGCACGCTCGCCTTCGCCGGCCTCGGTCTGCTGATGGCCGGCGCGCTCAGGGCCGAGGCAACCCTGGCCCTGGCCAACGGCCTCTTCCTGGTGGCGCTGATGCTCGGCGGGATCGTCCTCCCGCTCGACCACCTGCCCGGCCCCCTCGCGGCGCTCGCGGGCGTGCTCCCGGCAGCGGCCCTCGCCGACACCTTCCGCGTCGCACTGGGCTCGGGCGGGGACGCCGTCGCGCCCGTCGCGATCCTCGTCACCTGGGGAGTCGGGGCCGTCGCGCTCACGGTTCGCACCTTCCGCTGGGAGTAGCTGGCTGCGCCGTCTGCTGAGCCGGCTCAGCCGGCGAGACAGCCGCGCGGTCCAGCGCCATCGTCGGGCTACCCTAGCCGCCACCCGAGAACCCGGAGCGAGGGCGGCATGATCCTGACGTCACCCTTCCACGAGCGGACGAGCGCGCTCAACGAGACCGGCCTGTGGAGCCACTGGTCGGGTCACCTGGCCGCCGACCGCTACCAGATGTCGGACAAGTTCGAGTACTTCGCGGTCCGCAACAGCGCCGGGATCTTCGACTCGTCGCCGCTCTACAAATACCGGATCCACGGCCCGGATGCGGAGCGATTCCTCGCCGGCGTACTCGCCCGCGACGTGCGGGCCTGCCCCCCCGGACACGCGCAGTACACGGTCTGGTGCGACGACCGCGGCTTCGTCGTCGAGGACGGGGTGGTGCTGCGACACGGCCCCGACGAGTTCCTGCTCACCGCGGCCGAGCCCAACCTGGCCTATTTCGCCGATCTGATCGGTCGCGAGGACGTCCGGATCGAGGAAGTCAGCCACGATTACGGGGTCATCGCGGTCCAGGGTCCGCGCTCACGCGACCTCCTGGCGAGGCTGATCCCGGCTGTCGCCACCATCCCCTACTTCGGGCTGGCCAGCGGCTCGATCGCCGGCTCCCCCGTGACGGTGTCTCGCACCGGCTACAGCGGCGACCTGGGCTACGAGGTCTGGGTCGAGCGTGCCGACGCCCTCAGGGTCTGGGACGCGCTGTGGGATTCGGTCGCCGGTCACGGCGTGCTGCCGTTCGGTCTGGCCGCCCTGTACATGCTCCGGATCGAGGCCGGCCTGCTGCTCCTCGACGTCGATTTCTCATCGAGCCGCTTCGCCTGGACGGACGAGGACCGCTCGACGCCCATCGAGCTCGGGCTCGGCTGGATGTTCCGCGACCTGGCCTCCGACGATCGCGCGTTCATCGGTCGCCGCGCCATTGAGCGCGAGCTGGCCGGGGGGACCTCGCGCTGGCGGATGACCGGCCTCGTCCTCGACTGGCAGGACTACGACCGGATCTACAGCGCGGCAGGGCTGATCCCGCCCAAGGACCACACGCCGGTGCAGGAGGAGTTGTTCGTGTACGACGACGACATCCGCCAGGTTGGCTACGCCACGAGCTTCATGTACTCGCCGATGCTCCAGCGGCACATCGCCATGGCCCGGGTTCGCCCGGACCTTGCCCGGCTCGGCTCATCCGTGCGCCTGGAGGTCGACGTGAACCACCGCTACGAGTACGTCACGGCGACGACCGCCCGGCTGCCGCTCTACAACCCGGCCCGAAAGACCGCCTGACATGCCGAAGACGAAGACGACTCCGAAGTCGAGCACCTCGCGGCCGCGGACCGAGGCGCCGGCGGCCCCGCGGGGCGCCGACCGAACCTACGACGCGATCGTCGTCGGCGGCGGCCACAACGGCCTGGTCAACGGCGCCTACCTGGCCAGGGCGGGCCTCAGGACCCTGATCATCGAGCGCCGTCCGCTCGTGGGCGGCGCGGCGATCACCGAGGAGCTCTACCCGGGCTTCTCGTTCACCACCTTCTCGTACGCGCTCAGCCTGCTCCGACCCGACATCATCCACGAGCTCGAGCTGACGAAGCACGGCTTCATGCCGCTGTTGATGTCGTCGACGTTCGCGCCGATGGAGGACGGCGACTACCTGTGGCTCGGCCAGGACCACGACGAGAATCTCAAGGAGATCGCCCGCCACAGCCAGCACGACGCCGATGCCTACGAGCAGTACTCCCACGACATGGAGCAGGTCTGCCAGGCGATCAAGCCGCTGCTCGACGCGCCGCCGCCGGACCTCTTCAGCGACGATCCCGAGGAGCTGCTCGCCCTGGCCTCGCTCGGCTCGCGGTTTCGGCGCCTCGACAAGCGTGTCCTGCACAACGTCGTCCGGCTGCTCACCGGCAGCGCCGCCGACTTCCTCGACGACTACTTCGACTCGGAGATCCTCAAGGGCTACCTCGCCTCGTCGAGCATCATCGGGACCAAGGTGGGGCCGCGCTCACAGGGCTCGGGTCTCGTGCTCCTCTACCACTCGATCGGCGAGCACGACGCGGAGTTCGGGGCCTGGGCCTTCCACAAGGGCGGCAACGGCGGGTTCACCCAGGTGCTCGCGCGCGCGGCGCGGTCGTTCGGCGCCGAGATCGTCCTGGAGTCGCCCGTCGCAGCGGTCATCACGAAGGGCGGCCGGGCGATCGGCGTCGCGCTGGAGGACGGCACCGAGTATCGCGCCACGACCGTCGTCAGCGCCCTGGACCCGCGGCGGACGTTCCTCGAGCTCGTCAATCCACGTGAGCTGCCGGCCGACCTTGTCGAGACCATCCGTCGCTTCCGCTTCCAGGGCACGTCGGCCAAGGTCAACTTCGCCCTCGACGGGCTGCCGAAATACCCGGCTCTCGGCGATCGCGGCGACCAGTATCGGGGGTTCACCAACATCGGGCCGTCGATGGACTACCTGGAACGCGCCTTCGACGAGGCCAAGTACGGGTGGTACAGCTCCCGCCCGTACCTCGACTGCGCGATCCAGTCGACGATCGATCCGGACATGGCGCCGCCCGGCAAGCACGTCTGGAGCTCGTTCGTCCAGTACGCCCCGTACGAGCTGCGGGACAGCGATTGGGACACCGAGCGGCAGAACCTGGGCGACACGGTCCAACGGACGATCGAGTCGTTCTTCCCAGGGTTCGGTGACCTCGTGCTGCATCGCGAAGTGGTGACGCCGCTCGACATCGAGCGGACGGTCGGGCTCAGCGAGGGCAACATCTTCGCCGGCGAGTTCCTGGCGCCGCAGATGTACTTCTTCCGGCCGGCACCCGGCTGGAGCCAGTACCGCACCCCCATCGACGGCTACTACCAGTGCGGCTCGGGCACGCATCCGGGCGGCTGCGTGATGGGCGCGCCGGGCAAGCTCGCCGCCCAGCGGATCCTGAAGGACCTCGGCCGCGCGTAGCCGTCGAGCCGGGCGGCTCTGCCGCCTGGAGCGCGATACGCGGGACGAAAAGAAGAACCCCGGGCGGTCGGACCCGGGGTTCGCGGTGAACGCTGCCTGGTTGCGGGGACTGGATTCGAACCAGTGACCTTCGGGTTATGAGCCCGACGAGCTGCCGCTGCTCCACCCCGCCCGCGTACGGTAGTCCCACGAAGCCATTTCGGTCAAACGACGGGCACACCCGGCCGACCGTTCAGCCGGGACCCGCCGATCAGCAGCGCGAGGACGAGGCTCGCGGTCATGACCGCGCTGAAGACGTAGAGCGGGTAGAGGATGTCCACGTCGGCCAGGACCCCGGCCACCAGCGACGCGACGATGAAGCCGACGGTCCCGGCCGCTCCGAACAGACCCTGGGCCGTTGACGAGCGGCCGTGCGGCGAGTTCGCGGCGACCACCGCGTACAGCGCCGGATTGAGGAGGGCGAAGCCGGTGGCCTCGACCAGGATCAGTGGGATCGCCAGGTTCGGGTCGGAGAGGCGCGTGTACAGGAACCCGGTGACGGCCGGCAGGATCGAGCCGGCGACGACGAACGCGAACGATCCGCGCCGGTCCACCAGCCTGCCCGCCACCGGCGAGAACAGCAGGATCGGCAGCCCGAACATCGCGAACGTCAGCCCGATCAGGCCGAGCCCCGCCCCAAGGCGCTGCAGGAACAGGCTCCAGATCACCTCGTAGGTGCCGGCCGCGAAGTTGCCCCCGGTGTTGATCACGAGGGCCGCGATCAGGCCTCGGTTGAGCAACCTGGCGGGAACGCCTGGATCAACGGCGGCATCGCGATCGATCGCGATGTCCGTCGCCACGCGCCGGGCGATCGAGGGTGAGTCGGGCGGAAACTCCGTCGCGTCCGGAGGCGCCATCGGGTGGGTTCGAAGCAGCGTCTCCTGCGCTCGGAGGGCGATGGGGATCGCCGCCAGGATGGCGGCGACGCCACCGAAGACGAAGACGAACCCGATCCCCCCGAGATGATCCGCCCCGAACGCGCCGATCGCGGGCCCGAGCAGCAGGCCGCCCATCTGCGCGGCTCCGTACAGCCCGAAGGCCTCGCCTCGTCGCTCGGGCGGCGTGGCGTCGGTCAGGTAGCCGCGTGCCGCGGGATCGTAGATCGCCGTCGCCAGACCGGTGGCCGCGCGCAGGACGATGAACGCGAGCGGACCGGTCAGGGCGAGCGGCAGCATCGTGAAGACACCGGCCAGTAGCAGCCCGGCGACCATCAACGGCACGCGCGGCGTCCGGTCCGCCAGCCAGCCGAAGGCGGGCTCGCCGACCAGCCGGGCGGCCGGCCAGGCCGCGATGACGAGGCCGAGGGTCGCGAAATCGACGCCATGGCTCGTGAAATAGAGCGGCAGGACCGGGAGCAACCCCCCGAACCCGAGCCAGACGATGAACTCAGCGAGCAGCAGGGGCGCGATGGCTCCCCATCGTGTCAGCCAGCTCGAGAGACGCCGGGTCAGGGCCGGACCGGTCATGAGCGGAGCGTAGCGTTCGTGCCGGTCCGGACCCGTCAGGATGCGCGCCGCAGGACGCCGGCACACTCGAGGAGCGGCGCGCCACACGGCGCCTATGATCGCCGGGTGATCCTCCCACCCTCGTTGCTGGCGCTCGGGCTCGTGCTCGGCGTCCTGGTCCTGTTTCCGGCTCGACGCCTCCAGCTCGCCGGGCTGAGCGCGCGCGTCATCGGGTTCTACGCCGTCGCACTCTGGCTGATGGGCTTCTTCCTGGCCGTCCGGCCGGTCGGCGCGCGCTTCCTGATCCCGATCGCCCTTCTCGCCTACATCGCGCCGTTCGTGGCGGCACCCGAGGTGGTCGGTCGCGTCCTCCGTCGAGGCGGGCCGCGTCAGCCGCCGCGTCCGCCGCAACCGCCGATGAAGAACGTGACGCCAACGGACGATCGTTCGGCGCCTCGCTGACCTTACCCAGGGCTTACGCACCGGCCTCGTCCGGCTGACGGCTCCACCGCACCGTGATGCTCGCGGTCCGAACGGACCATTCGAAACCCTGAGCACAAAGGGAGACCAGGCCATGACCATTCCTCGCTGGCGGCTCGCCCTCGCGGCGAGCGCCCTCGTCGCGCTGGGCGCCCTCGGCGGCAGCCTCGTCGAGGCCGCAGCCACACCCCCGACCACGACCGCCGACACCGCCGCGACGGCTGCCGCCGCGGCAGACGACGCCCTCCTGCTCGACTCGCTGGCGCTGATGAACGACCCGACCTCGAGCGGAGCGGCCGTGCCGGCACAGCTCCTCGCCCTCCGCGACCGTCTGGCCGGGCGCCTCGCCAACGTTCGCGGACATCTCGTCCACGGGACGCTGACGGTGCTCGATCGCGACGGAAGGCTCGTCACCCACCAGCTCGACCACGGGACCGTGTCGGCCGTCGGTGGCTCCTCGATCACGATCGCCGAGGCCGGCGGCTCGAGCGTCACCGTCGCGACGACGTCCGACACGCGTGTCCGCAGGGACGCGAAGCCGTCGACGCTGGCCGACCTGAAGATCGGTGACGAGGTCGTCGTCCGCTCGACCCTCGTCAGCGGCACGGCCGCCGCCAACCTGATCGTCGTGCCGCCGGCGACTCCAGCGGTCACGGCTCCGTCCAGCGGCGGGAACGGATAGCGCGCACGGACTGGCGGTGGACCGAGCCCAACCGGGAGCGGTCCGCCGCCTCATCATGTCCGGGTGCGCACGAACCTCGGCTGGACCCTGGATCCCTCGATCACCTACCTGACCCACGGGACCTTCGGAGCCTGCCCGGAGGCGATCCTCGCGCATCAGCGAGGGCTGCGTGAACGGATGGAAGCCGAGCCGGTGCGCTTCCTCGACCGGGAGCTGCCCGGCCTGCTCGACGAGGCGCGAGCCGAGATCGGGCGATTCCTGAGCGCGGATCCCGAGGGCCTGGCCTTCGTCCCGAACGCGACCGCCGGCGTCAACACGGTCCTGCAGTCGCTCCATTTCGAGCCCGGCGACGAGCTGCTGGGCAACGACCACGAGTACAACGCCACGCTCAACGCGATGCGGGCCGTCGCGGCGCGGGATGGAGCCAGGGTGGTCATCGCCCGGATCCCCTTTCCGATCCAGCACGCCGACGAGGCCCTCCGGGCGATCCTCGCCGGAGTGACACCCCGGACCCGGCTCGTCGTCGTGAGCCAGGTCACCAGCCCGACGGCGCTGCTCCTGCCGGTCGCGGAGCTCGTGGTCGCGCTCGCCGAACGCGGCATCGACACGCTGGTCGATGGCGCGCATGCGCCGGGCATGGTGCCCGTCGATCTCGATCGCCTTGGCGCGGCGTACTGGACGGGGAACGGCCACAAGTGGCTGTGCGGCCCCAAGGGCGCCGCTGTGCTGTGGGTCCGGGCGGACCGGCGCGATCGGATCCACCCGCTCGTCGTCTCGCACGGCGCCAACACGCCGATCACCGATCGGTCACGGTTCCGGCTCGAGTTCGACTGGATGGGCACGCCAGATCCGACCGCCTTCCTGACGCTCCCCGTCGCGATCGACTGGATGGCCGCGAACCATGGCGGCTGGGCGGCGATCATGGCCGGCAACCACGAGCTCGTGGTCGCCGGTCGAAATCGACTCGTCGCGGCGCTTGGGATCGATCCACCGGCTCCCGATTCGATGCTCGGTTCGATGGCGGTACTGCCGCTCGATGCC
>Ga0153916_10002839_pt1 | contig 12709 bp, 12 predicted proteins | sample Opewatmetagenome_FD_109642 | JGI IMG/M metagenome (GOLD analysis project Ga0153916, IMG submission 109642) | Freshwater wetland microbial communities from Ohio, USA - Open water 3 Core 3 Depth 4 metaG | ecosystem: Environmental > Aquatic > Freshwater > Wetlands | place: USA: Ohio, Lake Erie...
CAACGTCTTGCGTAGCACGGATCGGCGGCGCGGCAACATCCGTCAGCAGCAGGCCCGTGGCACAACCTCCCAGAAACACCATGTCATCCGCGAGTGGACCGAGCTGTTCCACGGCCATTTCCAGTATCTGGAGGTTGGGGTTCCGCGCCCTGTGCGTAGCGCTCCAATCGTTTTTTTAACGCCTTGATCGCGATTTCCCGTTCGCGCGCGCGTCCGCCCCGGATGGCATCGACCAGCACCAAGAGATCGTAAAGTTGTGGATCTGATAGCGCGGCCCGGGGCGCCAAGCTGTACAACGGCGAAAAGGCAGAACCCCTTACTTCACCCTGTGCGTCGGGCCAAACCGGTGACGGCTCTCCGGCTGAAACAAAATGCTTGTTCAAGGGTGGGGCGGCATGTCCGGTTGGAATTCCGCGTGTCATCTCACCCTGTTCAGGGACGAAGACGTACTTGAGACCATGAACAACAAACTCCTCCAGATTCCGGATATTGGGGATAATCTCGTCGCCCTTGCGCACCGCGAGCTGAGCCACCAGCGCGCGTGTTACCGCGGAATGCAGTTGCGACGGGCTCATCCCCAGTTGCACCGCGAGCCACGCATAGGACCAAGACCTCTGCCCCATGGCCAGAAGCTTGAGCACGACCAGAACATCTTGTGGTTTCAGCACCATCGTCATTCTACGTTCTAGATTCTAGAATATAGAATAACGGCAATTCGGCACATGTCAACCGATATCTCAGCCGCGAGCAGAAAGCTGGCCGTATGGGAAGGCGGGGAAACACGTCTGGGGAAGACGATCGGTCTGCGGAAACAATTTTAGCTCTGCTGCTGCGCCGAACTGCCCTGATTTATCCGGTAACGCCAACCGGCCTGCTGGGCCGCCATGACGATGCGCGCGCAGGCCTCGGCATCCGAATCCGCCTGGTGATGGCGCAGATCGATGCCAAGATGGTGGCACACATCGGGCAATCTGGTCGGGTGGATATTCCACTGCGCCCGGGCCAGCTGGACGGTGCAAACGAAAGGCGGCTCCGGAGAAGGCAGGTCGTAGGTATCACAACAGGCGCCGAGCACGCCTTTGTCGAACGGGGCGTTATGCGCGGCCAGAAACGCGACCCCCTCAAGCTCGTGCACCATCCCGGCCCAGACGGCATCGAACCGCGGCGCATCCTTCACGTCGTCCCACGACAGGCCATGAATATAGGTGAAGGTGAATTCCCGCGAGGGTGGACGAATCCGCTGGTGCAGGCAACGCACAATGCGCCCGTGCTCAACAATGACGACCCCCAACGCGCAGGCGCTGTCCCGGCTGTGATTGGCGGTCTCGAAGTCAATGGCGGCGAACTTGGTCATGGGGGTGTGGGCGTCGGAGTTAACGCCAGCTTTGCTGGCTTCGCTTTGGCTCAGGAAAGACGTAGTTATTGAGGAGTGCTGTCAGTTAAGGAAACTATTTTGGGAGACTGTTTATTATTGTCATAATCCATGATGACAGCAGATCCCCTCCAGCTCCTTGCAAAACACCTTTAAAAAAATCCTTCAACTCGGATAAAACTCGTGGATTTTCACTATGTACTTCTTTGAGCGCTTGTTTAATTTCTGCTTCATCAGCACTCTTAATTCCGCTGGTAATTTTGCTGGCGATGAGTTCTAGGCTGCCACGAACTGCGTCATTCATACTATAGGTCTGCATCATCTTATCTATAATGGTGAAAGCGTTATTTGTTCCTTTAAGCGTTTCGCCTACCAGAGTATTCAGCGTTTCAACTTGTCTTTCTAAAGACGCGATTCTATTGGTGCTGGTTGTTTCAGCATACGTTAAGAGTCTTCTTGTCTGATCAAGCTCCAAGCGAGATATTTCAAGTTTATTCTTGAGTTCCATAACGGCTAGAGGATTTGACACTAACTCCTCCGGTGCCATCTTTCCTTGAACAACCAACCCGTACTCCCAAAGTGCCTTCTCGACTTTCTCTTTTTGCCCATCCGGAGTTTCAATGATCATTCTGACAAATTGGTCTTCCTGTTCTATCGTGACCTTGGCGTCAATTCCCGGATATTTTTGTCTCAATATCTGGCTAAAGTAGCTTAGAATTGCTATGCCAGCCTGCTTATCTCCCGGACCGAATTCTATAGACCGCTGTATTGCTCCAACAAAGTTACGTTGCTTTGCGAAATCGCGAATTACCCTACCTAGTTTGTAATGGACATTTACCCTCGCCAGTATCTCCATTTCATCAATTGGCTTAGTAATAAAATCATTCGCACCATTAAGAAAAGCTAGATTCCTATCAACAGTATCTTCGGTGGTTGTCATCAAGATCACAGGAAGATTAGAAATGCGCTCGTCCTTGGATCTTCTTATTTTTACGAGAAGCTGATGCCCAGTCATATTAGGCATATTGATATCAGTAATTACGAGGTCAACTTCCTTGTTAGTCTGTAACATCTCCCATGCAGCCACGCCATCGCGTGCAAGGAGTAAACGGTAGCTATTATCGAGATATTTGATGAGCAACGTGGCTGTTGTTTGCGAATCTTCCGCTAACAAAATAAGCGGTAGGCTTTTTTTATTATTACGAACGCTGGACATATCAGGATCTCTCGTCAGTACTAGGACATGTATGGATTGCTATTATTTCTGCGTAAAAGTCCTATCTTAGACTTAGATTATATTTCAGTTTTACTAAAGGTGTCGGAGTGATTTATTTTTAATCACTCCGACATCTTTAATGATGCTTCGGTAAAGCATCAGGGCAGTACAGGAATACCAAGCTCGGTAAGAAAGCGAAAAGTTGAATCATAAAACTTAGGCAACCGGGTCGGGTCACCCGAATCACCCGGTGGAACAAAAATTACCATCCCTTGCCGAGCACGTGTAAGCAGGACTCGATAAGCGTTGCGGAGGTAACGCCGGTTGTCAGAATTTGCGATATTGCACCATCGGTCACCCCGAAAGTCATGGAAGCTCCATCCGGAACCGGTGAAACGGAGGTCTCCGTCCCAACTCACACATGCCCAGTCGAGTTCGAGGCCCTGCACCTGAAACTCCGTGGCGGCGTCTTCGAGGTAGTAGCTCGACCGCGTATCCTCTTTGCCGTTGAGAAACCAATGCACCGGGTTAACGTCAACACGAATATCGATCGCATGGGGCTTGAGGCGTTGGGCCTTCGATGAGGCGACCAATCCAAACCGCTCCGTTCCTCTGGCGCGGGAATGAATCCACTGCTTCGCATGATTCAAGTCGCGAGTGACCGCGATCGGATAGCGAGCGGCGAGTTGTGCAAACGCCTCACGCGCTTGTTGTTTTTCACAATCAAGCAAAGCTTTGACAAAACCCGAAACATTTTCAGCTCTAAACGATCTCATAGAGACAGCGAGATGCAGGCAATCATCAGAATAAGTATTCTCTCTTTGTCGCACAGCTTCCAAAGCCCTGCCAGCCGCATACTCACTATCGTTGAGTCTCGATGAAATATGCATATGCCAATGCGGGAATTTTGAGTTCACGGCTTCAAGCCACGCATCAATTCCTGCTTCTCCTGTGTTGATTTCTTGCCCACCGCCTACAAGACAAACAATGACAGCCCAATCCTTATGGCGATCCATGCACGAAATCAGGAACTCTGGCTCTGATTGGGAAAACCCCGGGTGATTCTTTTTACGACGCATGAAGTTCGAGGTTTGCTGCAAATTCCACACACGATGCGCTTCATCAAAGATAGCAACGTGTTCTACTGGTGGCCCGGAATCAATCAACGCATCATCACGAAAGTGATGAACGTTCTGGATGAAGGCCTTGACACTCTCGGCAACTTTCCCTTTACGCACTCGATTACCTAAACTCTTTTGACGTGCAACCTCATCACGGGTAAGAGCTTCGCGAAGCACAGCAACAAGCGGGCCATTTCCTGAAAGAAAGACGGCATGAGTCGGTTGGTCCACGTCTCGGCGTCGAGTAGCCACGTTCAGCCCGACTAAAGTTTTACCAGCTCCGGGCACACCCGTGACGCAACAAATGAGTTTTCGTCCTTGCGCTCTTGCCTCGTCCACTAGTTCTTCAATGCGACGCGAAGTGACGCGTAGGTTCTGCGCTCCCGCATCGTAACGCGCGATGGCTTCAACCGAGTGCTGAGCATACAGAGCCCGGGCTGCTTCCACGATGGTGGGTGTAGGATGATACGGAGCACGCGACCAGCGTTGCTCATCGAGCACTTCACCCGTTACGGCTCGAATAATCCGGTCGACTGCATCACGAAAGCTGGCGGGGTGCACCAGAATCGGTTGATAAACCTTGTCCTCGTCGGCGCGTAGTTTCAACGGCGCCGATTCCGTGGCTCCTGTGGCGATGAGAATTGGAACAATCGACACAAAGTGACTAGCTTCGTGAAAATTCTTCAGGTCTAAAGCATAATCCCACGCTTGATCTACCGCTGCGCGCTCAAACGAGCTTTCGCCCACTTTAAACTCGATCACAAACACAACAGGACCGATCAGTAGCACCACATCAACCCGTCGGCCCATGCGTGGGATATTGAACTCAAAAAACAACGAACCCATCAAGCCTATGAGGCACGTTTGTAGTAAGCCAATTTGTGCCAGCCAAGCATCTTTCTGTGTTGGAAGCAGGGCGAAGTTATTGTTTCTTGCGAGTTGCCCAACGATGGTATCTGGTTGGGCATGCAGGAAATCAGTGATAGATGCGCTGTACCAAGACCGGGATGAGACCCCTGTGCTTGCTTCCTGTTCTGGTTGTGAGACCAAATCCTTCTCCATTCCATTTTTATTGTGTTGGAATCCTAACACCATCCTTCCGGATTACACTATGCCGCGATATCAACCTTGAGAAGACTTGAAACGCTCCTCTCCGAAAGGCTTATTTCTTTGCCAGCGCCAGCGAATCCCGCAGCCTGGTTACGAGGCCAAGCACCGCCGGGGAGCGGTCGGCGAGATTTTCCATCGAGCGCAGCGCGGCCTCGGCATCCTCGGGGCGATTAGCTTTTTTGAAGCTCACCGCGGCACGGTGGTACCACTCGATGGCCTGTTCCTTATCCGAATCTTCGCGGCCGTTTTCGTGATAGCGCCCGAGGCTCATGGCCGCTTCGGGCAGGCCGGCCGCGGCGGCGCGGCGATACCACTTGGCCGCCGTGGCTGGGTTCTTCTCGACTCCCCTTCCGTCGGCATACATGGTCCCGAGCGTGTACTGGGCCTCGGCATGGTTGCGCTCGGCGGCGCGGCGGTAGTAGTCGATCGCTTTGGGTTCATCCCGATAGCTACCCTTGCCGCTGGCGCTGAGTTGGCCCAGCGCGAAGAGCGCGCGCGGGTAGTTCTGATCGGCCAGTGGCTGCAGGTGTTTGAATGCCTCCTGGTAGCGGTGGTCCTGTATGGCGGCCATGCCCTGCTGGTAGCGTTCCCGGTCCGGGCGGTCGGCCTTTTTCATGCGGTACATCTGCCAGCTGGCCGCGAGGACCGGCGACATCAACAACAGTTGCAGGCCGAAGCTGTGCACGAACAGGATGATCAGCGTCAGCACGACGAGCCCGGCAATGAAGAGCACCGGCAGGATCGCGCTCGAAGCGGCGATGAAGTTGAGCGTGGTCAGCCAGTGTTCGTCCTGGGTGAGGTCGAGCTTCTCTTCCACTAGCTCCTTGGCCCAGTGGCGCTTGCTGCGAAAGACCGCAAGGCCGATGGCCAGCCCAAAGGCCGCGCCCGCGAGATGGGCAACGTAGTTCACGTAACTGCGGCCATACGAAAGCTGATAGAGCAGGTCCCAACCTGTATACCAGATGGCGACGAGCCACCCCGGCGCCGCGAAGGTGCCGACGGACAACAGGAACCAGAACGCGAAGCGGATCTTGGCGCGCGGCAGGAAATAGACAAACAGCGCCAGCATGCCCATGACCACGCCGGACAGTCCCAGCGTCGGCGTGGGATCTTCGAGCCAATGGCTGATCAGGTTATCGAAGCTGCCGATGGCCAGCGCCAGCGCCACGAACACGGCCAGGAACAGCACCGGGCCGAGGACGAGCTCGACCGCGGCGGCGAAAGCGAAGAAGAAAATGAGGTTGAAGATGACATGCTCCCAGCTGCCGTGGGCCACGCTGCTGGTGAGCATGCGCCAGGGATTGAAGGAACCGCGCTCCTGCCAGAGCTTGGCGGTGAGCAGCGTGGGCGCGTGGGCGCTAAAGGCCGTGAAGAGTTCGCGGTAGCGCTGGGCTTCTTCGGCCTGGCCGTGGGTCTCCATGTAGCGGGCGTGCCATTCAACATGGGCCGTCGGGTCGGGGTCGTAATAGGAGTGGCGCATCGTCTGGACACAGCTGAGCTCGCGCCACCACTTGAAACTGGCGGCAGGCTGCCCGTTTTCGGCCTGGGCGCAGAAGGCCTCGATATAAGCCGCAACCCGCGACTCGCTTTGCGCCTGCGCCAGATAGATCGCGAGACACAGCAGCGAGATGACGATGGTCATCACCGGCCATTTGTGCAGTTTGATCTGGGCGCGATAGGGGAAGAGGATCATGCCGGTTAAGTATAGGCTGGGGTGGGAACGGCCATGTCAGTTGTGTTGCTGCGCAACGCTTGGCGGGTTACGGCACAAACGGCGTGCCTCAATGTCCCCGTGAGGGGGAACCCACCCTACATTGATTATGGAACCGCCTAGGTAAGCACCATTCTCCTCTGGGTCTATAAATTCAGGACACTCCTGAAGCGCCTGCTTCATTGCGGCGGCTCCACCGTGCCGGCGTAGAACACCTCGCACTCGCCGCCGGGAAGGAGCTCCCTCCCCTTTTTGAGCAGCTCGAGCGCCGGCCCGGTAAGGGTCTTGAAGATGCCCGGCTTCTCCACCACCGGTTTCTGAAAGGTGCCGTGTATGTTCTGGCGCACCAGGGCGCAGCCCTTGGCGTCGATCAGGGCCATGCTCATGCCTTCAAACCGTTCATTGATGAAATCGAGCCCGCCCGTGAGGGCGATCCGGTACTTGGCTGTGGCCATGGCCACGTCCTGCGCCTGGGCCACGCCGTGTTCGACCTTCCACTCGGAGACGAGCTGGCGGATCTCGCTGCGGCCCCCCGCGCCCTGAAAGATGCGCGCGAAGCTGTACCCCTTGGTGACCGCCACCCCCACCGGCCCGCCCAGGAAGAAGGCGCCCACGTCCGCGAGGCTGAAGCTCTGACTGGACTCATAGCGGGCGAACTTCTTGTCGAGGTCGGTGCCTTCGAGCGTGAGCTTCTCGCCCCGCAGCGAGACCTGCCCCGCTATGGTTTGTTTCATCTCGCTCAGGGTCTTGCCCTGCAGCGCGAGGTCGGCGGAGAAATCCATCCAGCCTTCGGCGATATTCTGCGGCGACACCACTTTGGAAAGTTCCTCGAGGCGAAACTGCTCCAGCGCGTAAACGACGCGATACGCGGGCGCGGCGCCGGAAAAATCCGCCCGGATATTCCCCGAGCCGTAGCCGCCGAAGAAACGCAAGGTCACCGGCTTGAGATCGAAGACGCCCTGCCTGGCGACGGCCGCGAGCGTTAACTCGTACACCGTGAAATCATTTTTGCGGATTTCCCCGCAGGCGAGATCTGCCGTGAAGGAAAGCTTCTTCATGAACTCCGGGCTTTTCCCGCCCGCGAGCCGCAGGTGGTACACAACCAGGCGGCAGTCCACGGCCTCGACTCCTTGCCCAGATTGCTGGTCCGTGTACTGGAGCGTCGCGCCCGCGAGAGAAAGTTTCGGGAGGTTCAGGGCGGGCAAGGCTGCAGCCGCCGGTTTCTGGAAGTTGAAGTTGCCATCGCGGTCGCGCTCGATTGTGATCCGCGGTTGTTGCAGCGCGATCTCGCTGATGCGAACTTCCTCGCGCAGCAGCGGCAGCAGGTCGATATCCAGCCTGGCCTCGCTGGCGGAGACCAGGTCCGCCCCGCGGTTACGGATGTGCGCGTCTTCCAGGGTAACGCGCAGGCCGGGGAAGAAGCCGAACCCCAGCCGGCCGCCGACTTTGACTTCCATCCCCAGCGCTTTCGAGGCGGCGGCTTCCAGCTGGGGCTTGTAGGCATTGGCGTCGACAAAAAACAGCACGACCAGCGCGAGCAGGACGAGGAGCCCCGCGAACCCGCTGACGGCGAAGAGGATGATTTTCACTGCTCGTGGCATGGGCCGGGTCCGGGGTTATCGGGGGAAACTGGATCACAGTTTAAGGCAGGTGGTCCCCGCAAAGAAGAAGCTCACGGACAAAAAAATGTTTGGAAAGATGGTTAGGGGCGGGAGAACGGGAAGCGATAGCACCTATCTCCAAGGGCGGATCCCGCAGGCGTATACGCCGCTCAATTTCTGGATGCGCAGCCCCTTAGATGAATACCGCCAGCGAGACGCCGAAACGCTTGGCGAGCCGCTTTATCTGGCGCGCATTCAGTTCGCGCTTGCCCACCAACATCTCAGATACCACGCCCTGGCTGCCGATCTCCGGCAGGTCCGATTGCCGCAAGCCGTGTTCACGCATGAGAAACTTCAGTACTGCCGAAGGCTTGGCCTGCGGAATCGGCACATGCTCGGCCTCGTACTTTTCGATAAAGACGCTGATCGCGTCGGCAAGCTCCGCCATGGGATGCTTTTCGTCTTCCCCAATCTCGTCGAGGATCGCGTCCAGCATTTTGACCGCGCGCGCGTGCTCCTTCTTCGTGCGTAGCGTGCCGAGTGGCACCAGGGTGCGCAGACGGCGGTAATCACGAATGACCTGATCAAACTGATGAGCCTGCATAATTACTCCTTCATACTGAAGTCAGGTAAGTACCTGTATCCCCCTCGCGGCAACCAGGTTCAGCAGTTTAAGCGATGGGCCGTTCGGCTTCTTTTCACCACGCTCCCATTTCTGGACTGTGGAAACACTGGTGTTGAGATAAGCGGCAAAAACGGCCTGGCTTGCCTTGTTCTGCTCGCGGATCCGTTTGATTTGTGATGCCGTGAGAATCCGGACCTTCGGCAGGCACAGAACATTAAAATCGCGCATCGTTTTGGCGTCCATCAGACCCGCATCGTGCAGGCCACGGGCCGTTTCGTGCACAACCTTCAGTACGGACTTAGCTTTCGTCATTGTCATTCACCTCAATCAACTCACCGGCATTAACCGCCCTGACCAGACCCTGCTCGCTGTATCCCATCAACTCCTTTGCCAACAGGCGCAATGCCGCCAGTTCATCGGAACTGATATTGGCCCGTTCGTTCTTCGGGTAGCCATACAGGAAGAAAGCCCGCTCGCCCTGCCGGAACGCAATCAGGGTACGGACACCGCCACGCTTGCCCCGACCCGGTAGACCAATCCGCTTCTTGTACACATAACCACCCAGTGCATCGGCCAAGCCGTCCTCCAGTTCGCGTACGGCCTTATGCAACACAGCGTCCGCGAGACCTTCCCTGGCAGCCCACTTACGGAACCACTTGGTTTTGTATATTTTCATGAACGCAGGAATAGTATAGCACTTAGTGCTATACACTCAACTACCGGGTTTGTCGTCAACGGGGGAAATGGTGGCTAGGGGCGGAATCGAACCGCCGACCTCAGCATTATGAGTGCCGCGCTCTAACCGTCTGAGCTACCTAGCCGAAAGGGCCGCAAAAGATACAGGATTCACGCGTCCGGAGACAAGGGGAAAATGGGCACCGGCCCGTTTATACCGGGTATTCCCGTTGTTTCAAACGTTAAGCCAGCGGCTTTATTCGGTGCGCTTCGCTGCCGCTCAGCACACCCTACCCCGAGACCGAAAAGGCGGGGGATGTGTTAAACGTTAAACCGGAAGTGCATGACGTCGCCGTCGTGCACGACGTATTCCTTGCCTTCAAGGCGCATCTTGCCGGCCTCGCGCGCGCCGTGCTCGCCCTTGCAGTTGACGTAATCGTCGAAGGCGATGACTTCGGCGCGGATAAACCCGCGTTCGAAGTCGGTGTGGATCACGCCCGCGGCCTGCGGCGCATGCGCCCCGGTGCGCACGGTCCAGGCGTGCACTTCCTTCGGCCCGCAGGTGAAAAAGGTATGCAGCCCCAGCAGGCCGTAACCGGCGCGGATGACGCGGCTCAAGCCCGGCTCTTCCAGGCCCATGTCCGCGAGAAATACCTTTTTCTCCTCGGCGTCCATGTCGGCGAGCTCGGCCTCGATGGCGGCGCAGATGGGCACGACGGTGGTGTGTTCCGCCTGCGCGAGTTTTTCCAGGGCGTCGAGGTGCGGGTTGTTGGTAAACCCTTTTTCGTTCACGTTGGCGATGTACATCAGCGGCTTGTCCGTGAGCAGGCACAGGGGGAGCAGCTGCCGGTGCTCGTCGTCGCTCAGGCCCAGGCTGCGCACGGGCTTGCCGGTGTTCAGGTGCGTGCGCACGCGCGCCAGCAGCTCGCGCAGCTTGATGTCATCCTTGTTGCCGCTCTTGACGCCCTTGTCGGCGCGCTGCATGCCCTTTTCCACCGTGTCGAGATCGGCCAGCGCCAGTTCGGTGTTGATGGTTTCGATATCGGCCAGCGGGTTGATGCGGTTGGCGACGTGGATGACGTTTTCATCCTCGAAGCAGCGGACCACGTGGGCGATGGCGTCCACCTCGCGGATGTGCGCGAGAAATTTATTGCCCAGCCCCTCGCCCTTGGAGGCGCCGGCCACGAGCCCGGCGATGTCCACGAACTCGATCGTGGTGGGGAGAATCTTTTCCGGCTTGGTGACCTCGGCCAGCTTTTGCAGGCGCGGGTCCGGCACCTCGACGATGCCGACGTTCGGGTCGATGGTGCAGAACGGATAGTTTTCCGCCGCGATACCCGCCTTGGTGAGTGCGTTGAAGAGTGTCGATTTGCCGACGTTCGGCAGGCCGACGATGCCGCATTTAAAACCCATACCGGATGACCTCTTTAGTTCTTTGGATTCCCGTCCCCGCCTGCGCGGGGACAAGCTTTCAAAAGCCGCGGGAATGACAAAAATTATTTGGTTTGTGTGTGCAAACTGTTCATGACCTTCTGCATCTGGCCGTGAACGATGTCCGCGATATGTGCCTTGGCGCTGGCGATGGCCGCGTCGATCAACGCCTGGTCGGTCGCGCTCGCCTTCTTCAATACATACGACACCACCTGCGCCGCCGCGCCGGGGTGGCCGATGCCGATGCGCAGCCGCGCGTAATCAGCACTGCCCATCTTCTCGGTCACGTCGCTCAGGCCGTTGTGGCCGCCATCGCCGCCGCCGACCTTGAGGCGCACGGTCCCCGGCGGCAGATCGAGCTCGTCGTGGGCGACGAGAATTTCCGCGACCGGGATTTTGTAATAGTGGGCAAACTTCGAGACCGCTTCGCCGCTGTGGTTCATGAAGGTCTGCGGCTCAAGCAGCCAGACGTCGCGCCCGGCGATCGCGAGCTTGGTCGCGCGCGCGGAAAAGCGGGACTCGGGACGCAGGGTCTGGTTGGTACCCGCCAGCAGGGCCTCCAGAAAACGGAACCCGGCATTGTGCCGGGTGTCCGCGTACTCTGCGCCCGGGTTTCCCAGGCCAACGATGAGGGAAATCCCCTGCGCCACGTTGCTGCTCCGCGAAGGAGACGGCTTGCCTTACTTCTTGCCGCCTTCCTTCTTGGGTGCGGCCTCGGCCTTCTTGGCCTCGCCTGCCTTGGGAGCGGCTTCGCCCTTCTTGGCTTCGCCGGCTTTGGCTTCGCCCGCCTTGGCGGCTTCGCCTTCGGCTGGTGCCGCGGCGGCGCCTTCGACCGGGGCGGCTGCCACGACTGGTGCTTCTTCCACCACGCGGATGACGGTAATCGCCGCGACCGCGAGGTCATCGCCGCCATGGGCAAAGCTCGTGATGGTCACGCCTTCCGGCAGTTTTATGTTGGACAGATGCACCGATTCATTGATGTGCAGGGCCGACATGTCCACGGTCAGGAACTCGGGGAGGTCCTTCGGCAAGCAGGTGATGTCGATTTCGGTCATCAAGTGGGTGACGATACCGCCGTCCACCTTCACGCCCGGGGCCACGTCCTGGCCGATGAAGTGCAGCGGCACCTTCATGTGCAGCTTCTCGGTGGCGCTGATGCGCTGCAGGTCGACGTGCATCACGATCGGCTTATAAGGATGCATGTTCCAGTCGCGCAGAATCGCCTGGTCGGTCTTGCCGTCCACCGTGACCGACAGGATGGAGGTATGGAACTTCTCGTTTTCCAGATGACGCAGCATCAGGTTGTGGTCCAGCGAGACCATCGAGGGTTCTTTGCCCGCACCGTAAAGGATGGCGGGGATTTTGCCGGCGCGGCGAAGGCGGCGGCTCGCACCCGTACCTTTCGCGTTGCGCGGTTCAGCAGTCAGATCAAATTTCGCGCTCATTGTCTATCTCCAAGGTTTGTTAAACAGCTCCCGCCTCACCCGCGACCAGGCTCGGCGGTACAAAAAGGCGTCGGGTTTTCACCCGACACCGAAACTTTTACTCCATAAACAGCTCGCTCACCGAATCGTCCAGCGTGATGCGGCGCATGGACTCGGCCAGCAGCTCGGCCACGCTCAGCTGGCGGATGCGCTTGCATGCCTTGGCCTCGGGCCGCAGCGGGATGGTGTCCGTCACCACCAGTTCATCGAGCTGCGCGTTGCTGATGCGTTCCACGGCCTTGCCGGACAGCACCGGATGCGTACAGTAGGCCAGCACCCGGCGCGCGCCGTGTTCCTTCAGTGCCGCGGCCGCCTCGCACAGCGTCCCGGCGGTATCCACGAGGTCGTCCATCAGCACGCAGG
>Ga0153916_10002840_pt1 | contig 12709 bp, 10 predicted proteins | sample Opewatmetagenome_FD_109642 | JGI IMG/M metagenome (GOLD analysis project Ga0153916, IMG submission 109642) | Freshwater wetland microbial communities from Ohio, USA - Open water 3 Core 3 Depth 4 metaG | ecosystem: Environmental > Aquatic > Freshwater > Wetlands | place: USA: Ohio, Lake Erie...
GTGGGCCCAGTGCATCCCGACGTCGGGCACGGAATCGTGATAGCTTCCTACAGAGATCTCCGTATTGGGCGTAAACCCCGCCGGGACCTCTTCGACCACCAGGATCATCTCGAGCTGTTCATCGCCGGGGTTGAACAGGCGGTATTCCACACCCGCTGGCACGACGATCGCATAGCCGTCTCCGACCTCGGCCTGCTTTCCGGCCTCTTCGACCCGCCCCGTCCCCGCCATCACATAGAAAAAGACTTGCTCTCTATCGCTCTTGAAGGGCACGGTGTTCGTCCGCGGCTGGAGCACGGCGCGCTCGTAGGCCTTCAGGTATTTCAGGACGGCGCCTTTTTGGGGAGGCTTCAGCGCGTCTCCCGGCGTCAGGATGTCCCGCTCGATCAGCCCGCCATGTCCCTCGTGGGGCAGCGAGTTGCGCCAATGGTTGATGTAGAGGAAGACGTCCGTATCGACTTCTGGATGCCGGTGGTTGGATACGGCGTCTTCGGCAAAGGAGGGGTCCGGCTCGACGATCAGCTTGGGCCTGGATTGTGAGGCGTCACTCAAAAAAGAGCCGAGGCTGAAGACAAAAACGGCTGCCGAGGCCAAAAAAACGAATGCCCTCATGGTCACCTCCGGGGTCAGGCTTAATAAAGTTCCGCCAGCCTCTTGTTGATCTTGAATTTATAGAGGCACTGCTCGATCGGCGTTCCAAGGACGGAGATCTTTTCCGGATCTCCCTGGCCGAGCCCTCCCTCGTGTATGGCCCGGAGATAGAGGATCTTCTGGGGGTCGAACCCCATGATCTTGGTCGCGGCGGTATCGGCCGCCAGAGGGTCGGTGCTGGCCAGCGCGACCTTAGCTTCAAAAGGCGTTCCCCAGGCCGGGCCGTCCCCTTCCATGGCCTCAAACCCGTCGATGACCGCCAGGCCGGGCCAGACCTTATGCGCCAGGTGAAAGAGGTTGAAATGGAGGATGTCATTGACGGCAGGGGCGGGGCCGTGGAGAAGCCCCTTGTCGCTCCGCTTGTAGTCGTTGAGCGGCGCGGCCATCAGGACGTTCTTCAACGACAGAGTGACCAGGAGGCAGTCATGCGTCTTCATCCGGGCGAGGGAGATGACATAGACATCGGGATCGAGGAACGACGAGATGATGCGCACCGGCTGGGGATTCTGCTCCCGTCCGAAGACATAATAATTCTTAGAGGGGCCGGCGTTGAGGTCCACAAGTTTGACTTTATATTCATTCTCCAGAGCCTCATAGCCGTTGTTCTTGTATCCCTCGAGGGTGTTGAAAACGCCCGACTCGCCTATGATGATCTGCTTTTTATGGCGCGGCTTGAGGAATTCGAGGACGGCGCGCACGGCATCCGCGTGGGTTATGGCCAGCGGGTTCTTGGAGACCGCCATGTTGGGCTTGATCAGGACACTCTTGTCCCCGATCGCGGCGAAGACCTCTTCTTCGATCGGCTTCAAGGCATCGAAGATGACCTGCCTGCGGTCCCTGCCCTTGATCAGGCTGACCCGGGCCGGCGGAGCCAGTTTAACCGGAATAGGAGAGGCGGGCGGCGTCTGCTCCGAATACGGGCTGAGCGCCGACGCCGAGACGCCGGGAGAATCCTTGAACAGGCGGCCGAATACGCCTACGGCTGCGGCGCCGTATCCCAATTGTTCCAGGAAATGACGGCGGTTCATCTGGCGTCCTCCTCGTGGCGGCAGCCCATGTAGAGCCAGAGCATCGGCTCGTCAGTCTGGTTGATCGAGCAGTGTGGGACCTTGTTGTTGGGCGGGATAAGGAAGGCTTCTCCAGGCTCCTGCCAGAGGAGCCGGTTTCCGAAAAAAAGCAGGCTTCGGCCGCGCACCTGCAGCCAGATCTCCTCGGTCCCGGGGCCATGGGTGTGGGGCTGGGCGATGTCGAAATTGTCGATCGAGACGACGATGAATCCCATCGGGTTAGAGAACTTCGGCTCCACGTCATAGATGAAGGGGTGAGCGATGTGCGCCCAGTGGGCGCCGTAGAGCGGCCGGGAATCGCCGTAGCTCCCGACCGAGATCTCCGCGTTGGGAACGAAGCCAAGGGCTATTTCTTCCTCCACGAGGTACATCTCGAGCTGCTCATCCAACGGATTGAAAAACCGGTATTCAAGTCCGGCCGGAACAAACACGGCTGTTCCCTCCTCGAGCTCGGCTGTCTTCCCTCCGGCTTCCACCCTCCCCTTTCCTGACGAGACATAAAAGAAAACCTGCTCGCCTGCATGTTTCCTGGGAACAGTGTTTGTCCGGGGTTGGAGGACGCCGCGCCTGTAGGCCTTGACATACTTGAGGACGGCGCCTTTCTGAGCGGGATGAAGCGGGTCGCCCCTCGTCAGGATGTCCCGTTCGATCAACCCGCCGTGGTCCTCGAGCGGCGCCGAGTTTCGCCAATGGTTGATATAGAGATAGACGTCGGTATCTAGGTCGGGGTGGCGATAGGCCGGCGGGCCACCAGCAGCGTAAGACGGATCAGGAGCGACCGTGAGCTTTTCCTGGCCTTGGGAGGCGGCTGGCAGGGTGGACATCAACCCCAGCAGGACGGCACAAAAAAGGCGAGTCTGTTTTTTTTTCACGGCGCATCCTCCTCGACGCCCCCCCCAGGCATACAACCTGCCGGAGAATACCTTCCGGAGGTATTGGGTTGGCTGTTTTCGTTGGTAGCCAAGGCTCGTGTTTCGGAATGCTCTATACCACAGCCCCTGATTTGGAGTCAAATGGGCCCGGCTAGCTGGATCATAACCAGATAGCTTCTCGTAAGCGGAGGGGTTTTTCCATTATAATAAGCCGGGCGTGAGCTGGGTTCGCCCGAATGCCGCCCGGTCGGAAAGGGAGAGAATCTCATGGAAATCAACGTCATCGTCAGAGAATATCGACCGGAAGACCTGGAGCAGGTTCTCGGCCTCGTCCGGGGGCTCGAAGAGGAGATGGCCGAGAAGTTCCAGGCCAAGATCAAATCGGGTGTCGAAGACTACCGGAACCGCTACCTCAACCCGGGCAACAAGTACCGAACCTGGGTCGCCCTGGTCGAGGACAAGGTCGTCGGGTATCTGATGGGCTACCCTTCGCTCGGGACGCCGGAGATCGACAATATGTATGACATACTTCCCCTGCCGGACGGCCAGCTTCCGCCCGAGTTCTACATGCAGATCACGTTCGTCTCCAAGCCCTACCGGAAAAAGGGCATCTCTACGCGGCTTCATAAGCAGGTCATCGCCTACGCCAAGAAGAAGGGCTTCAGAGAGATCTATGCCTGCATCGCCAAGTGGAACGATCCCGAGCTCCGCGTGATCCGATCGCTCAAGTTCCAGTCCAAGGACCTGAGTTATAGGTATAGACTGAGCCTCAAGCTCTGAGGGAGGTGGGTGCCTGCCTCTTCCCTCGACTCTTGAAGACGAAAAAGAAGGGAATCCCGATGAGGGCCATGCCCAAAGCGATCGAAGACTCGACCGGTCGCTCAAAAAACCCGAGGAAGAGGATAGCGCCCCCGGTCAGGGCATAGACCAGAGGGACGACGGGAAACCCGGGCATCCTGTAGGCGCTCGATCTTTCCCGCCTCAGTTTGAAAACCCCGAGGACAGAGAGGATCGGGAAAAGCCCGAGGGAGAACCCCATATAGGTCAGGATCTGGTCGAAAGTCCCGAACATGACCAAGAGGGCGGCGACCATTCCCTGGAGCAGGATGGACTTGGCAGGAACCTTGAAGCGGGGATGAACGGAAGCGGCAAAAGGGAAAAAGCAGCGGTCGCAGGCCATAGCGTAGTACACCCGCGGTCCGAGGATGATAAAAGCGCTGAGCGACGAAAAGAGGGCCACGGCGATGAGCACGCTGAGGACGCGTTCGAAGGAGGGGCCGAAAAGATTCCCCACGGCCAGGCCGCCGATCGAGATAACGCCTGTCATCTTGTTGGGGGGCACGGCGTAGACATAGAAAACGTTCAGGAGAAGGTAGAGGGCCAGAACGATCCCGGTGCCCAGGATGAGGGAACGGGGCAAGTTTCTCCGCGGGTCCTTGATCTCTGAACCGATGTAGGCGGAGGCGTTCCAGCCGCTGTAGGCAAACATGATCCACATCAGCGAGAGCCCGATCGTTTTCCACCCGCCGAAATCGAACTTGAACCCGCCGCCTTGGGCGAAATGCCCCATGTCGCCGCGTCCCAGCGAAAACCCCAGGACAATCAGCCCGACCATCAGGATGACTTTGAGGAGCGTGAGGAAATTTTGGACTTTGGCCCCGATCTCTATACCCCGGGCGTGGATGAGAGTGAAAACGAGGATGACCAGGACGGAGATGGTCTTTTTAACGATCATCCCTTCGTGTAGGCTTCCGGAATGAGTCAGGCTCAGGAGCCCGGGGAATGCCCGGGTCAGGTATTCCGAAAATCCGATGGCCGAGGCGGCGATGGGCGCGGAGAAACCGGCGAAGAAAGACACCCAGCCGCTCAGGAACCCGAAAAGGGGGTGGTAAAGCTTGGAAAGGAAGGCATACTCACCGCCGGCCTTGGGGATGGCTGCGCCCAGCTCTCCGTAGCTCAGTGCCCCACAGAGGGCGATGACTCCTCCAACCGCCCAAAGCCCCAGCATGAGCCGCGGGTCTTTCAGGTCAGACATAAGGAGCCCGGAGGTCGTGAAGATTCCGGCGCCGATCATGTTGGCAATAACGATGTTGGTCACCGGGAAAAGCCCAAGCTTCCTTTCGAGCCCGTTATCCATCCTCGCTTCATTCATCGTGCCCTATCTCCAGGATGCGATATCGTTCTATCCTATCTGATTTTACATCTTAAAAACAATAACCGGCGGGCCAGGCATTATGAAATCGGCGGGCTGTCACAATCTGCGGAATAGGTCTGACCTTGACGGGAGTTTCGGCCTTATGATAATTTCCGGAAGAGGTTTTAGCCTTGGCAGCACGGACAAAGCGGAAGATTCCGCGGATCGCCGGTGCCGGGGTCTGCTGTCTCGACCACATCTTCGTAACGCCCCAAGTCGCATGGGGCGGGACGGCCCTAGTCGAGGAATACAGGGTGCAGGGAGGGGGGCTGGTCGGCACCGCCTTGGTCGCCTGCGCGCGCTTGGGGGCCTCGTGTCTGCTGTTCAGCTTCCTCAGCCATGACGAGGTCGGGGCGCAGGTCGCCTCGGAGCTCGCAGCCGAGGGGATCAGGCTCGAGGGTGTGGCGGGAATCCCGCAGGGCACAAGCCCTTTCAGCTTTATCCACGTAGACAGCCGCTCGGGCGAAAGGACCATTTTCCATCGGCCGGCCGCGGGATTGGACCGAGCCGTCCTCCCCCACCTCGGCCGCATCGCAGAATCTGACGTCCTTCTTGTCGATGACTACTACCCGGAGCTGGCTCTGGCCGCCGCCCGGACAGCGCGTCAGAACGGGGTTCCCGTGGTCGCCGACCTGACAGTCAGCCTGAGCAAGTGTCCAGACCTGTTTCGCCAGATCAATGTGTTGATCGCACCCCGGGCTTTCGCCGCCCAGATCGGATATGCCGGAGACCTCCCCGGAGCCCTCCAGGCCATCCATCGGCTCGGGCCTGAGACCGCCCTTATCACCCTCGGCCGGGAAGGATACATGTATTCATCCACCGAGGGGCAGGGCAAAGGCAAAGCCTTTAAGGTCGCGGTCGTGGACACGACCGGTGCGGGGGACGCCTTTCACGGGGCGTTCGCCTACGGATTTGCCCGCCGTTGGGAGCTCGAGAGGTGCGCCGAGTTCGCGGCGGCAGTGGCGGCGATCAAGTGCACGAAGCCGGGCGGAAGGACCGGGCTGCCGACTCTCCCGCAGGCGGTCCATTTTCTGAAAAGGAACGGACGGCTCGACTGGTCGGACCTGGAATCGGGATAAGGCAGGCTGCGGCGGAAAACTCTTCGTGCATTTTCCCGTATGGAATTTTATAATGTCGCGAGCTTATGGACATTTCAAAGGAGTGCGCTCGATGAAAAAGCATCGCCTGGTCGTCTATGTTCTCGGCCTTCTTCTGTTGGCCGTCCCCATCTTTTCGGTCCCGAAGGTGGCAAAGAAACCCGACCTCAAGGGATTTCCCGAGCAGGTGACCAAGTTGATTTCCGACTGGAAGGTCCCTGGCCTGGCCATCTCCATCGTCAAGGACGGAAAAATCATCTTTGCCGAAGGGTTCGGCTATCGCGATGTCAAACAAAACCTGAAGGTGACGCCCCACACGCTCTTTGCTATCGGCTCCTGCACCAAGGCCTTCACGGCGACAGCCATGGGCATGCTCGTCGACGAAGGAAAGGTGGAGTGGGACAAGCCGGTCCGGGACTATCTCCCGACTTTCAAGCTCCAAGATGTCGTCGCCTCCGAGCGGATGACTCCCCGCGACCTGCTCACCCACCGCTCTGGGCTGCCGCGCCATGAGCTGGTCTGGTACGGGTCGCCGGCCAGCCGCAAGGAGATCTTTGACCGCCTCCAGTATCTCGAGCCGAGCAAGGATTTCCGCGCCGTCATGCAGTACCAAAACATGATGTTCATGACCGCAGGCTATTTGGTCGGGGAAGTGGCCGGGACGGGCTGGGAAGCCTTTATCCAAAAGCGATTTTTTGAACCTCTCGAGATGAGGGAGAGCAACGTCTCGATCACCGACACTCCCAAGGCCGCCGACTTCTCCCTCCCCTACCAGGAGAAGAACGATAAGGTCGAGCCTATCCCGTTCCGTAATATCGACACCATCGCGCCGGCCGGCTCCATCAATTCCAACGTCCTCGACATGGCCAACTGGGTCCTGATGAACCTGAACAAGGGCAAGTTCAAAGACAAGCAGGTCATCTCCGAGGCCGCGCTGGCCGAGATCCATTCGCCCCAGGCCGTAATGCCCTTTCCCATCCAGTACGACGAGATCCTCTACTCCAACTACGGAATGGGCTGGACGATCGTCCCATACCGCGGCCATCTCCTCCTCGAGCACGGGGGCGGGATCGACGGGTTCATCGCCATGGTCGCCTTCCTTCCCAGAGACAATATGGGAGCCGTCATCCTGTCGAACAGCGGCAGCACGCCGCTCCCGTCGATCGTCCTCTACAACATCATCGACAGGATGATGGGGCTGAGTCCTATCGATTGGAGCAAGCGCATCAAGGACCAGATGGATAAGGCCAAGGCCGAAGCTGAGAAAGCCAAAAAAGAGACCGACAAGGACCGCAAGCCCGACACCAAACCGTCTCACCCCCTCGAGGACTATGCGGGCGACTACGAAAACCCGGGCTACGGGACGATCTCTATCATCAAGGAGGGGGACCAGCTCAAGGCCAAGTTCAACAGCTTCGAACTCGCGCTCAATCATTACCACTATGACACTTTTGAGCTCTTCAACGAGCTCTATAATCAAAAACAGAAACTGAGCTTCCAGACCGATGCCAAGGGCAATATCGCAAGCCTCTCGATTCCCTTCGAATCGACAGTCAAGGACATCGTCTTCACCCGGGCTCCCGAAAAAGCCATGATGGAGAAGAGCTTCCTGGAGAAGTTCGTCGGCCAGTATGAATACCAGGGTATGGTCGTCACCATCAGCCTCAAGAACGAGAAGACCTTAGCGGCAACGGTTCCGGGGCAGTCGGAGTTAGAACTGGTTCCCTACAGGGGAACGGATTTCAATCTGAAGGGGATGACGGGTTTCAGCGTCGAATTCAAGCTCGACGATACGGGCAAGTGCATCGAGGCCACCTTCAAGCAGCCCGGTGCCGCGACCGTCTTCAAGAGAAAATAGTCGTATGAAGACGCGGCAGGACGGCTGCCTGGTCGCCCAGTTCAACTTGGAGACCGAGGGCGACCTGGTCGAAACGGCCAAAGAGACCGTCCGCCACGAAACGGCGGGAAAGTGGGACCGGCCCGGCGTTCCCAGCGATCTTTTCCAGCGGTCGGCCGGGTATCTCCTGGATCACGAACAGGCCGGGCCGAACCAAGGGATCGTCACCTTTGCCTACCCCCTGCACAACCTGGACCTCGAGCAATCGGCCTTCACGGGAATCTGGGTCTCAATGGTCACCGGCATGTCGGCCATGCCGAACCTCAAAAAATACCGCCTGCTGGATTTCACGCTCCCGGATGAAGCGTATGCCTATTTTCCCGGCCCCCGTTTTGGGATCGAAGGCACCCGCGAGATCCTCCGCATCTCTGAAAACGAGCCCATCATCGGCACGATCGTCAAGCCGACGGTCGGGCTGACGGCGGATGAAGTGGCGGAGATCTGCGGCGAGGCCGCGGCCGCGGGAATCAAGTTCATCAAGGACGACGAACGGATGATGAGCCCAGCCTATTGCCCGCTCAAAGAAAGGGTCACCAAGGTCGCCCAGAGGCTGAAGCACGTCTATGAAGAAACGGGGAACAGAGTCATCTACGCGCCCCATATCACGACAGGCCCCGATAAAATCCTGGACAATGCGAAAATAGCCGTCGAGGCGGGCGCCACCGCCCTGATGGTCGTGTTCATCGCCACCGGTTTCGAAAGCCTGCGCCTCGTCGCCGAAAGCCCCGACATCAAGGTGCCGATCTACGCCCATTGCTGCGGCAAAGAACACTGGTCGCGCGCCGAGGGCCAGGGCATCGACCAGCGGGTGGTGGCTAAGCTCGCCCGGATGATGGGCGGCGATTATTTCCGGATCGGTGCCCTGGGCGGTTATTTCGCCAAGCGTGAGGTCGGAGAGGCGGCAGTCCTAAAGCCCGCTTTGACCGAGGCCATGGGATATCTCCTGCCGGCCGTGCCGGCTGTCTCAGGCGGGCTCGATCCCGGAAACCTTGGGGACAACATCCGCTATTTCGGGACGGACGCTCTTTTCCTGGCCGGCACCGGGATCGCCAGGCATCCCGACGGCATCCGCGGCGGCGTCCGGGCGATGGCTGAAGCCGCCGCCGGCATCCTGGGAGGATAGAGGGCGGCTTCCCCCGCTTAACAGGAATCCTTTTCGATGATGTCTTTAAGCTGGCAGAGCGAGTGGTTCCATAGGACATCGTGGACGAATCCGGGGAAGAAATACCGGAAAAAGAACCAGAATATTTTCTCGGTCCATCTTTTCCCCCGGGCAAAATCAAACGCCACATAGATGGACAGCAGCTGGACGCCCGGTTTCATTTTTTCGATATCGAAGATGAGGATTCCGCCTTCCGCGAAACCGTCCCTCACCCTGTAGGCCAAGTATTTCTCTTCGACCTGACGCTCCAGCACCACCTGGAAATCAAGGAACCTGAAGGGCGTCTTATACCGGATCAGACACCCCGGCTCGTTGGGCCTTCCGCTCATCCTCTCCACCCTCAGCCAACGGGGCCTGAAGTACTTGCGGTCCCCGTCTCCGAAGGTTCCCAGGTAGCGAAAGATCTTGTTCGGCTCGCTTTTGATCGTGATGGAATAGATGCTCTCAAAAGCGGACCCCCCCGGGCCAAACCCCGGGCGGCCGATATTCAGGAGCTTTTCCCTTTTCTCCTCCTTGTCTTCCTTATAGAGGCCGGTGGGATGGCGCCCCAGCTTGTGCCAGCGCAGGCCAAAGAATTGTTCGGTCAAGAAGTTCCGCATCGTCAGCAGAAGCCCGCCGGCGAAAACTGACCAAACGGCCAGTGGATGGAACATGGCGCCCAGGCCGGCTCGATAGGTGTCATCGCCGCTGGCCATTTTCCATAGGATGTTCGCCAACCGTCTCGTCCCTTCCGGCTTGGTCTTCCGCTCTGTAAGAACGGCCTGATACAGAATGCGGCTGAGCGTCGGATTCGAGAAGACGAGGCGATTGAGCGTGAAGAGGACCCGGCCAAAGCCGTTGTCGCGCTTGAGGTCTTTGATGATTGGTCCATAGGCAGTCCGCAGGCTCTGGCTGTCAGTGCCCACATCCATTACCGCCCGGGCCAGGGCCGTGGCCGTGAGATAGGCGGAATAAATGCCGTCCTTGTAGAGCCTGGCCCAGGCCATGTCTCCCACTACGGCGGCCCGCTCTCCGACCACCTGGGCGGCTGCGCCGACAGTCATGTTGGGAGCGCACATGCAGACGGGCCTCGTCTCCGCTCCACGCGGGAGGATTCTTTTAACCTGAGGAAGTTCCAGGTATTCTTTGATCAAGGCCAGGTTGTCGTTGCTTCTCGACGCGTCCACCGACCGGCCCAGCAGCGCTGCCGTGATGTACCTCCCCTTGGGGATGAGAGACGACATTTCGATCTTCAAGGTCTTGGATCCGTATTGGACAAAATAGATCTCTCCCTCCAGAAATGCTTCCAAGTCTTCCTGGATTTCGACCTCACAGATCAGAGCCCTTCTCACTTCGGGAGGAGAGTACCCGGGGACTGCCTTGCGAACAACCTCCCAAAATGGATTCTTTTCGATGGGCCTGCCTAGGAACTGATTGACCCCTCCGGCCAAGACCAGGAAGCTCGCCTCGATCGCTCGCTCCGCCACATCCCCTGCCACCGGGCGATAAGAGATGATGGGCTTTCCTGCTTCCGAATAGCGGAGATCATGGACTTCACCGAAAATAACCTTGGCTCCCCCTTCTCTGGCTTTTTCGAGCAGAAAAGAATCGAAATTCCTGTCCTTATTGGCCCTTCCTTTAGGACGGGACCCCCTGAACACGGCGTACATCTTTTCGTCCTCAGGCACCCGGAGCTCGATGTTTTTCCAATGCCCGTGGATCGTCAGGGATCGGATCGTGCCGGCGATGATGTCCTCGGGCAAGAAAAGCTCTTCCTCCTCCAGGGCTTCGGCCAATTTCGGCGAGAGGCCGCCGGCGCAATAGTTGCACCCTTCGCGGCAGGAAAAATGAGGGAGGGCATCGCCCGGCCAAGTATCCCCCTTTCTTTCGATGATGAAGAGATCGGCCTCCAGGCCGCGCCGTTTGGCCAGACGGAGGAAATGGATGGCAAAAAAGGCGCCGGCCGGCCCTCCGCCGACGACCACGATCGTATCCTTATCTTTGAGCTTCATGGATGATGGCCCGGCGGGGGCGGGCAGCGCCGCCCTCGAAACTCTACTAAACATATATATATACTCGGATTATAGCATCAAACCCTGTAGAAGTCATCTGCGCTCCCGAATGGCTGGCGATGGAACCGCCCAAGCGGGTGGGGACGACCTGGACTTTAGACGATGTTTTTGAGAAAATCCCGAGCGCCGGGTACTTTAGAAACGCCCCTATGCGCAGGAGTGATTAATGACGGAGTCAAGGCTGGCCCGCGGGCCGCTCTCGAAAGTCGTTAAGCCGTGGGGCTCCGAGGAGCTTCTGGCCTCGACCGACCGCTATGCGCTGAAGCTCATCCGGGTGCAGAAGGGTTCGCGGCCGAGCCTGCAGTTCCACCGCTGGAAGTCGGAATCCCTGTTCCTCCTCTCCGGAAAGTTGGGCGTGGAAATGGGTGAAAGCAAGGATGCGCTCGCCGCCGGCGAGATCCTACCCGGCGAATGCCTGGATGTGCCGCGCGGCCGGGTCCATCGCGTTGCGGCTCTTGAAGATTCGGTGATCATCGAAGTCTCGACACCCGAGCTCGACGACGTGGTCCGGATCGAGGATGATTATGGCCGAGCAGAAAAGTAGGCCCAGGATCGTCATCATCGGCGCCGGAGCCACCGGCCGCGGTCAGATCGGCCGGCTGGCCCATCAGGCGGGTTTCGCCCTCACTTTCATCGAACGGCGGAAAGACCTGGTCGACATCTTGCGGTCGGCGGGAAGATACACCGTCGGACTGGCCGGCCAAGAAATCGAAGAGGTGGAGATCGCCGGCTTCGAGGTTGTCCACACGGACGAGCTTTTCAAGTGCATGCCGGCGATCGCCCTAGCGGACATCGTCGCCACGGCCGTCCTCCCGACCAACCTGGTGGCCGTCGCGCCTCTCCTGGCCAAGGGCCTGGGCCTGAGGCGGGAGCAGAATATCGAGCGGCCGCTGAATGTCATCGCCTGTGAGAACATGGAGCGGAGCTCGAGCACGTTGCGAGACATGGTGCTGCGGCAGACCCCCAAGTTCGACTGGGGATGGGTCGACGCCAACGTCGGTTTTCCGGACGCCATGGTCGCCTGCCTCGTTCCCTGGCCCAAGGATCCTCTCTACCTTTTAGCGGAAGCCGTGCAGGAGTGGTCGGTGGACGCCCGCAGAGTGAAGCCCCCCATCCCTGAACTCACCGGACTGACTCTGAGCACCAACCAGGAAGCGGCTCTCGAACGCAAGCTCTTCATAAAGAACACGGGGCATTTCGCCATCGGAATCCTCGGCTATTTGAAGGGTTACCCACTGATGCACGAGGCCGCCGGCGACCCGGAGATTTTTGCCTTGGCCGGTGCGGCCACAAAAGAGTCCGCCGCTGCGGTGGCCGGCAAGCACGGATTTGATCCCCGTGAAACCGAGGAATACCGGCAGACGTTCATGGAGCAGATGCGCTCGCCGTTTCTTCCGGATGAGATCGGGCGGGTGATCCGGGAGCTGTCTCGCAAACTGGCCCGTGAGGAGCGCCTGGTCGGCCCGGCGCTCCTCTGCCTCGAACAGGGCCGGGAGCCCCGGGCGCTCGCTCAGGTCATCGCCCGAGCCTTCCAGGTCAAGAACCCCGCGGACCCCCAGACTCTGGGACTCCGGGCCGACCAGGCCGCTTTCGGCCTCGAACAAACCGTGGCCGCAGTCTGTGGAATTCCGGCTGCTCATCCGCTGGCGAAGCTCATCCTTGCGGTGTCCGGCGGCGGCGTCGGTGTCCATTAAAATGTCAAGAAGGACCGTATGAGA
>Ga0153916_10002841_pt1 | contig 12708 bp, 13 predicted proteins | sample Opewatmetagenome_FD_109642 | JGI IMG/M metagenome (GOLD analysis project Ga0153916, IMG submission 109642) | Freshwater wetland microbial communities from Ohio, USA - Open water 3 Core 3 Depth 4 metaG | ecosystem: Environmental > Aquatic > Freshwater > Wetlands | place: USA: Ohio, Lake Erie...
TCAAAGCCAGCCAAACACCGACGAGTACAATGATGACCCCAACGGCTGTTCCCAGCTGCTGCTTCCAGCCAAAACCCACGCTAGTAGCGCCACTGAGTCCGATCAGATCAGCTGCTGCTGAAACCACCGCAACGACCACACCGATGACGATTAATATCATCCCGATAGTTTTTACAGACATATGCCCCTCCTAATAATTAATATTTTATCTCATTATGACACAATTATTATCGATTGATATTCTTGAATCATAAATCTGATCCTGCCATTGACGAAAGAAGATATTACGGCTAAAATTCAGCCTGCTTTATAGCCGTCTCCGCGATGGAGGCGATTTTTTTGCTAAAGGGTACATCCGCGATTTACCAGATCGATTTTCGAACAGGATGCCTTTTAGCTAATATCCAACCGGGGAACACCGGAATACTCATTTAGAGCGAGGGTAACCCCCAGACAACATGAATTGGGAGGTGAGAGGCGCTCGAGGAAGGGAATGATGGACGAGGTAGTGATTAAAGCCAATCGTCGCAGTGTGCTGGGGAAACAGGTAAGCGCGATCAGGAGGGAAGGCAAGCTTCCCGCGGTGATATATGGTCACCATATAGAACCAATTTCAATTGAGCTGGACTTAAAAGATACATCAAAGAATTTAAGCGGGCTGGCACCATCAGCACTGATCACCGTGGAGGTTGATGGTGAAGCGCATAAGGCATTAGTGCGCGAAAAACAACGCAATAAGATCACGGGTACATTGCTGCATGTTGATTTTCTGGCTGTGTCCATGAAGGAGAAATTACGCTCGGAGGTATATCTGGAGATCGTCGGTGTGGCTCCAGCAATCAAAGATTTCGATGGCGTTCTGGTGAGTGGGACTGATGAAGTTGAAGTGGAGTGCTTGCCACAGGATTTGCCTGAAAGAATAACCGTCGACGTCTCAAGCTTAGCAAAAATTGGTGATGGGATATATATCCGCGACCTGATTATTCCTGAAGGGGTAAAAATCTTGGATGAACCGGATACGATGGTTGCGCTCATCGCCGCTCAAGCTGCAGAGGAAGAAGTAGAAGTGGCTCCAGTGGCTGAGGAAGTGGTAGCTGAGGAACCGGAAGTCATCGAACATGGCAAGAAGGAAGAAGAAGGCGAAGAAGAAGAGAAAGAGAAGGAAAAAGAGACAAAATAACCCCTGGCGGGCGATCAATCGCCCGCCAGTTTTTTATTATATAAAATATCTATAAAGCGTAGGGTAATTTCAGCACTTACCCCCCAGAGGATTTCATCATTGTATGGCTGGAAATAGATCACAGGATGGCTTTCTCGGTGCAGCACTTTGGCAATTGGACCGGGTATGGTGCGGTAACGGACTTCATGATGGGTGGGATCAGCCAGCCAATCCAGGGGGATCGAAAATACACGGCTGACCTCGGTTTCCTCAAGCTGGATATTGAAAGGCCAGGGAATTACACCCACGATGGGTGTGACGAGATAATTAGAGATCGTCCACATGCTGTCCATCCTACCCAGGATCCTGACCCGGGTCGGATCGAGGCCGACCTCTTCGTGAGCTTCCCGCAAGGCTGTCATCTCAGGCGTGGTATCCGTTGGATCTGCACGACCTCCGGGGAAGGCGACTTGACCTTGATGCTCAGCGACTGAGTCAGTCCGGCGAGTGAGCAAGACCTGCCAGGTGAAATCCTCATCCTCATTTATCTGAGTAAGAAATAGCGGGATCAATACTGCTGCAGGTCGGGGAGTCTCGGTGACAAAATCCCACAAATTGGAGGATTCCGTTTTCGGTTTCTCGGTTTCAGCCAAACGTTGGACGATATAGGCTTCAGTAAACGCTGCCATCGAAGTTCATTGGTCAGTTAAATAACCGGCTGGTCGGCTATGTTGTCGCGATCTAAACCTAGGTCTGCAGTACCATCGTCCGCTGCATCGGCGACGACCGATCTGGCAAAAATCAGATAGCCAGTGTGGGCAACCATCCGATCTGTGGGGCGTAAGCGATCGGCGACAGCTTTGTAATAACGTAGGAGGATTTCACAGACTTCGATGAAGGCAAAGTTCGAGCGGCGCAAGGCGATCAATAACAGTGAAACCTGGTTGGTGGTGGGCAGGATGCTGCCCAAGAACCCTCCTGGTTTCAATGTTGATTTAGCCTGGAGGATATAATCCTGTGGATTGGGGAGATCAAGGAAAACCACATCCACGTTTCGTTCATCAAAACCTTCGCTGATATCACGTAATTTAAACTCCACCCTATCAGCCAATCCGAGACGTTCAAGATTCTTGTGCGCCAGGTGTTGGAATTCGGGTCTTGATTCATAGCTCGTGACTTTGCCCTGCGGACCAACCGCAAATGCTAATGCTGTGGTAAAAGATCCTGAGCCAGTGCCGGCTTCGATGACATGTTTCCCCGGACCTATATCCAGGGTAATGAGGATAAAGCCGATATCCTTGGGATACATGATCTGAGTATTACGGCGCGTTTCGAGCAGGATATCTGCCAGGGAGGGTTGAAGGAGCACAAATGGACTACCCAAGTGCGTGAAAACCCGACTGCCCCATGGTTTTCCGATCAGGTCATTATGACTTAAGTACCCTCGATGGGTCTCAAATTTCGCATCAGCTACCAGGCGGAAGATGAACCTTTTGTTTTGAGCACTGATCAGCTGGGCAATGTCACCTGCCTGGGCTAGGGCATTACTTTCGGTAGCCATTATTTCTGCAATTGCAGCTTGAAAAATTCAGTGATGGCGTTATAACAGGTAATGCGGTTCTCAAGCTTGAGCACATCATGACCTTCATTCTCGAACATCAGGTACTCGACCTTTTTTCCGCTCTCGCGTAAGTGCTCGACCAGATCGCGCGATTCCTGCTCGATGACACGGGGATCATTTTTTCCCTGGATGACCAGGAGCGGGCACTGGATTTGATCGATATAGGTTTGAGGTGAACGTTCCGCCAGGAAGTCATGATCTTTCACGGGATCTCCCAGAGCTAATCTGAAGTAGGGTTTCCAAGTCTCAGGGATGCGCTCTCCGAAGGTGATCAAGTTATAGGGACCGAACATATCAACCGCAGCTGACCACAACTCAGGGTGACGGGAGGCCAGAGTGAGAGTCATATATCCACCATAAGAGCGACCTACGACACCAGCCCGGGAGGTGTCTATACGGGGATCCTTTTTTAGTAATTTCAAGGCGTGCACATGGTCAAGGCGGTCATCACCGCCCCAATCATGATCCACGTACTTGGCATAACTTAACCCGTAACCCGTAGAGCCCCGCACGTTAGGAACAAAGACAGCAAAGCCATTAAGGGTCAGATATTGGATCAACGGCATTGAAAACCAGGCGAAATCAGGTCGTTCCTGACTTTGTGGACCGCCATGAATGTAATACACCAATGGATAGGGTGGCTTATAGCCTGCGTCTGAGGTGGGTAGATATAAACGGGCTGATTCTCGCAAGCCATCGTACGTGGTGAACGATGCATCTTCACCTGGTGAGAGGAGCGCGTCGGAGAGTCCTAATACCTGCTCATGAGTGTGAGTTATAACCTTATTCCTCTTCTTGCCCTCAACCGTAAAGATTTGAGTGGGAGAAGTGGCGGTTGAATGGCTCAAGATATAGGTGTCGGTATCTCTGTCGTAGGAGACCGATTCAAGCATGCCATTGGCAATTCTCCCTTTGCCGACGATTACCTTTCGGATATTCATCTTTAAATTTTTGAGGTCAAAAACACCTTCATAAAGCCAGGAACAGCCATCAATATTGTATTCGAGCAGATAGATATTTTTCCTTATCGCCAAACATTGACGGAGCTCACCTTTACCTTTATGTTTCAGCCCGACAACCGCGACGGGTTTGACCTCAAATGGGTGTTTGAATCGCATATAGCCGAGTCCAAAAGCGTCATCGAAGATAGCTGAGGTAACCAGGAGGCCGCGATCTTCGTTAACAAAATGGGTCGAATCGATTGCGTTCAAGGGGACGATCTGGTCGGGTTTCCGGTCTTCCAATGGGGTACCGTAGATCAGATTTCGTTTTTTGCTCTCCTCATCCCACAAATAAAGTACATTATCCCCGTTCGTGTACCCATCGACAATGGTTAATTTGGTATGGTCCTTGTTATGAGAGCGGACATATGCTCCCCAAGGACTTTGGTAGATTTTGAGCAGTTCGCCAGATTTCAGATTCCAACGGTAAGCTTCTATCATCTGTTCTGAGCGTGACTCGGCTGAAAAGTAGCAGATTTGTTTTTTGGCATCACATCTACCCAAATGCAGGCGATAATTTTGAAAGAAATCTACCAAAACTGGCTCAGGATAGCCTCCGTTAATGGGAATCAGCTTTGGCTGATAATTTTCGTCACCATCTTTGTCCAACATAACCATGATTTTGCCAAGCTTTGGAAATACGAAGTAAGATAATGCACCCTCCAAGAGATAAGGGTTTTGTAATGCCAAGCCCGGGGGAAGGAGAGGCTCGGGCACACTACCCCCATAATCCATGACGTACAAGCTCATGTGACCACTGAGGTTGCTAATGAAATAGATGCGATTGTCCACCAATTGCGGGGCGAGAAATAAGCGTGCCGAAAGAAAAGATTCAATGCGAACCATAGACAATTCCCTTCCTGATTTATATGAAATTTAGATACCAATTGTACCTTTAAACTCTCGAAATATTAGGTAAAATATCGTGGATTAGAAAGATGAGTAATAGCTTAAAGCCTTGACGAAAATAAATATGACTGATAAACTGAATACAAGTTTATGTGGCACGTGTGTTCTTTCTGGAGTTCGTAAGGAACCGGTCTGAACCGTAAGTGCAGTTCGGACCGGATGTTTTTATTAATAAGCCGCAAATAGACTTAACAAGAACACACGCATGTCACGGAAATAATCATTAACAAAGTAAGGAGTAGAAAAAGATGAGTGAGCGGGTGACAGGTACTGTCAAATGGTTCAATGCTAGCAAGGGTTATGGCTTCATTGAACGCCAGGATGGCCCAGATGTGTTCGTACATTTCTCGGCAATCCAGTCAGAAGGATTTAAAACCCTGAACGAAGGGCAAAAAGTCGAGTTCACCATTGAGCAAGGCCCAAAAGGTCTCCAGGCGGCAAACGTCATTAAACTAGCAGAATAATTTCCACTCCATTGAAAATTGCATACCCCTCACAGTGGTGAGGGGATTTTTTATTTACTTAGCGGGGTTTCTTTTCAACTTGAACCAGGCTGAGCCAATAGCCAACAACCAGGAAGACGATGCTCCCCAAGGTGGCGCTCACGATGTGCAGCTGGCCGAGGGTATCGAATGAGATGTTGATGAGGTTCCCGAGAAATTGTCCAATCCAAAATCCGATCCAGGCTAGAATTAGGTACAGGAATACTCGACCGGCGTTACCACCCCGCCAGAGGTGAAATAATGCTCCATATAAAGTCGACAAGACAAGACCGAGGAAAAGAGTAGGCATGGACATATGTGACCTCGCGGGATGATCTCTGATGCGTCTAATTCGAAATTATTCCACCACCCAGGCAGATATCTCCATTATATAACACCGCAGCCTGACCAGGGGTGATATCAGGCACAACGTTTTCAAACTTCACTTCGAACCTGTCTCCATCCAAGACGTGCACGACCCCAGGTACTTCACGAGCTGTATAGCGTACCTTTACCAGCGCGGGAAAAGATAGGCTCGGTGGATGACCAGCAATCCAATTTATATTGTCTGCCACAAGTTGACTGCTACCCAGTTGATCCTTTGGTCCTACTACCAATTCATCGTGGTCAAAATCCTTTTCAAGCACATACAGGGGTGTGGTTGAGGAAATACCCAGTCCTTTGCGTTGACCTAGGGTGAAGTATGCCAATCCCGGGTGGTGCCCAAGAACTTTCCCCTGGAGATCAACGATCGAGCCCGGTCTTTGTGCCTGGGGCGAGTAACGGGAAATAAACTCCCGGTAATTACCACCAGCACCAACAAAACATAGGTCCTGGCTGTCCGGTCGTTCGGCAACCGGCAAGTCATACTTCTGTGCGAGCTGACGGACGTGTTCTTTGGTGTATTCACCCAACGGGAACAGAGCATGGGCAAGCTTCTCCTGCGTGAGGACGTGCAAGACATATGATTGGTCCTTGCCATGGTCGACCGCACGGGATAACTGGTGGATGTCATCGGCGTCTCGAGAGAGGCGGGTGTAATGCCCGGTGGCCAGGTAATCAGCCCCGGCAGCCAAGGCATGGTTGAATAAGAAAGTCCAGCGTACCAGGCGGTTGCAGGCGAGGCATGGATTGGGGGTGCGATTATGCGTATAGTCATCGATAAAGGGTCGGATGACCACATCAAAGAATAACTGCCTGGCATCAAGGACATAAAAAGGAATGGATAATTTCGAAGCCACCTGGCGCGCCATGGCTACAGAATCAGGTGCGCAGCAACGATTTGCCCGGTTAGAGTCAGGCTCGCTCCACAAGTTAAGCATGATGCCGAAGACCGCATAGCCTTGCTCGACCAACATAGCGACAGCTACAGAGCTATCTACACCACCGCTCATGGCAACTGCGACCCTGGAATTTGGACTCACAATATTGTTTCCCGGATTTTCCGTAGTTTATCAATGGCCTTCGGCAGGATGCTAAGAAAGGCTTCGATTTCAGAGGGGGTTGTGTAAATACCTAGGGTCACGCGTAAAGAGCCAAGCGCCCATTCGGGTGAGAGACCTATATTTGTGAGCACTTCCGACGGTTCAGGATTACCAGTCTTGCAAGCAGATCCGGATGAACATGCGAATCCCTCGACATCAAGCGCCATTAGTAAGGCATTTCCATCGACGCCTTTGAAGACAAAACTGGCATGGTTTAGCAGGCGAGTTTCGGGATGCCCGGTTAGCCGCACCTCCGGGATAGCCTCGAGAACGGTGCCAATCAAATGGTCGCGCAAAGGTGTTATGGTGGAGATACGGACTTCCCGCTCGGATTGGGCGAGACGAAGAGCTTCAGCCATGCCAACGATATAGGGTACATTTTGTGTGCCAGCGCGAAAACCATACTCCTGCCCGCCGCCGGTTTGAGCTGGGAGCAGGGACAAACCTTTGCGGATATACAAAGCCCCAATGCCCTTTGGGCCATAAAACTTATGCGCTCCGACCGATACCAGATCAGTATTGAGAGAATTCACATTGAGAGAAAGATATCCGGCAGCCTGGACTGCATCGGTGTGAAAAATCACCCCGCGAGATCGGCACAACTCACCGATCTGCGATATAGGATTGATCGTTCCAATCTCATTATTTGCATAGATCACCGATACAATGGCAGTGTCAGGTCGGAGATGAGCAGCGACATCCTCTACATGTGTCTGCCCATACTGGTCGATGGGTAGATATTCGAGCTCAAAACCGTAAACATTGGACAGTTGTTGGGCAGTACGCAAGACGGCGTGGTGTTCGACCGGGCTGATCAAGATATGGTTGGCACCCCTCTCCTTGCGGGCGAGCATAGCTCCCCCTCGTAAGGCGAGGTTATCACTCTCCGTACCACAAGAGGTAAATATCACTTCTTCGGGCAGGCAGTGCATGCACTGAGCCATTACCCGGCGGGCATCATCCAGTGCGGCTTCTGCCTGCTGTCCAACCTTGTGGTACGAAGATGGATTGCCAAAGGATTGATTGAAATATGGCAGCATAACTTGCAACACACGCGGATCAACCGGTGTGGTGGCGGCATAATCAAGGTAAATCTGTTTTTCGTGAATCATGGCGGTGATTATAACCGGGAATTTAGGTAAAATGAGACGATGCAACCATCAACTCCGGCTTGCGTAATACCTAATATAATCTGTTGTCATTTGTAACAACCAAGACTATAATCTGAACCAATATTCGAGAATTCAAAGCATGAATTTCTGGAGGAAAAAATGAGTGATATCAAAGATCAGATCTTTCAAAAAATAACTAGCAGCATGGACATCTTCAAAAAAATTGGCAGTAAAATCCCCGGATTCAAGGGGTATGTTGAGCGCCAGAACCGCAGAGATTCAGACAAGCTCATCCGTGACACGATATTCCGCCGGTTCCGTGAGCTGGAAGGTCGTGTATCTGACCTGCAAGTCGAGTTCATCAACCAGGGAGAGATTAAAAACACCGATGACTTAGAGAAGGCAGCTCTCAGGTTACGGACTTTCGCTGATCGTGTCCGCACTGCACCGCGAGGTTATTCCAGCTTATTTGAGGCGGTCAAGATAAACGAAGCAGAATTAGCCCAGCTCTACGAATATGACGCGATGCTGTTGGATAAAAGTGAAGAGATAGGAAGGGCAATCGATAATATCCAGTCCTCAATGGGTACCGATGGATTGCCGGCGGCTATCCGGAATCTTCAGACGTTATCCAAGGAATGTGTAAAAGCCTATGAGCGACGCCAGGAAGTGGTAGCTCTGGGTAAATCCGAAAAATAATGAGATTTTATCCCCATAGGAGATATAGACAATGGCCAGAATTTTTGATGTGATTGAGTATCCGAATGAGATGCGTGATGAGCTCGTGCACCGTTTCCCTGAGTCGGGTCCGGGTGATTTCAGGATAGGCAGCCAGGTAATCGTGCGCGAAGCCCAAGAAGCTGTCTTCTTCAGGGATGGTAATGCGCTCGATACGTTTGGCCCAGGGCGGCATACAATCACGACCTATAACATCCCACTATTAATCGATAAAATTGGTCCAGCGCTATTCAATACTGCCACACCATTCCCGGCTGAGGTTTATTTTGTCTCAATGCGTGAATTCGCAGACCAGAAGTGGGGCACCCCGCAGCCGATCATCGTGCGCAACCCAGGGATGGGCCTGGGTGTGGCTCTATTACAGGGGTTCGGCACCTATAGCATCCAGGTGAAGGATGCCCAACAGTTCGTGACGCAGCTGGTAGGCGCTCAAGGTGCCTACAGGACTGAAGATATCGAATCTCGTTTGAGGGCGATGTTGCTCTCGAAATTGCAGGACCTGCTGGGTGAGACTGCTGCAAAGAATGACATCCCGCAGATGATAGGCTTGACTGAAGAATTGGGCGCAGGAGTGCGCGCAAAGGCAGCCGAAGATTTTGAAGCTATCGGCTTGACTTTAAAAACTTTCTACATCGAAAACCTCAAACCATCCAGCAAATCAGCCGAAGAGCTGCGGGCGATGGGAATGCTGGATATGGCAACCTACACACAGCTACAGGCAGCCGATGCATTACGGGATGCTGCTCAGAATCCGAGCGGGGGTGCTGGTTTGACCGCTGGCATAGGAGCTGGTGTGGGAATTGGCCAGGTGATGGGTTCAGCTCTTCAAGGCATGACCGGCTCAGGTGCAATGACTCCGGCGGGTGGACAGCCCTCTGGAGGTACGCCCTCTGGGGCAATGCCAGCGGTTATGACACCTGGTGAGGCAGCGACATTCCTGAAGGTATCCGAGGAAGACGTGGTCGCAGCCATCAATTCCGGTGACTTAAAAGCCAAGAAAATCGGCAATGCTTTCCGGATCAGCAAGGAAGCACTCGAAGAATTCCTGAAAGGCTAAAGATTATATAAAAACCGGTGCTCGAAAGGCACCGGTTTTTATTTATTCAAAAAGGAGATTAATCTCACGGATGAGATCAGGGGATAAGGGCTTTTCTTTAGCTGATTTCCGAATCTCTTCCTTAAGTTTCTTTAGTGGAACAGTAAGGATTGGGGCACCCTCAACCTCGAGGTTGGCTTTATCATTGGTGAAGACCAAAGCGACACTGGCATCAGGGATCTTGCCATCGGGGATTTTTTTGTGGATGAATCGGTTGACTGCCGAAGCTTCAGAGGGTGCTTCTAGGTCAGGTCGACCGATACCTTCCTGGGCGAAAACGCGCAGGTATTTCTGCATGAAACCTCCCCCTTTTTGTTTCCAGCGGCCCTTTTCGTAGATGATCTGTCCCTGTTGGTAGAAGGGCATGATGACCCATAGGCCCGAGGGTCCAACCAACAAATGGGCTGCCGGGGTCGTGTAGTGATAGATAGAGTACTGGTCGTTTAATCCTTTTAAACCCTCATTCAAACGCTCATCAGGGCGGGGGTGGCGTCCCCAGCGATTGCCAAAATATAAGCCGATCTGCGAGAGGGCAAACCCAATGAATAATGCGATCCAGGCAAAACCAGCATAATTTGGATATCGAAAGGAGACGAACATTCCACCCACCAGCACCAGCAGACCTGCGAGGGTGGCAATCTGGCCCAGGCGTCCGTTCCGTCTGACTAATCTATCGTTTGTGATAACTTTCATGCAGCTCTCCCTCTTTGTTAGCTCATATCATCGAATTTCTTCAAAATCAGGCAGGCATTTTGACCCCCCAGGCCAAATGAGTTGGACATCGCAAAATGTACTGCTTGTTCTCTCGCCTTATTTGGGACGTAATCCAGGTCGCATTCAGGATCAGGGGTGGTATAGTTAATCGTTGGGTGGATGATGCCATGCGTGATGGATAACGCACAAGCAATAGCTTCAAGGGTGCCGGAAGCTCCCATGGCGTGCCCGATCATGGATTTAGTCGAGCTGATGGCAAGTTTAGCGGCATGTTCTCCAAAGAGAGATTTAATGGCCTTGGTTTCGGTGGCATCATTCAATGGAGTAGAAGTTCCATGGGCGTTGATGTAATCGATCTCCTCGGGCGAGATGCCCGCATCATCCAATGCCCAACGCATGGCACGGATTGAACCGCGTGCATCAGGGTCAGGCTGAGCGATATGAAAGGCATCCGAGGTGGCGGAGTGCCCGACGATTTCAGCATAAACGTGAGCTCCGCGATGCACAGCATGTTCGAGGCTCTCAACCACCATAGCTCCCGCGCCTTCAGAAATAATAAATCCTTCACGATCGGCATCAAAAGGGCGGCTGGCTGCCTGCGGCTGGTCATTAAAATTAATGGGCAATGCCCTCATGGAGCAGAAACCAGCAAAGGAATAATCCTTAATCAATGCTTCTGTCCCGCCCGTAATCACCAAATCAGCTTTGCCATTGCGGATAAGCTGTACGGCTTCACCGATGGTCTGAGTGCCGGTAGCACAGGCAGTGACAATGGTGCTATTTGGACCCAGGCATTGAAATTTACGGGCGATGAGGAAGGATGACAGATTGGGGATCGAAAAAGGAATGGTGAATGGATTTACCCGGGCTAACCCTTGAGTACGGAACACGATCATTCCCTCATCGATGTGATCAATAGCCCCCAAGGCTGTGCCAAACACGACGCCAGACCGTTCCTGATCTGGCATCGTATCGGGTAAACCGGCATCCCGTACGGCTTGAATGGCCGAGGCAAGGCCAATCTGTGCAGAGCGGGGGATACGGCGGGCTTCTTTTCGGTCAAGGTAATCATCCGGCGAAAAATCCGGGATCTCACCAGCGATCTGGCATGGTAAAGCAGATGGATCAAATTGGGTAATCTTACGGACGCCGGACCTGCCACTCACCAGGCCATCCCAAAACAAGGCTATGGATGAACCCAAGGGAGTGATGGCGCCCATTCCGGTGATGACTGTGCGAGGATGTCTCATTCAATTTCCCTGACGAACGATTTCTGAAGGGATTCCTGGATTGCCGAGTGGATAGAGTCGAGCAGATTAGCTTCAACTGCCTGGCGCGCGGCCTTTATTGCGCTCACCAAGGCATGTGCATTCGAGCGCCCATGAGCAATGAAGACTAATCCATTTACACCTAATAATGGAGCCGCGCCATATTCATCTGGATTGAGCATGGCTCTAATCTTGACGAGGGATGGTTTGGCGAGGATTCCTCCAAGCATGGCGATAAAATTCGACTTCAGTTGCTGGCGGAGGATATCCATGATCAATTTAGCCACCGCTTCGGTTGATTTAAGCAAAATATTACCGGTAAATCCATCCGTAACGACCACATCAGCTTCACCAGCGAAAAATTCCTTGCCTTCCACGTTTCCAATGAAATTTAAGCCGCTGCTCTGCAACAAGGGATAGGTTTCCCTGACCAATTCATTGCCTTTCCCACCTTCTTCGGCATTGGATAGGATGGCCAGGCGTGGATTTGCGATGTGGCGGACTTTATCAGCGTAGATTGAACCCATGATGGCAAACTGGAGCAGATGCTCGGGCTTACAGTCGGGGTTGGCGCCGATATCAAGGATAATGCAATGACCATCCTTGACCGGGAAAGTAGCTGTCAGGGCAGGTCGCTCGACACCGGGGATGGTGTCCAGGCGAAAATAGGCAGTGGTCATCGCCCCACCGGTATTGCCAGCAGTGACGAAAGCATCCGCCTCTCCCAATTTCATCAGGTCAATGCCAACTGCCATGGAAGTCTTTGAATTCTTACGTTTGGCTTTCAAAGCCAGTGCCATGCCTTTATCTTCCATCGAAATCGTTTCGGCGGCATCGACCAGGCGGACAGACCTCTCAGGCACTCCCATGGCTTGCAGGCGAGGGTTAAGGTCATCTTTCGGACCCACCAAAATGACTTGTTCTCCAAACTGGCGAGCAGCCTCAGCCGCAGCAGCCAGCTCGGGCTCAGGACAGGTATCACTCCCCATTGCATCCAGGACTATTCGCATGAATTGCTCCTTAACCGGGCTCGTCAATTATGCTTGCTTGACATTCATATCGAGCCGATTATAATACCAATACCTTTTGCGCTGGTGCTGGAATTGGCAGACAGGCATGGTTGA
>Ga0153916_10002842_pt1 | contig 12708 bp, 9 predicted proteins | sample Opewatmetagenome_FD_109642 | JGI IMG/M metagenome (GOLD analysis project Ga0153916, IMG submission 109642) | Freshwater wetland microbial communities from Ohio, USA - Open water 3 Core 3 Depth 4 metaG | ecosystem: Environmental > Aquatic > Freshwater > Wetlands | place: USA: Ohio, Lake Erie, Old...
GATCAATCTCATCCTCAAACCGAGCAAACGGGGCCGATTCTCCCTGAAGCCCCGGATTCTTTTCCTAGATGAGAGCGGCAAGTACAAATCCCATGAGCCTGAGCCAATCGGGGTGACGGTAGGGGACGAAGCAGTTGGGCCAGATGGCAGGGCCATCTCCGAGAATACTCGTGAGGCAGTGGAAGCGCGTTCGTTGCTCGCTGGGCTGAGCGCTGTGACCCTGTCACACTATCGCATCGTCGGCAACTATGTGCGATACAGCGACGCCCTTCGCAATTCTCTTAAGGACGCTCGGCAGAAGATCGTGGCCGCGTGTCGCAGTCCGTCCCCCAAAAGAGAGAACTACATCATTTGGGCTCCTCCAGGAAGCGGCAAGACCTACTTCGTGCAAGAGGTCGCTTCTCTGCTCGGGGAGTCCGTACGATACCGAGAACTCAACTTGGCCAAACTCGATGAAGCTGGATTTCGCTCAGGGCTTGCGGAGCTTCGCGGCAATCCTGGGCCCTGGCTCTGCCTAATAGATGAAGTGGACGCCAAGCCAGACGAACCCTGGCCCTACGAGGCGCTCTTGCCGTTCCTTGACGCGTCAGCCACCGAGGGTGCCCGATTCGTCTTTGTCTTGGCGGGGAGCTCGGGTTCAAGCCTTGAGGAAATGAAGAAGGCCATAGCCTCCAGGCCGAAGGGTTCGGACATGCTCAGCCGAGTTCCAAATGACAACGAATACTCGATTTCGTCGATGGGCGTAGGCGACCGAATGTTGGTTGTGCTCAGCCAGTTCCGACAAGCTGGGAGACAGATGGGGCGTGAGGTCCGTGAAGTGGAGAAACTCGGCCTGTACTACGTCGCCCTCAATCCCCGCCTCTCCAATGCGCGCCAGCTTCGCGAGTTTGCAGTGCGATGTGCGGAGAGAGTGCTTCCTGGTGATGATCGGCTCAAGTACGACAGCCTGTTCCACCCCGGGGACTTGGAGAACAAGATATTCTGGACACATGCTCTACAGTCCGCCAGCGCTTTGGTGGGCTCATTCCTTCTGGTCGAGGATTGAACACAACCTGCAATGAAGCACACGGTGCGAAGATGGGATATGTCATTGTTCTCTGTGTCGCGAAGAACCATCGGAAGAAGGGCATTGGTCGTGCTCTTTTGGAAGACGGCATACGATGATGGATGCCTGAACGAGGAATGGATCAGATCTACCTGTCTGTGGACGCAGAGAATCCAAACGCATTGGGGCTCTATGCTAGTGCGGGCTTCGCGGTCCTGAGAGAAGGACTCTGCTGTCGAAAGCGACTATGATGAACAGAGCTGATGCAAGCACTCATTCCCGAGGACCTTTGTCAGCGGCGGGCGTCCAGAAGAAGTTCAAAGTCAAGTTCGAATCCTTGTTCGGATACCGGATTTTAGCCAAATGCCTATTTGGCTCCCGCCTGGGCTTCTATCCTCGACTCTTTCTTCAATTCATCGATCCCCGCGGTCTGCTTCACGACCTTCCGATCTCTCTCCAACATCGCCAATTCCCGTTCATCGAACGCTCTGGGATCGACTGAGATGAGAAGCCTTCCATTGGTGACCCAGGCCATCTCGTTCAGTGAATCGAGCTGCTTCAATACCTTGCGAAAATCGTTGAACGTCACCATGTATTCGATTCCTTCAATCAGCACAATGCTGTTCGGATTGGTCTCCATGAACCTCACGATTGTGTCTGTGAGCACCGCCAGACTCGTCGGCGCGATCCTCATGTCTCCGGGGGATTCGGTGAGCCAGATGATAGGAGTGACCTGCAGGTTGAAGTTCTTCCTGATGCTGTCCGGAAATTCTCTCGTCACCACCAGGCCCTGAGGAATGAGAAACTCAAGGGTGGCAGATGCCGATTCCTCTCTGCCGGGTATCTTGGCGTCAGGGCTGAGAGGTAGGGTAACGAGCTCCGAGAAGATGGAAAATGCCGAGCCAGGCTTCTCGTCCTCGATCAGGTATATGCCTCGCGGTATGTCGTACACCCTGAATCCGGACCTCTTGCCGTCTTCCACCTCTGAGTCGACGATCAGTCCGGTGAACCCCTTCCCGGAAATGGATTCCACAATCACTGCGAACAGAAAGACCATGATCCATGAATACGGACTGTACTCATCTGCCCCTAACTTGAAATCGGCCAGAGTGTCCAAGAAGAAGCTAGTCAGGGGGATGCCCGTCCAGCCGATCGAAAGAAGCACCATCTCTCTCCGCGATTCCTTTGCCGTTCTCGGGAGCATTCCCTCCGGCCGCGATTTCATGATGAAGACCGCATCGATTGCCAGCGAGATGATGACGTACGCCAGCACGAGCGCAAGGACCCAGTCATTCTTGTCCGTCCATTCTCTGCCTCCGAGGTCTGTGAACCACACCGGCAGCAGTGCCCCGATCGCGATTGCTCCCCAGAGAGTAACCGCATTGACGGGACTGGCCCTGAGCCATCTCGCGAGCTGGTCGAGGGCATTGTAGCGCTTGTACTCCGTGGACAAGGCAACCATGAAGGTGGACAGCCACATCGCGAGTATGACGAAGCTCAGGTCGATGTACGCTTGATTGTCCTGGAACCATGTCTCCGAGGTCTCTCCGAGAAGTTCGAATATCCACAGTAGTGCCAGGCTGATCATGAATGCAACAAGTACCCAGCTTCTTGATGCCTGGAAGAAGTCCATCTCTGCCCTATTGATTCGAAAAACGGCATACAGAATGAGAGCGAGACCGAGGATCCTCGGCAATGTGAACAAAGCGAAATCGATTATCTCTGCCATCCAGCCTCCCTCGTCATATGAACGGATGCTACGACAAGGCGAACGGTCTATCAGGTCAAGTATTTTTCTTGGAGTCGAGAATCGCTCCGAGGCTTGCTGAGCCCACGGAATCCCTGTATCGCTGGAGATAGCCAGAGACCTTGGTCTTCGGGATCGTTCTCTCCTTCAAGCGTGCCTTGACCTCCTTGGGCGAGATGAGCACCTCGACTTCCCTTGTGTCCAGATTGATTCTGATGACATCCTTGTCACGGACGGCCGCAAGAGCGCCTCCGACGTATGCTTCAGGAGAGACGTGCCCGATGGACAGCCCCCTCGATCCGCCTGAGTATCTCCCGTCGGTTATGAGCGCAACGTGGTCGCTGAGTCCCATGCCGGCGATGATAGCCGTTGGGCCAAGCATTTCGGGCATTCCAGGCGCACCTTTCGGCCCCTGATACCTTATGATCACCGCGTCTCCTTTCTTGATCTTCTTGGCGAGCATAGCGTCCGTCGCTGCCTTCTCCGTGTCGAACACCTTGGCTGGTCCTTCGAACTTGCGAAGCGTTTCCGCCACTGCAGACTGCTTGACCACACATCCTTCTTCCGCCAAGTTGCCGTACAGCACAGCGATGCCGCCCTCTTCATGATACGCATTGTCAACAGTCCTGACGACGTTCGCATCCTTCACTTCGGCCGCCTTGGCGATGTCGAGCACGTCCTTGCACTCGACGGTGCATGCCTTCCTCAGCTTCGGTGCGAGTCTAGACAGCACGGCAGGCACTCCTCCCGCCCTGTCAAGATCGATGAGAAAGTGCTCTCCGCCCGGCTTCAGAGCGACGATGTGCTTCGTGTCTTTGGATATCGTGTCGAACATGCTCAATTCAAGATCGATGCCAAACTCCTTAGCAATGGCTATCAGGTGCAGGCACGTGTTCGTCGATCCGCCAATCGAGTTGTCCACTCGAAGGGCGTTCTCGAAGCTGTCCCTCGTCACGATGTCTCTGGGTTTGATGCCTTTGCGCACTATCTCTACGCAGAGCGACCCTGTTCTCCTCGCCTGTCGGAGCTTCTCCTCGGAAATCGCATGAGTGGTCCCGCATCCTTCGATGCTGAGTCCAAGCGCCTCCGTGAGGCAGGCCATCGTGTTCGCCGTGAACAGTCCCGAACAAGAACCAGGGCCGGGGCAAGCCCGCCTTTCTATCTGATCGAAATCATCCAGGGTGATCTTCTCAGACATGAGCTCACCCACCGCCTCGAAGATCGATATGACGTCCAGCTTCCTGTCCTTGTAGACGCCGGGCACCATCGGTCCGCCGGTCAGGATGACGCTTGGTATGTTGATCCTTCCACAAGCCATGAGCATGCCCGGCGTGATCTTGTCGCAGTTGGTGACCCCTACCCAGCCATCTGCAACGTGCGCCTCAACCATCGCCTCGACGCTGTCCGCAACGATTTCCCTCGAGGGCAGCGAGTATCGCATTCCGTCCAGCCCCATCGCGATTCCGTCACAGATTCCAGGCACTCCGAACTCGAATGCGGCGCCTCCAGCCTCCTCAATACCTTTCTTCACTTCCGCGACGAGCTTGTTCAAGTGCATGTGTCCCGGAACGATCGTGTTGAACGAGTTGGCGATTGCGATGAGCGGTTTCTCGAGGTCTTTGTCGCTCATGCCAACGGCTCTGAGGAGTCCTCTGGCTGGCGCCCTCGACATACCTTTCTTGAGCGAATCGCTGCGCAAAGGAGCGTCGTTCTCGTGGGTCATCCTCACTCACCAAGCTTGAATTCGTTGTGCAGGGACTCCACGGCCTTCTTCGCGTCTTCCTTGTTGATGATGAATGAGATGTTCAGCTCGGACGATCCCTGAGCGATGGCTCTGATGTTGATTTCGTGTTTGGCCATCGTGCCGAACACCTTCGCTGCAACTCCAGGAGTCCCTTTCATCCCAGCTCCAACAATGGCGACAATGCTCAGCCCGTCCTCCAGCGAAACCTCTCTCACCTGCGCGGAGCCAAGCAGAGAGAGTTCGAGGGCGTTCTGAGCCTTCGACCCAGCTGCCTTCGGTATAGCAAGCGTGATGCTCTCTTCTGAGGAGCTCTGGGATATCATGAGTACGTCGATGTCCTCGTCGGTCAACACCTGAAGGACTCTCGCAGCGAGCCTTGGGGTTCCGACCATACTCGCGCCGCTGACCGTGATTACGGTCACATCCCCGATATTGGTGATGGCCTTTGCCACGTCGCCGTGCTTGATCTTGACCTCGCTGACAATGGACGTGCCCTTTGCATCCGGGTCCTTCACGCTCTTGACCCGGAACGGCAGCTTGTACTTCGCCGCGCATTCGAGCGCCCTTGGGTGGATCACCTCAGCCCCGAAATGCGCGAGCTCCATCGCCTCCGCAAAGGAAATCGTCTCTATCATCTTCGCCGACTTCACGATCTTGGGGTTTGCCGTCATGAGCCCGTCGACATCCTTCCAGACCCAGACCTCGTCAGCTCCTATCCCTACCCCGATGATTGACGCGGTGTAGTCCGACCCGCCCCTGCCGAGAGTGGTCTGGACTCCGTCTTGTGTTGAAGCCACGAACCCGCTGATGACTGGCATGAATCCCTGATCCAGTAACGGTTCAAGCGTCTGCTTGACCTGGAGCGACGTGACGTTCATGAGGGGCGATGCATCCCCGAACCTGTCGTCGGTGACGATTCCAGCCTCTCCTCCCGTCAAAGCCTTCGCCTTCATCCCCAGATCCTCGATCGTTCCCTTGAGAATGGGCGCAGACAGCTTCTCTCCGTAACCGAGGACATAGTCTCTCGATCTGGGAGTCAGTTCTCCGATGTGCGCTATGCCGACAAGTATGTTCCTCAGTTCATCGCAGCGCGAGCTCACCGCGCTCATCGCAGTCGCACGGATTCTCTCGTCCGTGATGGCGATCTCTGCTGCCTTCTTGTGCTTAGAAACGATCATCTCCATGAAGTCGCGGACTTTGTCCTTGTTTCCGCGGCAAGCGTGCTTGGAGACATCCACCAATGAGTTCGTCACATTGTACATTGCTGAGGTCACGATGATCAGCTGATTGTCATCCTTGTGGAACCTGCGGACTATCGTTGCCACTTTCCTCAGCTTCTCGCCGTCCGCGACACTCACTCCACCGAATTTCATCACTATTCTCATGGCCGAACCTACCCGAAGCACAGCCCGACAAAAATACCTATCGGGCGAAAGTCCTCCTGATCTCTATCAGGTCCCTTATGACTGAGCTGGCCGTCTCCTTTCCTCCAGCGCCCTTTCCCACTAGAGTTATCTCGCCGGACGGATGAGTATTGAATGAAATCGCATTGAACGTTCCGCTGACGTTGAGCGGGTGAGAGATGAGTATCTCCTCGGGCGAGACCATCGCCCTCTTCTCCATTCTGCCGATGAGCTTGATGGTGCTGCCATTGTTCTTCGCTCGCTCGACATCGTTGTCGGATACGTCGGTGATTCCCTTGGTCTTCACATCTTTCAGCGACAGTTTCGAGCCAAGGATGTAATTGGAGACGATGACCAGTTTGCACGCGGTATCGAATCCTCCGATGTCATAAGTCGGATCAGCCTCCGCGTACCCGAGCTTCTGTGCCTCGGCGAGCGCATCCTTCATACTCGTGCCTTCCGAGGTCATCTTACTGAGTATGTAGTTCGAGGTGCCGTTCAGGATCCCGCTCAACGACCGGATTTCGCTCCCCTCCAGACATTTCTTCGCGAAGTCCAAAACGGGCGTTCCGCCTCCCACGGTTCCACTGAATTTGAACATGATTTCGTTATGCTGCGCGAGCTCGATCAAAGCCGGCATTGCAAGGGCCAACGGACCCTTGTTGGTGCATATCACATGCCTTCCCTCTTTCATCGCAGCCCGTATATGGCTAAGCCCAGGCTCACCTTTCGATAGTTCAGTTGGTGTGTTCTCCACGACAACCTCGCAATCGGTATCTCGGATGGCGTCGATGCCCTTCATTCCTGGAGTGTAGACAGCTCCGAGCTTCTCAAGGGACCCGTACGACTTCTTCGAGCTCAGCGCCTTTGGAATCTCAATGCCCTCTGGGGAGCACGCAGCGCCCTTGCTGTCGACTATGCCCACGATCTTCGGTTTCAGTCCGAAGTCTCGCCCGAGCTTCGCCCCTTCGGACACAACAAGCTCTGCAAAGCTCTGGCCGACAACCCCGAAGCCAACCAGCAGTATTCTCATGTCATTGGCCCCCGAGCAGTTCTTCGAGAGCCTTCATCGATGCTTCTATCGTAGCAGGCTGGACGCTCTGAGCTATCGCGATATCCGGGTCTTTGAGGCCATGTCCAGTCGATACGCAGACAACATCAGCGGACCTGTCGATCTTACCGAGTCGCACATCCTTGGCAAGACCTGCGAGCGCCGCAGCTCCTGCAGGCTCAGCGAAGATGCCTTCGTACTTCGCCAGGGATTTCTGGGCTTCGAGTATCTCTTCATCAGAAACGACGGACGCGTATCCACCTGATTCCTTGATGGCTCTCACGGTCTTCTTCCAATTCGCCGGGTTGCCGATTCTGATGGCTGTCGCCACTGTGTCCGGCTTTTTCACCGGGACTAGCTCCTTGGCATTTGATTCGAACAAATTGGCCACAGGCGCTGCCCCCTCTGCCTGGATACCTCGGACTACAGGATGGTTGGATACTATGCCCAGCGATTCGTACTCGGCGAATCCCTTCCAGTATGCGGCCGAATTGCCGCCGTTGCCTACGGGGATGTACAGGTACTCTGGAGGCCGGCCATCATTCTGGTCGCAGACTTCGTAGGCGGCCGTCTTCTGACCTTCGATCCTGAACGGATTGACCGAGTTGAGCACATACATGCCGAGCTTCTCGGACGCCTTCATGACGAGATCCAGTGCCTGGTCGAAATTGCCCTTGACCGACACAACCAGCGCACCATGCATCATCGCCTGAGCTAGCTTGCCAAGCGCCACCTTTCCCTCAGGTATGAGTACGACGCACCTGAGCCCTGCGAGACCCGCATATGCAGCCAGGGACGCCGAAGTGTTTCCCGTCGACGCGCATGTCACGGTCTTCATCCCGAGCTCTACGGCCTTGGTGATCCCGACAGTCATGCCCCGATCTTTGAACGATCCCGTCGGGTTCGTGCCGTCGAACTTGATCTTGAGATTCCTCACGCCGATGCGCTCACCCAGGCGCGAGCATTTCAGAAGCGGGGTTCCTCCCTCGTTGAGCGAGTGTATCTTCGTCTTCGAGTCGACAGGAATCAGCTCCTTGTATCTCCAGACTGAGATCGGTCTCTTCTTCCATTCGCTTCTCCCGAGCGCGTTCTTCGCCGCAGCGATGTCGATTCTGACCTCTAGCAGGTTGCCGCACTTGGAGCATGCATAGGCAGGCCTAGCCATGTCGTGCGATTTGCCGCATTCGATGCATCTGAGTTCGAACTGGGCCAAAGGACTATCCCCACGAAGTGTGCCTGCTATGGCTGGTCAGAATATAAGTCCTTCGCGGAGCTGGAGGCGCAATCTTCGGGGTTCGCCACCTCAACTGGCTAGATGCTGGTGCACAATTCTGTCCAAGAATGAATTCGCGAGCATCTTAATATTCAGGCATTACATCTCCGTGTATCCAGGAGCTTCGAGCATGTTTGATCGCGCGGTGGTCTCATCACCGGCAACGATTGCGAACTTCGGTCCGGGATTCGACTCGTTCGGCCTATGCCTAGAAGCACCGAGGGATGTCATATCAATCAGACGACTGTCTGGAGGAAAGCGGGAACTGAAGGTTCTTGGAAAGTACAAACTGCCAACCCACCCAGACAAGAACACTGCATCGTATGCTGCTGCGAGACTGGCCGATCTGTGCGGCTCTGGCCATGTGGGTTTCTCAATGACTGTCAAGAAAGGCATCAAGCCCGGGAGCGGCTTGGGAAGCAGCGCGGCGTCCTCGGCGGGAGGAGCACTCGCGATGGCTGCCCTCTTGGGTCTTCGCAGCAAGGAGATGGTTCTCGAGGCATCCGCCATGGGTGAAGAGCTCGTCGCAGGCTCGAGGCATTTCGACAATGTCGCCGCAGCAATCTACGGCGGTTTCACCGTCGTATCGGATCTCAAGACGAGAACAGTCCTTCAGATAAGGCCCCCAAGATTCCAGGTCATCGTGGCGCTTCCGGATATTTCTGTGGAGACGCGTAAGGCGCGAGAGATACTGCCAAGAGATGTGGCGATATCGGACGCCGTATGCAATGTTGGTTGGGCATCTGGCATGCTCCCCGCGATGATGAAGAGGAACACGAGGATGATCGGCTCATACCTGGACGACAAGCTCGCTCTTCCATACCGTAAGGCACTGATACCTGGGTACGAAGATGTGAGAGCAGCGGCAATCGATGCGGGCGCGCTTGGCGTCTCGATTGGAGGATCAGGACCAGCTGTATTCGCCATTTCCTTAGGGAACGCCGTGAAGATCAAGAAGGCTATGGCCGACGCTTTCAAACGCTGCGCAGGGCTCGGTTCCCAGACGTTCATCAGTCTCCCAGGGACCGGAGCGAGGGTGCAGAGTCTTCGTTAGATTGGATTCGCCATCAGAATGCGATTGGCTCCCCGGGCACTCTGGGGAACAGGGCAACATCCCTGATGTGCTTCTGACCTGTCAGGAACCTCACCATTCTCTCTATCCCGAGTCCGCCTCCCACTGTCTTCGGGATCAGACCTTGGCTGGAGATCTTGAGATAGGTATGGTACTTCCTCATGTCCGTCTTCCTCTCGTGCATCTTCCTGACGATTTCCTCGTGCTCATATTCTCTCTCGCCGCCCGATAGTGCTTCTCCGAAGCCTTCTGGCCAGAAGATGTCATAATTGTGGAAGTAGCCTCGCCTTTGCTTGTCCTCTCTGTCGTAGAACTCCCTTCTGAAGTTCATTACCCAGAAGGGGTCCTTCGCCTCCTCAGATTCGAGCTTCTCGAAATCCCCTCCGTGCTTCCTCATCAGATCCTCTGATTCGTGCACCTTCAGAGGAAGTCTCGGGACCTTGAGCTCCCTGTGCAGTGCGCTCAAATCACGCGAACAATCCTCAAGGACATGTGTGTAGACATTGGCGATCATTCCGTCGACGAACTTGATGAAGTCGATCTTCGTCTTGTCTCTGAACTCGATGTCGACCTGGGTGAACTCGAACAAATGCCTTCCAGTGTCCTTCAGTTCCGCCTTCTCAAGCCTCACGTTCGGGCTCATGAAGTAGATCTTGTCCACGTCCTTGTTCATGAGCGAGAGCTGCTTGTGAAGAATCATGCTGCTAGTCATGTTCAGTTTCTGTCCGTAGTACTCCACCCTCGCCTCGAAGTGCGGGTGGTTCAGGGGGTCTGTCTCGGGAGAGAGGATGATGGGCATGGCCTGAACGACCCCGTTCTCGTACATGTAGTCGTGAATTGCCTTCAGCGCCGCACTCTGGACTCTGAGTATGTGCAAGTGCTTGCTCGATTTTATGTGGTCGATTGCCGCTTCCAAATGCGCACCTCTGTAGGAATGACGGACATGGAAGAGAGGTATATCATCATTTCTTAACAAAAGTCGTCTAGAATCCGGCCAATGGGCAAAATTGATATATCAATTCCGTCATTATGACGAAATATGCTCGATGAGAAGGACGAAGCCATCCTTGAGGAGCTAGTGAAGGACTCGCGCAAGACGACCAAGGCGATTGCGAGGGAACTGGATATCCCAAGGGCCACCGTGCACGATAGGATAGTCAAGATGGAACAGAAGAGACTGATAAAGAAGTACACTGCGGTCCCGGACTACTCTCAGCTCGGGATTGGAGTGACCGCATTCATCCTCGTCCAATTCAGCTCTCAAGAGGGAATGTCGCAGCGCGAGACCGCGGAGGAGATCGCAGAACTCAGAGGTATTCACGAGGTGCACATGATCTCGGGAGAATACGACATGCTGCTGAAAGTCAGAGGGGCGAGCATGGAGGAGATAGGCAAGCTCGTGATTGACAGACTCCGTGAGGTCAAAGGCGTGGCCAGGACTTTGACGTGCGCATGCTTCACTACCGTGAAGGAGTAGAGGCACCGTCTGAATGTGACCGCTGGGGAATTCCTGCGTGACTGAGAGTCTCATAGGCTTCTGACAGGGTGATTCGAAGTGCCACTGGCATGAGACGTCTGTGGGTGATGCCCAAATGTCTGCCCACTCATTAGGACCCAAGTCGCTGCAAAGTATCATAGGCCTCCCGGTCAATATCTTGTCGAGGTAGTGGTTCGAGAATTCCATCGACCGGGAATCGCCTGCCGATATTGCAGCGATCCTGGAACGAATGCTTCGAACCAGGGACTCTCAGTAGAGACGATGGCTAGTCCGTCCGAAATCCATGGAATCATTGAACCGAGAGACGTCGCTCTGAGAATGAGGATGGATTATTCTCACGGCATCAAGGACCATACCACGAAGACCATCGAAGAGATCAGCTCCCTCTGCGCGAAGGTCATACGCCCATCATTCGAGTTGGATGCTTTCCTCAAGGACGTCGTCGATCTGATATCCAAACTGTTCAATATCTCGTATCTAACCATCGCTGTCTGGGATCACAAGCTGGGCGTCTACGCGTACAGGGCTTTCGCCGGGTTCGAGAAGGAAACCGCTGAGACCTACAAGAGAATCTCGTACACCAAGGCTGACGTCGCCGATGAGAAGACTTATCCGAGCTATGAGATTAGCAAGCAGACCAGGCTCTATCTGAGCGAGGAGCATCCCTACGCTGAAGGCGAAGAATCGTCCTATGCGAGACCAGGTTTGCTCGGCATGAAGAGGCGATCTCTCACAGACAGTCTCGAAGGAGACTACATGTGCGTCTACTTCAGCGGTCAGGACAACGAGGTTCTGGGCTGGATCGAGGCGTCTGGAACGCGACTGAGAAAGCTGCCAGAGGCTACGATAATCAAATGGATGGAGCTCATTGCGTGCATCGTAGGGTCCGTCATTCTGCTCAAGAGGTAATCCAGCAACATCGGAGAGAGAATTCATCCCTCAGTGCGACTGAATCTAGCTTGAAGTCACCCGTATCATCTCATTCGCTTCTTGACCAGCCTCGAGACGACATCCTTGACTTCGCTTCTCAGAGATTCCACGGAGTGCTCTTTGAATATCCGCTCAACCTCGTTCTGCGCTCGAGTCATCAGACTCTTCGACCCTTTCGCCGTCCAGGTGTCAAACGAGGACCTGTCCGTCACCACCGGCGTGAAGAATTCGGTCTTGAAATGCTCCAGAGTGTGTCTCTGGCCAAGATAGTCCTTTCCGATGCCCACCTTCTGGATGATGTCCAGCGCGAGCGTATCGTCATCGACCTCGATTCCCTTGGCCATCCTTCCGATAATCCTCGATATCTCGTCATCGATGACGAGCTGTTCGAGCCAGACGGTCCTGCAGTCCTCAAGAAGGCCGATTCCGGCAATCATATCCGCCCCGGCAAGGATCGGCGTCACTGCGCTCGCGAACTTCTCGTACGCCGCCTGCTGATCCGGCTCCTTGGACGTGGTCACGAACCCGCCGACAAGCGCCGGAAAACCGTAGTGATGGGCCATCTGCGCGTAAGCTGCCGAGGTGAGCCCGTGCTCCGGTCCTCCGCCTGCGCGCGTCGAGGTCCTCATGTCCAGATTCGCGATTCCGCAGCTGAAGACGTACGCTGTCCCGCGACGGTGAAGCTGGAAGATCGTGTTTCCCGCCAGCGCCTCGGCCACTCCCAAGGCAACGGAACCGGCGAGCGTCGCGGGCCCCGTCGATCCTGGACCCGGCATGACATAGAAGCAGATCGGTATGCCGGCCTCCGCCATTCTCAGACCCGCATCCAAGCTCTCGGCCTCAATCTGCAGCGGTGAAAAGCTCGTATGAATCGATGAGATGAACGGCCTCTTCCTGAGTTCATCTTCACCCCCCGCTGCCGCAGCGGCGAGCTCCAATACGTCC
>Ga0153916_10002843_pt1 | contig 12705 bp, 5 predicted proteins | sample Opewatmetagenome_FD_109642 | JGI IMG/M metagenome (GOLD analysis project Ga0153916, IMG submission 109642) | Freshwater wetland microbial communities from Ohio, USA - Open water 3 Core 3 Depth 4 metaG | ecosystem: Environmental > Aquatic > Freshwater > Wetlands | place: USA: Ohio, Lake Erie, Old...
TCCGCAGCCGCAGCGGTTGCTCCTCAAAGACGGCTGGCTGCTCAAGTCGTCGGCCGAGGTGCCAGAGGATGGGGACGTTGTCTCGACGGCACGGTTCGCCCCGCAGAAGTGGTATCCCACCGCCGTGCCCTCGACCGTGCTCAGTGCACTGGTGAAAAACGGCGTGTATCCGGACATGCGGGTCGGGCTGAACAACTTCCTCATTCCCGACGCCTCCGACGAGTTCAACGCCAAGCACGACCTGGCCAGGTACAGCTACCTGCCCGACAAGCGGAATCCCTGGAAAGACCCCTACTGGTACCGCACCGAGTTCGAGCTGCCCGAGGCGGCCCGGGGCAAGCGGGTCCGGCTGCACTTCAGCGGGATCAACTACCGGGCCGACGTCTGGCTCAACGGCCGCCGGGTCGCCGACCGGCAGACGATGGCCGGGATGTACCAGCGGTTCACGCTGGACGTGACCGAGCAGGCCAAACCGGCAAGGAATTGCCTGGCGGCCAAGGTCTATCCGGTGGATCATCCGGGGCTCCCGGAGACGCAGTTCAAGGTTTTCGGGCCGGAGCGGAGGTATCAGGGCAAGGAGATCATGAAGGACGTGACGATGGTCACGGCCATCGGCTACGACTGCATGCCCACGGTCCGCGATCGCAACATGGGGCTCTGGCAGGAGGTTTTCCTGGACTGGACGGGGCCGGTGGACCTCCGCGATCCGCTGGTGGTGACGCGACTGCCGCTGCCGCAGACGAGCCCCGCGACGCTGGCGGTCTCGGCGGAGCTGGTCAATACGAGCCCCGCTCCCGTGAAAGGCGTGCTCCGCGGCACGGTGGTCGAAGCGGGCCTGAGCTTCGCCCAGCCCGTCGAGCTGGCCGCCGGCGAAACCAGGCGGGTGTCCTTCTCCCCCGAGCCCGTGATCCCCAACCCGCGGCTCTGGTGGCCGGCGGGCTACGGGCCGCAGAACCTCTACCGGCTCGCGCTCGGCTTTGAGGCGGACGGCCAGGTTTCGGACCGCGAGGAGGTCGCTTTCGGCGTCCGCCAGATCGGCACCGAGCTTCACGAGTCGGGCGGGTGGCATGGGCTGCGGCTTTTGATCAACGGCCAGCGGATTTTCTGCCGGGGAGGTTACATCCAGCCCGAGATTCTCTTCGACTGGGACGCCAGGCGGATGGAGGCCGAGGTCCGCTACTTCACGCAGGCCAACCTGAACCTCGTCTATTTCGAGGACATTGCCAGCCCGCCTGACGCCTTTCTCGACGCCTGCGATCGGTACGGCCTTCTGCTGGGCAATTGCTTCTACAACTGTTACTGGGTGACCCCCGGCTCGGGCCACCCGGCCGACGTGGACCTCCTCTCGCGCTGCACCGTGGACATCGTCAAGCGGTACCGGAATCACCCCAGCCTGTGGCTCTACATGGCGATGAACGAGGGGGACACGCGGGAGGACGTGTACGAGACGTGGCGCCGCCACGTGCTGGCGCTGGACGGGACCCGGCATTTCATCCCCTCCGGCACGTTTCCCGACTCCCGCAAGGACGCGCCCGCGTGGATCGCCAAGGACATGCCGGTGGGGATGACCGACGCGGGGGCGTCCTACACGTGGCAGGAGCCCGCGTGGTACTACGAGCGGGTGCGGGAGAGCCGCAACTGGATGTTCATGATCGAGAGCGGCTCCGCCTCCCTCCCGCCGATCGACAGCCTCCGCCGCTTCATCCCCGACCTGGGCACTTCGTCCGACGGGGCCCCGTTTCCGCTCAGCAAGACCTGGGCCGAGCACGGGGCCAACCATTACTACCAGCGCTACGACGAGGCCCTGCGGCGGATGCACGGGCCGCCCACCAGCGTCGCCGACTACTGCCTCAAAGGACACCTGGTCACCGCCGAGCAGCACCGCGCGATGTTCGAGGCGGTCCAGCACCGGATGTGGGACGTGACCAGCGGGTTCACCCAGTGGAAAATCAACGCCTGCTGGCCGAGCGTCCAGTGGCAGATCTTCGACTGGTACCTGCGGCCGATGGTCAGCTACTACGCGATCAAGAGGGCCTGCGAGCCGCTCCACGTCCAGCTCAGCCCGTTGGACGGCGTGGTGACGGTCGTCAACCACCGCCTCGAGCCCCAAGCGGGCCTGCAAGCCCGGGCGCGGCTGTACGATTTCGGCATGAAGCTGCGTTGGGAGAAAACGGCCCGCCTGGACCTCCCGGCCGATGCCTACCGGGACGCCTTCGCCGTGGTGAAGCCCTCGGACCTGACCCCGGTCTACTTCGTCAAGCTGGAACTGGCCGACGCAGCGGGCCGGACCGTCTCGGACAACTTCTATTGGCTCTCGACCCACTCGCCCGCCGACTACACTCCGCTGGCGGACTTGCCGCTGGTGGACGTGCAGGCGTCGTGTGAGTTTCAGCCCCGCGGGGAGGAGCGAATCGCCCGCGTCCGGCTGAAGAATCCAACGGCCCACCTGGCGTTCTTCATCCACCTGGCGATCACCAAGGGCCGCTACGGGGACGAAATCCTCCCGGTCCTGTGGGACGACAACTACCTGAGCCTCCTGCCGGGCGAGACCAAGGAGATCACCGTCCGATTTGCCGCGGCGGACGCGGGCGGGAGGGAGCCGGTGCTCGAGGTCGGCGGCTGGAACGTCCGCAGTGCGTACGACTGTGCCGCCCTGGAGCTGTCGCGGGCCAGGATCAAGCCCGGCGAGCCGCTGGGCGTGACGGCGACGATCGCCAACACGTTTCTCGACGGGAGCCGGGTCGAGCTCGTGGTCGACGGCCTGCCCCGGGCGGCCAAGCTCGCCTGGGCCCGAGCCGGGAGAACCGAGCAGGCGCGTTTCGAGGTGAAGCTGTCGGCCCCCGGCTCGCGCCGTGTCCAAGTCGGCAGCCAGACGCGGACGGTCCTGGTCCAGCAAGACGAAGTGAAAGGAAAATGATGGAACTGAAGATTTCCCATGAAGAAGGGTACGTGCTGGTCCGCTGTGTGGGCCCGATCGACGAATCGGCCAAGCCGCTTTTCACCGAGTACGTTCGCCCGTTGCTCGCCCAGCAGGGCACCAAGGTCGTGCTGGACCTCTCGGGGGCCAGCTTCATCACCTCCGCCGGGATCGGGCATCTGGTCTCGGTCGCCGCGGACGCGAACATCCACGGCAGCCGGGTGATCCTGGCAGCGTGTTCCAGCTTTGTCGCCATCGTGATGACGCGGAGCAAGCTCGACCGGTTCTTCGACGTGGCCGCCAGCGTTGCCGAGGCGATCCAACTTTGACCTGGACCGGCAGGGCGAGTTTGGCTATCCTCCCGCCGCTATCAGCCGTCCGGGGGAGACCCCGTGAATAGCCTCCCCACAGGGGGGGGCCTGATTTGTGAAATTGGGGGATTCAGCAAGGATGCAATACCCCGCTGGCCCAGGTTTCGTCTCAGTCCGCCGTCGCGTCTTCCTTCCACTGCCTGCCCCGAAGACCGATCCGCTGGCCGGCGACGCGACGCAGCGGTGGCTCTGGGCCTTCTTGTTGCTGGGGATCGCCGTCCGGGCGATCCGCTACGCGCTGCGATTTCCCCTCTGGGAAGATGAGTGCTTTCTGTCGGCGAACCTGTTGGATCGAGGCTACGTCGAGCTGATGGGAGGGCTCGACTACGGCCAGGTCTGCCCGCTCGTGTTCCTCTGGGTCCAGCGGACGATGGTCGGCCTCCTGGGCTTCCACGAGTATTCGCTGCGGTTGTTTCCCTTCCTGTGCGGCCTGGGCAGCCTGCTGGTGTTTCGTCACCTGGCGGGGCGGCTCCTCCAGGGCGCGACCCTGGTGATCGCCGTGGCGATCTTCTCGGTGAGCTATCCCATGATCCGCTACTCGGCGGAGGCGAAGCAGTACGGCAGCGATCTGTTGTTCGGGCTCCTGATGGTCACTCTGGCCGTCCAATGGTGGCGGTGTCCCGAGAATCGCCGCTGGCTGTGGGCCCTGGCGGCGGTGGTTCCCGTGGCCGTAGGGATTTCCTTTCCCGCCGTGTTCGTCGGGGGCGGTCTGAGCTTGTTCCTGGCCATGATCCTTTGGCAGACGCGGGACCGCCGCGGCTGGGTGCCCTGGATGGTTCTTAACCTCCTGCTGCTGGGGAGCTTCGCCGGGTTGTTTGCCTTGTCTGCCGGGAATCAGAGTGCCCGCACGCTGGAGTTCATGCAGGACTGCTGGCGCGCAGGCTTTCCCCCGCTGTCCAGGCCGCTGGAGCTGGTCCGCTGGCTGATCGTGACGCACACCAGCGACCTGGTGGCCTACCCGTTCGGCGGGCACAACGGCGGCAGCACGCTGACGTTCCTCGTGTGCGCGGCCGGCGTGGTGGTGCTGGCCCGGCGGCGGCAGTGGCCGCTGTTGGTGCTCTGCCTGGCGCCGCTGGGTCTGAACTTCGCCGCCGCGGCGATGCACCGCTATCCCTACGGCCAGATGGTGAAGTTCCAGTTCTACCTGGCCCCGGCGTTCTGCATCCTGGCCGGAATCGGCGCGGCGCGCGTGTTGTCGCGGCCCCGGGAAGGCCGGCCGGCGCGGACGGCCCCAGTGGCGATTGCCCTGGCTTTCCTCGTCCTCTTCGGGGCCGGCTCGGCCGTGCGCGACGTCCTCTCTCCGGCGAAGTCCACGAGCGTGCGGCGGGCGAGGGACTTCGCCCGGTGGTTCTGGTTCACCACGCAGTTCGACGGCGAGGTGGCCTGCCTGAAGACCGATCTCGATCGCCGCTTCTCGCCGCGGACGTTCCAGTGGGGACTGTCGGCGATGTATCTCTGCAACCAGCGGATCTACTCGCCGCGCCACGCCCGGCGAGAGCCGCTCCGCTGGGAGCGCGTCGCCGCCGACCGGCCGCTGCGGTGCGTGGAATACCGCGCCACGTCGCAGCCGTACGACCGCGAAGGGCGCGATGCCTGGCTGGCGTCGATGACGGCACGCTACGATCTGGTCGCCGTGGAGCGCTATCCGTTCGTGCTGGGCGACCGCACCGACGAGCCGGCCCGCGAGCTCGACTATCTCGAGGTCTACAAGTTCGTGCCCAAGCCGGTGCAGACCGCCCAGCGAGCAGGCGGCCAGGGCCCGTCGGGGTAGACTCCGCGGAGATGGGAACGATGCACCCGGCTGGCTTCGTTGGGACGCGGATCTTCTCCCCGTCGAGCGACCCGCTCACCCCGCGGCAAGCGGCCCGCTGGATGACGGTCCTGATGGTGCTGGGGGTCGTCGCCCGCGTGGTGCGGTTCGCTCTGCGGTTTCCCTTGTGGTACGACGAGGCGGCGCTGTCGGCCAATTTCCTCGATCGCGGCTACCTCGATTTCTTCCGGCCGCTGGAGTGCGGCCAGGCCTGCCCGATCCTCTTCCTCTGGATCCAGTTGACCTCGGTGAGGCTCCTGGGATTCACGGAATACTCGCTGCGGCTCGTGCCTCTGATCTGCGGTCTGGGGAGCCTTTGGGTGTTCCGCCGCCTGGCGGCCCGGCTGCTCGGGGGCACGGCGGCCGTGGTGGCGGTGGGCGTGTTTGCCGCGTCCTATCCGGCGATCCGCTACTCGGCCGAGGGAAAACCCTACGGATCGGACCTGTTCGTCTCCCTGGTCTTGATCGCCTTGACGGTCGACTGGCTGCGGCGTCCGGACGATCGCCGCCGGCTTTGGCTCCTGGCGGGCCTGGTGCCGGTGGCCCTCGGCCTCTCCTTCCCCGCGGTCTTCACGGCCGGGGCCGTTAGCGCGGTCGTCGCCTGGGTGCTTTGGAGCCGCCGCGGCACACGGGACTCGGGTGCCCGGGCTTGGTCGGCGTGGCTGGCAATCAACGTACTCCTGGCGGCCGGTCTTGCCGCGTCGATGGCCGCGGCCCGGACCAACCTCACGACGGAGTCGATCGAAGGAATGCAGCTCTACTGGCGCGACGCCTTTCCGCCGCTGGAGTCGCCGCTGGGCCTGGTGAAATGGGCGGTCGCCGTGCACACCGGCGAGCTGGCGGCCCATCCGTTCGGCGGCAAAAACGGGGCCAGCCTGCTGACCTCGCTCGCCTGCGCGACGGCGATCGTGGTCCTTTGGCGGCGGCGGGAGTTTCCGCTGCTGGGGCTCCTGCTCGGGCCGGCGGCCCTGAACCTGCTGGCCGCGGCGATGCACCGCTACCCCTACGGCGGGCACGTCCGCCTGACCATGCACCTGGGACCGGCCGTCTGCCTGATGGCCGGCATGGGGTTCAGCGCGTGGCTGGCGGCTGCCGCGAGGCGACGGCCCGGCGGCCGGGTTCCCGCAGCGGCGGTCCTGGGACTACTGGCCCTGCTGCCGGTCGGATCGACGCTCCGCGACGCGGCCCATCCGGCCCGCTCCGCCAACGACCAGCGGTTCCGCGATTTCGCCCGCTGGTTCTGGGTCAGCAAGGCGTTCGACGGCGAGCTGGTTTGCCTGAAGACCGACCTGGGGGTGGGCGTCGAGCCGCTCTTGTGCCTGGAAGGGGACGAGGCGATGTACGTCTGCAACCAGCGGATCTACTCCCCCCGTCACGCCCGGGGCGAGCCGCCGGCCTGGGACCGCGTCTCGGCCGACCGGCCGCTCCGCTGCGTCCGCTTCATCGCCCCCATCGTGCCCCAGGACGAGGCGGCCATCGATCGCTGGCTGGCCCAGATCGAGTCGCGCTACCGGCTCACCGGCCGGGAGACCTACCTCTTTCCGATCTTCCGCAGGGAGGACGGGCCGCCGTCACGCGTCAACCGGCTGGAGGTCTACCAGTTCGTTCCCAAGCCCGCAGCCGCCGGCCACTGCCCGCATCGCGCGGGGCAAGCCCCGCCGCTACCCATGACCTGTAACCCCTAATCCCTAGTCCCTAATCCCTAATCCCTCCTTTGCAGCAGCGCATCGCCCCAGTTGGCCGAGTCGGCGTTGTAGCCGTCGCCTGCGTCGGTGACCACCAGGCGGAGCCGGCGGACGCCGGCCGCGGGGACGTCGACGGCCTTGGACTGCCGGTTGCGCATCACGCCGCTGTCGAAGAGCTTCCGGTCGTCGCCAAAAACCTGGAAGACGACGGTGCCGCCGGTCTCCGGCGGGCCGACCACCGCCTGGAAGCGGGCGTACTTGCCGTCCACCGCGTAGACGATCTCCGACGGGGCGTGCGTGCCGATCCCCTTGCGGAACCGGCGCTGCCCCAGGCGCAGGGCGTTTCCTTCAATATCGGTGTTCTTGCGCGGCAGGCCGTCGCCCGTGCGGGACCACCCCGAGCGGCCCGACTCCCACGCCAGATCGCTCAGATAGACCCAACCCTTGTCGGCGACCTCGGGCTTGAAGGCCGCCGGGGGCGGGGGCGGGGGCAGGACCACCGCCTGACGCGCGGCCTCCGTCCCCTGGAGCGAGACCAGGTCCTCCCGGGGGAATTGCACCAGACGCTCGCTCAAGGCGCTGAGCGCCGCCAGAAGCGCCCGGTAGTCGGGGTCGGTAGCGTCGGCGAAGACGCCCCCCTGGCAGCGTCCCCATCCGCCCGCCGACTGGGCCAGCGGGGCGGCCAGCATCCGGCTCTGCCGCACGTCGCGGCGGTTGAGGCTCAGCCACCAGGTGTCGTGTCGGCCGTCGTCGCTGCCGTGGCACTCGGCGCACCGCTTGGCGAAGGTCTTTTGGGCCGCGTCGCGGACGGGCCCGGCGAAGATCTGCCGGTTCGGATAGTGCTCCGCCTCGTAGCGGTCGTAGTAGACGCCGTTGCAGTCGATCCAGTTCAGCAGCCGCTGCCAGTCCTCGTCGGAGAGCTTCACGCCGTAGTGGCCCGCCTCGAGCAGCGCGGTGAGCCGGGAGACCTTGGAGCCGTAGGTGTAGGGCGGGCGGGGGAGCACGTCGTCGGGATGGTCCCAGCGGTTCGAGATCGCCACGGTCAGATAGGGTAAAAGCTCTTCATAACCGACGACGAACTGGTTGGTCAGGTCGTCGGTGAGGATGACTTTGTTGGCCTCCCGGTCGAAGGCGTGGCAGCCCACGCACCTGGCGTTGACCACCGGCTGGACGTCGCGGAGATAACTGACGATCTGGGTTCCCCACGGGGGCGGCTCGGCGCGGCTGGCCGGCCGGTGCGAGGCGAGCGCCCGGACGGGCGGCGGGGCCGTGTTCCGCGCCTCGTGGCAGCCGACGCAGCCGCGGGCCTCCCCCGGCTTGAGGCAGACCACGCTCCGCATCCGCTGGATCTCCCGGTGGCTCTCGTCGAGCACCTCGAAGTAGACGTTGCGGTTGGCCGGGACGACGAAGTGGGCCGACCCGTCGGGCTCGATCGGCACCGAGCCGAAGACCCGCTTGATCGTGAAGATCAGCGTCCCCGAGGTGCAGATCACGCCCCCTTCCAGGACGCCCTTGCGGGGCACGTCCTCGATCACGCGAAGGTGCTTGGCCGTCCCCCGCGGCACGCCCGTCAAGCCCCGGTAGACGTCGGCCAGAAAGAGCGTGGCCTCGGCGTCGGTGGCGCCGGCGCTGTCCGGGGCGGCGGGGCGGACGTGCGGCAGCGGGCGCTCGATCACCGGCACCGGCTCCTGGCAGGAGATCGCCCCGTCGCGGTAGACCAGGGCCAGGTTGCCGTGCCGGTCGGCCACGTACAACGCCCAGCTCTTCTCGAGCCACGGCAGCACGGTGGGCGTGTAGGAGCAGAGCCAGGTGGACTCGGAAAGGGGCATCGGGTCGCTGAACCAGCCGTGGCAACTGTCCTCGGCCTTTTCGCCGGTGATCGGCACGTTGGGGGTGAGCACCTCCAGCGGCCGGTCGCCGTCGATCCCCCTGCGGACGTCGATCAGCCCCACCGACCCGTGCGTCTGGCCGTGATGGGCCGTGAACAGGGCGATCACCCGATTGCTCCCCGGCACCGGCCGCGGGAACATCACGACGTTGGGGCGGATCGTGGCGTTGCCGTAGTAGGGCTGGACCATCGTCCCGTCGGGGTTCATCGTGAAGGGATTGTGCAACGAGGTGACGGACCGCTCGTTGTACTCCCAGCGGCCGTAGAGGATCCGCCCGTCGGGCAGGACGCTGGGCGTGAAGTCGTTGAAGATGTTGAAGCTCAACTGCCGCACCGCCGAGCCGTCGGCCTCCATCACGAACAGGGTCGGCGAGTGCCGGTTGCCCCCGCACATCACGAAGTGCTCGGAGCGGTCGGAGGTGAAGCCGATCTGCCCGCCGGGCAGGTAGAACGGCTCGCAGTCGTTCTTTGGGCCGCGGGTCAACTGGCGCAGGGCCGAGCCGTCGGCATGGACTTCGTAGACGTGGTAGCTCTGCTTGTCCTTCCACTTGTCCGACCCGTTGCCGAAGGAGAAGAGCAGCTTCCGGGCGTTCCAGTGCAGGCAGACGTCGCGATAGACCCCTTCGCCCAACGAATCGACGACCGGGGTGAGCCGGCCGTCGGGCCGGACCGGGCTGAGCCGGTACAGCGCCCCGCCCGGGCGGTTGTGCAGGTGATGGGCGTCCATGAACGGCTGCTCGGACCAGTAGGGCATTCGCTTCACCAACAAGAGCGTGTCGAAGCGGATGCGATCCACGAGCAGCCCGTCGCGCAGTCGGCTGGCGTCCTCGAACAGCGCTCGCCAGGAGGCGACCTGCTGCGGGGCCCCGGCGGCGGCCCCCCGGCCCGCTTGCTCCCACGCCGCCGCCCGGCCGCGAAGCTCGGCGAGCTTCGCCGCGCCGTCGGGGTCGGGCGTGTCGGCCAGGATCTGCTCGACGCTCGCCAGCACGGCGGCGACGTCCTCGACGTGGGTCAACAACGGGATCCAGAACCGCTGGCCCGCGGCCTCGATGCCCAGCCCCAGCAGCCCACCCCCGGCGGCATTCAGGTCGACGGAGAACCGCACGGCCTGCCTCGCCCCGGCAGCCAGCGTCATCGACCGGCGGCCGCACTCCCGCGAGCCCCGGGCCGTGTCGAAGTCCAGACCGATGCTCACGGCCAGCGCCTCGCTCCCCACGTTGCGCAGCGTGACCGGCAGCTCCCGAGGTCCCCGCTCCAGATCGAGGGGAGTCTCGATCTCGACGGCCAGCGGCGACGGCCTCACCGTGAAGGCCGAGAGCCGGTCGAAGTTCCGGTGGTAGGCGTGGTACCACTGGTCCTTTCCTCCGCCCCCGGGGTGCTTGTAGCCGAGGATCGTCTGGCCGACGGGGAGCTTGCTCCGTTTCACCACTCCGCCGGGCCCGACGTGCTCGACCTCGACCTGGCCGCCCACCAGCCGCATCCGCACTTGGAGGCCGCGGTCCTCGGCGGGAATCAGCAGGAGCGGGAACGGACTGGGCCACACGACCGCCTCGCCGTTGGCGGGAATCGGCAAGACCGGGGTCGAGGGCCGGCGAGGCGTCGCCTTGTCCCATCGGGACAGGATCGATTCCCAGTCGCGGATCGCCGCGAGCGACTCGCGGAAGTGCCAGTCGTTGCGGACCATCTCCGAGTCTGCGGCCGGTAGGGCACCGGCAGCGGCCGCGACGACGATCGAAATCAGCACAATACGAAGCCCGCGTCGATGCATCGCAACCACCCTGAAACCCCGTCTGGGTTTCCTCAACCATGGGGCGCGCCCGAGTACTGAGTACTGAGTACTGAGTACTGAGTACTGAGTACTGAGTACTGAGTCCCTGCGTTTCCCCAACCATGGGACGCGCACCCTTAACCCACCAGAGTAGCGGGAAGCGTGCCTGAACGCAAGTTGCCCTGCCGGCGGAAATGTCCCCGGCAACATCCGCTCGGGGTGACAAGGGGCTGTCACCCCGGCCTGGTAGACTCGCTGCGCAAGAGGTGTGTAAGCCCCAGGCGACGAGCCCCGTCAAGGCCATCGTTGCGGGATGTGCGCCATGGAAAGCGCTTTTTGCCCTGTCGCATTGTGCGCGCCCCGGCCCGCCTTACCCATTGGGAAGGCCGCGGAGTGGACCCGAAGCCGCGGGAGGCCGGCCCGCAGCCGGGCCGCGGTGAGCTTCTATCTGGGCGAATACGGGGAGGTGGAGCGGCGCTGCGGCCGCCTGTTCGGCCGGCGGTTGCGGACCTGGGAATTGGCGGGCCTGACCGGCGCGCCGGACGACGCGCTGGTGGAGGTCGGCATTCTGCCAGGCGCGCTCTACCTCGAATGGTACGAGCTCAGGACCCTCGCCTTCCACGCCGTCCAGCTCGTGCGGCGGGCCGGCCCCGACCTGGTCCTGGTCAACGACGCCTTCCACATCCGGCGGCGGAGCCTTCAGGGAGCCGGCCTGGGCCTCCGTGTCCTGCAAAGGCAGCTCCAGTACGCCCGGACCTTGGGGATCGAGCGGATCGAGGTGGTCGCCGGCCGCAGGCCCGGGGAGAACGGCTACTACAGTTGGCCCCGCTACGGCTTCGCCGGCCCGCTGGCGCCCGAGGTCCGACGCCGTCTGCCTCCGGGGCTCGATCACGCTCGGGACGTCCTTGAGCTGATGGACTCCGCGGCAGGCCGGGCGTGGTGGAGACAGCACGGGACGACGATCCGTGTGGCGTTCGATGTCCGCGAGGAGAGCCGATCCTGGCGAGTATTCCAGAGCTATCTCTGCGAAAGGTCTCAGCACCGGCTCGCCAACAGCCAGCGCCGCCCGAACCGACCGTGAGTGGGACGGGCGTCTCGCCCGTCCCCACAGCCTGCGCAGATTGCCCCGGACCGGCGAGACGCCGGTCCTACTGAATTCCCGAACGGCCTTACCTACTTCCCCGGCGCCAACGGGCCGTAAAGCGCCGGCCGGCGGCAGGAGAGGATCGTCTCCCGCAGGTCGTTGCTGGACCGCGGCATCCGGGTCGGCTGGTACTCCGGCAGATAGCCGCCGGGCTTGTGCGGATCGTACACCCGGTGGTAGCGGAGCGGCCGGTCCGCGTCCAGCTCGATCACCGCCGAGACGATCCCCGCCTTGCGGTACTCGGAGCGGGCGACGACCGTGCCCGTGGGATCGACGATCATGCTGCGGTGGATCGCCTCGGTGGTCGGGTGGGTACACTCGACGAGGAAGCTCACCCCGTCCATCGCCCGGGAGATGTCCCGCAGGTTGCGGAAGAGGGCGTCGGGTCCCCAGCTCTGGGTCGGCGTGAAGAGGACGTCGGCCCCCTGGATCGCGTAGCAGCGGTCCAGCTCGACCGTCCACTCGTCGGCGCAGATCCTCGCGGCGACCCGCCCGAAATCGGTCTCGAACACCGGGGCCGAGTCGCCGGGGATCATCTCGTCGTGGGTCTTGGCGATCTTGAAGTACCGGCCCACTTCGCGGCCGTCGCGGCCGAACAGGATCGCCTCGTTCCGCTCGATGCGGTCGATGACCCCCGCCACCAGGACGTACATCTTGTGCTGCCGGGCCTTGGCCGCCACGCGCTCGAGGTTCTTCTTGGCCGTGGCGGTCATCTCGTCGATCCGCTTCTTATCCGGCCCGGCAATCCAGACGAACTCGTAGGTCGAGACGATGTCGCTTCCCATCCGGCCGGCCTCGTCGAGCCTGGCCACCAGATCGTCGATCCCGACGTGGGCGTCGATGGCGCTTACGCGGATGCGGCGCTTCTCCCATTTGCGCGGCGGGGGGAGCTTGACCGGCGCGGTGATCGCGGCGAACCCGGGGCTGCGGTTGGGCGAGCGCGGCGACCCCAGCGCCCCTTTGGCGATCATCGCCGTGGCCACGCCTCCCTGGCGCGAGGTGCTCGCCACCCGCTGCCCCTCGGCATTGACGACGTAGGAGCGGCCGATCGGGCAGCCGCAGTACGGCGGGTAGAAGTTGGTGATCCAGCCCGGCCCGCGGTAGGCGTACCGCGCGCAGGCA
>Ga0153916_10002844_pt1 | contig 12703 bp, 13 predicted proteins | sample Opewatmetagenome_FD_109642 | JGI IMG/M metagenome (GOLD analysis project Ga0153916, IMG submission 109642) | Freshwater wetland microbial communities from Ohio, USA - Open water 3 Core 3 Depth 4 metaG | ecosystem: Environmental > Aquatic > Freshwater > Wetlands | place: USA: Ohio, Lake Erie...
CTATTGTTCTTGCCGCCATAATGTTATTGCGTTGAGCATCCCTTCCCCTAGATCTTCCAGATCCTTCCCTCAGAACTAGAACAGGTACACCGCCTGTTTGCGCAGACAAACCTTCATTCCTCCATGTATCATTACTACTGATTGATTCAGTTAAGTTATACTTTTCGTTTATCATTTAACAACAAATAGCGCCCTGCTCACTGGCACAAGTTCTCAAAACGCAAAGATTTCGAAAACAGAATCCCAAGCCTGAGCATAGAATTATAGAGCAACACCAGATTGATGAGCCCAGTAGAAGCTCTAAACCAAAGAAACAAGGCTTATCACAGAGAGCAACGACGCGTGAGCTAAACTTGTCCAGAAGAGCTGCCTCTAAATGGACGCGCGCTGATCCCAATCCTAGTGAATAGAACGTCTCCTCACAAAAATCATAATAGAAAAAGACAGGATAGAAAAAAGGGATTGTGCGAGAGAAATCTCCACAGCTCGGCGAAATCCCCGAAATATAGACGCTTACTGTATTTGATGTCTATACCATTTTCCTGCATTCTGATGCTAGTTTCGAAGAGAAAAAACGAGGGGAAGTTGGGATTTCAATTAGGGCTATGGTCCGTAGAATGCTTCGAGACCTAGGATGTCGCCTAAGCCCAGAGTTCGTTTGTACGTTTCAGCGTAGTTTGAGTATCCGTACATGGTAAGCCAGTAGTCAGCGTCATTGTACAGGTCGGCTATACCACAGAAGTGTCCGAGTTCATGGGTCATGATGTTCTGTACGTCCATTTTGCCTGCTTGTCCGGTGAGACTCCAACTGTAGTACGTATTCATCAGGCAGTCGACTTCGAGGACTCTTTTCCCTTGTACCCAGCTCATAGTTACTGCGATCACACCGGCCTGGTACGATCCCCAAGAGATGACGTTGTAGTAATCACGACTTCCTGCGGTCCTTGATGTTGTGCTCTTGTAGGAGAAGACGGCGTAGGCGGTTTGGGAGTCCCATGTGTTGACTGAGGTTGCGATCGTGTTGACGACGGCTGACGATGAGAAGCCATAGCTGTTGGTCGGGTTAACGTAGTAGTTGATGGTTGAGTATGAGTGATAACGCAGCAGCTTGTAGTGACTGTTCGTCATGGAGTCATCTGTTGGTGGAATAGCGTATGTCACCTCAATCTTGACTTCGGTCGGAGTTATGGCGCTGAAGGCGACGGGTAGGGCGGCGAGCATTGAGAACAGGACGACGAATATTAGTGGAAGCGTGTTCAACTTTCTCATACACTCACTTCCTAAACGGCGAACTGCAATTGTCGGCTTAACTAGTATTTATAACCTGTGGAAAAAATCATCTAACAAAGATACATGCCACAAGAATTTTACTCTTCAAATCCAGACGACAGGTGAACTTGAAATAGTCATTGGCGTCCTCACGACAATTTTGCAATGCTAGTTGTCCAGGCATTTCAGTCTTCGGCATAACCAGAAGCGACGAGCAATCACAGCCACGGTTCAACGCACACAGAACGAAAAAAGATAGGCCAACAGAGAGAGCCTAAACGACCACGATCACCCGCTGCATTTAACTTGCCGCATGCCCACGGGAAAACATTCAGAGTATATAAAGGGGCAGGTTCGCAGACAAGCTTGACTCCAACGGGTTTCTCTCAAAATAACAATGCAACAGCAAACCCAACCGTCAAACCAAATGCTATCGGAAACGGCAGGCCTGGAAACATGCCTTTCTTCTCCAACATCCTAAACGACAAAACACACCCAGCCAACACACCCGCAACAGACGCCAAACACGGCACAACACCAAAGAACAGATACATATGTCCACACAACATCGAATAAAACGTCAAATCCCCCAAACCCATCTGAACATCCCTAAACGAAACACTCAAACCCCTAAGCTGATCCAACCCAGTACGAGCAATTTTGCCCACGGGACCACGATACACAGCAAACGCATCATAGACGGCTAGAAAGCCCAAAACCAATACTGCACTCAACGTAGGAATCGTAATCCCTAAAAACGCACCTAAAGAACCGCCTAAGACCAAAGTAACCACAGTCCCCAACCGACCCTTGGAACAGAAAATCACATAAAGCGCCCCAATCGCCACCAAAACCGCAGCCCCTAACAGCAGCAAATCAAAATACGGGAGATCAAATCTCGCCAAACCAGCATAACCAAAAACAAGTGACAACATAAAAACAGCCGCGCCCAGCGCAAAACCCGTAATCACCCTGATAAGCCTGAAACTCTTGCGTTTCAACAACAAATACAGTATCACTGCCCCAACACCCACCAACGCCACAAAATACACAGCATTACCGAATGAACCCAAGCCCTCGGGAAAAACCGTCACATCGACCAACTCCACAGACGCAGACGCATAAACAAACGCCAACAGAATACAGACCGCCAAGCTAGCCACAACAGGCGCCAAATACGCAAGTTCACCCCCAACACTGCGACTCAAACAGGTTCCTCCTTCCCATCAGCCATCATGGACCCAACTCTCCCAAAACATCGACCACAGAAAAAATTTCTCTTTCGATCCGTATCGAAGATCGAATTCGAAAAATGCATAACACAAAACGGATTCCCACAATGTCCCAACCCCAACGTGTGACCCAACTCATGAACAGCCTCTTTCACAACACGCTCCACCAGCAACTGCCCGTCTCCAACACGACCATAAAACTCCGACCGCAACCGAAAAAGCGAAATCAAAGCCGCCCTTCCAGGGCTTTCGGCCTCACCAAACACAAAACTCAAACCTGGCACGTACAAATCCACAGCGGCGACGCCCAAAACCCTTTCTGCTTTCAAACTGTCAGCGCAAACCCGTACTCGCTCAAGAATGACGGAAGAAAGATACTGATTGCGATCTGAATCGAAAGCCTCGTCTGGAACAGGCAACGCGTCGCGTGCGACTTTGAAAACTGCATCAGGGAAAATAATGCGCAAATCCTCTTCAATGCGCCCTGGAACGGACGAATCGACATCTCCCACACGCACAATCACTGTCTTCATGTCACAGCTTCATCCGCTAAACCGCAAACACGTCGCCCGATCTCGGCGCATGAGCTTCCAAACCCATCTCATCCCTAGCCCACTTCGCAAGAAACTCGCAGTTACGCTCAGCTCCATGAACCACGTAAACCTTCGGTTTACCCTTCAACCGTTTAACGGCTTCCTTCAACCCGCCTGAGCCGCAGTGCGAGCTGAAATCGAAATGTTGCACATGCGATTTGACTCTACGCATCTTACCGTCGATCACGCACACACCTTTTTCCAGCAGTTCTTTACCTGGCGTGCCTGGAATCTGATAGCTGACAAGGAAGATGGCGTTGGAAGCTTTCTTGGCGATCTTGCTGGTGTAAAACATTGCCGGACCACCTTTAAGCATGCCAGCAGGCGAAATAATCGCGCCGGGAGTTTTGATGGTTCTTCTGCGGTCACGCCAACCTTCAATCCACTCAACCGAATGAATTGCACTCGCAAACAATCGAGGGTCACCCAGAAACTGCTGATAGTTCATCATCAAACCGCTTGCTTCACGCGCCATCCCATCCATCGCAACTGGATGTTCAAAATGATGCGCAGCCAAAATGCACGCAATTTCCTGTGAACGTCCAACACCGAAGGCTGGTACGAGGACTATTCCGCCATGTTCGACGATGTCTGTGACTGCGTTCACGAACTGTTTTTCTAGTTCGGCTCGGCTACTGTGCTCTTCTGTAGCGTAGGTGCTTTCGATTATGACTGCGTCGAGTGGGTCGTATTGCATTTCTGCGCCTTTCAGCAGCCTTGTGTCTTCGAGGTTGAAGTCACCTGTGTAGAGTATGCGTTTGCCTTCTGCGTTGATTAGTACTTGCGCGCTACCGGGAATGTGCCCAGCGTTGAAGAGTTGGAAGGTTGTGTCGCCTATTTTCTGTTCTGCGCCGAAGTCTACGTGCCTTGAGGATTTGATCATGCTTTTTAGTTCCAAGTATTCGAATGGTAGGTAGTAGCTGCTAAGGTGGATGAAGTCCGAGATGAGGATTTGGCTGAGCTCGATCGTGAGTCTGTTTGCGTACACGGGTTTTTTGCTTTGGATGAAGAATATGGGTATTGCGCCTGAATGATCCAGGTGACTGTGGGTGAGGATGATGGCGTCTAATTCTTTTGGCGGAACGTGAGCTGGAAAGCCTGGTCGATGGTTGAGCATTACGCCGTAGTCGAGCAGGACTTGTGTTTTGGGGGTTTTGACGGATATGGCGATTCTGCCGACTTCGTGTGTTCCGCCTAGAAATCCGAGCTGTACTTGACTCATTTTTTAACCATCTGCAGATATTTACTAGTGATGTTTTGCGGTGTTTTAAAAATGTATTGACTTGCTGGCTAACATCGGCTTTGTCAATCCTTTCTTCACCGCTGTGAATATGCTTTCTTGGTTCAGTGACGCTTCAATCTGGTTGAACATCGACCATAGTTCTTTCGGCTCATGCGCATCGCTGCCAGCCACAGCCGGCAAACCTGTCGCTTTGGCTAGGTCTTCTGCGAGTCTGTTTGCTTCTGGAGTTGAAACGCCGTTGAGGGTTTCCACCGCATCTATCTGATAGTATTCGATTATGTCGCGTAAGCCAAAGCCTCTGTACGGGTGTGGAGCAATCGTCAAGGCGTTGTGCTTTTGGGCGAATGCCATCACGTTTTTCATAGTCCAAGGCTTGAGTGGAAGTTCTCTTATTCCTAACAGTATGATTTCGCCTTCGACAGTCTGGATCTCAGCGCCAGGAATTATCAGGATGTCCGTGTAAGCTGCTGCTGACGTTTGGGTTTCGAGTGCACCTTTGACGGTGTTGTGGTCTGTAACTGCGGCGACTTTGATGTATGGGTGTGTGTTGAGTTGTTCGACGATCGTTCTGGGTTCGATTGAAGCGTCAGGTGAATGTCTGGTATGGATGTGGAAGTCAGCGTAGATCAATGGTATGCCAAGCTCGCTTTTTGCGTACAGAGAAGAGTGAGCGTGTTAAAGTGGTTTTCTGAGTTTGAGGGTCTCTTATGCGCTCGGAAGAAATCTAGACCCTACATATACCTTGAACTGTTGGTTCAAAGAGCGCTTGAAGAGGACTGTTTTGAGGTTGTTCTTGTTTTTACGGCAGGTTTCCTTGCATATGTTTAGGATGGTGTTGTTCCAGTTTTGGGCGTCGTGGATGAGGATGACCGTGTCATAGCTTGTATGGCGGAGGTAGTCTACCACTTGGGTTGCGACGTGTTCGATGGTTTCTTTGTCGAGTGGCATGGATGTTTCATGTTGAGAAAGCGGATACATCTCGTCCAGCTCAAGCGGGATGATACCGAACGGTGCTGCGTAGAAGCAGACGTGAGGTTTTGATGCTTTGTCGAAAGTCTTGTAGAGCGATCTTCGGATTTGCTTGTATTCTCTGGCTTTATGGAACGGCTTCACTTCTGTTTGGGGTATGAGAATGAGGGTTTTAGCGGCTCTAGGTCTGGTGTAGTTTTGTCTTAGCCTTCTGCTGTAGCGGACGATTTCTGGGCGCGCCAGACCCGTTGAGTCGAAGTAGAATAGTCCGCTGCTCCTAGTTGCTGGACTGTGTTTTTCGATGAATTCCTTGTATTTCGCGAGTTTCTTAATTGCCTGCAGCAAAGCCGGGTGAGAATGAGCACGCATTTCCATGTGTTCCCAGAGTCTGCCGTCTTTGATTGCCTGTTTTATTCGCCTCAGTTCTGCATTGCAAACGTAGAGGTTGTGTTTTGCGAGAAGAGTCTGTCTCTCCAATTTGGGCAGCTTCATGACCTCTTGCGGGTTTGTACTTGCGCATTTCGGGCATTGGCACGGGAAGTATTCGAGTTCATCCAGTCGGGCAGTTCCTGTTTCTGTCATGTAACGATCTTCTTTGGCATAGATTGAGTATGCTGCGCTGTCGAAGAGGTCGCAGCCCAAAGCCACCGCCAAGCTAAACATGAACGGATGCCCAGCACCGAATAGATGCAGTGGTCTGTCTATTGGCAGGTTCATTTTGGCCGTCAATATCATTTCCACTAACACATCGAAACGGTAGCGTTCCATCACCTCAGTTGGGCTACCCAACGCATGAATCTCATAGTGTAGCTTTGCCATTTTCCGCGCCGACTGAGCAACCAAGTCTAGGTAGCGTCCCCCTTGGATAGGCCCCACCCAAAGAATATCGTCTCTGGTCTTGATCTGAAAAAACTGTCTTGCGCGGTTAAGTGTTTCTTCGACAGTTTTCTGTGCATCTTCTTTCTTGACGTGCCAGCTAGTGGGTATGTCGAGTATGGTTGCGATGTCGGTGTCAATCTGTTCTTGATATTCAACGATTTCTTCGGGATTTGTGTGGACGTCGCCATAGACGAGGATTTGGTACGCTCCTGAATCAGTCATGATGGGTCCACCGAAATTCAGGAATTTGTGCAAGCCTTTTTGCGACACTTCTTGGCCGAAGCACTGTTTGAGTATGAATGCATTAGTTATGAGCGCTTCAAAACCAAATGTAGCAGCGATTTCTTGAGTAGATATTGGCTGTCTACTAGGGTTTATAACAGGAAATAGGAGCGGAGTTTCAACTGTTCCACTCTTGGTCTTGAGCTTGCCAATTCTAGCGAGCAGGTCTTCTTCCTTGACTTCAAAGGACATTGCTTGACCTATATTGGAGGATATGAGTGGGCTTAAATGAATATGGTGCATCTTTGTTTATCCAAGTTCTCCGTGTTGAGTATGAGACTAGGCCGAAAAATTCGGTTGTTGGTCCTGTTGACCATCTGAGAAGGTCAGCGTACCTTGCGCCGATCAAGGCGACGACGCCGCGAGTTTTCGTGAGCAGGTCGCGTCCAAGCGAGCAAGCGCCGGAACGGCGCGGTGAATTTAGATGCGATGATCACACCTAGGAAACTGAGTCCTCCTGTTATGATCATTATTATCCCGCCGATTAGGGCAAGAAATGTAACTCGTGTGCGCCAAGCCTTTAGGCACGTTCTCAGTTTCACAGTCTCTTGACTATTCCTATGACGGTGATCACGAGGAACGCGACTCCGGCCCACCACAGGCTTCCGGTTAGGAACCACACGATGAAGGCTACGATGGCTGCAGGAATGAACACAAGCAGGAGTTTGACAAGGAAGATCAGTATCATCAAACCAATGATTACGAGTATGGCGAAAACGATGATTTCCAGCAAGCTGTAGTTGCCGATGTTGAACGCCTGAAACACAAATCGTGATAATAGCTCCGAAAGATTCAACAAAAAACCTCGGATACAACTACATTCGCACTTCTTAATAGCCTTTCCTCGTCCAGTCGTCCATGCGCGTTATGCAATAACGATGCTCAGAAGTCTTAATTACACCACGGCTCACTACTAACCAAAGGCACGTGCATGGAAATGAGTTTGCACAAACTGGTTAAGGACGAACTTTCAGGTAGCATAGCCAAATCCTACGTGTCCCAAGTAACGCGTTTCCACAGAGTCCAAGCCTCCACGATGTTTCATGAAGCTGCGGAATACGTCAAGGGCGAACTGGTCAAGATAGGTTTGAGTAACGCTAATATCGAACAGTTTCCTGCCGATGGCAAACACAAGTACTGGACACACACTTCGCCCATGGGCTGGACAGCCAGAAGCGCAGAGCTAAGACTTGTGGAACCTGAGGAAAAGTTGCTTGCCGCTTATGAGGACACTCCTCAAAGCCTTCATACTTACAGCAAGGGCACCACCCCTGAAGGTGTGATGGCTGAGCTTGTCGATGTCGGAGCCGGAACCAAACCCAAAGACTACGAAGGAAAAGACATTAAAGGCAAATTCGTTTTAGCATCTGGTCCACGCGCCAGACTAGTCCATGAAGAGGCAGTCTACAAGTTTGGCGCCGTCGGCGTAATCACCGACAGTTGTTATGAATTCCCGAATGTTCGAGAAAGCCTCGACATCCCAGACGCCCACGCCTACCAGTCTATATGGCCTGAGGCTGAGGACCTGGACAAAGTCGCTTTCGGATTCTCACTCAGCAAACGCCAAGGAAACCAGCTTAGAGCGCTGCTGAAAGACGGCAAAAAAGTCACATTACACGCAAAAGTGGACGCGGAATTATTCCCCGGCAAACTCGACGTCCTGACAGCCACGATTCAAGGCGCCACAAAGCCTAACGAAGAAGTGTTCCTCGTCGCGCACTTGTGTCATCCAAAACCAAGCGCAAACGACAACGCCTCAGGCTCCGGCTTGCTGCTCGAAATCGCCAGAACCATGAAAGCTCTAATGGATTCCGGAAAAATCAAACCTCCAGCAAGAACGATCAGGTTCTTCTGGGTGCCCGAAACTCTCGGGTCAGTTGCCTACTTAACAGCTCACGAAGACTCAAGAGAGAAACTGGTTGCCGGCGTCAACCTTGACATGGTCGGCCAGAACCAGGAAATATGCAAGTCTTCGCTAACACTCGACCGCACACCCGATTCATGTCCTTCATACCTCAACGACTTGGTTTTCAATCTCATGGAGCAATCGATCAAAGAATTCGACAGAAGCACATCCTTCGGTCCTTCGTCCACATTCCGCTACAGAACGATAACCTTCAGCGGTGGAAGCGACCATATGGAATTTACAGAAACCACGACACACGCGCCATGCATCATGCTGCTACAATGGCCAGACCTGTTCTACCACACAAGCATGGACACGATCGACAAGGTAAGCGAGGACAGCCTCAAACGAGTAGGATGGATTGCGGCTGTGGCCGCCCTGACACTCGCAAACGCAGGCATGCCAGAAGCATTCTTGTTTGCGAATGAGACTGCAGCACGGGGAATAGCCAGAATAGAAGACACCACTCGCGAAGCCATACAAGAGATTTTCAACAAAAAGGATGACCCAAAACTGAAGGAAAACCCCTCAGAACTCGCAAAGGAACTGGCGAAAACCGCAGATACTTACACGAACAAACTCGCGCATTTTGTCGCACGCGAGAAGAAAGCCCTCGAATCAGTCAAAAGACTGGGAACTAACGAGGAATTGGAAGCATTCATCGACAACTGCCTCGAAGAAGTCACCGATCTGGAGTGCAAACAAACCATGAAGATCACTCAGACCTTGAACCTCGTGGCAAAGAACCTCGGATTGACTATTCCCACGCTATCTGAAGAAACCGCCGCGACGGATGAACTGAAGAAGTTGATTCCGAAACGACTGTTCAAAGGTACATTCGGTCTGACATTGAAAAAGGAACTTGACGAAAGAGAATATGAATGGTACGAGAAGGCGATCGAGAAAGACCGAACTTTCAACCTGAAACTCAATGAAGTCTTCAACTTCATGAACGGCAACCGAAACGCCCACGAAATAATGAAGGCAGCTGCGGCCGAATATACGGAAATAAAGCCAGACGACATGCTCAAGATACTGAAGGACATGCAGAAACTCGGCTTGGTAGCAGCCTCATGAAATAAAACAGAAAGAGATTGAGCAAATGGTCTGCACCATCGAAGTCATCGAGAAGCCCAAGCTTAAGAACCCTGTTCTAATCGAAGGTTTACCTGGGATCGGTTTCGTGGCAAACATAACCGCGCTGCACCTAATCAACGAACTGAAAGCCAAAACCTTCGCCAAAGTGCGAAGCTCAAGCTTCCAGGACCTAGCAGTCACAACGGAAACAGGAGGAACACGAAGTCCGACAAGCGAACTCTATTATGCTCACAGCAAGACCGCTGACAGAGACCTCGTTATCTGGTACGGCAACACACAATCGTTAACGACCGCTGGGCAGTATGAACTCTGCAACCACATCCTCGACTTGGCACAAGAACTAGGATGCAAACTCATCATAACCGTCGGCGGGTACAAACAGGACGAGGCAAGAACACCCCCGCAAACTTACACCGCAGCAACAGATTCAGGAACCGCTAGCGACATCGTCAAACTGGGCGCGAAAATCATGGTTGGACAAATATTCGGAGTAGCAGGTCTCCTAATAGGATTAGCCAGAATAAGAAAAACAAGAGGCTTCTCCCTACTCGTGGAGACGCCAGGTAGCTACCCGGACGAAAACGCTGCTCGAGTGGCTCTGTCAATGCTCAACAGGCATCTGGAATTGAACGTGGATTTGACACGTCTCAGCGCGGCAACAGAAGAAACAAAAAAGATCCTAGAATCCTTCGGTCTAGTACACACAGCCAGAGAAGAAAAGAAGAAAGAAGAAGACAAACTCCGCTGGTACGTCTAGCCCTTAGCTTCACTCATGAACTGCCCGAAAACCTTCTGCACCCGTTCAGCAGCCGGACCCGAACCTTCTACGACGCCTTTCTCTGTCACCTTGACCTTGTCCATCACCCAGATGAAACCCTTATCCTCGTAAAGTCTCACCATCGTCGGAAACACCTTCTCAAGACGCTCAGCCAAAGCCTTGAGGTCGAAGGGCTTCTCAACTCCAAGAATCTGAGCAACAACACCACCGTTAAGGAAAACCCTATGCAACGCTTTACCCTCTTCGTCCTTCGAGTTAGCCAAACAAAGACTCAGATTGTCAGGGTTTATGCCCACAATCACGCCGCTGAAAGTCTTGCCAGTAGTAGTCGACACTATCACATTCTTATCGACCAAAGCGGCCACTTCAGTGAAGAACCTTCTTTGAGCCACAGACACCTTTCAAGCCTCCATTTTCACGCATACGGAATTGGAAAAAGGACTATTTAGGATTTTAAACGTTAGGCGGGCACTCGGCAGCCTACAACCTTTCTATGTCGTCAACCAGATACACCATGTCCAAAGGTTTCAACATCAACCCAGTCTTCAGGCTAATGATGAAAGACTGACTATCACCCACAAAATCTGCAAAGTCAATCGAGAATTCACGCATGAAATCCGCATACTGCGAGTAATTCTTGTGAAGCGAAACCATCACGGCATCTTTTCCCAAACCTTCACCGTCAGAAGCGAAAATAACGTTCGGATGACGCATAACCCATTCCTTCGTGTACGCCAGCTTGGACTCAACCTCCTTCCGACTGTAAGTGCGAGCCTTAGCAAAAGTCAAAGCCACAATCTCATACCCGATCTTACTGAATTCCGGGACTACTGTGTAGCTTCTGATGTACTGGCTCAACAGCCTTCTGTTCCGCGTGACCGTCGGCTGCGAGGTTCCCACCGCCCTCGCCAGCTCCCTGTCGCTTCTCCGTGAATTCCGAAGCAACTCCTTCAGAATCTTCACTAGTTTCTCTTCCTTCATCAGCATCACATACTAATACGGAACGAAGTTCTATTATGATTTTCGGCAAACTCGCGAACGGATTTCGAATTTAGCTCGCCCTTGTCTCCAAATTCTGCTTCAAAAGTGTAACGCTTTTGGCAGGTAAATCCCGCACCACCATCACGTCAGGCCCAACCCGACTGCCGCAACCAACCTTCACGCCAGGCATAAGCAACGTATTGATCCCAGTTTTCACATCGTCACCCAGGATTGCGCCCAACTTGGTTCTGCCGCTGTCAACAACCTCATCCTTCACTATCATCTTCACCGAGCCAGAATCCAACCGATAGTTCGCTGTGATAGTGCCCGCCCCCAAGTTACAACGTTCTCCTATGACACTGTCACCAACATAAGACAAATGTCCAATATGCACGCCGTCCATGATCAGGCTGTTTTTGATTTCACAGGCGTTTCCGATGCGCACCTTCTTCCCAATGCTTGTATAAGGCCGAATGTAGCAGTTTGGACCAACATCACTCTCCGCGCCAACGCAGACTGGACCTTCAACATAAACCCCGCTACGAATACGTGCACTCTCTGCAACCGTCACAGGACCAACAAGATGAGCCCCGTTCTCAACTGTCCCGAGGACTCTATGAGTCTGCTTCGCCAAAGCCCAACGATTCGCTTCCAGCAAATCCCAAGGTCTCCCAATGTCCATCCAATCATCACGGGGAATGCTCACAGCGACAACATTTTCGCCATCCTCAATCAAAAGCTGAATAGCATCGGGAATCTCCCACTCGCCCCGCGAGGAGGCAGATGTCTGCCTCACCTTCTCAAAAATATCAGGTTTGAAAACGTATATCCCCGCATTAGCCAAATTCGACGGCGCCTCCGTGCGGTCAGGCTTCTCGACGATGCGTTTCACACGTGTTTGCTTCTCAACCTCGACCACACCATAATCTTCAGGATTCTCAACAGGCAGAACAGCCATAGCCGCAGCAGGCGCCTCCTTCTCATACGCGGTCATCACCCTCTTCACCGCTTCAGCCGTGAACAGTAGATCACCGTAAACAAGCACAAAATCCTCATCCACATGCCCCTCAACCATGGCCAAAGCGTTGCCCGTGCCCAAGACGGCTTCCTGCTCCACATATTCAATCTTCAACCCCAACTTTTCGCCCGAGCCGAAGTGCTCCCGAATCGCGCCGCCCATGTAATGAACAACAATCACGATATCACGCATTCCGCACACACGTAAGGCGTCCAAACAATGTCTCAGAATGGTTCTTCCGCCCACGCGTATCAGATGTTTAGGTCTTGTCGAAGTTACAGGCTGAAGCCTCACGCCTTCACCCGCAGCCAACACGACTGCCTTCACCGCTCATTTCTCCCCTGCAAACCGCTTCACCACAGCAACGCTCTTTTCCATTATCTCTTTCGCCGCTCTTAACGATTCACCCTCAACCGTCAACCTTATAACAGACTCAGTGCCCGAGGCTCTCACCA